>Ga0209386_1000159_pt1 | contig 34357 bp, 28 predicted proteins | sample NGEPertwo_FD_184510 | JGI IMG/M metagenome (GOLD analysis project Ga0209386, IMG submission 184510) | Arctic peat soil microbial communities from the Barrow Environmental Observatory site, Barrow, Alaska, USA - NGEE Permafrost154B-two... | ecosystem: Environmental > Terrestrial > Soil > Wetlands...
AGAACTTGCGCGGCCCGTATCTACACCATCTTCGATTCGTCCACGCTTTAACGCCATGCTGTTTTTCCCTCTTCCTTTCAGATTCAGGTTAGGCGTTGTTCTCAACGTATTTCCAAGGACATTGGTCCGGTAACCGGACAATTCTTTCTGCGCACGACATGGCGCACACTTTCACCGCATACGGCTCTCCATATTCCAAATGAGTTATCGTCGTTTCAATTGATTTAACTGAAATCTGTTTGCTTCGACATTTTCAAAGCAGTGTCCGCATAAGGGAATCTGTCTCCGGTTGATGGCCAGCATGACAGTGACAATCGGTGAGTAGGGCTTATCGAGCTTCTTCTTTGTTTTCCTGTGGTACATGCTGACATGTAAAAGCGGATTACCGCAGATGTAGCAGACACGGGCCAGAGGATTCATCAAGTCGTAATTAGGCAAGGGCACGGATATAAGTGCAGACTTGATTTTGGCAAAGAAGTCCTTTTGTCTCGCAAAAGATTTGTAGAGTGCCAACGAAATTGAACAAACTTTATCCTTGGCATTTCTGTAACTGACCGATAGAGAGCTTCCAAAGCGGGCAAATACTTTCTTCAAACTGATGTCGAATTTTCGTGCCAGGGTTTTAGCAATAGAAAACATGACAACGTATTGGATGCGCCAGCCTTCAAAGAAGTTGTAGCATCCGCGCTGCTGAGTCAGGAGTCCACGGAGAACCTGATTGCCGTATTTGATGATTTCTTCCGGAGGTTCCCTAAGGAGGCGAGAGATACCGATGGGATAACTGTTGCCTTTACACATACCATTTTCACGTAGCTTTCTCAGGATACCCTCCGTATTCATGAAAACACGGAGGGTTGAGTCAAAAGGGTTGCTGTGAAATTTGTTGTGAATTCCGGTGCCCTTGCGGATAATATATCCGAGAAAAGTCACTTCATTTTCTGCAGCATGTGTGATTTTGGTCTTCTCGTCACTCAACCTTAAGGATAACTTATTGTTCAGGAATTCTTTAATTTTCCGTTTCAAATCGATTGCATAAGCTTTAGAGGCAATCACACCGATCAGAAAATCGTCGGCGTAGCGCACATACTTCACTCTGCGGAAATTTGGGTCATGTCTGTCACTGGACGGGAGGTTTGCCATTGAATATTTGGCGTGTTTCAGAAATTATCAATTTCACCTTACAGTTATTGAACTTAGAATATCTCTCAAATGCGGTTATATCAAGGATTATATAACATGCATTGGCCTAAAAGTGTAAGGTCCATTTGAAACACGCCGAATATTTCAGTTGTTTGATAGATTTGGTATCGCTGCCGTTACTGACTGCCTTTTTATAAAGGTATCTTGCCTTGGCGTAGTCAGGATTTTGCTTGCGATATTTGCCCGTAGTGTCAGAGTCAATGACATTTTCCATAAATCTATCCAGCTTATTAAGAAAGATATTGCAGAGGATAGGACTGCAACAAGAGCCCTGTGCGTTACCGGTTTTAGTTCTCTGGAAAGTGTTGTGCTGCATATCGAAATAGCCGGCCTTGAGAATTTTATTAATAAGCCGGATGAGGCGCTCATCGTCGATACGTTCGCGGAGTATTGTTTCCAGAATACGGTGGTCGATTTCATCAAAACAGGCGGAAATGTCACCCTCGATGAACCAAATCGTACCCTTCCATGTTTCCACCTCAGCTAAAGCCCCTTGAGTAGAGCGTTTGGGACGGAAGCCGAAGGAAAGGTTAGAGAAGGTAGGCTCGTAGATGCACTCCAGGATAAGGCGGATAGCCTCCTGAACAAGCTTGTCCTTTCCATTTGGAAAACTAAGTTTGCGCATTTTACCATTCTTCTTGGGAATCATCGTTGTTCTGTTTGGTTGAGGTTGGTAGGACTCGTCACGCATGGAAGAAATAAGTTCCGTAATCCATTCCTCACAGAAGCCATGCAGGGAGGTGCCATCGGCGCCGGATGTCTCCGCGCCATCGTTAGACTTAACGGAGTTGTAGGCAGCGATGTACAAGTCTCTGCTGTAAAACAAACGATAGAGGTCATTGTTGACATAACTTTGGTTGAAACTGTTACGACGGCGATAACCTTCCAATCTTTCCATAAGTTTTGATTGCTCCATTCAAAGCAACTCCTTTCAAAATAGGAACTTGGAATACTGCCCCCCTTCACCATGTGCCTTCCATTACAGAAGGCCGTTAGGCTACTATTAGGGCTCTCTGCCATATACCGGAACGGCACTTAGGCAAGTCACGTTTGACGCTTCATATAGTGTCTCCATACGTAGGTACCCGGTTGGTCGTTACCCTGCTTACCGCAGGTGCGTCAATAGGCCTGCTTATACACAATCTTCCCTATAATGGGTATACCCATTGATACCGGTGCATGACCGGCAGCGTTCCAAAGCCACAGACCCGGATTCAGCCCACAGGCTTTACCATATATGGCCTGACTCGCCAGGCCACTCGACAGCGATAGCTGTCTAATCCTGACTTTACCGACATGCTATTGTCCCCCAGAGGCTTTCGCATGAGGTTAGTCGGTTGTCTTACATCGCAACGCAGAAGCGATGATTTCTGCGAAATATATATGAAGCGCACAACGTGCGCACGAAAAGGGGATAACAAAATGGAAACGAACCTAACCGAATTGGTATTTATCCTGGATAAGAGCGGTTCCATGTCAGGGTTGGAGAGCGACACTATCGGTGGCTACAATGCGATGCTTAGTAAACAGCAGAAGGAGCCGGGTGAAGCCATTGTCACGACGGTGCTGTTCGATGACAATTACGAACTTCTCCATGATAGAATCAACATTAAGGGCATCCGCCCGATTACAGAGAAAGAATACTTTGTTGGTGGTTGCACTGCATTGCTGGATGCTATCGGAAAGACCATTCATAAGATTAGTAACGTACAGCAGCATACGAGTAAGGACCAACGAGCGGACAAGGTGATAATGGTGATCACAACCGATGGCATGGAAAATGCCAGCCGTGAATACTCCGCTGAATTGATCAAGAAGATGGTTGAACGGCAGAAAGAAGAATACGGTTGGGAAGTCATTTTATTGGGAGCTAATATTGATGCTATTTCTACAGCGGCAAAGGTTGGGATAAGTTCTGACAGAGCAGCGAACTATCATGCGGATGGTAAGGGTACGAGGCTGAATTACGAAGCAGTTAGCCAAGTGGTCAGCGAAATTCGCGCAAACAGACCCATTGCCGATAGCTGGAAAGCAGAGATTGATGAAGATTTTGTACGCCGTAACAAAAATCGTCAAGAGAATTGACCATTCTTTTCGTTTATCCAAGGCACTTCCCCCCGAAGGCTATATCCTTCGGTCCTGTCATCATAAAGCTGCGCCTTACTCAGCCAGACTTGTTTTAACTTTGGTCCATTGGGCACACATTCCCACGCGCGTGGCTTAGTCAGTCCAGCGACCTTGCATAAAATTTGTTTACGACTCACAAATAATAAAAGCACTTGTATGCCGCCCGCATACAAGTGCTTCCGTGCCGAATCTTGAAGACTATATCGAATGTAAATCTGTCCTGTCGTTGTTGTAAAAGTATTCAAAATGAATTGTCTTTAAGCTCAAAATTGCATATAATAGTAGTAAGAGGTGATTGAATTGGATAGGGAAACTCCAGGAGTAGCAACGAATAATCGGGTGATTTCTGGTGTAAGGGCATCGATGGCTTTTGAAGGATTAAAGCCAAGTACGCACGCGAAGACAATTGGAAAACGGTACCTTGAAGATAAGATCAGTAGTGGAGAGGCTGTCGCAGGCATAAAGGCCAGGCACGCTTCTAAATTTGGACGCTAAAGTGAAAAGTCGCAGTGGCTTTTCAAAGTACGATTCTAAAGAATTTAACCGATCTGTCTATTATTATAAAGATGTTGATGTATTGATTAATAAAGAAAACATTAAGGATGCAAATGCCTTAGCTCAATATGAAGCTGATATGACAATGCTCCGGCAATACCAGCTTGAAAAAGAACAGATGGTGAAAGGTAGATTTGGAAGCACCCACTTAAAGAGGATACATGGGTATATCTTTCAAGACATCTATCCTTTTGCTGGCAAGTTAAGGACTGAGAATATTGAGAAAGGTTCTACATTTTTCTGCAAAAGTCAGTTTATTGAGGAAAACTTGAATTTAACTTTTACTCAACTAGTAAAGGACAGATATTTAATAGGTTTGGATCCGGAGAAATTTTCTCTGAAGGTAGCTTATTACATGTCTGAACTTAATATGATACATCCGTTTAGAGAAGGTAATGGCCGCAGCATCCGAGAGTTTATTCGAGAATTGGCTGTGAATTGTAATTATATAATCAACTGGTCTTTAATTAAAGAAGAAACCTTATTAGAAGCAACAATAATTGCTGTCGACAAAGATTTAAAACCGCTGAAGAATTGTATTTTGAAAGTAATTGAAAATAAATAAAGAGAAGAATATTTTGAATAAGCATCTGAAAAAGGTGCTTTTTCTATGCCCCCAAAACAATGCGATAAGGTCACGGAACTTGCCAATCTGAAAGTTTCTACAGCTGACTACATAGCAACAAGCCAAATAATCAAGCGTCGCTAAGACAATACGCATTAAGGATAGGAACAATATACATGAGCCAACAAATTACTGCCTAACAAACGTAAATGTTAATGTTGCATTTGTTGTAAAGGCCAATTATTATTTCGAATGGCTTCGTTCTACGAACCTTATTCCGACCGGAGAATTATTCCGACTAACTTGCCCATCCCTTGCGGTAGCGTAAATTGTATTAAAGTTAGTCGGAATAATGTTTCTCAGCGCTGGCTCTATTTTAGTCCATATAATTTGCGGATCATTTCATCGTCATCCTGCCAAACAGGAATTGAGGTGGGCATGCCGGCCAATACAAGATGCGCGGATGCTTTTTCAATGGCTTTTCTCTTCATTTCAGTATCGGAAGACGCATAAATTAATGTCGTTTCTGGATTCTCGTGACCCATAAATTCCCCAAGTAGCGCCAATGGCATCCCACTTCGGTAAAGATGCATCGCCCTGCTTCTACGAAACATATGAGGATGAACATGTTCCGGTACTTCCGGGCACACTTGGCGGGCTTGGCCCGCATATCGGGCAACAAACTTAGCCACATTGTCTGTGCTCATTGGGAATATCTCTCCATTGTGCTTTGTATAAAAAAGGTAATCGCCTGGCTGGAGGACGTCATGAAAGTACTTCATATAATGCCTGAACATCTCCATTGTTTTTGGCATCAATGGAACACTTCGTCTTTTGCGACCTTTGCCGTATACAAACATGTAGGGAGCATTTCCGTCAACCATATCTTTCACTTTGAGCGAAATCATTTCACCGTTCCTAGCTGCTGAATCGTACATTAACGTCATGTAAAAGGCGTTCCTCAATCCAATTCTAGTCTTAAGATCCGGTGAATTCAGAACGGCTTTCAGGGCTTCCTCGCACATGAACTCCACCGTTTTGTTTTTTGGCACTTTTCTTTGAGGGATTGAAAGCAGAGCTTGGTATAGCGAAACATAGGTCACATCCTCGTATGCTGCGTAACGGAAAAATCCACGGATACATGAAAGCCTTTGATTAAGCGTTGCATCACCACATTGCCGTTCTTCCCTCAGCCACGCTAAGAAGCCTGAGATAAAGGTGGTGTTACCCACGGTATTGAAATCAATTTTCGCTAAGGGGATACCACGTGCATCCAAGCAATGATCTATAAGCAGATTCAATGAATCACGGGCCGCCTGGACGGTATGGGGGCTCACATTCCTTACATGTGGTAGAAAATCTGTCAGATAGTTACGTATCATAACAAAGAAATCACGAGACGCATTGCTATTCTTCATATGGCACCCCCGGAATCAGCGCTTCGAACTTGTTCCAATCGAATGCTTTATTGTGGCGGAGACGTTCTGGAAGCAAATGAACGTAATATAACGTGCTGTGCAACTCAACATGCCCCATATAGGCGCTGAGATAGGGCATCAACGTCATGATGTCCTTACCGTCGTCAAACCATCTAAATAGAATTCTCGTCGCATGGTTATGCCGGAAGTCGTATATTCTCGGGCATCTGCCAAGACGCATCTCCAATCCCTCGGATTTCCAATATTTCTTCAGACGGTATTCAAACCAGTCCTTGCGAGATTTGATCTGTGCGTCAATATGAAAGAACCATCGTCTGTTAGAAAAGCGTTGCTGTGTAATCATGTCGTATTTGCCGCATAAGTCGGCTAAATCTGCAGTCATCACAACCAATCGATCGCGTTTGGTCTTGGAATTGTATATAAACAGATTCTGCTCTTTCAGATTCACATCAGACCTCCGCAGATTAAACAATTCGTTCGGGCGGAGGCCGCAACCATAAGCGATGCGGAAAAATACTGGAAGGGTATATTCGGAGAAATCAGATTGCGGCGAAGCGGGTAGCCTATCAATTGTCCTGAAAAAAGTGTGCAGCTCTTCATCAATAAATAGGTAAGGCTCATATACTTCGGGCTTCTCTACAATATCCATGGGGATAATATAGGTTTCGCAATCCAGCAAGCTCATGTATTTGCCAAGCTGTCGCAGCGCTAACAGGCGGACGCGGTGGTTGTTTGCCTTTTCATCGAGTCTTTTCGCACCCCACTCCATCGCCAAGGGTTTCGTAAGCTTGTTTTCAAGTGGATAATTCTCAGCGCAGAACCGATCAAAATTCTTCAGTTCACTTGCGTATGTACTCTTACTAAAGCCGAGAGATTCCCGGAAACATAGCATGCTTTGGATTGTATCTCTAAAACGGCTACCATACACGACAGGGACGTTCATGCCAATTCTCCTTTCAAGACGGGAATACCGTCTAATCCAAGGCAACACATCGACATGCTCGAATTGTCATATGATAGATAAAACTTGGAGGATTCCAGATTGGTATGTCCAAGAATTTCGGAAATCAAAGGCAAGGGCGTTTTCTCCATAGATAGCCAGGAACCCAGCGAACGCCTGAATGAATGGAAAGTTTTGTTCGTGCACTTCTCAGCCAGTTCTTCGTTTAAGCTATAGCATTTTTCTAATATGTGGTAGCCTGCGCCTTTGCCACTCAATTTGGTATACGGAGCAACACATTTTACAAATACGTACTCTTCTGCCGACGATGGGCGGCCGTTGAGAATATAGTCTGCTAAAGCATTCCCGGCTTCGGCGCTAAGCGGTAAGCATAATACATTTCCGGTCTTTTTTTGTGTAATTCGAATCTCATGCCTTCGCCAATCGATGTTGTTCAACCGCAGATTGAACACATCACTGGATCGCAGTCCAGTGTAAATAGCGACCAAAACGACGGCGTAATCTCTTTTCCCAATTGCGCTTGATCGGTCGATCAGCGATAAAAGCGATTCTACTTCGTCGTGTGTAAAGTGCGGCAATACCGGTTTTCGCCTGTAAGCCGGTTTCATAACACGAAAATCCGGGTTAAAAACAACGAAACCCCTGTCTAAGAGAAACGTGAAGAGCAGCTTTAGTGCCTGTATCACTTTATCCATACTACACCTATGGTGAGTGGCGGCATCAGCAAGAAACTTTTTGACTGTCTCATAGCCAACGAGTTTTAAATCCAGAATAGAGTGCTTTAACAAATACTCAAAAAATTGTCTGCTGTTCGTTTCGTGGAGGCTTATGGTCGCTGGTGCGAGGTTTTGTGGCAGAGAACATAAAAATTCCTGATAAATGGAATGAAAACACTCTGGAAGGCACGCTGGACGCTCATATCGCCTTTTAATTATGAGACGTCCTTCTTGACAAAACTGTTCAAACTGATTTATGACAGTCCGCATAAACACAAGATAACTATGTAAAATTTGACCGGATACTTCGCGCGTGTGCTGATTCTCAAGCCATATTTTCGATTTGAGTGAGGAATAGGTAAACTGCTCATTAACATTAATTGGGTCGTTGTAGATACGTTTGAGTATTCCAACATGATAAGTAATAGTGAAATGGCTGTAAGAACGCTGTGATAATGCCTGTTCATACGATTTAAGCATATCCGTAAAAGTAAACTGAGATTGGAGGCTTTCTGTTGACATTTCTTTGACCCCTTGTTTTCTTAGATTCAGGATGCACCTGTCCTAACATTATACAAGAGGCAAAATCAACGATTGTCGTTGTCGCTTGCAAAAATATTATTCCGATCTTTTCGTCAGAAAGAACATAATTTCTTATGCAATTCTCAAAAAGTTGGAATAATTCTCCGGTCGGAATAAGGTTCGTTATTCGGAATTCGGAATAACGAACCATCGCCCGATGTTATTTCCCCCAATACTGGCATTGCGCTCGAAAAAGAGATATTTATCCCTGCCCTGGACACGGACGAGGTCACTATGCCAGGGGCGATGTATCAATAACAAATGTTCTGAGGAGGAGATTGAATTGGAAGTGCAAATACATGACGATCAAGGCTACGAAGAAAGCTGCAATGAAAACTTTAGTGGGGATAGCACTCTGGTTGAAGTTAAGGTGAGCGTGGATGATGGGGAGACATGGACTAGGCGTAGGATCAACATGGGTGGTGAGGTGGAGGATTCAGGACTTGAGGCTGGTGAGGATGTTGATATGCACGGAACGAAGTTCAGGATATTGGCCGGGGATGATGGGCAAACGATCGAGCTAATAAGGAAACCCGTTGGTGAAAAGAAGAAAGCGAGACGAAAGTAGAATCAACAAGGAAGCCCGCACACCCCGACAAGAGTCTTCGGACTTCCTATACAAAAACCATCCTCCAAAGAAGGGGTTCTTATGGTTCTATTATATCCAGTTTTATCCTTCTTCGGCAAGTGGTAAATGAAGGGGACTGAAAATATGTTCAAGATTACACTACAATCCGCCAGGGAAATGAGCGGTTATAGTATTAAGGAGATAGCAAATCATTGCGGTCTTACGGAAGACTGCTACAGGAAATATGAAGATGATTTCGGTAAAACCCCAGCGAGAGTAGCCCATGCGATACGTACCATATTAAGGATTAGTTTGGACAGTATTTACATCGGAGAATAGAAAATAAGAACCGAAGGCTTATTGCCTCGGCTCTTGTTTGTTCAAATATGTGTGTATAAATGTGTGTATTTGATTTTTCAAAGTGGTGCGGTCGAGAGGACTTGAACCTCCATGCCCTTGCGAGCACTAGAACCTGAATCTAGCTTCTTAACTGTGGCGTAAATTATTGGCAATGTAGCATTGACTGGGGTTAAATGTTCCTTGACTAATGCGACGTTATTTACTTATTATGTAAAACATAACTATACTATCACCCGGCGAAAATATCCTTTCTAAGTTTGTTGACTATTTTGTTGACTATTTTCGGCTGGTATTTTGCTATGTAACCGCTTAATTTTATCATCGAGCTCCTGTGCTTTTATAGGACAGTGATAGCAAATAGAGGATATTGGGGGTAAAACCCCCAATATCCTCTATTTCTTATCACTGTTATTGCTTTTCTATCTCAAGATATTCTCTTAAGGCTGCTTGGGTGATCAGATAGAAATTTACTCCTTGCGTTTCAGCTAATTCTTTTAACCATGCAGGTAATGTGATATTTGTCTTCACGGCCCGATTATCCATCTCATTTTTGACTATATCGGGAAAAACTGTAATGGGAACGACCACAGCGCCTTTGGGTATATCTTCAAAAGGTGGTTGAGAAGGCTCCAGTATATTATCTCCATCTTTCTCCATCCCCCATAAATGAAGACCTAACGCTTCTTTTGCCATGGATTGAGCTTGTTGAAAGTTATCGCCCATTGAAATACATCCTGGCAAATCAGGGAAATATACGCCAAATGTTCCTTCGATTGACGGTTCAAACACTGCAAAATAAGTGACTTTACGCAAGTTGATCCCTCCATTATCATTTATAGATTAAGCACGATGCAGGGCCTATTTTAACCCTGCCTGCTTCCAGATACTATTAAGTGTGCCCGGTGGTATGTCTCCTTTGTGGTTCGGCAATGTTACTTTTCCAGGTTTTGTCGGGTGTGTAAGTTGACTGTGTGAGCCTTTTGTATCTTTCACTGTCCATCCATCCTGATTCAGAAGCTTAAGTGCTTCCCGAACATTCATTGTTTCCATCGCCTCCCTCTATTTATATTATACGCATTATTCATACGTATGAAAACGCTTATTTGCATATAATTGAATCAAATAAGCCGCAACGGCTTTAACGGCTTTATATCGTGAGAGTGCATATTGAAATTGAGCTATAATTAAGAGAGGCTATTAATGCGTACCTTTCTGGGCGTGATTTCGTTTGCAGGTTATTTGCAAAGTAAGAATAAATACTAGTTGAGCGGTGACTTATTGGCGATTGTTTCCGCCAAATTATGGTATATTATAGGAAAAGGGCTAAACAGATTGAAACCTGAGCTGTAAGGCTTAGTGAGTAGGTTAAGGTAATAAAAGGGTGGCATCATGACCTTTGAAGAACTGCTTGAAAAGTATCAAGCAGTGTTGCTCGAAAACAGCAACCTAAATGAAGAAATAGAAACTTTAAATACTAAGCTCGGTGTTTCTGAACAGCGGGCTATTCCTTATGGCCGTTTTGATAATACTTCTGTGGATAGCTTATTTCCGACACTTAATACATTTACAGAAGCATCTAATCATGGATCAGAAGGCGAGACTTTACAATCAAATGTCAACGGCAAGTCTGATCCCGAGGAAAAAATTATGTTATTTAGGTCACTCTTTAAAGGTCGGGATGATGTTTATGCTAAACGGTGGGAAAACAAAAAGAAGGGGACAACTTAAATGGATATTCACCGTTCTGTTTAAATGAATGGAAATCTAAGTTATGCATAAAACCACAGGGCAAATGTGCTGCTTGCTCCAATAAGGCCTATGCTCTTTTGGATGAAAAGGTTATTGACGACCATTTACGAGGGCGTGGCAATTTAGTGGCGGAATCTATCCACTGTGCCTTGATGAAACTTGCTACTTTTTAGCCATTGACTTTGATGATGGAGAGTGGCAGAAGGATATTTCCCAGTTTGGAGATGTATGTTCGGAATTTGATCTTCCGGTAGCGATTGAACGTTCGTGGTCTGGAAATGGAGCCCATGCCTGGATTTTCTTTGAAAGCCCTATAGCCGCAACGATAGCAAGAAAACTCGGAAGTGCATTACTAACCTACGCCATGAACAAAAGGCACGAGATTACCTTTAAATCGTATGATCGGTTTTTTCCTAATCAGGATACAATGCCAAGGGGCGGTTTGGGGAATCTGATTGCTTTGCCCTTGCAAAAAGCAGCAAGGATTAATAATAACAGCGTTTTTATCGATGCCAATTTTGAGCCGTTTAAGGATCAATGGGGATTTATGTCCACCCTTCAAAAACTCTCTGAAGATGACATTATAAGGCTCATATCAAAACTTTGCAACGGAAACGAACTTGGAATTTTGAAAACAGATGATCAAGAAGAACCACAAAAACCTTGGGAAACAAAAATCACCGTCAAACTTTCAGAGGATGATTTTTCTCAGACAATAAAAATTGTCAAAGCAAATATGTTATTTATCCTGAAAACAGGCATTTCTCATAGAGCCCTAAATAATTTAAAACTATTGGCGGCTTTCAATAATCCGGAATTTTATAAGGCCCAGGCCATGAGAATGCCAAACTATAAAAATAAAATACCAAGAATAATATCGTGCTCTGATGAAACAGAAGACTATCTCTGTCTGCCAAGAGGGTGTGAAGCGGATGTAAGGGCCTTTTTTGCAGAACTAAAGATTGAACCTGAATTTATCGAGAAAACCAATCCTGGCAGAAGCATCGATGTAGAATTTAACGGCAGTTTGAGGGATGAACAACCACTGGCACTTGTATCAACGATAATAAGCGTATTAACTTTTCTCTCAGCGATTAGCTTTATAGCAACCACAGTTTTCCCAAAAGCGGTAGTTCCAGAGAGCACTCCATTATCATGTTTGAGCAATTGATCAAAGTTAATTTGGTGACCCAATGGAAAAATAGGATTAACGCAATTTTTGATGATAAATGAAGCTCCTCCAGACATAATTGAAGTCAATAAGAGAGGAAGGAAAAAGGCCTATAGTACGATAGGACAATTGGGAGCAGGAAAGAATAACTTGAGTGGAATCATAGATATAGCTGTTATGCAATCCTTGAACAGACTGGGTGAAGTAAAGGATTGTGTGAAAAACTATGGCATGATTATCGTCGATGAATGTCATCATATTTCAGCATTTAGCTTTGAGACGATACTTAAGAGTTCTAATGCAAAGTATGTTTACGGATTAACGGCAACACCTATACGAAAAGATGGGCATCAACCAATCATATTTATGCAATGTGGTTCCATACGATTTAAAGATGATGCCAAGAAACAAGCAGCGAAAAGACCCTTTGAGCATTATGTTATACCAAGATTTACGTCCCTTAGAGTCCCTCTAGATAAGAATGAAAAGGATGTATCAATTCAAGAGCTGTATTCTGAAATTGTCGTGAATGAACTTAGGAATCAACTGATCGTAGAAGATATCGTTCGGAATTTTGAAAGTGGCAGAAACTGCCTTGTTTTAACTGAAAGAACGGCGCATGTGGAATTGCTTGCAAAAAAGCTAAGTGAGAGAATTCCTGAAGTGATCTCTTTAACGGGTGGAATGGGAGTAAAACGAACTAGGGAGATCATGACACAAATATCGGAGACACCTGCTGACAAACCGTTAACTTTAGTTGCTACTGGAAAATACATTGGGGAAGGCTTTGACGAACCACGCCTTGACACGTTATTTTTAGTAATGCCAATATCCTGGAAAGGCACCTTGCAACAATATGCAGGAAGGCTTCACAGACTCTTTGCAAACAAAAATGAAGTACAAATCTATGATTATGTGGATAACCATGTCAGGATGCTTGAACGAATGTATCATAAACGGCTTAACGGGTATGCAACGATAGGGTATAAAGCAAAAGGAGAAAACAGTGCACCAGAGTCAATTCATGTGATTTTTGATAAGAGCAATTTCTTATCGGTGTATACGAATGACATTATCAATGCCGCCAGAGAAATTCTGATCGTAAGCCCCTTCGTTACCAAGAGACGTACTCTGCAAATGCTGCAACACCTGAAGATCGCTTTAGAAAATAAAGTGAAAGTAATCGTGGTAACCCGACCCATTGGAGATTTTAAAGACAAGGATACTAGTGCTTTGCAGGGGACCTTGGACTTATTGAATGCTGCTGGTGTAAGTTTAGTTTTCAAATCTATTATTCACCAAAAATATGCTGTCATTGACCAACGAATCGTATGGTATGGGAGTATCAATCTTTTGAGTTTTGGTAGCGCTGAAGAAAGTATCATGCAACTGGATAGCCCAAACATTGCTAATGAATTAATAATGAGCATAGACCAATAACAGTCCTACTTGCGATGTGGAGAATAGCAATAATTGGAGACATCTTAGTGTTGGGTGTAGCGGCAACGGCCGTATATAGGTAGGACACTAATTCACTTGTTTTACCTATGTGTGTATTAAAAAACGGAGCCTAGGATGTTATCCTTGCTCCGTTTTTTTTAGCGTCTTCAGTTCGTTTAGCAAAGACTCCTTCGATTACAATGGATGCCGGACGGTCCATATCCGGTAGAACGTGTTGATAAATCTCTCTGGTAATTTGCACTTGACTATGCCCTAATCTTTGTGAGGCCACCTTGTCTGGTACTCCATACTTCATTATGATCACAGCGTTAAAATGTCTCAAATCATGAAAACGCATAGGGGGAGGTTGTGGGTTGTCAGAAGTTGACTAAAATGCTTACTGTAGGAATCAGGTTGGAACTCGCTGAAAATCAATTCATTAACTACCTTGAGAGATGTTAGGTATGCGGCGATCGTAGTGGTAACGAACTCTGGAACAGAAATTGTCCTCGAACTCGTTTCGCTCTTTGGCTTCTTGATTATCCATCTTTATCCTGAAATATGCTTCCCATGATTATTCCTCCTCAGGGGAGTTTAGGAATTGCAAATACCGAACAGCTTCTTTTTTCTTAGTCTCATCTAATCCCACACGATGGTAGGAGTCGGGTGGGTGCTGAAACGATTAAACGAAGATAAGCAAAGGCTAAGGGGAAGCCCGGGGAAACCAAGTAACAGACCTAGATCGTTTGATGCTATCAATCAATGGGCAGCCATAACAGAGGGGATGGACCGTAGATTACAGTACCTAAACTTAATATCATCGACGACGTCACCCCGCGCGAGGGTGAACTTGAGTCTGAGACAAGCGAAACGGAGCCGGAAGAGGAACCGGTGGATCTTAAGCTTGTCATCAAACGCAAGAGGAATAAGGACCCGGTGGCCAAACCACAGTCAGTCAAAAAGGAGTATTGTTATTTCGTACATACACCATTATCCGTATATTAATTATACATGTGTATAGGATTTAGACGCTTTTTTATATACACATTGGCTTGGTTTATAAAGAAAACTCTCTATAAAAATTGCAACAATTCAAAAAAACTTTGGCACATTTACCCCCTACAGCCCCTATACGCCATTAGAATTATTTATAAAAAAACCCTTACTTGCACAGTGGATATAATTCAAGTCTCAACACCTTGATTTAAGCCAAATTGGTCTCTGTAACGAAGAAATTTGGGATTTTGAAAAGCTAAATTCACCAATATCTCTACCTGGGTGTCTGGCTTCGTAATGTTCCTTATAATGTGTTCGAAGAAACTCTTGCGTCGGCGTCAACTCTGTTTCCTTATCCCATGGTGTTTTACGCCGCGATTTATCGCGACTCTTACCCGACATGTACTCATCCCCATTACAATAGAATGTTTCTATAATAGAGGATTTTGCTCCACTGTGCAAGTAAGGGTCTTTTTATAAATTCAAAATATTATTAATAATATGATTATTTTTAATTATCAATATTTTTTGGCATAAAAATTGCAATTGTCTTATATTAGGTTCCTACATTTTTGTACGGCTTTGACTTTTCTAAAATAGAAGCAATTGTAGGAACACCATTACGACATAAGTCTCACATTATCTTATGTCTGTGTTATAAAGATTATCTAAAATGGGAAAGGAGCGAGTTTGAAAAACTGAAAATCAGAATCCATAACATTATAGAGAGGGAGGATTACAAGTGCGCAAAAAACTAGCAATGATAATGACTACTATTATAACTCTATCCATGGCAGGGTGTGGGAGTCAAGGAACTAACGCCCCTGCAGGATCTGGTAAAGCTGATGCTGGAAAGGTTCAAATGATAACGATAGGGACAGCTACTGTGGGTGGTGCGTGGTATTCCATGGGAGGTGGGCTCGCTAATTTAATTGGCAAATATGTACCAAATGTAAAAGCTAGTGCAATGCAAAGTGCTGCTTCAATAGAAAACTTAAACTCTATTAAAAGTGGAAAAATGGAAATAGGATTTGCGACTAGTGACATTCCGTACAGAATGTACAGAAGTCAAGGTTTTGAAGAGAATAAGAGCTTCAGAACCTTGGCTATGAACGACCTAATATATTTGGCCTTGATTGTTAAAAAGGATTCACCGATAAAGACGTTTGAAGATATTAAAGGCAAAAAGTTAGGAACCGGAGTTGCTGGAAGTTCTACATACGTAATTATTGAGCAGGTTTTAAAGGCTCATGGAATGACCTACGATGATGTTAAGCCATATCCTGCGGGGATAAGTCAAATGGCCGGTGCACTAAAAGACGGGAATATAGATATGTTTGCCAGTGTGGTCGCCGGAACGGGAGGGGCTGCTCCGGGCATTATGGATTTGGATTCAACTACTGAAATCCGCTTTATTAGTCTTAGTGATAAGGCTATGAAAAATATTACCAGTAAATCCAAATATTACCTAAAAAGCACAATCGCTCCTGGTTGGGTAAAAAATTTAACAGAACCAGTAACTGCATTGGCTGTAGCAACAGCTATCTGTATTAAAGCTGATTTGAGTGATGAGTTGGTTTATAACATTACTAAGGCTATGTTTGAACACAAAGCTGAATTAGATGCTATTCACCCGCAGTGGTCGACCACAACAAAAGATACTGTCGCGAAGGACATTCCAGTGCCTCTACATCCGGGAGCGGAGAAATATTATAAAGAAATAGGTGCACCTATTTCTTTTCTTGAGTAAAAATTACCAAGGGAGCTTTATAGCTCCCTTAGTAATAAAGGGGAGGGACCTTGGTGGAATTAATGAATAGTTTAAATGGAGTATTTGACGAAATAGGTTTAAGAAAAACTAGTGCAAAGATTGCAGGCATTCTGGCCATTATAGCTTCATTGTTTTTTATGTATACAGCATTAATGGGTAGCTTCCCTGCAATGACTCAACGAGGAGTCCTACTAGCATTAACATTACCTATGATATTTCTTCTGATAGGTTCGGGAATAGACAGCAAATTTGGCCGCATACTGGATATAGTGTCTGTAATAATTGCAGCGGTACCTTTTATATATATCGTTATGGTGCAAGACCAACTGATGTCGCGGGGTGGCATGGCTAATACCCTAGATGTAATTATGGGTTTCATGGCCATATTGGTGGTACTCGAAGGCACCCGGAGGAAAGTGGGAAATGCTCTACCCATAATAGCGATAATCTTCATATTATATGCAATACTAGGCCCCTATATGCCCAATGTTATTATGCATCGGGGGATGGATGTGGATATGTTGGTTTCTTCTGTGTTCCTGGGAGAGGAAGGAATATTCGGCATCCCCATAGCAGTTACAGCCGACTTTATAATGATTTTTGTAATCTTTGGAGCTTTTCTATCAGTCAGTGGCGCAGGGGAGTTTTTCGGTGATATTGCCAATGCCGCCTTTGGGGGGATGCGAGGTGGGCCGGCCAAGGCGGCTACTATGGGCAGTGGCCTTATGGGAATGATAAGTGGCAGTGCAGTAGCCAATGTAATGACAGTGGGGAATTTTACTATCCCATTAATGAAACGCACTGGATATAGTCCGGAAATGGCAGGTGCAATTGAAGCGGTAGCTTCCACGGGGGGGCAAATAATGCCACCCATTATGGGAGCAGCAGCTTTCATTATGGCTGAATTTCTGAAAGTGCCTTATTCCGAGATTATTATAGCTGCGGCTATACCTGCAGCGCTTTATTATATCTCTTTATTCTTTATGGTAGATTTAGCGGCTGGTAAGAACAACCTGTTAGGTGTACCACGGGCTGATTTACCGGATTGGAAAGTAGTATTAAAAAAGAGTTGGTATTTACTAATTCCTGTGGGAGTTCTTATATACATGCTTGGTTTTATGGGCTATTCACCACAAAAGTCAGCGATCTCTAGCATTGTATGTCTGTTTATCGTAGCTGCTTTTGGGGCCCATACTCGCTTAAATTTACGTAAAACAATTAAGGCGATTATACAGGGAGCTATCGGGGGGCTTGAAGTAGCGGCAGTATGTGCCAGTGCCGGAATAGTTATAGGGATTCTAATGAGAACCGGTCTTGGGCTTTCCCTTACAGGTATCTTGGTCGATGCATCTCAGGGCAGTTTGCCAGTGTTAATGGTGCTGACTATGTTCGCTTCAATAATTTTAGGAATGGGCCTACCGACCTCTGCCTGTTATATTATTGTGGCTGTTTTGATAGCCCCTGCTATGGTGCAAATGGGTGTAACCCCTATAGCGGCTCATTTGTTCGCATTTTTCTTTGGCTGTTTGTCAGCTATTACCCCGCCGGTCGCTCTGGCGGCTTATGCAGCAGCCGGAATTGCTCAATCAAATCCCATGAAAACAGGTATATTTGCAGCTAAGATGGGGTTAGGAGCTTTTATAATACCATTTGCGTTTGTTTACGGTAATGCTCTATTAATGGTTGGAACAATACCAGAAATAGTTTTAGCCTTTATTACGGCAACAATGGGGGTATATGCTGTAGCCATATTTGTTATTGGATTTCAGTTTAGCAATGTACCCTGGGTATTTAGAATTCTGAGCCTGGTGTCCGCTGTGTGTCTAATTATTCCTGGCTGGAAAGGCGATTTGCTTGGATTTGCTATTTTAGCATTTATCTCAATCATAAATTACTTGAGTAACAAATCTCTCAAATCCTCAATTTTAGTGGTCGAAGGGAAGTAAACAAATGATGTTTAATAATATAAAAGTTGAAGTTGAAGATTCAATCAGAATAATTACATTAACCAGACCGGAAGAAAGAAACGTAATTATAGAAGAAGTACGTCTCGAGTTGCTAAGGGCATTTGATGGTTTTGAAAATGATAAGAGAGTAAAGGCAGTTATCCTTACCGGTGGGCCAGATATTTTTGCAGCTGGTGCCAATATTAAGGCTATGGTTGACGCAAGCGCAATGGAGATGTACTGGCGAAAACGATTACCAGAGTTATGTGATAAAATCGAAAATATGCCTAAACCGGTAATAGCGGCTATTGGAGGTTACTGTTTTGGTGGCGCTTGTGAGATAGTATTATCTTGCGATATACGTATAGCAGCTTCCAATGCCAAAATAGGTCAACCGGAAATTAATATAGGAATTATTCCCGGAGGAGGAGGCTCTGTTCGTTTACCAAGGGTTGTAGGCAGGGCTAAAGCCAAAGAATTAATTTTTACTGGGGTACCTGTGGATGCAGAGGAGGCACTGCGTATAGGTTTGGTTAACCAAGTGGTTCCTCCGGAGGAACTTTTGGATGAAGCCAGAAAAATAGCTAGGAAGTGTGCTCAACATAGCCTTGTTGCTCTGCATCTAGCTAAAGTAGCAATTGATGTAGGTATGGATATAGATAGAAACTCTGCCCATGCTTTGGAAGCTTTAGCTTTTTGTATGAATTTTTCGGATGAAGATCAAAAGGAAGGAATGAGAGCATTTCTAGAAAAACGTAAACCAGGATATAAAGCGAGATAAATTTTTGTCGAGCAGTTTTAATATATGCATTCTCCAATTCACATGTTCACAATGGTAATAGCGTTACAAACTGGAGCGAAGTTGGGCATTTATTACTAAAAAAGGCACACCGAATACTAGACAACATGGCCACATAAGAGAGGAGTTAAGAACAATGGGAAATCTGAAGGCAGTCTTTGACCCCCAATCAATTGCAATTTTCGGTGCATCAAGCGATCTTCGCAAAATCAGTGGACGCCCTTTACGTTATCTATTGGAATTTGGCTACAAAGGTAATATCTATCCTATTAACCCCAAATATACTGAGTTAGCTGGAATTAAATGTTACCCGGATTTAGCGGCAGTGGGTGAGCCAATTGACATGGTACTCGTTGGGGTAGCCGCTTCAGCAGTCCCTGCAGCTCTCTCACATTGCGCTGCAGCTGGTGTTAAGGTAGCAGTTATTTTTAGCTCTGGGTTCGCTGAGACGGGAGCAGAAGGCAAGGAACTGCAGAGGCAAGTGAGCGAAATCTGCCAGAACACCGGACTTAGAGTGGTGGGACCCAACTGCTTGGGAGTAGTCAACCTACAACATAGAGTTACAGGCACTTTCTCCAGTTTGCTAGAACGTGTAAAAGAAGATGTACCTGGTTCCATCGGCTTTATCACCCAAAGCGGGGCTTTTGGCTCAATGATTTTTGCCGTGGCTCGGGATATGGGAAGCTCTTTCCGTTATTTTGTGAATACGGGGAACGAAGCGGACGTTGACTTAGGCGAATGTTTATCTCATATGGTAGACAGTCAAGATATCAATGTAATCGGCGCCTACTGCGAAGGAGTTCGGCATGGGCAAAGATTTCTGGAGGCGGCGGATCAAGCCTTGGCTGCCCGTAAGCCTGTGACTATCCTAAAAGTAGGCCGCTCTTCTGTAGGTACCAGCGCGGCCGCTTCCCACACAGGCTCCATGGTCGGTTCTGACCGGGTGTATGATGCTATCTTTAAGCAAAAGGGCATTGCCAGGGCTAATGATATAGAAGAATTGCTGGACATTCTTTGTATAGCGTCTTTGGGTCGTATTCCGGCTGGTAACAACGTGGGGGTAGTCACCATTTCCGGTGGGGCAGGCATCCTAATAGCGGATAAATGTGAAGAACTTTGCCTGGAGGTGCCGGAGCTCGCCGATGACACCAAAGAGAAACTCAAAACTGTTCTACCTAAGTTTGGCTCTGCAATGAACCCCGTTGACACCACTGCTGAACTAATCAATAAACCGGAACTTTTGGAACAATGTCTACAAATAATGCTGAGTGATGATCATGTGGATACCCTGATCATTTTCTTAGGGCTTTTTGACCACATTTCCAACGAATTAATCGAAATCATTGAACGAGTGCATATGACAACTCATAAGCTTCTAGTTGTTAGTTGGACAGCAGCCGCTCCAGGTGCCATCAAAAAGTTGATTAAGAAAGGAATTCCGGCCTATGAAGATCCAACTCGGGCTACCAAAGCCACTGCGGCTATGGTGAACTTTCGCCATGCCTTTGATAGATATTCGAGCTTAGGAACAGTAACCAAGAGTAAGGACTTGGTTACTGTGGAGCGGAGAGATGCTGCCAAGAATTATGTAGCAGAGCTAGTTTCCCAAGGTGCGACAAGGCTATCTGAATACGAATCTAAACAAATTTTCAAATTTTATGAAATCCCCGTAACAAAGGGGGAACTTGTCGAGTCTGTTGACGAGGCTCTAAAGATTGCTGCCGAAGTCAATTTTCCTGTGGTTCTAAAAGTTGAGTCGCCTGACATAGTGCATAAAACTGAGGCAGGGGTTGTCAGACTGGGAATCAAAGACCCTGTTGAATTGAAAAAAGCCTATGTTGAGATTATGGAAAATGCGCTGGCCTACAATGCCTCCGCCCGTATCAAAGGGGTTTTTGTCCAGGAGATGTTAACTGAGGGTACAGAAACCATCGTTGGTGTGACCAATGATGCGGTGTTTGGGCCTTCGATCATGTTCGGTTTAGGGGGTATCTTTGTTGAGGTTTTAAAAGACGTGGCAATCAGGGTTACCCCTCTCAATGAACTTGATGCGCGGGAAATGGTATCTGAAATTAAGGGAGCTAGTATTTTGCAAGGAGTACGGGGAAAAACCCCCCGCGATGTCAACGCGGTTGTTGACGTGTTGCTGAGGATTTCACTGCTGTCCCAAGATCTGGCTTCTAATTTGGCGGAACTTGATGTCAATCCCTTATTCATATTTGAAGATGGTAAAGGGGCAAAAGCGGCTGATGCTTTAATTGTTCTTAAGTAAACGGGTATTTATTATTTATTGGCTGATTTAGATAAGAAGTTAACGAGCTTGTGACCGCTGTGGTAGTGTAAAAATTCTGTGGGTTTAAGATTTTAAAAAAGAGGGTGAGAAGGTGAATAAACTAATTATTACGGCCGCAATTACTGGCGGGCGGATTACTCGGGAGCAATCCCCATATATCCCGATTACTCCTGAGGAGATTGCCCAATCTGGTATTGACGCGTGTCAGGCAGGAGCGTCCGTAGTCCATATTCATGCCAGGGATAGTGCCGGCAAAGCCACATCAGACCCTCAAATATACCAACGTATTGTCGAACTGATCCGTAAAGAGTGCGATGCTATCATTTGCCTCACTACTGGGGGATGTGTGGGAATGGCAGATGAGCTGCGCATAAAAACCCTGGAGCTTAAACCGGAAATGGCTTCCTTTGATGCAGGCTCAATGAATTTTGGCACAGATGTATTTGTTAACGCGCCTCAGTTTCTCGAAAAGCTGGCTTTAATAATGAAACAACGCCACATCAAACCGGAAATAGAAGTTTTTAACTGCGGGATGATCTACAGTACTCTAGAACTGGTGGACCAGGGAAAGATAGAGCCACCGTTACACTTTCAGTTGGTTTTAGGTGTGAAAGGTGGAGCTCCGGCAAACGCGAAGACGCTGTTGTACATGGTTGACTGTCTCCCCCCCGGTTCTACTTGGTCGGTAACTGGGATAGGAGGACGCGCTCAACTTTCGATGAACGTGCTTGGCATGGCTTTGGGTGGACATGTACGCACAGGGCTTGAGGACAATATCTATTTCTCTCATCAGATACTGGCTAAGAGTAATGCACAGCTAGTAGAACGGTTAGTGAGAATTGCAAATGAATATGGTCGACCGGTAGCAACTCCGCCTGAGGCAAGGAAACTACTTAACATCCATCGGTCCAACATACCAGTTTGAGACGCAGAAATCTAAGCCTGTAAGCCCCTATTACATCTACTGCCATTGAAGTGATAAATGTTTCTCACAAGGTATAGTGCTTAACTGCTTGATACCCTATATCGAGGCACTACTCACGATGATTTTTAATTCACTCCTAGTTAGGCTTTGTATTAGGCCTGGGTGTGATCTTAAGAACAACGTAGTCTTCTCTATAAGGTCCATTACTTTATGATCTTTAACTTTTTATTATGAAAAGGGATGAATATTATGGAACAGCCCATGCGATTGAAGCAAGAGGTCATGGAAAGCGGAGACTGTACACGATGCGGACTTTGTGTCGGACTGTGTCCATATATTAAGACAATGGATGAACGCATCGCATTTATTCATGACTGCGGGCGTGATGAGGGTGATTGTTACCGTATTTGCCCACGCACTCCGTCCAATTGGCCTGAACTCGACAGGCAAGTATTCGGACAAGAACGTGAAGACCATATTTTAGGCCATCACCTGGAAGTCCTCTATGCCCGTTCTCTGAACAAGAACATCGCGCAGGCTGGTCAGTACGGGGGGGTAGTCAGCAGCTTGGCCACTTACTTACTAGACAGTGGCGAATCACAAGCGGCCATTCTAACTAAAGGAGAAGAGAATGGCCTACCTAAGCCCTTCATAGCCCGAAATAGGGAAGAAGTACTTTCTTGTGCTGGTTCTAACTACAGTGCCAGCCCGACACTCTGGATACTTAACGAGGGAGTGCATCAAGGGCTGGACAACCTGGTGACGGTGGGACGACCATGCCAGATTCTGGCGATCAGAAAGATGCAGGGTCTGACGGAAGTGTCAGAGCATGATCTGAGTGCCAGAAAGGTGAACTTCATCATTGGACTTTTCTGCTTTTGGTCTTTAGAAACTGAAGTGTACGCTTTTCTTCAAACTAAAACAGGGGGAAAAGCTATCAAAAAAATGGATATACCCCTAAACTTTGTGGTTGTAACGACCGAAGAGGGAGAGGTTCAGATACCGGTCGATGAGTTAAGAGGTTTTATTCGTCAAACTTGCCAGCGCTGCTTTGATCCAACAGCGGAATTTGCCGACGTATCGGTCGGCTCAACTGAAGACGACCCCGAATGGAACACATTAATCATCAGAAGTTCCATAGGGCATGAAGTCGTGGAAAAAGCTCAGGAAGCTGGAGAACTGGAGACGAAACCTTATCCAACAGAACGTTTGGCCTTACTGCTCGGTGCGGTACTTAACAAAAAGAGGCGAGTTTTAGACGGAGCATTTAAAGATAAAGGGTACGGGTATTTGGGCTTAAGCCCTGAATATATCAAGGGGATTGAGGAAGGGGGCGTAGAGAGATGAGTTTCTTAAGCTTACAGTCCAATGAACATGGGCGCTCTGTACTCATGACAGGAAATGAAGCCATAACAAGGGGAGCTATCGAGAGTGGCTTAAGTTATGCCGCTTCTTATCCAGGGTCGCCCACGTCGGAAATTCTGGCAAACTTGGGGCGTTTGGCGAAAGAGCATAATCTCTATGCCGAATGGTCTGTCAACGAAAAGGTGGCGATTGAGGAAACGGCGGCAGCTTCCTTTGCTGGGCTGCGTTCTCTTTGCATTGTTAAGCAAAATGGACTGAATGTAGCTTTAGATAGTTTGGTAAGCATTGCCATAACTGGAGTCAAAGCGGGCATGGTCTTGGTGGTCGGGGATGACCCAGGGGCACATTCCAGTACGAATGAAGAAGATTCTCGCTTACTGTCCAAAGTAGTTCATATCCCTATTTTTGAACCGAGTACACCGGAAGAAGCCAGACAAATGACCCTTGCCGCCTACGAATTGTCCGAACAATTTAAGCTCCCAGTAACTTTGCGTTGTGTGACTCGCATTTCCCATGCCAGTGGGAATGTAATAATCGGCGAGATTCAGAAAGTAAACAAAGTAGCGGTCTTTGCCAAAGAAGACCGCTACTTTACCAACATTGCTTATCATCAAAGGCAGGATGTCAAGCTGGCAAAAATCCGTCAGATTGCCGATTCCTTTCCTTTTAATACCTATTCCGGATCCCAGGATGCCAAGACAATTGTCATCGCTTCCGGGCCGAGCGCTATGTACGCTCTGGAAGCAGTTAGCGCTCTAGGCTTAGAAAACGAAGTCGGGGTCCTTAAACTTGGGATGACCTGGCCCTTGCCCGAAAAGTTCATCTTAGGGTACTTGGAAAAAGCGGAGAAGGTCATATTTGTTGAAGAAATTGAGCCTTTTAATGAAGATAACGTCATGGCCTTGGCAGCTCAACACATCACAGAAGTTTATCCGATTCAGTTTTACGGGCAGAAATCTGGGCATGTTGCCGGGCCAAAGGGACCAGGACTTGGAGAAATGGATCCCGATATTGTCAAACAATCCATTGCCAGAGTATTAGGTTTAGAAAGCAAAGTAACAGCAGCTAGGTTATACATCAACTCCGAAATGACGGATATTCCTGTTAGAGAAATGGCTTTTTGCGCCGGCTGCCCACACCGAGCATCATTTTGGGCCATGAAGTCCGCGGTGGCCCTTGATGGACGAAACGGAGTGGTACTTGGGGACATCGGTTGTTACTCTCTAGCTTTGAGGCGCACAGGTTGGACCCTGCCACAAACAATGCATGCCATGGGATCTAGCGCCGGTATTGCTAACGGGCTCGGTAAACTTGATAGATTTGGTTTTATACAACCGGTGATTGCCGTTGTTGGTGACTCAACCTTCTTCCATTCCACAATACCTGCCTTAGTCAATGCGCGTTATACCAGAGCTAACTTCCTTCTTGTCGTCCTAGACAATGAGACTACGGCTATGACTGGACATCAGCCCCATCCTGGGATGAGCAAGAACGCCATGGGTGAAATTGTAGAAGGGGTTCACATAGAAGACGTTGTTAAGGGGCTCAATCTCCCAGTAGTGATTCATGATCCCTACGATGTCAAAGGGACAACTGAAGCCGTGTATAAGCTCCTTCAGACAGAAGGTGTGAAAGTCTTGGTGCTTCGTCAAGCCTGTGCACTGGTGGCAGCCAAAGCTTCGACTCGTCCTAGGGTTTATGTTCATCAAGACCAGTGTATCGGGGATGACTGCGGCTGCAACCGCTTTTGCAGCGCTACGTTCTCTTGTCCAGCTACAATCTGGGATCCACAAAAAGGGAAGGCACTTATTGATGAACTCGTCTGCAATCGCTGTCAGGTCTGTGTGAACCTGTGCCCTCAAGGGGCAATCAAGGTTGAAGGAGGGGCTAACTTTGACCGCTAAAGTGTTGAACATTATCGTCACAGGGGTTGGCGGACAGGGCAACGTTTTGGCGTCTCAAGTCATTGCCACGGCTGCGGTGGACAGTGGTTATTACACATCGGTGGGTGAGACGTTTGGCTCTTCACAGCGTGGTGGCTCTGTCACGAGCCACATCCGAGTTTCCAAAGTGAAATCTTATGGTCCCCTGATTTCTAGAGGAGAGGCCGATTTCATCCTAGGATTTGAGCCGCTGGAGACCCTACGTACCTTTATGGATTATGGGAATGCAATGTCTCAGATTATCATGAATATCCGCCCCAATTACCCCTTGGGAGTTTTGCTGAACGAGGATAAGTACCCGGACATTTCCCGCTTAACGGATAGACTAGAGGCCCAAACACAAAGACTCTGGGCTCTGGAAGCGACAGAACTTGCGGTGGGCGTAGGCGTACCCATCGGAACGAATATGGTGATGACAGGAGCTTTCGCAGGAGTGCAATTCTTACCTATCCCTTTGAAGGTCTATGAAACTGTGCTGAAAGGGTTGTTTACTGGGAAAATCCTGGATTTGAATTTAGCGGCATTCCGGGCTGGGGTTAAAGTGGTTAGCTAGCGCCCAAAGGTAATGGGGGTAAGTTCCCGGACAAATAGTTATTGTTAGCTAAACTAGTTAATTAAAAGGAGCGAGAAGTATGGCAGTAAAGAACATTATGGTAATCGGGGCAGGCTTCATGGGAGTTGGTATCGTACAGGTAGCAGCACAAGCTGGATATAAAGTACACCTATATGATATTTCTTCCGAAGCAGTTGATAAAGGGATTGCTGCAGCCAAAAAGAACATGACAAAGGGCGTAGAAAAGGGCAAAATAACTGAAGAAGCAAAAAATGTAGCGCTGGCTCTCATTTTCCCCTGCATAAACCTAGAGGATAGCAAAGATGCTGATTTGGTCGTTGAAGCAGTATTTGAGAATGTTGAAGTTAAGAAGGATATCTTTCAGAAATTGGACCTAATTTGTAAACATGAATGCATCTTTGCGAGTAATACTTCTTCTATTCCAATTACCCAGCTAGCTGCGACTGTAAAGCGGCCCGATAAATTTATTGGTATGCACTTTTTTAGCCCGGCTCCGGTGATGAAATTGGTTGAACTAATCCGGGGAATCAAGACGTCGGAGGAGACTATTAGAGTAGTAGAAGAAGTAGCAGTCAAAATGGGTAAAACAACCGTGCGAGTAAAAGATGTGCCAGGATTCCTGGTTAACAGAATCAACAACGCCCTCAGACAAGAGGCTTATAAGTGCTTGGAAGAAGGCGTCGCTACTGCAGAAGACATAGACAAAGCGCTTAAAATGGGTCTTAATCATCCCATGGGACCCTTTGAACTAGCAGATTTTGTTGGACTGGATATCGGGTACAACATAATTAATACTCTCTACCAAGGTTATAAGGATAACAAATGGTGTCCTAATATGACTCTGGAGAAACTGGTTCTTTCTGGTGATCTTGGCAGAAAGACAGGAAAAGGCTGGTATGATTATACCTCGGGGGAAAAGAAGACGAGAACTGATGTTGTGTTTTAGTGACAACATAAGTCGGCAGGAAGTTTGTAAATATATAGACTTTATTCTGAGATAAGAGTATTTAAGGCATTTGCGAATTCCCCTTGAAAAAAATAACCTCATTAATGGGGTGAATAGGTGGAGCAGTGCTCTTAGCGAAGTTGAATAGGAGGGGTTAGGTATGCGCGAAGTGGTTATAGTTGATATGGCAAGAAGTGCCATAGGTAAACATGGCGGCACTATTAAGAATGTAAGTGCTATAGATTTAATTTCACAGGTGGCTGGCACGGTATTAGAACGCAACAAGGCCAAAATAAAACCTGAGCAGTATGATTATGTTTTTCTGGGGCAGGTAAAACAGAATACGAGCTGTTCTAATATAGCAAGAAACTTGGCCTTAAAACTTGGCTTGCCAGAGGAAGTTCCAGCTACCTGTGTGACTGTGGCGTGCGGTTCGGGCCTTCAAGCAATAGTTGAAGGATATGAATTAATTAAAAACGGTTTTGCCGATGTTATTCTTGCTGGTGGTGTGGAGTCGATGAGTGGCGGTGAGTATTTTTTGAGCGGTGAAACCAATCAGGCTTTCGGTACCAATGATGTAATACTAAAGGATGCCATTCTTGCTGGTGGACCAGGAGGTGCACCAGTAGAACGTTACGGTAATATCACCATGGGCATAACCGCTGAAAATCTGGTAGATCTACACAATATTTCCCGTGAAGAGCAGGATGCCTTTGCATTAAGAAGTCAGGAACTGGCTCTCAAGGCCATAGCCAATGGCGATTTTAACTCTGAAATAATTCCAGTGAAATATATAAACCCTGATGGAAGTATGGGAACTTTTGACGTCGACGAATTTCCACGGAGAACCACCATGGAAAAGCTGGCCAAACTGAAACCGGTTTTCAAGAAAGACGGAACTGTTACGGCGGGTAGTTCTTCGGGAAGAAATGATGGAGCTTCGGTGGCAATAATTATGTCAGCGGATAAGGCAGAAGAATTGGGAGTCAGGCCGAGAGCAAGAATGGTTGCATGTGGAATTGCGGGGGTTGACCCTTCTCTTATGGGACTAGGGCCTGTTCCTGCAACCAAAATTGCCTTGGATAAAGCTAATCTGACCATGAAAGATATAGATTTAATTGAACTTAATGAAGCATTTGCAGGACAGAGTCTGGCAGTGCTAAGGGAATGGCAAGAAATGTGGGGCGTAACTAGAGAATGGATTGATGAGCGGATAAATATATGGGGCGGAGCTATTGCTCTGGGTCATCCTCTTGGAGCTAGTGGAGCAATAATCACTACGAAGCTGTTGAATGGCCTGGAGCGTACGGGAGGCAAATACGGTTTGTCAACCATGTGCTGCGGGGGTGGTATCGGCGTAGCAGGTATCATTGAACGTTTAGAATAAGAAAGTGAGGGGTTTGTTATGCGAGAAGTGGTAATTGTCAGTGCGGCGCGAACACCATTTGGAAGTTATATGGGTTCGTTAGCGAGCCAAAGGTCACAGGACCTAGCCGCCTGTTCAATGAAAGAAGCTGTGAACCGTGCTGGAATTGATTCTTCAAAACTGGATATATGTGTTTACAGTGAAGCAAAGCAAAGCAGTTTTCCCGCTAATATTGGAAGACATGCATGGTTGTTGGCAGGCTTGGATGATCAAAATGCCGCAGGATTAACTCTAAATGGACTTTGCGCGGGTGCCATGCAGACTATCATAAGCGGCTTTAGTAAAATTGTGGGTGGAGAATACCAGGGGATAATGGTTGGAGGGATAGAAACTAACAGCCAGGCCCAGTACTACCTTCAACATCCTAGGTATAACGTTCGATTAGGTAACCTTTGTTTCCATGACTCCAAAGTCGATGTAGAAATAAAAGCGCAACCTGTTAAATTATATGGAGAACTTAGCGCTGCAGATATTGCTGATATAATTGCTAATAATTATGGACTTAGCCGACAAGCACTAGATGAATATGCACTGACCAGTAGATCCAAGGCTAAAAACGCTGTTACAAGTGGCAAAATGAAAGAAGCTATCGTACCGATATTCAAAAAGATTAATAAGGCAGAAGTAACTATCGATACTGATGATTTAGCGCAGATAAACTCAATTGAGATGTTAATGTCGATGCCCACAATTAATAGTAATGGATCAGCGACAGATGGGAATATCTCGCCGCTGGCTGACGGGTCAGCCAGCATGGTTATGATGTCAGCTCAGAGAGCTATAGAACTTAGTTGTAAACCTATTGCCAGGGTGGTAGGATTTGGTATTGCTGCAGGCAATCCTAAATTATTAGAAAGAACAACTATTAAATCAATAGAAAAAGCATTACATTTTGCAGGGATTGGACTTAAAGATATTGATTTTATTGACTTTCATGAGCCTTCAGCTGCTTATTCTATAGTTGTAGCCAATGGATTAGGTACTGCTGCGTTCGGGAAAATGAACGTTGATGGAGGAAGTCTTGGCTTCGGGCACGCTGGAGCAGCTACTGGTGGCGCTATGGTAGTAAATATGATCTATCGCCTGCAACGTACCGGCGCAAAGTATGGCTTGATTAATGTTGGCGCCCTGGGGGGACAATCATTATCGATAGTAATTCAGACGTTTACATAATAGAGGATATTTATAACTATACTCTCCTGCATACATCAAGTGGAGTTTTGGATATGCCTAGCATTAGAACGGATGCCAGAAAGCAGCACCCTCAACATATTACCAATTCGTCTTTACGTTCGCCATGGGTACTCAGAGCCCTTATGATTTCCTTTACAATCAAGAAGTCATTTTGTTTTGCTATAGATATGCCGTCGAGGGTACCTAGTTTGGAAAGGGGCATGCAATCGAAACTCAAGACTGCCATGAATTAGGGACCAAGGATCAAAAAGAAAGTACGAAGGCATTCTGAGAAAAAAAGCCTTTATACATCTGGTTATGGGAAAACTAGGAGGAGTTTACATGGAATATAAATACAATATTCGCGATTTGAAGTTCATCCTGAAAGAATGGTTGCCAACTGAAGAAGTGCTAGCTTGTGATCGGTTTAAAGAGAATTTTAGCATGGAGGATATTGATTCCATCCTGACAGAAGCCTATAAAGTAGCTCGCGAGGTTGTAAGCCCCATCAATGCAGAAGGTGACAAGAATCCCGTAAAATTTGTGAATGGAGTGGTTACCAGTTCTCCAGGTTACAAAGAAGTTTATCAATTCTTGCAGAGAAACGGATGGGGTTCCAGCAGTGAATGCGTTGAACTTGAGGGCGGTATGCCCTTGCTATTGTACAAAGCAGCCTACGAACCAATATCTGCGGCCTGCCCGGCTATGGGCTCAAACATCAAACTTACTACCGGAGCCGCTAACCTGATCATTGATTTCGGAACCGAGGCTGATAAGGAAAGGTTCCTTCCTAAGATGCTCAGCGGTGATCGGCAGGGTACCATGAACCTGACTGAACCTTCAGCTGGCTCGGATGTAGGAGATGCTTTGGCAAGATCGTATCCCACCGAAGACCCAAGAATATGGAAAATAAAAGGGACCAAAATGTTTATTACCGCGGGTGATGGTTCCATCTGTGAGAACACGATTCATATGGTTTTGGCACGTCCGCCACAGGGAGCCAAAGGCTCAGCTGGCTTAGGTCTATATATTGTTCCAAAGTTCTGGGTCAATGAGGATGGCAGTATGGGAAAACCTAATGATGTTACCACCATTGCTATTGAGCATAAAATGGGACTTCATGGTTCGGCTACCTGCATGTTAAATTTTGGAGAAAATGATGAATGCTATGGGACTATGTTAGGCTCAGCGCCCGATGAAAAGGGCCGCTCCAAAGGATTAGCCATGATGTTCAATATGATGAACGAATCCCGTATAGGGACCGGACACAATGCGAACAATCAGGCTTCGGAAGCTTATGCTCTGGCATCTCAATACACAATTGACCGCGTTCAAGGCTACATTAAAGGGGAACGGGTACCCATTCTTAAACATGCTGATATTAGAAGAATGCTTTTGGATATGAAGGCTCATACCGAAGGAATAAGAGCCATGATATACAAAGGATTTTATTGCCTGGATATTGCAGTGAACTCCAGTGATAAAGTAAAAGCCAAGGAATGTGCAGATATTGCTGCAATATTAACACCTTTGGTAAAGTGTTATGGAAGCGAAACCTCAGCATTGATGACGGCTGAGGCCATTCAGTGTCTGGGTGGCGTAGGATACACGAAAGACTATCCAGTTGAGCAGTATATGCGCGATTCTAAAGTGTTAACGATTTGGGAAGGAACCTCATTTATACATGGTAAAGATTTGGTAGGCCGCAAGATGACCATGGATCATGGCGAACCCTTCAAGATGTGGATGGGTAGCATCAAGGATTTCATTGACTCTAATATGAACGCAGCTGGTTTGCAAAAGGAAATGGCTACCCTAGAAAAAGCCTACCGGTCTGCGGAAGAAGTTTGGCGAACCATTGTTTCATGGCAGGCTAACAAGGACGAACAAGGAGAGTTAGTCACTCTGTATGCGATCAGAACCTTGTTTGTTTTCGCCCAGCTATATGTGGCGATGTGTTTGATGGACCAAGCGATTGTTGCGAGTAAGACCCTTGCTGGATTAGCGGATGACCATTTTGACCTCAATTTCTACAAAGGAAAAATGGCCAGCGCTCGTTATTATGTCAACAACTCGTTACCCAACGTGTTCACTGTGTCTCAGGTCATTAAGAATGCAGATACCACTGTGCTAGAGGTCTCAGAAGAAGTATTAATCATAAGCTGATTTGGAGATGCTTATTTAGTCGAAAGCGCTCATTCATTTATTGCTAAGACAAGCAAAAATTCCCAGTTTGCAAACTTGAGGGCTGATGATATGACTGCCTATTATGGAGCAATGTATGAGTTGAGTCAACATACGTTGGTCATGGTCAGGCTGTAGCAGCTGTTTGGCCAAAAAAAAGAACCTGATTAATAAATTCAACCACTATAGGGGACAATGAGTTAGATTGGAGTTGCTAGAAACTCCAATAGCAGGTGAAAAACAGTATTAAACATTAATAAGTAGATAAATATTATAAATATTCGGCGTGTTTCAAATGGACCTTACACTTTTAGGCCAATGCATGTTATATAATCCTTGATATAACCGCATTTGAGAGATATTCTAAGTTCAATAACTGTAAGGTGAAATTGATAATTTCTGAAACACGCCAAACATTCTTCCAAATAGGCCATTGTCTGGTTTGACATGGCCTATTTGGCATCTACCCACACACGTGCAACTGGATCATTGGAGGATTTAGGTTATGGTCGGTTAGCTAATGATACTATGACACTAAAGGGATTAAGTAATCCAAATATTTATAATATTTACTTTATTAAACTCAAAAGCTCCTGTATACTGTTTATAAATCATACAATTAGAAGTGGGGGATGAAAATGAGTGTAGGGGTCCATGCTGTGACAACCAACAATATTCCCCAATGGGATCGTAAACTCTTATTCAAAATCCTTGATAACATTAATGATGTAGTACTCGTTATTGATTTGGATACGACAATTGTCTATGTCAACAAGGCTTATGCCAAGATTTTAGGAGTATCAGTAGCTAAAGTGTTAGGTAGAAGGTTGGACATAATCGAACCTCATTCGAAGACAATCACGACACTTCACACGGGGAAGGTTACTAATAACCGCATGTCTTATTTGGAATCTCTAGATGTCAATATAGTGGGCAATTCATTTCCTTTATATAATGATACTGGCAAAAAAATTATTGGAGCTGTTTCCATTTTTAAAAATATAACAGAGGTTGTTCAATTAAAGTATGAACTGCAACAATCAGAGGGTGTAACAGATTATTTTAAAGAGCAATTGCAACAGTGGGAACAACTGCCTCAGTCCTTCAATGAATATGTGGGACAAAACAGTCGTCTGAAGGAAACGTTAGTATTAGCAGCTAAAGTTGCACGTACGGACAGTACTGTGTTAATTCTTGGTGAAAGTGGTGTCGGCAAAGAAGTATTAGCTAGGGCTATACATAATTGTAGCCGACGCCGGGATAAGCCTATGATCAAGGTGAATTGTGCGGCTATACCAGAGGCTTTAATTGAGAGCGAATTGTTTGGATACGAAGATGGGGCTTATACAGGTGCCAAAAAAGGGGGTAAGCTCGGAAAGTTCGAGTTGGCACATAGTGGTACAATATTCCTAGATGAAATTGGGGACATGAGCCTGACAATGCAAGCAAAACTATTACGAGTATTGCAAGAAAAGGAGTTTGAACGAGTAGGTGGAACTAAGACTGTTAAGGTCGATATTCGAGTAATCGCAGCGACTAACAGGGACTTGAAAGGTATGATCGAAAAGGAGACGTTTCGAATTGACTTGTACTATCGGTTGAATATTATTCCTCTCGAACTAACTCCACTACGCGAGCGCAAAGATGACCTAATGGCACTGGCTAAAACATTCCTAGATAAATTTGCGCGAGATGTAGGACATGAATTGATTTTGTCTCCCCAAGTAGTGACACTGTTCCAGGCCTATGACTGGCCTGGCAACATTCGAGAATTACAAAATGTCATAGAACATGGAGTCATAGTGTGTAGCGGCGGGGCCATAGAAATTCATCATTTACCTGCGCACTTAATACCTACCCATGAACAAATTAAAAGTGATAAAGACAAACTCTGCGACGTAAAGGAGGCCTTGGGTAAGGTGGAAAAGGAGCTGATTTTATCAGCCTTGGATACTTGTAACAATAACCGTACCCGGGCAATGAAGGCATTGGGAATTTCTAGAGGGGCATTTTACGATAAATTACGTCGATATGGCATAGTGGTGTAGAAGAGAATAATGGAAAGCATACAGTTTTTGCTCATAGGAGAAGTAGAGCGGTTTGTTACCGCTACACTTTGTATAAAATTCATACAGAAATAAGATAAGGAACCGTTTTTCTGTATGAATTTTATACTAAAGGAAACATCCCCTGCAACTGTTTCATCAGGCTGCAGGGGATGTTTCCTTTATAGCCTCAAGTCCATTAAGCCTTCAGTAGGTCGTTGTAACCCATTTTAAGCATGAAGAAAATGGAAAATATTATTTATGAAACTGTTTAAAAACGATAATGCTGGACTTTGCTCGACCGATCTGGTAATCTAAACTCAGCAATTATTTGGCTGGGGGTATTTCAGATGGCAGAAGCACCACTTATTAAAACATTTCGTTCCGGAGCAACGGGACTCATACTTTCTTTATGCAACGAAATTAAACTGGTCGAGTACATTAACCACGCTGTGACTTGGGATCCGAAACAATGGAAAGTTTCCCCCGGACAACATATTTTAGCTCTGGTCATCAACACGTTGTGTGGTCGTGTGCC
>Ga0209386_1000160_pt1 | contig 34321 bp, 37 predicted proteins | sample NGEPertwo_FD_184510 | JGI IMG/M metagenome (GOLD analysis project Ga0209386, IMG submission 184510) | Arctic peat soil microbial communities from the Barrow Environmental Observatory site, Barrow, Alaska, USA - NGEE Permafrost154B-two... | ecosystem: Environmental > Terrestrial > Soil > Wetlands...
CATATCGCGCCATCCACGTTCAGTGCCCAACGCATGCACTCTCGAAACCGCCGCCAGAGACCTTCCCTCGCGGACAGTGGGTGGCCGACGGAGGCCCCAAGTTACCCTTCTTGGAGCGGGTACCACCCTCGTGGTGTATGGCCGCCGAGGCAGCCGCTGGGGGCGGCGCGTGGGTAGCATTAAGTGCTCATGGTGTCCCCCCTTAGGTGCGGATCGGCTCCTTTCGCCGAACTCGACTGTAGTGGAATCCGCTTCCCGGAGCAAGTTGGGGACCGAGCCCATTCGTACGCCGGTCCCCCGGCGGCGGCACAGCTCCCTTTTCGGACGCCATCCGCCCCATGATTGGACGCTGTCCAGTGTTGGGTAGGCGCTCGGCAGGTCGCCTCTTGAGTTTTCACTACGAACGTGATGGAATCAGGCACAGGTCAGGTGTCGTCGGTCACGGCAAACTGAGAGAAAGGGGTGCCATAGGTGGCGAACAAGAACGCCTTCTACATCTTCCTGGCCGGCACGCTCGTATCACTCGTTATCTTTCTCGCCCTCACGTGGGACACCCACCAGCAGGTGGATGCCCTAACCAACGCGGACAAGCTGACCGAGCAGGTAGTCGCCGGGAAGCACGTGTGGGAAAACAAGAACTGTAACGAGTGCCACACCATCTTGGGCTTCGGCGTGTACTACGCACCGGATCTCACCAAGGCGCACAAGCGTATCGGCACGGAAGGAATCAAGCAGGTCGTATTGCAGCCGGAGGTAGTCTTCAAGGACTCCATCCGGAAGATGCCCAACCTGGGCGTCACCGAGCAGGAGGCCACGGACTTGGCCGCCTTCCTCGAGTGGGTATCCAACATCGACAACCACGACTGGCCGCCACAGGACTCGGCCGACCGCATGTCGGCCGCCGAGCGTAGGGCTACCGGAGGCGCCGGTCTCTCACGCGGCGCCGCAGCCTTCCAACAGAACTGCATCGGCTGTCACTCCATCGGCGGCGCGGGCGGTAGTATCGGTCCCGCTCTCGACACGGTGGGCACCAAGTACGACGCGGCCACCATCGAGGCGATCATCGCCGATCCCAAGTCGGTGAACCCCGACGCCAAGATGCCGCCGCAGTCGAACGTGAGCGACGACGACCGTCAAGCGATCGGCGAGTTCCTCGCCAAACAACAGTGAGGAGGTGACGAACAATGGCAGAAGCAGCCGTGATCCAAACGAACATGACTGAAGCCGCGGCCGAGAAGGGCACTGGGGCCCCAAAGAAGCTCGTGCCCTACGCTTCGCAGCGGGTGGCCTACTGGTACTTCGTCATCGCCCTCGCCCTCTTCGTACTCCAACTGATCGTAGGCCTGTGGCTCGCTATCAGCTACGCGTTCACGATCCCGCAGAGCGTGGTAGACGTTCTGCCGTTCGGTATGACCAGAGCAATGCACACCAACCTGCTCGTGCTATGGATGCTCCTCGGGTTCATGGGCGGCACCTACTACTTGGTGCCGGAGGAGGCTGAGCGCGAGATCTACAGCGTCAAGTTGGCCTACATCCAGCTGGTCGCCTTCGTAGTCACCGGGGTCGTCGCGCTCGTCGGCTTCGCCTTCGGGTGGACCCAGGGCAGGCCCATCCTTGAGATCCCCACACCGCTCGATTTCGTGGTGGTGATCGGAATGCTCATATTCCTGTTCAACGTAGCGATGACCGTGATCAAGGGCAAGAAGACCGCCATCCTAGGCATTCTTCTGGGCGGCCTGGTATTCCTGGCCCTGTTGTACATCTTCGGTATGCCCTTCTACCGGAACCTCACCATCGACTGGTTCTACTGGTGGTGGGTGGTACACCTGTGGGTGGAAGGAGCCTGGGAGCTCGTTACCGCGGCCATCCTGGCCTTCGTCTTGATCAAAGTGACGGGCGTGGACCGGAAGGTGGTGGAGAAGTACCTGTACATCGAGACCGCTCTGTTCCTCTTCACAGGCCTGGCGGGTACCGGTCACCACTACTACTGGATCGGCGCCCCGCGGATATGGCTGTGGGTCGGCGGTATCTTCAGCGCGATGGAGGTACTCCCCATCATCGCCATGGTGATCGACACGTTCATGACGCAGCGTCGGCACGGCATCGTGATCAAGGAGAAGGTGGTGTGGACGTTCGCTGTGGGCACCGCAGTCGGTCACCTCATCGGAGCCGGCGTCTTCGGCTTCGCCCACACCCTTCCCCAGATCAACTACTACACGCACGGCAGCCAGATCACTGCCAGCCACGGACACCTCGCCTTCTTCGGCGCCTACGCGCTCCTGAACTTCACCATGTTCTGGTACGCGCTGCCCAGACTCCGAGGCAACATGAACGTGAACAAGATGGCCGCCCTTTCCGGGTTCTGGATCATGAGCATCGCCGTGCTCGGACTCGGGATCGCCATGGCCATCGCCGGCATCATCCAAGTCTACGTCGAGCGCGTCTTGGGCGACGGTTTCATGGTGGCGCAGGCCAACATGCAGCTGTGGTTCAAGGTGGTCATCTTCTTCGGCGTGGTACTCATCATCGGTCTGCTCGTGACCGCCTGGAACATGGTGTTCGCGAAAGGGGCACCTACGGGAGAGGAAGCAACGAGCTGATCAGACCGGGCCCGGCCCCGGCGCCTCGCGGCGCGGGCCCGGGCGCGGCGCACCTGACCTTCCCGGCCGGGGGGCTCCGCCCCCCGGCCGGTGTGCGTTCCCTGCCGGCGAACTCAGATGTCGGCGGGCAGCTCCACCATCACCGTCGATCCACCGCCCGCCGCTCCCCTCTTCGTGCAGGGTGCCTCCGAGCTGAGCGGAGGCTGGTGCGGGGCATGGTGCGCTGGAACTGCGTGCGGAGCTCCTCGATCAAGGCGTCGAGGTCGCTGGCTGGGGTGGCGAGAAGGACGACCATCGGGACGCGTTCGCCCTCGGGACCAATCGTGATGCTGTGGACTCCTCCATCGAATCCCTCGAGGTAGGGTCCGGGTTCTCCGGTCTTGGCCCAGTCGAGGACGAAGTCGGCCAGCCAGGCGTCCCACCCGAGCGCTTCGGTGATCTTGGCAGCACCGTCGCGGACCTTCTTCTTCTTCCATTTCTTCGCGTAGAAGTCGGCCAAGGCGTGCAAGGCGCGAGGTGCCGATATCCGGAGAATCCGACGGGAGAAGCTTGGGAGGAGGATGCGGATTCCACTGAGAGCCTCCTGCTTGGCCCGCTCCAGAATCCGACGCTGGATCTCATCGTCGGGCATCCCAGCGGCGAGGTCTTCACGCGCTCGCTCCATCAGGGCACGGAGCTCCGGAGCGGCGGCAACGGTTTGGCCGAAGGCCCGTCTGTTTTGGGTGGCTTGCCTTACATGCTTCATAAGTGGGAGGATAGCGTGTGGCGCGGACAGAAGCCCTTCGACGGCTGGGTCGCGCGTCTTCTTGCCGATTGGCGTCCGCCTATGCGCGACAAAGGGAAGCGGGGCCGGCCTCTGAGAGTCGTGGGACGTCCTCAACTTCGGCAGGCAACAAGAGCATCATTGGATGGAGGCCTCGGGTGGCGGTGTTTCGGAGGAATCAGACTTGCGTGGATTGTCACTTCTTTGTGAAGACCACGAGGCTCCCGGGAGCGGCACCCTATGTCAAAATCGTATCGCCGTCCGAGCGCGACGAGGTGCGCGAGGGTGACTTCAACTGGGTTGAGGCCGGAACCGCACTGTCGTGTCACCTAGGGGTTTGGGACGAGGGTGGCGACTTCCAGCCCGGTCACCGCACTGCTGTCATCGTTGAGACGAGTCGCAGGGCATTCTGTTTCTTCTGGAGTCTCCGGCACGGCATGTTCCTGCCTGCTGCGAAGATTCTTCAGGAGAGGGAAGCCCGACTACGGGAGACCAAGCGCGACCGCCGACTTACGTTGCTTGGTCTGTGGATCGCTGCCGTCGCGCTTGCCAGCAATGTCGTTCTTACCGTTGCCAATGTGCGCGAGTGGTGGCCGTTTTGACTCTGGCAGTCTATTCGCCAGTTCGTTGTGCAGGAGCACCTGAAGCGCAAGAACGTTAGGCAGACTGGGAGACCCCAAGGGATTGATCACAAGGTAGCGTTTGTGTAGCAAGCTCAAGGAGAGAGGTCAAGCATGGCACGCCGCGGTTTCCTCGCTGAACTTCAACATCAGGGTAAGGTCGCAGCCCGAGAGAGGGAGCGACGCGCACGCGAAGCGGACCGCGCGCTCAATGCCGCGAACCGCCGTGCGGAGCAAGCGCAAAAAGCGGACGAACGTGCAGCTGCGCAGCTAGCTCGCGCCAGCGCGGCCGATCAGAAGCGACTTGCCAAAGAGGCTCGCAAAGCACACGTTGCCGCGATGGAGGCCGAAGTAGAGCGGCGCAACTTCGAACTGTCCCAGGGATATGACGAGATCGATTCGTTGCTTTCTGCGACCCTTGAAGTCGATGACTATGTGGACTTGGCAGCGCTGCGCACTGTCGCTGAGCACCCTCCGTTCGCACGCACCGACCTCGAGGCCCCAGTTCCGTCGCCCGGCCCAATCCTTGACCCACCGGAGCCGACCCTCTCGCCTCCTCTCTCGCCTAAAGGGCTCCGGGGGTTGCTTCGTGGTAGTAAGAAGCACGAGCAGGCGGTCGCCGAAGCAACTGCCGCGCACGAGCATGCAGTTGTCGAATGGAGGTCCGCGCTGGTTGAGGCCGAATCGGCCCGCAAGGCCGCAGCAAGTCAGCATGGCGACATGGAGGCCAAACGCGTCTCGGCACTCGAGGCGGAGCGGGCTCGATACGCAACAGAATGCTCAGCACGCGAGGCGGCGGCGGCGGAGCACAACAAAGCAATCGATACGCTTATTGCAGATCTTGGCTATGGAGCCGTTCATGCCGTTCAAGAGTACGTGTCGATTGTCTTGTCCAACTCGGTCTACCCAGCTCGTTTTCCGGTTGAGCATGATTCTGAGTTTGACGCAGCAACTGCGGAGCTACGGTTACGCGTGCTGGTGCCCGGCCCTGACAAGGTGTCCACTACCGGCGCGTACAAATACACGAAGTCTTCCGATGAGATTACCGCCACATCGCTGTCACAGAAAGCGTGCAAGGAAAGATACGCAAATGCGGTGCTCCAGGTCGCACTTCGATCGATGCACGAAGTGTTCGAGGCCGACCGCCGTGGGCTTATCAAGACAATCTCGCTACAGGTTGGGACGGAAACCGTCGACCCGGCGACTGGTCGGGAGCGCTACATTCCGTTCGTGGCAGCCGGAGCCGAGCGTGATTCATTCCTCGCGTTGAATCTATCGAACGTCGTTCCTGCCGCGACTCTCAGTCACCTCGGCGCAGTTGTTTCCAAGAGTCCGTACGACCTCGTCGCTGTGGACGCTTCCGGAATCCGCCGTTCATGACCGACGACCGACTCGTCTTCAATCCACCGCCCGGATGGCCTAAGCCTCCCGACGGCTGGGCACCACCCAAGGGATGGTCACCCGACCCTGCCTGGCCTGACCCTCCGGAGGGCTGGCAACTTTGGCTGGCAGTCGATTCGGGAAGCGACGAGGTGTCACTGCTTGCGGGCAGCGACTCTGCTCAAGCGCGCCTGCCGTCCTCTGCCGAAGCGACGAGCGCAGGAACCTTGGTGCCCTCAGACACCGACCGAAGGATTGCGCTCCTAGAGGCGGAGAATGCTGCGCTACAGGCCCAACTTGACGCGACTGCAACCCTGGGTGACGTTGTCGTCCTTGACGATGAAAGGGTCCTTCAGGACGTCGGCATCTATCGCTACCACCATCCACTTGAGAATGCACCCGCGTACAAGGACCGTCTTGACGAGTTGGGCGCGCGCATCGCCGATCTAGTCAAGGCCAATGGTGCGATCGAGATGTCGAACATGTTCACGTTCGACAACTCACTGGCGAAGGGCCGCAGGATGGCCAGCGACCTCGCCAAGCTGATGCTGCGTGCCTATAACGCAGAAGTGGACAACAGCCTCCGTTCGTTGCGCGCCGGTAACGTTGTGACGGCCAAGCGGCGAATTGATGCGTCGCGGGATGCGATCATGAGGCTCGGCCGCATGATGCAGATGCAGATCAGCGCTGAGTATCACGCATTGCGTTTCGAAGAGATTGAGCTGACTGCTGACTACCTGATGAAGAAGCAGGAGGAGCGCGAAGCCGCCATCGAGGAACGCGCGCGACTCCGCGAGGAGCGGAAGGTTGCGGTCGAACTTGCGGAGGAAAGAGCAAGGCTGGACAAGGAGCACAACCATCTGCTGAACGCACTGGAAGCACTGAGGAGCAGCGGGTCATCGGACGCGGAGTTGGAGCGGAAGCTCACTGAGCTCGATGAGGCGATTGCCCAGAACGACTATCGGGCGGCGAATATTCGGGCTGGGTACGTCTACGTGATTTCGAACAGAGGGGCTTTTGGTGTCGACGTTGTAAAGATTGGCCTAACCCGACGTTTGGAGCCGCTCGACCGAGTCAATGAACTGGGTGGTGCGTCGGTTCCCTTCCGGTTTGATGTACACGCCTTGTTCTTCTCGGAAGATGCCGTCACCATCGAAGCCGAACTCCACCAGCACTTTTCCGCCCGGCGGGTTAATCATGCCAACGCGCGCAAGGAGTTCTTCTTCGCCAGTCCGGGCGAAGTGCGCGAAGCGCTGGTATCCAAGGTTGGCAGCCTCCTTGAGTTTGCGGAGCACGTCGAATCGACGGAGTACCTTCAAAGCGTTCATTACTGGCCGGACCAACACAGAGGGTCTCGCTAACGCGGAGTGCGAGCGACCGCAGACTGCGGCCCAGCCAACCCACGCTGCGAGTGACCGCCCAGCGGTGCATCGCTGACCAGCAAGTTTGCCGAGCACACGTTCCTGGGCTACGGCCCTACGCGCATGCTGTTGCAGGCGCCTCCGCCACGGGCCCTTCAGCGGACGACACTCTAGGTGGACGCTCTTCGAAGCGCCTCCACCACGGCCCCCTATGGTTGACGTCGACCGCTCTTCTGGTCGATGCTTTCCAGTTTTCTGAGCTCCCGGTGGATCGCCTTGTGGCAGTGCGAGGCCCTGGCTCCGAGCTACCTGTCCTTTGTGCAGCTTGCCGAAGATAAGCCGGTCGATTGGCGGCACGGGCGATTCCGAGACGGCGGGGTCGACTTCGCCGAGCTGCTCCGGGCAGCCGAGAAGATTGGCGGTGCTCGCCCAACGGTCGTGACCGTGGATATGCCGATAGCCGCAGTTCCGATTACCACTCGGCGAAGAGCCGACAGCCTCATCTCATCCTAATTCGGAGGTCAGGGCTGCTCCACTCACAGCCCGAGCAGAGAGCGCCCTGGGCGCCTCGGGGAAGCCCTTACGGCAGTGTTTCTGGGTGCGGGTTACAGCCTGGCCCACGAGAAAACCCCGCTCGGGGCGCACTCCGCCCTTGTCGAGGTGTATCCCCACCCGGCGCTCTTGACGCTCTTGAACGCCGACTACCGGATTCCCTACAAGGTCACCAAGTCAGGCAAGCTCTGGGCCGGGGCCTCGCCCGAGCAGCGCACAGCCAACTTGTTGGATGCCTTCGAGAGGATCCTCGATGGTCTGGCCCGGCACATCGACAACATCCCCCTTAGGTTGCCGAAGCCGCAGGCTGTTCCGACGCTTTCTCACCTCAAACGATATGAGGATGCCCTCGACGCTCTCGTCTGCGGCTGGGTGGGCGCAGAGTACCTAGACGGTCGAGCGCGGCCGTATGGAGACGAGACCGCGGCGATCTGGGTTCCTACTGGCTAGTGCCGGGTTCTACGGTTGAGATCCTGAATGATGTCTCCCAGCTCGATCTGCAGCTTCCGAAGCCTCTGCCCGGTCTCATCCAGGCGCCGCCGATACTCCCGTTCAAGCTGCTTGCTCGGCCTGGCCTCCTCTACGCCGCCGCCCCACTCCTCCAGCAGCACCCAGCGATTCACCATGATGCGGCCACCGATCTTCATGGCGCCCGGCAGCTCGCCTGAGTGATAGAGCTCGTAGAGCTTGGTTCGGCTGAAAGGCACGAGCTTCGCGAGCTGGCTCAGGGTTACGAGGTCGGGCTTCAGAGGTTGCTCTTGCCTTGACACTTTCGGACCTCCGTTCGGTCTATCCGCTTCACCCTTTAAACTGGAGGCGAAGAGGTGGCCGCGCAAGCGGAAGGTCGCTTCGAGAGGGGGCGAAATGCTGAAGGTAAATGAAGAATGGTTGGAGAGGGCGGAAGCCGTCTACCCGGGTGTTCGCCGACAAATCGCATACTGGGAAACCCTCGACCTTCCCACCTGCGGCTACTGTGGTTCCGACGACACTGCAGAGGTGAGCGCCGGAATCATTGGGCGAAGCATCCACGTAGCTGGGGCGACAACCAAGATCCGCCTGATTCCGAACGGCCATCCCGCTGACTACTACTGTTGGGCGTGTAGCCGCTACTTCGACGATGAGACGGAAGAGTCGCCGTGAACGAACTTACTGAGTCCAGCACAAGGAGGCTCTTTCGCCTGATCCGCCGCCACACCTCGGACCGCCAGGAAGTCTTCGAGGTGGTGCGAAGAGGGGAAAAACTGCTCTGCGAGAGGGATGGTGAGAAACTGCCCGGCTGCGAAGGGCACGAGGAGCTGCCTGAGGCCGTTGCGGCGCACAAGGAGCTTCACCTAGTCGAAGATCTCTACGAAACGGGATACTCGGTCGAGATCTGGTCGGACGAATACGCCGACCACGAGATCGTCCCCTTCCTCTCCTACGTCGACGACGCTAGGGTCGAGGTGAACGGCCAGGAGTGGTGGGTCGACCCCTCCTCCGACACCCTTGGCGTTGAGGTCGAACCCCACTGGTCGACGGAGATACATGGCCGGGCGGGGGCCGAGCGCGACTGGCTAACGTCCCATTGGGGGAATCTCGACACCGGCGGTACCTTTATGTGGGGCATTGCCGGCGACGTCACCATCGACCGCCTCGGGGACTTCTACAGCCTCTCCGATAGCGAGACCCTGGAAGGCTTCACCTTCTGGATGTCGGAGCCTGAGACCGAGCTTGGTCGCTATCTCCCCGAAGGGTTCCTGACGCCGATCACCCACTACGTCCACGGCCCCATTCTAGACTCCATGTCGTCGTCGTCCGTAGCGAAGATTCTAGGTGAAGTCTCCTGGTACTTGGGTGAGAAGCCCCACGTGTTCTGGGTAGACGGCGAGCTCTGGGAGCTGCCCTCCGACCTTCAGCCTCCTCGCCCCTACCCGTCTCGACGCTCAGATCTGCCTCCTGCCGGGGAGCCGGTTGCGCTTGAGTGGGGTGATCGCTACGAGGCGACGTGGACCCGCGCAGCTATTGCGGGCGCCGTGACCGACACTTCACCCGCTAACACTAATACTGACGGCGCAGATTATGTCGTCTGCCTGCCCACTACTGAGGAAGGCGAGCTCGACTTGCAGACCTATGAGCTGTTGTTGGAGGCGGCGTTTAAACGGCCGGGGGGTACTTCCAGGGACCAGCAGCCCCCCTTCGTCCTGCTTCGCTCTCAGGAGGAGAGGACGGCCTACGGGACCGTGCTGTCGGACCTGCGGGGAGCGCGTACCCTCGGCGAGGCCTTTGGGGGCACAGTATGGGCATGGCATGAGGAGCGGCTGGAACTCCTGCTGGGTGAGACGGTCGAAGCTCGGTTTGACTACGCCGATGTGCGCGAGGTGGACCGGCCGACGAGTGCTTTTCTGGACATCACTATCTTGGATGACGCGTAGACCCGAAGCGGCAGTAATCGGTTGGGGCGCCGAGCGTTCATCGCTACCGTTCTTGTGGGGGGAGCGTGAACTGAGCCCGAAAGACCGTGCATCAATACCGAGAATGTGCGGAGTCGGTATTCCCGCGGGTCCGGGCCCCAAGAGGGCAGTTGCGCACCGCTAGATCCGGTGGCCGAGCGAAGGGGGAATCAGACGCGTTCCAGCGCCTCGTCAGGCTCTCGGTTCGCCTCGACACGAGTCGGACGTTTTGGGGTGGGCGGTATCCTTTGGACCAGTAAGGCGAAGGTTCGAATCCTTCCGTGCGCACCTGAAAGGCCTGCATACACGGGCCTCCTTTTTTGAAGTAATGGCGCAGGCGACCGGCCGGGTTGCCAACGTGGTTGCCAACGAGCTGGACTCCGGTGGACGGTTTGGCGAGAGAACTCGGTGCCCTCCAGGGTGTCCCTAGCGGGTGAGCGCGGGTACCGGTAGGTGGTCGATATCTTCCGCCTGGCTTTGAGGATCACGACCCACCTACCTCGTTGCTGATCCCTCAAGAGGACCACCACCAGACGAAGGGTGGACTGAGTGTGTCGGTGGCGCGCCTCGCCCGGGTTTTGATGAATGACCGGTTGGTCGGTGCGATCCAGGACTCGTTCTTCAGAGCGCGGGGGTCTTGCCAGTCCGGAGGGCCAACTCCCCCGACCCGCTATTGGACAGACGATACTTCGGTCTCGTGGGCCAACAGCAGTGCCGCGACTTCTCTCGCGCGTTGGGCTGCCTTGCGATCTCCCTCTTGGGCGGCCACGATCGACCCCTTCATGAGAATGTGGATCTGTCGGGCTGTGTGGTCCGCATCTCTCACTCCTGCGGCTCGGGCTAGGTCGCTGAGGAACGCTCTGATGTTCGCGAGTTGGTTCGTGCTCGCGTGACCAACATTGCCCTCGGCCCCCATTTCGAGGAGGACGTTGATGAAGGAGCAACCCTCGAAATCCTCCCGTTGGAACCAGGCGTCGAAGACATCGAACACGGCCAGAAGCCTCCCCACCGGCTCGTCTGCCGCTTGCTCCACACTTGCGATGAGCCAGTCTGTGGTCCAGAGCCTCTCGCGTCGGTCAAGGAATGCGACCACCAACCGGTCCTTTGAAGGGAAGTGCCGGTAGAAGGTCATTTTCGCGACGCCTGACTCGGCGATGATGCGGTCTACGCCGACTGCGCGGACGCCGTGGCGGGAGAACAGGTCGTAGGCAGTAGCGAGCAATCTTTCCCGCGGTTCCAAAGTCATCCGGACTCCATCGCCGGAAGCGCTCGACCCCTCACCGACCGTATGGTTTCGACTCATGGCGCCCATCGTCGCAAGTCTAACAGCTCCTATATCGGTACCTGATTACCTTGACACCGCCTGTCTCCGCACTGTAGGCTCAAGCTAGTAGAGAGACAGGTCTGTCTACCACCTCGTTCACTCTACCACCATCGGGCACCCGGGGGGGCGCGAAACTGCGATGAGAGAGGTTGTCGGAGTGAACACCGTCGCAGAGCTACGGATTGGGCCCTACACGATCGGCGGTCGTTTCGGCTCCCGGCCCGGCCTCGTAGTCGGCAGTATCTTCTACGATCGTCATTCGATCGTCTTTGACCCCCTCGCTGGGGAGTTTGACGAGGAACGTGCCGGCGCCGCACTTCGTGCCACAGAATCGCTTGCATCGCGATACGCCATGCCGATGGCGGTCGATGTCATCGCGGCAACTCCTGAGGCCATGGACCGGCATCTTTCCTTCACGGCCGAGCACACGAGCCTTCCACTGCTCATCAACGCTACGGACGCGGAGAGCCGCATCGCCGGACTCGAGGCCGCGAACCGCAGGGACATCCTCGAGCGCTGCGTCTACGCCTCTTTGACTGAAGATGTAGAAGAAACTGAACTCGACGCACTTCGGGCCCACCCCCCGGCCGCCGTCATGGTGCTGGCGGCCGATATCTCGGACCCTACCCCTGCGGGTTCTGTAGCGATGGTTCGGGAGTTCTTCCAGCCCATGCTCGACGACATTGGTGTCAAGACACCGCTGGTGGACGTCGGGACCATGGACCCCCCCTCTGTCGGACTCTCCCTGCGGAGTATAGAAGCGGTCAGGCAGGAGTGCGGCTACCCAACCGGTTGTGCCTTTGCGAACTCCTTCTCCCAGTGGCCTGGGCTTGGCGAACTGGGCAGGGAATGGGTCGATCTTTCCTTGGCTGCGACCGCCGTAGCCGTTCGTTCTGTGGGCGGGGACTTCCTACACTACGGGCTGATCGAACGGGCTGAGCCGGTCACGCATGCCCTGGCGACCGCGGAAGTCTTCTTCGGCTTTGCAGCCAAGGAGCTAGATGGGGCTCGTCTTCCCCAGGAGCACCCGCTGCGGCGGATGTTCAGGCTCTCTGACGCTGAGGAGCGATCGTGAGCCACCCCTGGATGGCCCGTCGGACTGCGCTGCTGACGCTCGCCATGTCTTACGCAGGCGTCGTGGCTCCCCACCTATTGGAAGGATCTCGCACCCGATCGAAGGGGAGTGGGTCTTTCGTCGCACTCACAATACGGCTTAAGGAGGCATCATGACGGAACAGATGACAGGCCGCGAGCGGGTGTTCGCGGCAATCGGGCTCAAGGACCTACCGGACCAGGTCCCGGTCACTCCCCTCCTTCTCACGAGGGCCATCCGCGAGGGCGGAGTGACTGCTGACGTGGCCCAACGCAACCCGCAGGTGATGGCAGACTGCAAACTGAAGGCCCATGCCAAGTTCGGCGGGGACGTCGTGGCTGCCGGCACTGACCTCTTCACACCGGTCGAGAACCTAGGTGCCGAGCTCGAATACCTGCCGTACGCCCAGCCCTCACAGCTCACCCATCCCGCGCCGACCAAGGAGGCCTTCGAGCGACTGAAGGACGAATACCTAGGCAAGGGCTTCGACGCCAGTCGGGGAAGGGTGTTGAATGTCGCGGAGGAGATCAAGATCCTGGCCGCAGCCGGTGTAAAGGACGATCGGGTCCTGGCCACCCCAGTGGGCGGACCGATCACCACCGCCTCGATGATAACCGGCACGAGCGAGTTCCTGACTTACCTGAACGAGGACCCGGACTACGCCCGGGAGGTGATCGCGCTCGCGCTCGATTGCGTCAAGAACGTCTGCCGGGTGATGTTTGAGGCCGGGGTCGACGCAGTCAACATCCTGGACCCCTTCTGTTCATCTGACGTAATTCCGCCTGACATCTACCGCGAGTTCGGCCTTCCGGCGCAGAAGGAACTCTTCGCGTACATCACTGAGATCGGTGGAGTGGGCATGACCCACATCTGCACTTACACCCTTCCCATTCTCCAGGACGTGGCCGGCAACGCCAGCATTAATATGAATGGTGACTTCTATCCTGGCATGGATCACGCCAAGCAGGCTATTGGCGATCGCCTCTCGCTCATGGGCTCGGTCTCGCCGTTCGCGACGCTCATGCATCGAACTCCGGAGGAAGTGGCCCGGGAAGTCAAGAAACTGGCCGCCGAGGTGGGCTACAACGGCGGCTGGATCTGCATGCCTGGCTGCGACATCGACTGGACCGTACCGGATGAGAACCTGCGGGCCATGATCGACACCTGTGCCTCCCTCAAGTATCCGCTCGACCTCGACGCGCTCGGAGATCTCTCGGATGTATACCTGCCCGGCCATCCCAAGCATCCGGCCACGCGGGCGAATACCACTGCTCAGGACCCGCAGGTACTTGCCGCTATCAAGGGCAGTCTACCGGGAGTCACGCCGGAAGAGGACGTCTACCGCAACCTGATTCAGGCCATCTTGGACTACGACCAGGAGCGCGTACAGAGTTGGACGCAGAAGGGTCTAGACCTGGGTTTGACCCCCAAGCAGTTGGTGTTCGAGGGCCTGGACGTCGGCATGAAGGCGATCGGCGACCTTTACGAGCGCAACGAGCGTTTCGTCACTGACATGCTCAAAGCTTCCAAGACCATGGATGCGTCCATGACCATACTAGCTCCGCTCTTCGAGGCCGCGGACACGGGTGGAGAGGGCACGGTCGTCATCGGCCTGGTTAGGGGCAATACGCAGGACATCGGTAAGAACCTGGTCGGCCTGATGCTGAAGGCCGCCGGCTTCAACGTCATCGACCTCGGCAAGAACGTGAAGCCCGAGGAGTTCTTGCGGGTGGCACAGGAGAACGATGCAGTCGGCATCGGCCTCTCGGTCATGACGGACTCATCGGTCCCGTATGTCGAGGAGGTGGTGAACTTGGTCAAGGACTCGGGGCTGGACGATAAGCTCGTGGTCATGATCGGAGGAGCCTCTGCGAACGCCGCGCTCGCACAGCGTCTGGGGGTAGCCTATGGCTCAGATGCCAACGCGGCAGTCGCTGCAGTGCAGGGGCGTGGTCAGAAACCGGCGGCCTAGGAGCAGGAAATGCCGATCTACGACCTACAGTGCGGAAAATGTCGCGCCATCGAGGAGGTCATCATCCTTGGGGGCGAGGTGGAACCGACCACCTGCAGCGTATGCGGTGGGAAGCTTAGCCGCCTTCCATCGCGCTTCGGATTTCGCGCGAGGTGCAGCGAACCTTCCGGCGCCAAACCGATTGCTCAAGCTTGCGGACACTCGGGCGCATGTCGGTGCGCGGTGAAGCTTGATAGACCAAACCCATTCGAGGATCGCCTGTCCCCGCCTACGACCTAGGACCCACATGGTGAGGCGGTGGCACTGATGTCCCAGCCACCGCCTCACAGCACCAGCGGGAGCAAGGGTCCGCGAGGGTGGCCTACCGCTCCCCGGTGGCTGCTGCCCCGAACGCCTCATCCATCGCACTCGCCGCCACCCGGCCAGCAGATCGAAGGCCTCCGAGCGAAGAGGCCGTAGGCGTGCTCCAGTGGCCTCGTCAAGCGCTTGGCTGGCCTCACTCGTACCCCCCTAGCCCCGGGAGCCCCCGGCGCCCTGGACGCGATGCTAGAAGGCGAGTTGCTGTGTGTGAGGTGGCAGCCGCTCCGAGCAGGGGCTCTAGTGTTCCTATTTCACCTGCCGGAGCTCATCATCCAGCCGCTGCGCGAACTCCACGAAGTCGACCTCCAGCGCTCGGCAGAGCTCGCGTAGCTCCAGCACGTCGAGCCGCCGCTCCCCCCTCTCGTACTTGCTGACATACGACTGCGGTTTTCCCAGACGCTTCGCCACCTCCACCTGGGGGAGGCCTGCTTCCTTTCGCATCTCCCGGAGGAGCCGCTGCAGCAACCGTTCGGTCGAAGATGGGGTGCCCGTGTCCACGGGGACGACCATAGGTGCGAGTTGCTGGTTATCCCAAAACGGGATAGTGTCCAGCAGGTCGAAGATCCGACTTCACTGGTCCCGAAGCCCCGGGAAAATTGGGAGAGAGCAGAAATGAAGGAAGCGAACTTCTGTTCGCACTGCGGCGAGCCAGTCCAACCCAGCTGGAAGGTTTGCCCCGTCTGCGGCAAGGATCTACCGCTGGGAGCGACCGACGTCCAGGCTGACGAGGAGCTCGAAGAGTCCGGGTCTGAGTGGGCGCCGGAGGAGCTGCGCAACAACCGGCTCCGGGTGATAGGTGTGCTCGCCCTGATCGTCGTGATTGCGCTCTTGTGGGATTACTCTCGTACCGATGGGGGCGGAAAGGCTGATACCTACGAGATGGAACACACCTTTTCGGCATCGCGTTTCTCTCTTGAGGTACAAGATGTCGAGATGGACGAGCGGCTTCCTTCCTGGGACGACTCGAACTCCAGCGATGACAGATCCTCGGTCGAAAAGGCAGCCTCCGGAATTGGGGAGGGGCTGGGACAAGGCCTCGCCGAAGCGATCGCGGGCAGTTCCTCGGACTACGATCCCGACGCCTATCTGGTGGTCTATCTTGAGGTCACCTCGGATTGGGAGCGACCCAAGGTGGCTGATGATCTTGACTTCGAAGTGGTCGACCATGCCGGAGAGACCTACCGTCCCACCACATCGCTGGGTTCACTGGGCCACTCCCCGATGCAGCCCGGCAAGAAATACGAGGAACGTCTTGTGTTCCCGATCCTCTCGGACGCCCACTCCCTCCGGCTTCTCGTGGGCGACGAGGCGATCGTCGATCTGGGCGGGCTGGAGTAGGGCGCCCTCGTCTTATCGCTAGTCTTCCGTAACCAGACTTGATCGTTCGGACGATCAGGTTTTGCTTTTTACGCCTGGTCGCGTTAAGGGCGAGCTATCTGCCGCAATGGGCCCTGATCCTCGGACGAGCAGGTCTGTTGATCCCATTAGGATCAGACTCGTCGATACTGTCTTTTCTTGCCAGTTCTGGTGGTTGGCAACTACCACGGGTATAGCAGGTGGTGGAGACTTTGGGGGAGGCGTCCCATTATCCGGGCACGACCGCCTCGGGTCGTGAGGGAACGGTACTGACCGCAAGCTAGGCGCTGGCCAACCCGGCAGGGGGTGTCTTCGTATTCGCAGCATTTCGGCATTGTCCAGTTTGGGCTACCCCGGCAATATCCGACTCGCCGCTGGCGTCGCTGGATACAGGCCGCATCGGGCGCAAGGAAAAGGGCGCGTCGCCGAAACGAGGCGCCCCTTTCCCCTGACTTAGAGTCGTTGCCTACCGCCGCCGCTTAGTCAGGTCCATGCTCAGTCGAATACGGCCGTCGGGACGGCTGATCCTCAACTGCCCACCCTTCCGCTTGGCCCGCTGTGCGGCCAGGTCATCCGCATCGCCGTTGTCGGGATTGTCTTGCCTGTCGTACTCAGCAAGGGTGTCCGCCGGCAGGTGAATCACGGTCCGCTGGCAGCCCTCCAGCATGCGTCTGATGGTAAGGGTCTCCCGTGCCTCGTCCTGGCTGGCCAGGTGGCCCTGCTCGGCCAACTGTTTGCGCAGGCGTTGCCCCGAGATGGAGATGGACTCGCCGATCTGTCGGCCCATCTCTTGGGCGCCCGCAAGGGAAGCCTCGGGCTCCAGGTACAGATCGTTCCCGTCCAGCCAGCCCACCCGGGTTCCCAGCGAGTACCAGCTCTCGTCGCCCTCATAGTCGCCCGGCTTCTCTCTCCAGCCCCAGGCAGCGGGATTGACCGGTTCCAGCCCGTCTTTGGCGGCGACGTGGGCCTTCCCCGAGGAGAGGGCGGCGCGGAGTAGGTCAAAGAAGCGCCGACTGGGGTCGCTCGCGGCGTGCTGTGCTGCTTGCTTTTCCGCTAGTGCCTGCAGGTGCGTAAGGCCTTCTTCTCCGAGATCCTCGGCCTCCTTCTGGGGCAGGCCGGCGATCTCCTGGGCAAAGCGCAGGAAGTACTCCAGGCCGACCGCCAGGTTCGCGACGATCTCGGGCGTACGCTTATGCCCCCCGCGCTGCAGTTCGTCGCGCAGCTCCCGCACTCGCTTCTGGTAGGCATTCGTGCGCTCCGGCGAGAGCCACTGCACATAGGCTGACATCGCCTCGGCGTAGACCCCGGAGGCGGCCGCCTGCTGGGCAGAGGAGAGCTCGTCCCAAGCGATCGAATCGGGTCCGACTTCGAGGACGAAAACACGAGCGCGCAGGCTGTGCCCTCGCGGGACGTCCTCACCCGTCATCAGAATGAGGCCACGAGGAGGGCGCTGAGTGCGAAGCGACGCATCAGCACGCATCCTCATCCGGCCGGAGCTATTGCCCTGGGCGCGGAGCACTCGGTCCGCTTCCTTGTGCGTTCGGGCGACGTCGTAGCCGGTGCCTACCGGATTGAAGTCGTCCAGCGTAAGAACGGCGTCTTTCACGTGGAAGGCTAGAGCTTCAAGGGCGTTTGCCGTGCTACTCCAGGAGCCGGGCAGGTGGCGGGCATCCATCGATTCCCCAAAGTGCTGCTGGACAAGCGCGGCGAGCTCGCTCTTGCCGTAGCCGGTGCGACCCGTAAGGGCGAGACTGAAGTCCGCTGCGCCCAGAGGTGCCCGGTAGATAGCCGCGAGCATGGCAAAGGCGATGTCGCGCTTGAACGCATCGAGCATGCCGAGACTCGCCATGACGGCGGATACGACATCCTCAGGGGGAGGGGGTAGGCGAAAACCTTGCAGGGCTTCGCCGAGTTCCACCTCGACCCCATCGACCGGGCCGTAGCGCCCGATCGCGCCTTCCGCGTGGAGGTAGACTCGTTCGCCGTTGTGCTCCCGCCACCCGGTATGGGTGTAAACACGCCGCTCCGGAATCTCGCCACTCAGCCGCTGGATGGCGACCCGAGCCCGGTCCTTCGTCCCTTGACCAGGCTCCACGATCGCTTGAGCGCCCAGCTCGCTGGTTACCCAATTCATGGAGCCGAAGCTCGCGGCCGGCACCTCGATCAGGAACCGCCGCTCCCCCAGGCGACACTCGATCTCGAACACCCGCTTGGTTTCTACCCCGTCGTCCTGGATCACTTCGGAGACGATGCGGGCGTCGAAGTTGGTCAGCCGAACTGGAACTTCTCCGGCCTCCACGGGCTTTAGCCAAATGATGCCCTCCGGCGTTTCCCGATAGGAGTCAACGTCACCTCTGCTCCGCCGGTGCTGCCCAATCTCCCGCCGATACTTGTTTACCGCGGAGTCCAGGCCCCTCAGGTTGAGGTCCTGCCTAAACTTGGCCTTGAGCCGGCGACGCCCCTCGGCATAGTCCCCCTGAGAAAGAGCCGCCAGACCTGGTACGGCGTCGAACACCTCTTTGACTGAAACGATCGCCTCCGGATCGGCCACCATCTCCGAGGCTAAGAGGGCGACCCGCTCACCGCCTGACCACCCTGACTCAAAGGTCCGCTGGGTCTCGCCTTTGTCCAGTCCTGCTTCCTGAGCTGCTTTTCGCAGGAGGGGCTCTGCGAGCCCGCGGCTCAAACCCTGGAGCGCAAAGAGGCCGAGACGGTAGGCCGAGCGGTTGAGCTGATCGTTGCGCTCCCCCTCTGGCGCCCGTCGGACCTTGTCCATTTCGGTTTCGATGAGTTGTCGAAACTCGGCCTGGGCTGTGCCCTCGGCCGGGTCCCCGGGGGCCGAGGACTGCTCGGGGGTCGGAGTTTTATCCGCCAACCTCAATATGAGTTCGGCAGGAAGGGTTGCGGGACCCTCAGGAGGCAGGACCCCGCCCGGAAAGACATATCGTCCTCCGTTAGGGTGGGTCGATGGGGGGAGTGCCGTTTGATGGTTTGCCCCCCGGATCTCTAGCTGCGAACAGCCCTCACGCTCGACTACCTTTCTGGTGAACATCACTCATCTCCCTCGAATAGTTCAGGACAACGGATCCAGATGTGATAGCCACCACCGGGAGTGGTGATGGCCCAGGGATAGTCTTCGGGAAGAGCCAGATCCACCAGTGCCTTCTGCAACACCTGGGGTCCCTCCGCCTTGTCAAAATCCAGACAAACCCGACAATCGGAAACCGCGCCCGTGATTGCTCCAATCCCGGTCACCTTCTTCGACTCCCAGGGCATCGTCCGGACGTCCTCTTCGGTCTGGCGTTCGCTCTGCCAGCGCTTCCACTTTGGGCCAAACGGTTGCTTCCCGGCTAGGGGAAGGATGTTCAGCCCGAGGGAGTGATAGTGAAGGGCGGCTCTCCTGAGCTCGCTACCGCTTGGTTGCTGCTTGGTCATGGTGCTCCTTTCGGAGATGAGCCAGCTTATGTCGCCGGCATCTTGTTTAAACAAAATAGGAGCCGCGGTTTCCCGCGGCTCCGGTGGACCATGTCGAAAGGTCTAGAAAGCGCCGCGTACTTCTTCTCTCGCAGCCATGATGTTCCACAGCAGCGGGTAGGTTGCGATCAACGTTTCCCCGCCATCGTTCCGTGTGATAAGTCGTCCAAACTTCACGTCGAACCAGACTTGGTGTTGTGGCAGGCGCAGTAGTTTGGCCGCTTCGAAGACGGTAAGGTACTTTTTTTCGACGACCAGTTTGCGCAGGACCTTGTCAAGATAGACTCGGTAGTCGGTGCTCGACTTGTCTGCTTGATGTAGCGATTTATAGAACGACTGAAAGCTACCGGTCTCGCGTCCTTCGTCCAGTGACCGGTTCAGCGCTTTGGCTCTCCTCTGAGCTTTAGCGTCTAGGTGACGGAGGTAACAGGGCCGGCCCCCATCGATCGTCGCGGATGTGTCGAAGAAGCGCCTCGATATCGCTTCCTCAGGTAGCGTCATCAATTCTCGGACTTCTTTCTTTTTCGGATCCAGAACCTCACTTTGTTCTCCAAGCATCATCGTCAGCTGAAATTGCTTAGCTCCGGCATTAGTCATCTGATCCTCCGTACCAAAATGTGGTGGGCTCTGGTTTCGCCCGGGCCCTTTTGTTGTCGCTCACCTACTGGCCAGAATGGGCCGAGTAGGGAACTTCGCTCGTTCTTCTCCACTAAAGATCTCCTTTGATTGATAGCGTCGAGTATCTGACTGACTCACTCCGCGCCCCTACTGGTCCCAGGGGTCCGATGCTTCTGTCACCCTCGATGACGCTGTCTCTTGATGCGTCAGTTCGCCCGCCACGATCCCGAGCATCTGTAGTAGTGGGATCGTGGGTACTACGATCCGCCGCTCACTCACCCGGATCGCCGGTATTCGGCCTTGGCGCACCGCTTCGTAGGTTGCGCTTAAGCCCAAGCCCACGAGGTCTGCGGCCTCCGCCACCGTTAGCGTGACCGGAAGCTCATCCAGGTGCCCGAGGGGCGGTCGTTTGGTCATCGTCCCCCCTCTGATTGGGGCCCTTCTGTGGCCTCAAGGTCGGCCAGAGCCATCGCCGGAATGCGCAGGAGGGTGCGCACCCTGATCGCCTGCAGCTGTCCGTCTGCGATCATGCGGCGCACGGTCTCCTCGCTCACCGACAGCCCCTGAGCCACCTCCTCCACCGTGAGGTACTGCTTGCTCTGCTCCTCCATGGGTCTCCTTCCTCTCAGGCGTATACCGTGATACGCTGAAACTAGATTCCGCCTACTGCGAGTTCTACGATAGACAGGAGACGCCCGAATGGCAATAGACGGACAGGAACGATTACGTATGACGGTCTGGCCTGGAATTCACATTCCCCCGCCCTTGATAGCCACGCTCTGGCCAGTAGCGAGCGTCGAGGGGGAGTTCTTCCGATTGAAGTTCACGGATGCAAAGGGTCGCGAGATCGCAACGGATTTTTATCTTCAGGAGGTGATGGACCTCGACCTGGATGATTCGGGAGCTGTAGTCCAGTTTGTCCGCGACTGGGGGCTGCCAGTGGATGTGACCTACGAGGACCTGTTCCTGCGGGGCCGCCTCATTCCGGAGGGTCAGCCCGAGGTCAATGAAGTGTTCGAGAAACTACGGGCCAAGGCAGCGGAGGAGCCAGGACCTGAACAACTCACCGAGTGGACGGACTTCGTCGAGTATCGCCCGTTCTATCACCTCGATGAGGTACGGATGCGTGTTCGTCGCCTCCGTAGTCTCGTGGCGCTCTGGGACTACCTCTCTGGCGGGCGTAGCTTCGAGGAGCTCGTGGAGCGTTGGGAAAGCTCTCCGCTTGAGCGTGTCCCGTCTTCCTCAGAGTGGGCAGCTCGAAGCTTCTCATGGGATCTGACGGCCGCGCTACAGAGCTTTCACCCCATCGTGGCCGCAGAGGGTGACGAGTATGCCCCGGTGCCGAAGCAGACGTTTTTCACCGTTGCCTGTCTCCAGCTTGCAAATGATGTGGCCGCTGCTACACCCCTTCGCCGGTGTCAGAATGAGACGTGTGGCCGAATGTTCGTGCGTCAACGCGGTCGCTCCAAACACGGTCAGCACAGGCTAGAAGGCGTGGAGTACTGCAAGGCGTCCTGTGCGAAAGCGCAGGCGTCCCGTGAATATCGGCGCCTTCAGACGAAAGCGCGCAAGCTGAAGGGTGAAGGGCGTTCAGTTCAAGAGATCGCCGAGGTAATTGGTCGGCCGGGAGAGACTGTCCGAAGCTGGGTGGAGTCGAAAAACTCATAGCATGCGCGGTCACATCGAAAAGCGCGGGGAGCACCACTACCGGATTCTGATCGACGTCGGGCGGGATGCGCGAGGCAAACGGAAGCGCCTGTCGCATACGGTCCACGGGACCCGAAAACAGGCTGACGCCAAGCTCGCGGAGCTGTTGGGTGAGCTAAACGGCGGGACCTATTCGAAGCCGTCTGAGCTCACCCTGGGTGAGTATCTCGATCAGTACCTGGACCACGCCAAGACGAGCGTGGCGCCGCAGACCTATCGCCGCTACGAGCAGATCGTGCGGAGTGACCTCGTCCCCGCCCTCGGGCACGTCAAACTGGCGGCGCTTACCCCCGTCCAGATCCAGTCGTTCTTGGCCAAGAGCCTGGGTCGAAAGTGCAAGACCCGGGAGGCCACCCTCTCCTCCCAGACGGTTCGGCACTATTACCGGGTTCTCAACCGAGCGCTTAACCTCGCCGTGCGCTGGCAGCTCATCCCCCGAAATCCCTGCGATCTGGTGGATCCGCCGCGGGTCGACGAAAAGGAGATGATCGCGCTGGATGAGGGGCAGGTGGGGGAGGTTCTCCGCACGATCGCCGGCTCGCGCCTGCACATCCCCGTCCTACTGGCCCTCACCACGGGCATGCGCCGGGGGGAGCTCCTGGCTCTACGCTGGGCGGACGTCGACCTGGAAACTGGGGAGTGCCAGGTGGCGCGGTCGCTGCAGGAGACCGCGGAGGGGCTTTCCTACAAGACGCCGAAGACCCGCAAAGGCCGGCGCGTCGTGCTGCTCCCTCAGCTGGCCCTCTCGGCACTGAAGGCCCACCGCGCCAAACAAAACCAGGAAAAACTGCTGCTGGGGCCCGGGTATCAGGACGAGGATCTCATCATCTGCCGCGCGGACGGTACGCCCTGGCCACCCTCGGACTTCTCCAGCGCCTACCGCCGCTTCATGCACAGGCGTGGCCTCTCCGCGCGCTTTCATGACCTCCGGCACACCCACGCCACGCATCTCCTCAAGGAATCCGTGCCCATCCACGTCGTCTCCGAGCGCCTGGGGCACGCCAACTCCTCCATTACCCTGAACGTCTACGCCCACGTCCTGCCCACCCAGCAGCAGGAGGCGGTGGCCAAGATCGATGCGGCGTGGGGGAAAGTGATCGGGGAGTAGGTAACATGGAGGTTTATCGTTCTTCCACTCCACTTCACCCTCGGGGGCATACCCCGCAGAGATCTCAGTCGTCAGTGAGGGCTCGCATCGCATTCTCGCGCTGGGATTCCCAGAAGTCGATGTCGAAGTCCTGGACTTCAAATCCGAGTCTCCGGGCCATTCGGTAGAAGCCTCGGCCCGAGGTTCCCTCCTTCTTCCTTACTACAAGAGCGGTAATGATACAGCGGTATTTTGGATAGTAGGTCCGGTCGACGAGATCGAGCACATAGTCCATTTGCCGGCTGAAATAGTGAACCCCGATCTGATCGCCGACCTTCTTATAATTGATCGTAGATTCGAAGGAGGCTGCTTGCCGGAGTACTTCATGCACCTTCTCGGCCATGTGTTCGATACCCTGATAGTTGACCACTTGGAGGCCGTTCGATACTCGAAAAGTTGACCACCTTCAAGGACGAGTCCTGTACCGTCAGCCCCGTTGTCGGGTGCTTTTGCGGACAGGGGAAGGGCATGTGCTGAAGATGGTCGATGTGGAGTTCATAAAGAAGCGTCACGAGGCCGGCTGGTCGATCCGCAAGATCGCCCGCCAACTCGAAGTGTCCCGGCAGACGGTGCGCAAGGTCCTCGAGGCTCCCGCCGAGCCTCCCACCTATACATCGGTGAGACCACGCCCGTCCCCGGTGATGGATCCGTTCATCGGCTTCGTCGCGCAGTGGCTTAGGGACGACGAAACCGCCCCCCGCAAACAGCGCCACACCGCCAAGCGGGCGTATGACCGCCTCGTCGACGAGCATGGATTCACCGGTGCGGAGGTCACCGTGCGTCAGGCCGTCGCCAGACTACGGGGCAGGCGCGTCGAGGCGTACGTGCCCCTGGAGGCACCGTGGGGGCGCATCGCCCAGGCCGACTTCGGGGGCGCGGTGGTCACGATCTTGGGTGAGCGGACCGAGGTCGCGCTCTTCTGCATGCGCGCCAAAGCCTCCAAGGTGCCGTTCGTGGTCGCCCTGCCCTCGGAGAGGCTCGAGGCCCTGCTCGCCGGTCATGTCGAGGCCTTCAAGTTTTTCGGGGGCGTGTTCTCGGAGGTCTGGTATGACAATCCGAAGACCGCCGTGACCAAGATCCTGTCCGGTCCCGAGCGCATCGAGCACGAACGCTTGAGCCAACTGCGCGCCCACTACCTGTTCGACTCCAGTTTCTGCACGCCGGCGCGGGGCAATGAGAAGGGATCGGTCGAGAACCTGGTCGGGTACGTGCGCCGGAACGCACTGGTGCCGCACACCCGCTCCTTTTCGTCGCTTGAAGCCCTGAACGCGCACCTGCGGGCGTGGTGCGAGCGGGAGCGCTCGCGTCACGCCGCGGCCTGGGAGGTCGAGTCCGCCGCGCTCTCGGGACTACCCAAGCATCCGTTCTCGCCCTCGGTGAGTCGCCCTGTCGTGGTGAACAAGACCTCGCTCGTGACCGTCGACCGGGTGCGCTACTCGGTCCCGGTGACCCATGTGGGGCGCAGGCTTCGCAGCGAATGCTTCGTCGAGCGCGTGGAGGTCTTTAACGGATCCACCTGCGTCGCGGTCCACATGCGCAGTTATGTGAGGGGTGCCACGGTGCTTCACCTGGGCCACTACCTCGACGCGTTCGAGCGCAAGCCCCGGGCGGCCCTGTCGTGTGCGGCGCTTTCAAGTGCCGACCCGGTCTTCACCGCCGCGCGCGACCTGGCGCTCCGCACCCAAGAGGGGCATCGCACCTTCGCGGCCGTCCTTTTGCTCGCCCGCGAGTTCGGCCTCGTGCGGCTCGCCGACGCGCTACGGGAGGCGATGGCCACGGGAGCCGTTACGCCGGAGCGCGTGCGTCAGCTCGCCTTGAACGCCGCCCATCGCGTCCCCCGTCCGGTGGAGGTGCCCGCCTCGCTTCAGATCCCACTGCCCTCTGCGGATCTCACCTGCTACGACGAGCTGGCGGTGTGTGCCTCATGAACGCCGACATCACCACGGCCCAGATCCGGCTCTATGCCCGCGAGCTCAAGATGCCCGGGCTCTCAGGTGCCTTCGAGGAGGTCGCCCGTGACGCGGTCACAGCGGGCAGGGGCCATCTCGAGTCGCTGGCGGCCTGCCTCGCTGCCGAGGTCGAGTCGCGGGCCGAGCATCGGCTGGCGGCGGGGATCAAGGCCGCCCGTTTCCCGGCCCTCAAGACCTTCGAGACCTTCGACTTCTCGCTACTGCCGTCCCTCGAGAAGGGTCGTGTCCTTGGTCTGGGGTCGGGCGCCTTCACGAAGGAGCGCGAGAACGTCGTGTGCCTCGGCACCTCGGGGACCGGCAAGACACACGTGGCCACGGCGATCGGCCTCTCGGCGGTCTATGCGGGAGCCAGAGTCAGGTTCACCACGGCGGTGGCGTTGTCGCAGGAACTCTTAGCAGCAGCCGACGAGCACCGGCTCCCCCGCTACCTCAAAACCTGGAGAAGCGCGGACCTTGTGATCGTTGATGAACTCGGCTATCTCCCGCTTGGTCCCGGAGCGCCATTGCTGTTCCAGTTCTTCGCCGAGCGCTACGAGTCCGGCTCGGTGCTCGTGACGACCAACCTGGAGTTCAGTCGTTGGACCGAGGTCTTCGGCGACGCGACGCTCACCGCCGCACTGCTCGACCGTCTCACCCACCACTGTCACGTACTCGTGTTCGAAGGAGAGTCCTACCGGTTCCGCGAGAGCGCCGGGCGCCTCACGAAACCTCGCCACAAGACAAGCTAAGGGGTGGTCAACTTTTCGACTATCGAGGTGGTCAACTTTTCGGTTGACGAACACAGGCCACATCTCTATCCACGAATCTCTACTCCCGTAACGTCCGCAAACATTAAATCTATCCCACCCTAGCAAGTGCAATTACTAGGGTCGAGCTGATGCTCACTCGCCACAAATTGGCAATTCCGGACTAGCAGTCACCGTGTGCCCCACTTCCATGCGGTCGCCCATCCACAAAACTGAGTACGTTCAGATGCGACCAGAGGGGAGGATCGCCATGTCCGAGAAGACCGGGTCCGAGCTACGCCTCGTTTCAAGCGAGGTCCGAAGATCAGGCGCTCCGGGCTCTACGCTGCCGCCATCCTGAATTCCGCGAGGGAGGACGAGGAGTCGGTCCTGGTAGCCGATACGGGTAAGAAGCCCATGACCCTCTGGCAGGGACTGCGGAAGGCCGTGGAGGCCGAAGGGGCTGAGGATGTGCGGGTGGCGCAGAGGGGGGAGGAGACGTACCTGGTGCGGGCCGGGTCGGAAGAGGATGTCGGGAATGTTGGGTCGGGAGATTCCGAAGGGTAAGCTCCAGGCCGACTACGAATAACCAGTCTTATGTGGATCGGGTCCCTGCCGAATCCCGGGAGCGGCGACTTCCGTCTTGGACCCCCACACACCCTCTTAGCGTGACGGGGAAGGGAACTGGGAGCGCCTTTGTGCTGAGGGACCTCTGGCTAAGTTAGGCGGTGGTGACGGAGGGCAGCGATCTGGGGGCGAGATCAATGGTTGAGATGCCTGGCACCATCTCCTCGATCTCATCTAGGTTTCGTTCGCGGCAGTCAATCTTGCACCGCACTCTGCGCCCGAACACCTCGCGCACGAGCAGCTTGACTCGGATCGTTTCGCCCTCCGTCTTCGGGTCCCACTCCTCATCGCCGTAACACTCATAGACGTAGTAGGACATTCCTGCGATGCTCCCTCCTGGTTCGAGTCTGGTTGTGCCTTCATGGGCGAGACCTCGTGTACCCAGCACGGGATAGATCTTCTTCATCTCCCCGAGCAAGGCCTCAGGTTCGGAAATGCTCAGCGCGGTGAGACGCGAACGCTTAAGATTATTGGAGCGTACTTCCAATCGCCATTCATCCAAAGTCGTGGGCCTCAAACCGGAATTTGACGCGCCGACGTAGAGGAGGAAGCCCCAGCGACGAGTGGGCGCCCCAGCCATCTCCCCGTCGGGGAGCTTGAACCACCATTGGTAGGTCTCGGGGTGGACCGGAGTGACGCGGAGGCGCGGGCGATCCCGATAGTAGAAGCGAAGGAGAAACAGCCCATTCACGATTCCGAGTATCAAGGCTGAGTTCTGTAGTAGAGCATCCATGGAAACCTCCGTCGTCGTGGACCCAGGAGCCCATCTCCTGTCAGAAGAGGATTCGAAGTGAGCACAGATCACGTCAGTGGGCGCTTGCGCTCCCGACGCTGAACGATACCTGGCGAAGCGGACAGAGTGTCGGGAATGTCAGGGCGAGGGACATCGGGGACGAATGGCTGGCGTTGCAGAAGGAGGAACGGAAGAACACCGAGTGGACCCAGTCATTCCGTTCCTCCGACGGTAGAGCTGGCCCGGCCGCTTTAGAAGAGCCCTCTTCAACCCGCGAGTGCCGGGCCGTGTCGCAGTTTTCGTAGCTGTGAAACGGTAGCTGCCCAGCACCCCATGAAGCCCGGGAGATCCGCTCATGCCTTCTACTGCTCTCACCCATCCAGTCGCGTCGTTGGCGTCATGACCCTCCTCCCCGATCACGTCCGCCGTCGGCTGCCGCCCCTCTACGCCCAGGAAGACCTGGGAGATGACGCCGTCGTCCACATTCACTTCTTCGTGGCGGGCGGCAGAGGGGACTGGTGGATCACAGAAGGATCGCCGGAGGACGACGACTTCATCATGTTCGGCCTGTGTGACCTGGGGTTTCCGGAGCTTGGCTACGTCAGTCTAAACGAGATGGAGTCCGTGGGGATGGTGGAACGGGACCTGTACTGGAAGCCGAAGACGCTGGGGGAGGTACGCGAGGGCCTGCCTGGCGGGCAGCGCTGCTGAGAACAAGAGCGCTCGTTAGATTGGACGGGCGCGAGGCGTGACCTCTCGTGAAGCTACCCTCCGCGCTGCCTCCAACCGCTCCCGCAACTCCTCCGTAATACCCACCCAGCGAAGACGGATAGAGTCAGGAACCTTACCGCGCGTTCTTTCCTCCTCGCACAGTTCCATCATGTCGGGCTCGGTGAACAGGATCAGTCTTTGGTCGACGTTCTCCGCGAGGAGCATGAAGTACATGTCGGAGCGGATCTTGAGGAGCTTGCCGGCTCCGCGTTTTCCACCAGGGGTTATCGTCGAGCTCGTCGAGATGCTTGCCACGATCCGGCCGTCTTCGCTCACGGCTCCGAAGCTGTGGTGTCCGCCGCAGCTTAGCCTCACCTCGTCCCGACGGAAGACGAATCCGTATTCCCTCGGAAGCCACTCCGAGCGCACCCATCGCTCGACTTCTGTCTGAACACTTGTGTCGGCCACGCGTTGAACCCTCCCAGGGGTAATCCGGTAGGCATCTCTGGTCTTTCACTGGTGAGGCGGTAGAGTGACCTCTGGTTTTCAAGTGATTCGAACGGAGCGATAACGGGGTACCCTTCAGCCGAGGCAAATTCCTGGGGTAGTCAGAGATCCTCTCGCGATCGTTCCTCTCTTAGCTTTGCATATTCCTTCAGTCCTAGGTGCACCTTCAGTCGAGTTGCTGCCGAGTCCCACCCTGCTTCGGGATTTGTGTACTGGAAAACCCAAGAACTCCCGCCATACCCACTTCTTCGCTCGTAACCGATGACGGAAAACTCGTAGAGCATCTGTAGGGCGTCCTCTGGGGCAGCCTCGTTTTCTTCAGATCTCCTTTTATCGTATTCTTCAACGTACTGTTCTCTCGTGAGGGTAATCGTGGCGATCGCCGAGCAGGCCTGAAGCGCTTCATCCCACTGCCGCCAGTGAGGCATTATCTCATCGTCCAGCTCCTGCTTAAGATAGAGAGAATAACTGTCCCGAGCGCCGATGATGTCCGGATTGATGAATATAAGAGGAGTATCATCTCTCTTCTTGGCTTCGCGCAGCGCGGAGTTCAAAAACTGAATTATGTCTCGTGGACGTAAAAATGTACGCGACACAATATGGTCCCATTTCGTCTGCGAACCTCGCATTAGTCCCGAGTCTACTATGTCCGACCACAAAGCTCCTTCTCCTAGCTTCGCTCTCAGCCGCTCGTCAACTAGCCCACGAAGAGAGGCGCTGTCCCACAGCAAGTTTAATGTAGAAGTCTGAGTTATTTTGTTCTTGTCGGAGAAATTCAGCTCATCCCACAAGTCCGTGCGTAAATAGACGACGGGATTGATAGGTACGCTCGAACCCCCGCAGTCCTGTTTGACGCCGCGGGCAGCGAGTACGAGCCCGATGAGCATTCGTTGTCGTGTCTCGTCGAGGGTCAGGAGGCCCTGGTCGAGCTCATCAAAATGCAAGATGATGCCTGGCAGGCCTAGGGAATCGGCGAGCTTTCGAACGGCGCCAAGTATAGAGGCAGTAAGCGCTTCCAGCTCGCGTCCCAGCCCCAGTTTCTGCCGGTCGAGGGCCACGCCGCCTAACTTGTTGCCCAGTACCTCTGGCTCGAACGAAAGCGATGATAGACGGAGCCTGGGTGGACGGAGAACGTCGCTGAGCGCAGGATTGATCCCGCCATAATTATCCTTGAAGAATGTCCGCAGCGATTTCGCCTCCCGGCTATTGTTCCCCTCAGCGTGGGTTAGTACGAGTGACGCGAGTTCTATGCCGATGAGGTACCGCCATGAGGCAACGTAAGCCTCTACCTCCGATGCCCCTGTGTCGATTCGCGACGCGTGCACCGACCAGGGGTAATTTCGGAGCGTAACTGCCTTTGAAGTAGTCTCGCCGCTACCCTCAACAAAGTGGCGAACGAGGGCAGTCTTGCCGGAACCCTTCCTTCCAAGCACAAGAAACACGGCGTTGGAACGGACCTTCTCGACGGCATCGGTGGTGAGGAAGTAGGTTAGTACGGCGTCGTCCTCGGCCGAAACTTCCCCGAATGTCTCTATTTTGGAGAGGGACGCTGACTCCATGCTTCCGATTTCCTTCGAGCGCAGATTCTTGTCTTCGGCCTTCCTCCTCGCAACGTCTAGATCCTATCCTATGGAGCGGACGGAAGAGCTGTTCGCTGGTTCGCCTTTCATCGTGACCGGTGTTCCTGTGCATTTCGACACCTTCAGACGGGGCGCAGGCTCACGTGGCGCTACCTGGCGGGCACGGCTCTTCCCGCCACATCCTTCCCGTGCTGTTCCGGATAGCGGTGCCTTTGTGTCACCCTGCGTCACCCAACCGGCCCGCAGAAACGCGAACAACCGGCCATCCGGACCGGGTGCGACTGCCGACTCGGCTTTCCTGAGCGGAGAGGGGAGTTCGAACGCTCGGGACCGTTTGCGCCGCGTGCCACCTTGAGATCCCGTTCGACCGCTAGATGAACTGCCTATAGCGGCGGAGCGCTGTCCCGAAGTCTGGCCAGAGAGCGCAATAGGTTGGCGGTGCTCCGAGGAGCTTGACTTGCTTACCTGCGGCTGTGTTGGAGATAAGCTCGCCGCGCAAGGCGAGCTGGCGCGAGTAAGGCTTCGCCTCCTCGTCCCTAAGTTGTTCATACGCGTCTCGTTGGAAGGCGACAATCGCTCCATCCTTAGCTGCCAACGCCGCAATACTCCGCGCCAGTCGCGCTCGTTCCTCGTCGGCAATCGCCGCCACTGCTCGTCGCCCAAATAGTCTCTTCAGGCCCGCCACTCCGGACCACGGCTTCCCACTTGCCGGCGTGGGGAACGTGAAGAAGACATCGAGGGAGATTCGAAACGGGGATTCGTAGTCACCGGAAAGCAGCAGGGAACGCCGGGCCTCGTTCCTGTCCTCGTTGCCAGAGATCTGCTCATCGGGAGAAGAGAGCCAGCCGACCTGTCGCAGTGCGTACCAAAAGCGATGTTCGGACCCGCCGCGCTCAGAGGTGAAGAACATACCGGCGCGGACCGAATGGGTTGCAGGATTTCCGAGGAGAAGGAGAATCGGCTTCCGACCAGGGGTGGGCGGCGAGGATAGACGTTCTGTCAGATAGGCGAGAGTGTCGCCCTTCTTTTCGAAGACGTCTCCTTCATCCCTGACCGCGTTGAGGAACGTCTCCCAGCGCCCCTCGAATGCCAGACGATCGGGCTCATTCGGATAGAGTTGGGCCAGATCCATTTGGTGACGGAATACTGTTGGAGACTGTTCGCGCATCTCGGTAACCAATATTTTCTTTCTGGCTAGGAACTTGCTGCTAGAACTGGGTGGACGGGGAGTATGTGGCTCTGATTCTAGCCACCGGCGAGCGGGCCGTTGTCAGCCAGTGCCTTCCCGTCCGTCTCGCCCCGATTAGCGGTGTCCTTTGAGCCACCTGGATGTCACCAAGCCCCCCAGAGACGCGAAGACCCGGTGTTGGGACCGGTCGCGCGTCGAAAAACCCCTGCAATGGCCAAGAGGGAGGGACTCGCACCCGTACCGCGTAGACCTTGTACCGGCAACGTTATTCTTCTTCGATGTGCCACAGCGTCTTGAGTCTTCTGACTGTGAAATCCCATTTTGGTGACGTCGGTCTTGCCACCGTATTCTGATTTGCCAGGAATCCCTTCTCCCAGACTGCCTGGCCTATCGGGAGAACGTGAATCCAGTCGAGGCGCACAGCGTAATCCGCTTTGGCTGGATCATCCTCTTCGAGCGCCAGCGGTATAGCTACCACCGAAGTGATAGGAACCTGTTCCCCTTCCTTCTTTACGGTGAAGCTGTCCACCGGCCGCCGCGGTTCCGTTACCCGTGCAACACCCACGAATCCGTTGTCGGGACCGAAGAGCTTCTGAGGCAAGTAGACCCAAACTCTGTCTCCCACGGACAACATGTCCATGGATCTGGAGTACCAGTCACCCCCACCGCCCACGAAGAACCCGTACTTGAGCCCGGCTTCGACTACGTCCCTCGGGTAGCCGAACGATACGTAGTGTTCGCGATTCCAGCGAGCCGGTCTCCTCGATGATTCCTCTTCCTGAGAAGGCTCGACCAGCCACGAACGCGACAGATACTCGGTCCCGCCATCCACGAAGAAGGTAAAGAAGACCGCATTCACGGGCACGCCGTAGTTCGACTGCAGATACCTGACGACCCGCTCTGACTCCGGATGAAGGCCCGTGGCGACGATGACCATCTCGTGGGAGACGTTGACCTCTTCGGGGATGTCGATTTTAAAGAACTCTTCGAATGCATCTTCCAGGGACTTGGCTGAACCACCTTGCCATCTCTCCCCGTATTCAGCGAAGATCGATGCGATGTCCTCATACTCCAGATCCTCGACCCATGAGGCATAGTCGAGAACCTGTGAGACGACCTCGCGATGACTCTTGTCCCGCTTCAATTCCAGGACGATGACACTCCCCTCTTCGTCGAGGGCGAGTAGGTCTATGTAGCCTCCATGCTCAGTGGGGACCTGTCGCCCAACTACCATCCAGCGACGCGGTTCAGACACAATAGAGATATCGAACTCGAACACTTCTTCGAGTCGCTTCTCATAATCGATTGCATCAGAAGTGATACGAGTGGGTTTGTTCCCTTCGATGCGCCAAAGACCAGTCTCGAAAGCCATCTGAACCCCCTCAGGTTGCCTATCCGGAATTATACAAACGTCATCAGTCGCCATCTTCTGGCAGTTGGAGTTGGGGGACGTCAGGCAAACCTTGTCCTGTCCTTTCCGTCCGTCTACCGGTGCCCGCTATGTCACCAGGATGTCACCGAACGCCCCTCAGAAACGCGCAAACCCGGCCACGTGGACCGGGTCACACGTCAAGAAATCCCTGCAAAAGGCGGAGAGGGGGGGATTCGAACCCCCGGGCCCGGTCAAGCCGGACCAACGGTTTTCGAGACCGCCGCATTCAGCCGCTCTGCCACCTCTCCACGGCCGCCTGAGACTCCGATTCGCACAGGCTCTCGGACTCCAGGCCAAGCGAGCACTGATGATACCGGATAGGACGATGCCCATCCACGCGATGCTCGTCCACGCGGGATTTCACCGGGCGTTTCGCTGTTGTGGCGGGCACCGAGCCCGCTCTATCCACCCCCCAGCGGGTGGAAGGAACTGCTCGCTTGCTCAGCCGTCGCAGGCAACGGCCACTTCCAGGGCGGCGCAGACCTGGCGCATTCGCTCGTCACTGAGTCGACCGATGCGCTCCACCAGTGCCGCGACCGGGACGCTCTCGACCGAATCGAGGTTGACGGCGGATGGTCGGGGGATCGGGTCCTCGCCCGGCTCGAGGTACACTTCGCTGGGAATTGCGCGGATCGTGGTGGTGCACGGAGCGATCAGCGTGCGTCGCAGACGGGGAATGGCGGCGTCTCGCGAGAGCACTCCGACCGGCCGCCGAGCGAAACGAAGCGAGATCTCCCCAGTGGTCGTGGACGTGGATAGGCAACCGGTCATTGCGCTCAATCCCGCTGCCGGATGTCCCGCCGCTCGAAGAGCACGAAGGACGCGGCGAGCAGCACCGCGCAGATGGCCAGCAGCACGGCGGCGTGGCTCCAGTCCATTCCGTTGTTGAGGGGATCGTTCCCCAGGTAGTAGTGGAAGGGGGAGAGGACGGCGACGTCGGCCATAGTCTCGTCGAACTCGGCCAGCCCGTTCAGCATGTGCAGCACGAGAGCGGCCCCGATCGCCCCGAAGATGGCCACCTTCTGCCGCCCGGTCCCGGCGCTCAGGGCGAGGGCGAGGGCGCCGAAGCCCAGGCCCACGAGTACCTGGAGGAAGGAGGTGGCCGCGATGTTGGCGGTGCTCATACCAAGGTCCGCGAGCAGCGCTCCCAGCGCCACGCCCGCAAAGGTCACGATGCCCACCAGGAAGGCGTAGAGGGTCATGGTGGCCGCCTTCTCGGCGACGATGCGCGACCGGCTGATGGGATTAGCCAGGAGTAGGCTCATCGTCCGCCGTGACTCCTCCCCCGCCAGGGCGCCCGCCCCAATCGCGATGGTCATGATCATGACCAGGATCGGGGCCATCATGCCGTAGGTCTCGATCTGGTAGAAACCCTCGGCGGTGCTGATGTCGCCGCCGCCGAGCAAGGCCAGCATCTCTTGAGGAAAGTCCTGGAAGGCGTCCAGCGCGCTCCTGGGCATGGCCCCGTAGAGGGGTCCCATCACCAAACCCTGGATCAGGAAGGTGTAGATCGCGGTGATCAGGAACAGTCCCTGATGTTCCGAAGCCGTCTTCAGCCAGATGCTCGAAACCCGGGCCGAGCCCGCCAGCCGTCCGACGGCCTTCTCGGTCAGGGGGTGAGCCCGCAGGCGGTCGAGCAGAGTGGTGCCCACGGACTGGCCTTTGAGGTCGCGCCGATTGACCCCCACCAGCGCGATCGCCCCTAGCACGGCTGAGGCCGCGCCCAGGATGGCCAGGTGATCCCAGGCGATCCCGTTGATCAGCGGATCGCTCCCGTCGAAGTAGTGCCAGGGAAAGGCGCGAACGAATTCCTCGGCCCCCTCGAGCAAAGGCAGGATGCCCACGGCGAAGAAGGAGACGACCATGACGCCCACGGTCGCGCCGATCGCCGTCCCCCAGTTGCCGGTCCAGCCCCCGACGGCCAGAGCCAGGAATCCGTAGAAGAGCGAGCTCACGAACAGATGCAGACTGAGCGCGCCCACATGCATGCCGGCGATCGAGACGTCGAGCAGGGCCGCCGTCAGCACCATCGCCGCCCAGAGGATCAGCACGGTCACCGCGGTCAGCAGGACCATCGAGGCGGCCCTGCTC
>Ga0209386_1000161_pt1 | contig 34293 bp, 28 predicted proteins | sample NGEPertwo_FD_184510 | JGI IMG/M metagenome (GOLD analysis project Ga0209386, IMG submission 184510) | Arctic peat soil microbial communities from the Barrow Environmental Observatory site, Barrow, Alaska, USA - NGEE Permafrost154B-two... | ecosystem: Environmental > Terrestrial > Soil > Wetlands...
TCCGGTAAGGTATATCACGCTTGCAGTCCATGGGCATAAACCTCCAATTAAAACAATCATCCCCTGAAAACGGAATGGTTTGTTTTGATGAATAATAAAACGAAAAAGGGAGATCGTTGCTACAAAAAGCATCAGATAAGTGTAGCCGATGTAACCTGTCCAGAATACAACACCATGATAATATTCCATCAGGTTCGTTTTATCAGAAATTGCAGAAAATCCTGTCCATACCAGGTGATGATATTCGTTGGTCATTGCGAATAAAAAGGTGATGACCGGGATAATGAACAACAATAAGATATATTTGGGGGTGATAAACCGGTCTTTACCAGTGAAGCGCAGGACAAATATCAGATAAAGAACAGGAGTAGGAATTCCTCCGATGTATTCGAGTTTGGACCAGAATATTTTTTCCATTACTGTAGGTGCCGCAGTCTCAAATATGAGCCAAAATGCACCTATGCCTGCTGCAGTCATCAACACGGTGATTTCTCTGGCTCCTTTTACAAACCGACGTTGCCAGGCAAGGAAAGCAACAGAAAATGAGACGAATGCCGTTGCAAGAAAAAAAGCGGAATATATCGTAAAAACAAGGCTCATTATGCAACCAACATATTAATGATATTTTGTTTGTTTAATTAATTCGCAAATATAGTTTATCAAACGTGCAAGTTTACGAATCTTACCGATAAATAAACTCCTTGAACTATATATTTAAAATGTTTCTAAGCAATATAATTTTGGAGACCACCAAAACCATCTATTATCAATAAGCTTTAGACAAAGCAACTTTTTTTAACTGATATATTTGAATAATTCACCAAAAAAATAATCTATTCCACCATTACGATATTTACCTCGTAAAAATCTAAATTAGATTATGGAAATAGAATTCCCAAAAATTGCAATATCGTATATATCAAAAAAAGCCGATTACCCTTTCAATCGACTTAAAAGCGCCATATCCCCGTTTTGGTATTCCCTTGCCAGGCTTTGAACCGTGTTTCCGGAAATAAGATTGTTAATCGAATCCCGTATCGGGGCATATTGACCATGAAGCGGGCAAGGATTATTTTCATCGCAATGCTTTAACCCGAATCCGCATCCCCCGAATGTTTTTTCCCCTTCAATCGCCTGAATAATCTTTTTTAAGGGAAGCTCAGGTTGATGGTCATCGAAATAAAACCCCCCGCCCTTCCCCTTATTCGACAATAAAAACCCTTGCTTAACAAGCCGCTGCATTATCTTGCCTGTATAATGCAAAGGGGCATCAATTTCATTGGCAATCTCAATGATCCCCGGCTTTGTGCCTTTCATATTCTGAACCTGTACATATACCAGCCCACGCAGGGCATATTCTGTCTCTTTATTAAACACGGCTTTCTTTCTTTCTTTTATTGACCGTACAAAGTTAATGAAAAAAAAGAATAAAATAATAAAAGACCTTTTTGTCTTTTATTAAATAATTTCTTATTATTGCACTTTATTTAATCGACAAAAAATGAATAAAGACACAATTAGCAGTACAACCCCAATAGGCGATATAGTCGCCAATGACTTCCGCACCGCTTCCGTTTTTAAAAGCAACAACATCGATTTCTGCTGCGGAGGTAAGAAATCGTTGGCAGATGCCTGTCTCGAAAGAGGGGTCGACCAGAATAAGGTAAAACTTGAATTACAAGAGTTGGCGGCTACTCCCCCGAATGCCGGACAGGATTACAGATCGTGGAAACCCGATTTCCTTTGCGATTACATCGTTAATACACATCATCGTTACGTATTGAAAACATTACCTGAATTGGTTCAGTATACACGAAAAATTGCGGATGTTCATGGAGTTCATCACCCTGAACTTATTGAAGTCGCTGCTCTTTTCACTCAAATTAACGATGAATTGCTTCAGCACTTAAAAAAGGAGGAAGAGGTTTTGTTCCCGGCAATTAAAAGTGTACTCGCAAACAACAATTCAGAATCAAAAAAAACAATTATCTCAGAAATTGCCCGTATGGCAGGTGAGCATGAATTTGCGGGTGGTGCAATGGACGCTATCAACAACCTGACACATCACTATTCCTTGCCGGAAGACAGTTGCAGTACCTACCAGGTAACCTTTAAACTCCTCGAACAATTCGAAGATGATCTGCACATCCACGTTCATCTCGAAAACAACATCCTCTATCCGATAGCTTTAAAACTTGCCAATTAAAATTTAGAAATATGAACAACGCGACAAAAAATCTGGAAGACGATCATGTCTATATCTTACAGTTGATTGATGTAATGGAGGCCATGACAAAATCATCGGAGCCTGATATTGCTGATTTGGAAGATGCAGTTGATTTAATCAAAAGCTATGCCGATGGTCTGCACCACGCCAAAGAGGAAACCTTATTATTTCCACTGATGGCTGAGCATGGTTTCTCCACTCAGCAAGGCCCTGTTGCGATGATGCTCCACGAGCATACACAAGGGAGAGCCTTTGTGAAAGAGATGACAGAAAATATTGAGCTGTTTAAGAACGGGGATCTTTCGGCGCTCTCTTTTATATATAGCAACATGCTCGGATATGGTGAATTGCTCCGGAATCACATCGCAAAAGAAAACAATGTTCTTTTCAGAATGGCCGATCAGGCACTTCCAAAGGATGATCAGGAATCACTATACAAACAATTCCAGGAAGTGGAGAATAAATGCCTCCCAAATCATCAAAAAAAGGACTTTATCGCAAGAATTGAAAAGCTTACACAAATTTATAATCCCTGATAGTATTTCAAATTAATTCAAATTATTAACCAACAACAATTTAATAAATGAACACAAAAAAACTCTGGATTAGTTTTATCCTGGTAATGACCATTTCATTTGCCGTTCTAATCTACTATGGACGGGAAATCTACCGGCAGGCTCCCCCTATTCCCGACAAGGTGATGACTGCTGACGGAACAATTCTTTTTACAGGTCAGGATATTAAAGATGGTCAGAATGTCTGGCAATCAATGGGCGGACAAGAGATCGGAACCGTATGGGGGCATGGAGCATATCAGGCACCCGACTGGAGCGCCGACTGGTTACATAAGGAAGCTATGTTTATGCTCAACAAGTATGCACTGGCATCTGACAGTCTCACTTATGACAAAGTGAACAGCGAACGACAAGCTTCGTTAAAGATCCATTTACAGAAAGATCTCCGGGTTAACAGTTACCAGCCGGAAACTAAAACATTGATTGTTTCGAAATTAAGAGCCGAAGCGATTGCTGACAACACGAAGTTTTACAGTGGATTGTTCACGGACGATCCTGCAATGGCAAGTCTGCGCGAAGCATATGCGATTCCCGAAAATTCGCTGAAAGATCCGGAACGTGTCAGGCAACTAAACGCATTTTTCTTCTGGATTTCGTGGGCATGCGTAACGCAGCGACCTCATGAAGCCATTACCTATACCAATAACTGGCCTGCTGAAGAACTGGTTGGTAATCGTCCAACAGGTGAACTTTTACTCTGGACCGGTTTCAGTGTAATGATGCTTTTGGCAGGAATTGGTTTGATGGTTTGGTACTACGCCAGGAAAAGAGATGAAAAGGAGGATGAATTTCCTCTTAAACATCCTTTATTAATGGCCACACAATCGGCATCGCAAAAGGCAACGTTGAAATATTTCTGGATTGTTACCCTGCTTCTGTTGGTACAGGTCGTAATGGGAGTGATCACAGCGCATTATGGTGTTGAAGGTCACGCTTTTTATGGCATCCCGTTGGGCGACTGGCTCCCCTACTCTATTTCACGCACATGGCATATACAAATTGCGATCTTCTGGATTGCTACGTCATGGCTTGCAACCGGTTTATATTATGCCCCCGCTATTTCGGGACACGAACCTAAGTTTCAACGATTAGGTGTTAACTTCTTATTCATTGCCTTGCTCGTAATTGTACTTGGATCGTTAGCCGGTCAATGGATGGGTGTGATGCAGAAACTTGGCTTTGTTCAAAACTTCTGGTTTGGTCATCAGGGATATGAATATGTTGACCTTGGTCGTTTCTGGCAAATATTCCTTTTCGTTGGATTGATTATATGGTTGTTATTAATGGGACGCGCGATCTGGCCAGCCCTCAAACAAAAATCGGATAACCGCAATCTGCTGGCGATGTTCCTTATATCTACGATAGCGATCGCTGCATTCTACGGAGCAGGTCTCGCATGGGGAAGACAAACGAACCTTGCAGTTGCAGAATACTGGCGTTGGTGGGTCGTTCATCTTTGGGTTGAAGGTTTCTTCGAAGTATTTGCAGCTGTTATTACTGCCTTCCTGTTTGTCAGGCTAAATATCGTCAAAGCCGCTACCGCAACTTCCGCAGTTCTTTTCTCTACCGTTGTCTTTTTGGCCGGTGGAATATTAGGAACTTTCCATCATCTCTACTTTACGGGAACTCCAACTGCCGTCATGGCATTGGGAGCAACATTCAGTGCGCTTGAGGTCGTACCGTTGGTACTTATGGGCTTTGAAGCCTACGATAACCTGAAAATAACAAAGATGGCTGAGTGGACTAAAGCCTACAAATGGCCTATTTACTGCTTTATTGCGGTTGCTTTCTGGAACCTTGTGGGAGCCGGTATATTCGGATTCCTGATCAATCCACCGGTTGCACTCTATTACATGCAAGGTTTGAATACTACAGCTGTACATGGTCATACGGCATTGTTCGGAGTCTATGGTATGCTCGGAATTGGTTTGATGCTGTTCGTTTTGCGCGACATGGATAAAACAGTTGTCTGGAAAGACCGTTATATTAAATTTGCATTCTGGTCTATCAATATCGGACTTGCGACAATGGTGTTATTCAGTGTTCTTCCGATTGGACTGGCGCAAACAGTTGCAAGTGTGAAAGAAGGATTATGGTATGCACGATCAGCAGAGTTTCTGCATCAACCATATATGCTGACATTGAAATGGATGCGCGTGTTTGGTGACACCTTGTTTGCTGCCGGAACACTATCTTTGGTCTGGTTTATTTTCGGTCTCAAATTTGGATGGAGCCATATGAAAGAGGGAGAGACAAAATTAGACTAAGAGATTTAGAGACGGAGAGAAATAGACAGTCATAAAAGCAAACGGCACTGAAGGTGCCGAATATAAATAACCCCGGGTAAGCGACCAAAGGGAGCGCAACCCGGGGTATTAAATAAAACAACAATAGAGGCGCATCTGCAAATGTCAAATGAAATAAATCAGCTGTATGCGCCGCACACTGTGACTTCTTTTATCATTACAAAATCACTTTGGTATAGATTATGGGAATGCCATTTATAAGGAAAGCGAATAGATCTATGATTACAAATATCAGAACAAGTCATTTCAGATGAACCGAAAAAAGCTTGTCACCACATTTCGGAAGTTCCATAAATGGCCGGGAATTATAATCGCTGTTTTTGCTATTCACTTCGCATTTTCGGGTATGATCATGAATCACCGCAGCTTGTTTTCAGGGGTCGACGTCTCCCGGAAATGGATGCCCCGATCGTATGAATACCAGAACTGGAACCAGGCAGCCGTGCGCGGAGGCTTTAGCATTGGTGAAGACTCCCTGCTTTTCTTCGGAAATATTGGTTCATGGATCAAAACAAATCAAGGCTTTACTGATTACAACCAGGGATTTCCGCGCGGAATCGATAACCGGAAGATCAATCAACTGATCAAATTCAACGGAAAACTGATAGCTGCCACGCAGTTCGGATTGTTTCAACGTAGTATTTCAGATAAAGAATGGCAATCAATACCCACACTTGCGGGCGAACAACGGCTTGTTGATCTGTTTATCCGCAAGGACACGCTTTTTATCCTAAGCCGGAATTACCTGATTAAGAGTGCAGATTTAAACCATTTTCAAACCATTGTACTTCCGGCACCCGAAGGTTATACAAGAAGCGCCGGTCTGTTCAATACACTTTGGGAACTGCACAGCGGCGAGTTATTCGGAACAGTTGGAAAATTACTGGTTGATTTGCTGGGGTTTGTAACGATATTACTCACGGTTACCGGATTACTTCACTTCATTTTCCCTAAACTGATAAGACGAAAGAAACGGATAAGCGGTACTTCAGGAAACCTTCCGGCTACCTTCCGTCTCAATCTTCGCTGGCACAATGTGGTGGGTTATATTTTTGTCCTGTTTTTGGTGATCAATACAACAGCAGGAATCTTTCTCCGTCCGCCGCTGCTGATACCGATTGTAAATTCAAAAGTTGGTATTATCCCGGGATCGCATCTCGACAATAATAATCCGTGGAATGATAAGCTTCGTAAAGGAACATGGAATGAAAAGTTAGGAATCTATATTTTTTCAACTGCCGACGGGTTTTATGCTGCTGATGAAAGCCTCTCTCTTCCAATGATCCGGTTCTATTCGCAACCACCTGTCAGTTTGATGGGATGCAACGTACTTGAACCGGTTGACTCCACCAAATACCTGATTGGTTCTTTTTCAGGAATGTTTACCTGGGATGCTGTGAATGGAAATGTTTCCGATTTCTTTACTGGAAAGGGATACCAGGCACCTGCCGGGATGTCAAGACCCGTATCTGACAACATGGTGGCTGGTTATATAAAAGATCATCTGAATAATCAATGGATATTCGACTACAACATCGGTATCGAACCCATTAATAATGCCACAAAATGGGACATGCCCGCAGAAGTTAAATTGAAATCACCGATCTCGCTCTGGAATCTCGCACTTGAAATACATACAGGGAGAATCCTTGAACAATTTATCGGTGTGTTTTATCTGTTGTATATTCCCGTTGCCGGAATTTGTGTGCTGATGGTTTTGATTAGTGGTTTTCTGGTATGGCTTTTGGCGCACCGGAAAAAGAGGCGCCAATAATTTTAAATCCATACATTTCATTAAAGTGCCAAAATAGTTTACTTTCGTCCCTCATTGACTAATTGAACTAATATGCCGCTGATCATTATTGTTGCCGGGATCATACTCCTTTTTATACTGATAAGTGTTTATAAAATCAGCGCTTTTCTTGCACTGCTAATCACCTCTTTTGCTGTTGGTCTACTAAGTGGCATGGAACCCCTGGTGATTTTGCAATCCATCACTGACGGACTTGGAAGTACAATGGGAAGCCTTGCACTGATTATTGTATTCGGGGCAATGCTCGGGAAATTACTTGAGCAGAGTGGTGCTGCCTACCAGATCACAAATAAGCTGGTTGATCTTTTCGGAATTGGAAAGATACAGATAGCAATCATGATAACAGGTTTCCTCGTAGGATTACCAATGATTTACAACGCCGGCTTTCTTGTATTGATCCCCCTGATTTATGCGCTTGCAGCCTCAACCAAATTACCACTGATCTACCTTGGACTGCCCTTGTGCGCAGCGCTTTCAGTAACACATGGATTTCTTCCCCCCCACCCGGCACCAACATCCATCGCCTTTATATTTCATGCAAATCCAAATCTTACTTTAATGTATGGAATGATGGTTGCAATACCTGCTATTATAATAGCAGGTCCCCTGCTTTCACGATTTTATACCAAATGGAAACTCACACCACCAAAAGAGTTGTTTGTTGCCCGCGAATTCACACCTGAAGAATTACCATCACTCTCTGCAAGTCTGTTCACAGCCATCAGCCCTATTATTTTAATGCTATCAGGAGCAGTTCTTCAGATGGTTATTCCTGCAGAAAGCAGCAATATCAAAATACTGAAGTTTATCAGCGATCCGACAGTGGCGCTTTTCTTTGCTGTCTTTATTGGGGTTTACCTGTTGGGGATCAAAAAGAAACGAAAGATGTCGGATCTGATGAAAACATTGTCCGATTCTGCATCAGGTGTTGCGATGATCCTGCTTATCATTGCTTCGGGCGGTGCATTCAAACAGGTACTTGTGGATAGTGGAACAGCTGATTACATAAAGGTGATGGCAAGTGGATTTAGTATGTCACCATTGATCCTTACCTGGTTGGTCGCTGCATTGATCCGGTTTGCAATCGGATCGGCGACTGTCTCCTGCATTACAGCTGCGGGTTTAACGTTGCCATTGATTGAAGGAACCGGTGTTTCACCGGAACTGATGGTGATTGCCACGGGAGCCGGTAGCCTGATGTGGTCGCATTTTAATGATATCGGGTTCTGGATGTTTAAGGAGTACTTCAACACAACGATTAAACAAACCTTTCTTGTCTGGACAGTGATGGAAACACTGATAGGTATTATTGGACTAATCGGCGTATTGATTTTAAGTCAGTTTATCTAAGACTTTAAGATTTTCAGGACCGGAATTTTCCGATTGATAACTTCGCTTAATTATCAACCGACGGGCAATCAGGAATTTGGCGTAACTTTAGGATAAGTTACAAATTGAAAGCCATGAACAGTTTCCCATTCAGACAATAAATTTAAGTTGAATGCCGATTTAATATATTTCGAAACAGGTTCTCCCGGATGAATTTCTTCATCATCTTTCGCTAAAATGACAACTGGTATCAGCGGAACCTTGTTCACCAAAGCGGCGCTCACATTATCATGTCCGTTTATTATAAACGACTCACTTCCAAGCAGGACTGTTTCAATAACAGCAGATTCCGAATAAACAATTCCATGTACAACCTGTTCTGCTGGTTTTGTGGGATACAACATCGTCGGAGAAACCCAATGTTTGTTTATTGCTGCTTTATTCGAGAACGCTGTAAATTGCCGGACGATCAATTTTGATATATCTTCAACACTTGAATTAGTCGTATCAACTACTAAATCATAATTGTTCAGGTCACCGCAATCGACGCCATAAATCGACTTAAATCGTTTATCTTCAGCAGCCCGTCGTTCAAGAAGATTTAATGATTTCTCGTAAACATCTTCCATCACTTGTTCACTGTCTCGGTGACAGTCGGCCATCACTCTTTTGGCTGCAACAATTGGATTAACAGTGAGGTATATTTTGAATGAATTACGAATAAAATGCCATGCCATTCTTGAATCGATCGCAAACGATTCTTCCTCATCATTTAACCTGATTACAAAATCGTCAATGTATTTATCGATATCGAGATTTTTCTCTGCAAAATAATTCAGCTCTAACGTATTCATCCCCTGCTCTCTTCCAATTTGCCGTTGAATTCCACCCGTGGAAAAGTATTTAAAGTTGAGCATTTGGCACAAGGCTTTTGCAACAGTACTTTTGCCACTTCCTAAATCGCCGGTAATTGTAATATCAAGTTTGACCATCTGTATATTCATATTGGCGGCAAAGATATATTTTGTTTCCGAATTTTATTTTGAAAAAACACAGTCGCATTCAACACCTGGCAGTATTATAAAAAAAAGCTAAACAACAGATAATGTAAACTTAGCGCAAAGATTGTATGAATAGATTCCTGATAAATGAGTCGTGAATTGCTGAAAACGAATAGATTTTAGTACCTTTAACCTGAAGAAACTATTTATTATACAAGATGGCACAATACAAAATGAAGATCATCACCCTGTTTGCAGTAGCAATATTATTTTCAGGATGTGATTTCACAAAGAAAGAGGCACCTAAAGCAACACCATATCCCGACTGGGTAAAAAACAGCGTGATTTATGAGATTAACACGCGCCAATATTCTCCTGAAGGAACTTTTAAAGCATTGGAGGCTGACCTTCCCCGGATTAAAGAACTGGGAATCGATATCCTATGGATGATGCCCATCTACCCTATCGGAGAAAAAGACCGTAAAGTACCTGAAGGTGCTAAAACCAGTCTTGGAAGTTATTATTCGATCAGGGATTACAAGGCGGTCAATCCTGAATTCGGAACAAAAGAAGATTTTAAAAGTCTTGTAGATAAGGCACATGGGATGGGTTTTAAAGTTATCATTGATTGGGTAACCAACCATACCGCACGCGACCACAGCTGGATCACAGAACATCCCGATTGGTATAAGAAAGATTCAAAGGGGAATATTGCAACTCCGAATGACTGGACCGATTGTGCACAGCTCGACTACAGCAATAAAGCGTTACGCAAAGAGATGGTCAGTTCGATGAAGTTCTGGATAACTAATTTTGATATTGATGGTTTCAGATGCGATATGGCAGGACTTGTACCAACCGACTTTTGGGAAGACGCACGTACAGAACTCCAGAAAATCAAGCCGCTTTATATGCTTGCTGAGAATCAAGACAAACCTGAGCTTTGCAATATAGCCTTCGACTCAAATTATGGATGGGACATGCATCACCTGATGGCAGCCATCGCACAGGGTAAGAAAACAGCCGGTGAAATTTTAAGTTTGCAAACGAAGATCAATTCAGAGCTTCCCAAAAGGGCTTTCAAGGTGAATTTCATCACCAATCATGACGAAAACTCATGGAATGGCACGGCAAAAGAGAAGTTCGGGAAAGGTGAAAAAAGTTGTGCCGTTCTTACTTATACCCTTCCGGGAATGCCATTGGTTTACAATGGACAAGAAGCAGGAATGACTAAAAGACTCAGGTTTTTCGCAAAGGATACAATCAACTTTAGTGACACACAGATGATCCCCTTCTACAAAACGTTGAACAGTCTCAAACATCGTAATCATGCATTGTGGAATCCACCTTACGGTGGAAATTTGGTTCCGCTTACAAATACAGCCCCGGATAAGATCGTTTCGTTCCTGCGTTTAACTGACAATGCCCGGGTGATGGTATTGATAAACATGAGTCCCGATACGATTACCACTACAATTACAACAGCAATAGCTGACGGAAAGTACATTAACACATTCAATCAGAATAAGATCAATTTCAATGTTGATAACCGGAAATGCTACTTCGAACCCTGGGGATATTTGGTGTTGGAAGGTGAATAGTATCGATGAAGAAGTAAGAGAATAGATGTGAAAAAAATCCGTTATTGAGGGGTATAATAGACATGGTCCATAACATGGTTTCCGCATTTGGAACAGTTCCCGAGTTTATCGAGGCCTGAAATCAATGTTTTGCCAGACTCTCTTACAACTAGTGTATGGTGGCATTGATCACAATAAGTAGTGTCCCGCTCGATATCAAAAACATTTCCAAGATAAACATATTTAAGATGTTTTTTTGCGATTCCGTATAGGTCAAGCAGAATATTTATGGGTGTGCTCGCGATTTGCATTTGAAAATTCGGGAAGTATCTCGAAATATGAAGGACAGTATGGTCTCCTGTTTCTGAAGCAATCCAGCGAACCATCTCCTCAAATTCATTATAATTGTCGTTCATTCCCGGAATGACCAGGTTCGTAATTTCGAGATGTTTCTGCGACAATGCAATCCGGCTGATGGTTTTCTTAACTGGCGCAAGTCTAGAGTTGGTAATCGATTTATAGAAACTTTCCGAAAATGCTTTCAGATCAACATTAAAGGCGTCAATATAAGGAATAATAGCTTCGAGCGGTTCACGGTTGATATATCCATTGGTAACCATTACAGTTTTAAGTCCTGCCGGTTTCGCTTGCATCGCAACACTGATCATGTATTCGTAAAAGGTACCAGGCTCGTTGTAAGTAAAAGCAATACCAATGTTATTTTCCTGTTCTTTTGCTAATTTCACAATTGCTTTTACCGTGAACAAGTTTGTATCATCATAACTTTGAGGCGTTGGGTGTGATATCCGGTAATTCTGACAAAAGAGGCACCGCATCGTGCATCCAAGTGATCCTACTGACAGTATAGATGACCCAGGATAGAAATGGTAGAGTGGTTTTTTTTCAATCGGATCAAGTCCAATAGCAGTCACTTTTCCGAAAAACTCACTGTAAAGATTACCATCCTTGTTGACGCGGACATTGCAAAGTCCATGCTCATTATCGCCTATCAAACAATAATGGGGACAGAGTTTGCATTTCACAACTCCATTCTCAAGGGTTTTATAATAAAGAGCCTTTTTCATTTACTTTGTACAAAACTACAAAATCCGGACCATTTTAATCCGAAAAATAACCAGACTTTATAAAGAAGAATATGGTATTTTTACTTCATTAATATGTGTATGACAATGAGCCCCTTTTCCAAAATCTTAGAGCAATCTTCCTTTTCACATTCCGATCTGGAACGACTCTTACAGTGTAATGGGGATGAGAAACAACAGTTGTTTAAAAAAGGTGGTGAAGTCAAGAATCTGTTTGTAGGCAATAAGGTTTATTTCAGAGGCTTAATTGAGTTTTCGAATGTTTGCGATAAAGATTGCCTCTATTGCGGCATCCGGAATTCAAATCATTCAGTCCATCGCTATAATTTGACCGATAGCGAGATTCTCGATGCTGCCCGGTTTGCAGATGACAACCGGTTTGGTTCAGTTGTGATACAGTCGGGCGAAAACAGTTCTCCTGCTTTTGCCGAACGGATCACCACCTTAGTCAGTCAGATCAAGCAACTGAGCAATGGCAGGCTCGGGATCACATTGTCTGTTGGCGAACAACCTGAATCGGTTTACCAACGATGGTTCGAAGCAGGTGCACACCGTTACCTGTTACGCATCGAAACAACCAATCAAACACTTTATCACCAAATACATCCTGCTGATCAGTTTCATGATTTTAACCGCCGGATGGACTGTCTCCATTCCCTGAAAGCCATCGGATATCAGACAGGAACCGGTGTGATGATCGGTTTGCCATTTCAAACGATGGGAGATCTTGCCGACGACCTCCTCTTTTTTCAACAATTTGGAATTGATATGGTCGGAATGGGGCCTTATATCGAGCACTCCGATACCCCGCTTTATGCTTTTCGCGAAGAACTTTTACCCCTTCAGGAACGGTTCGATCTTTCCTTAAAAATGATTGCCGCACTTCGGATATTGATGAAAGATATCAATATAGCCGCGGCCACAGCATTACAGGCGATCGATCCGCTTGGCCGGGAGAAAGGAATTAAGGTTGGAGCAAACATTATTATGCCCAATATTACCCCCGGTTTATATCGCAACGATTATAGTCTGTACGAAAATAAACCATGTATCGACGAAGAACCTGCGCAATGCAAAGGATGCCTTGATGCCCGGGTCGCGCTTGCCGATGGCGAAATTGGTTATGGAGAGTGGGGCGATTCGATCCATTTTATGAAAAACAGTAAGAAAGTTTAAAATGATCTGCCGAAATAGATCAAAAAAATAGATTCAAAATCATATTTATAGTTTTGAAAATAATTATATTTGTGCATCATCAAGTATGATCTGCCATTCAACTATTTATTCAATCTTAATTCTTCAATTATGGAAAATCTTTTACCTATTGTTATTGGTGTCTTGATCCTTTTTTTCTTTGCAGGAATTCGCATTGTCAGACCAACAAGCCGGGCGCTTGTAGAGCGTCTTGGTAAATACCATCGCTTTGCGGGGTATGGCTTTAACTGGATCATTCCGGGAATTGACAAGATGTATACAATCAACATTACTGAGCAGATGATCAATGCGGAACCGCAGGAAATCATTACAAACGACAATCTGAATGCAAAGGTTGATGCCCAGGTTTATTTTAAAATTAAGTCGGATGAGGAGAGTGTGAAGAACTCGCAGTACAATGTAAACAGCATTGAATACCAGATTGTCAACCTGGCGCGTACTACATTGAGGAATATTATAGGTACGATGACACTTAAATCGGCCAACAGCGAACGGGGCAAAATAAACAAAGAACTTCATGGCACCCTATTGGAGGAAACCATGAACTGGGGAATTGAAATCGTCCGTACCGAACTAAAGGAGATTGATCCTCCAAAAGATGTTCAGGAAACAATGAATAAGATCGTGAAAGCCGAGAATGAAAAAATAGCGGCTATCGATTTTGCCACGGCGACTGAGACAAAAGCTGATGGAGAAAAACGGGCTGAAATCCGACGAGCTGAAGGTATCAAACAAGGTGCTATTCTTCGTGCTGAAGGTGAAGCTCAGGCTATTCAATTGGTAAACGAAGCTGCAGAGAAGTATTTTGTCGGAAATGCCCAGTTGCTGCGCAGAATTCAGGCTATGGAAACTTCCCTGAAGGACAATTCGAAGATTGTAGTTCCTACCGGCTCAGACCTTGTGAATGTGATGGGCGAAATGGGTGGTGTATTACCAATAAAAAGAAAAGAAAATCTCGATTCCTCACCAGACAGAATGAAGAGTTAGGAATCTGTCTCAGACTTTATAATATTGGATAGTTATTCAAGGATCAAATCAATTGGCGTGTCGGTTTCTTTACCAGCACGCCAACATTTTCACCTTTAAGGTAATAGAAAATATTTGCTTTGGATGATCGTGAAAATCCGGTAAAACCTAATTGAAATATTTCGATAGTTTTTTCAAGGCACCGGGACGTGTAAATACCACTACTTTATCGCCGGCGTTAATTTGCGAACTGCCTGAAGCAATATACCCCTGATCATTCCGGATAAACCCGCCAATGGTAGCCTCTTTTGGAAAATCAAGTTTGCTTATAATTGATCTGGTAACTTTTGAACCGTCCCGGGCAGTAAACTCAAGCGCCTCCGCATCTGTGGCTGTCAGGCATTTGACGTGCGATACATCAGCATTCATTGTATAACGGTAAATATAGGATGCTGCCAATAATTTTTTATTGATCACTCCTCCAATACCAATCTTTTCTGCAAAATCGATGTAATCAATGTTTTCGACCTCGGCTATCGTCCTTTTGACACCCATCTTTTTCGCAAGCTGACATGAAAGGATGTTTGTTTCAGAATTACCTGTAACTGCGATAAAGGCATCCATTTGTTCAATCCCCTCCGATCGTAATAGCTCAAGGTCGCGGCCATCACCATGAATCACAAGGGCATTACCTACTTTACTTGTCACTTTGAGCGCACGCTCTTTATTTTGCTCAATTATTTTTATATTGAAACTATCTCCTAGTCGCAAAGCCGTTTTCATTGCGATGCGACTACCGCCGAGGATCATCACATTTTTAATTACAAATTTCTCTTTGCCAGCCTTTTGAAGGATCGATTCAACACTTGTTGGTTTTGCAACAAAAAAGACCAGATCATCCACCTGTATTTGATCATCTCCGTGCGGAACAAGGGTTTCAGAATCACGCGCAATTGCAACAATCACGAAATCGCCTATATCATTGTGCAAATCTTTGAGCGGAATACCCAGAATGGAGGCATGTTCCCTGATCTTCACTGCGAACAGCACCAACTTTCCTCCCGAAAATTCGAAAATCTGTCGCATACTTGTTTGCTTGATATTGGTAACGATTTCTTTTGCTGCAAGATGTTCAGGATAAATCAACTCATCGATTCCAAGCGTCTTGAAATAGTCGCGATTTTGTGTAAACAAAAATTCCTGATTATCAATACGTGCGATGGTCTTCTTCGCTCCAATATGCTTGGCTAACTGGCATGCCACAATATTTCGGTCTTCGAATGGGGTAACACCGATAAAAAGATCACAATTAAAGACCCCTGCCTGCTTTAAATCGGAGATAGAGATTGCTCCTCCGGAAATAGTCAGCACATCGAGAGCGGCTGAGATATCATCGAGTTTGTCCTGGGCCTCATCAAAAAGAATAATATCATGTTCATCTTTCGATAACATTTTAGCCAAATGTGTGCCAACCTCACCGGCACCTGCAATTACAATTTTCATCAGTAGATAATTTTATTTTAATTGCCAGATAGAACTCGTCCCAAAAATCAAGACTCATTTCATGATTTTACCAATTTGCGTGCAAAGAAAAGGAATATTAACGATTAAAGTACCCACAACTAATAATGTTTTTTCCGCTTTCATCTGCTCGTCTGAATTCAATTTTTACAGCTCCGCCAATTGTTGAATTCATTATTTCAGGATCATTTAAAGCTATCGATGCATCCGAATTATCATTCATACTGCGACCTGATAGCCTGCTTTCAATAATTACAGTTTCCGGAAGGCATTTTCGGATAAAAGCAGGATCCAGTAAAGACTTCTCCGACAAGATGATTACATCAGTTGTTGGAAAATGTTTCCAATCGATGTCATTAAGCTTCCGATCAGTAAAAACACATAAAGATAGTCCATCAAAGTTCAGGAAGTTCTCCCTTTGTAATAATTTTTTGGCAACTTGATTTAAACTATCCGATTTACAGATAATTGAAGATTTAGCAATGCGGCGAAACCCTTCATACGGTTTTATGTAGTATTTCAGCTTTTCATGTGTATTGACCTTGTCTGTTGTGAGCCAGATAGTTTCACTTCCAGTTGTCATCGCTATCAAGGTTTTGCCCGGAAGGTTAAAAACTACGACCTCTCGCTGCGTATGATTTTGGTAGTCCGTTATATTGCTGAATAGGAAGAAAGTAATAAGCAATACTAAGGCAACGATCAATGCTTTCGGACGCTTGTACACAATAAAAAATGCAGTAGTGATGGTGAAAAGAATAACTATAAACAGATTTAAGTCTGATGGATATAGACCATCCAGTATTGAGTAAGGCAGTCGCTCGACAAAATGGACAGAAAATAGCATTCCTTGCCCTGCCCAGTAAAGAATGAGCGTCATTAATTTTCCAAGAATCGGAATAATTGGAGCAACCACAAAAACGATAAATGTCAGATACAAAATCAATGTTACAAGCGGAATAACCATCAGATTGGCAAGCAAGAACCAGGTGGGGAACTGATGGAAGTAGTGTAAAAGCAACGGGAGTGTTCCGATTTGCGCTGCCATCGAAACCGACAGCAATGTCCAGATTTGATCAGAAATCCAGTATCTGAAGTAGAACAACCCGTAAATAAAAGGATGGAAACAGACAATTGAAAATACTGCCGCATAGGAGAGCTGAAAGCCAACATCATATACGAGTGAGGGATTGATGAAAAGCAAAACAAATGCTGAAGCAGCCAGCGAATTGTAAATATTTGGGTGACGGCTCATGCCCGTCCCGATCACGATAAATGTAAACATAGCAGCTGCCCTAAGTACAGAAGCGGACATCCCGGTGATAAGTGCATAACCCCAAACTGCACCAAGAATAATAAAAGTATAGAGATAGATTCCACCTTTTTTCCGCTTTAAAAATCGTAACATCCAATCGAGTACAACAAAGATGATGGCAACATTCATCCCTGAGACTGCCAGTACATGAATCACCCCTGTTTTTGCAAAACTTTGCGTCGTTTCCGGTTCCAGCTCCTCCCGGGCACCTAACGATATGGACGAAACCAAATGAAATACCTCACCTTTCAGCCCACAATTTTCGATTATCCGGAGTAACCGGTCGCGGATAATCAATGCCGTTTCAATGACATCCAGGTTCTTTTGAGCTTTCAAAGGAAAATAATTGCCATCTTTTAAATAGATGCGATGCCCAATTCCGTTACGGACTGCATAAGCCTGGTAATCAAACTCGAATGGATTACCTGTCTTTTGAAGTAATTCTGGTTGTCCCCGAAACCAGATGACGTCACCTGGTTCCACCCTGGAAATCTGTTCTGATTTTTCGAAATAGGCAAGGACCAATATTCTCGGTTTAGTTAAGCGGATCACTGCCCTGTACGATTTCTCCTTTTCGAGTGGAAATTCATGGACAACGGCAAAGTATTCTCCTTTTTGCAGTGGTTGCGGCCTGTATTTCAGATCACATGTGATGAAAAGTCCAAGGATAAGTAAAGCAGGAAAAGAGAAGATGCCGAATAAATGCTCGCGTTTGAAAGATGTGTTTATTAAGACGATGAGCAGGAGTAAGAAGAAGAGCGATGTGCCAAGATAAAACCATTTCTGTTCAGGCGGTAGCGAGTTGCCTAAAACGATTCCTGCAATAAAAGGGACAAGAAGCCTGAAAAATGGTGCGCTGTGTAGCTTGTCGCTGAATTGGCTCATTCAATGGATCAAAAGTCCATTAAAGTTACAAAATATAGATTTATAGTTGGGTTATTTAGGAATGGTTTTTTCGCCAGATTTCAAAAAACATAACAAAGGGGTCGACTTGATTGGAATAAACTTCAAAATCGTCGGGTTGTCAGCATATTTAAATTAAAATATATCAGCAACATCAGCTATTTCAAGTAATTGAAGCTTGTTATTGATGATTATTTTGCGGCCTTGGGTCCGTATCAGATTTTCTTCCTTAAAGTCGTGCAGCAATCTCACGAGCGTTGCCACTGCCGTTCCAACAATATTGGCAAAGTCAGCCCGGGTGAGATTAATTTGAATTTCATTGTTTTCATCGATGCTATCCTTAAATTTCTCCTGGAGAATCAACAAGGTCAATGCAACCCTCTCCCTCACTGTTTTCTGCGTAAATGTTGCAATAAAATTGACAAGTACGCCGAACTCATGGCTAAGGTTTTTCATTAGCATTTTGGATAATTCGTCATACTGGTCAAGGAGTTTCAATAATTTATCCTTTGAAAGAAATCCAATTGTAGCATCGGTTAAGGAAGCTGCTGAATCGGGATACATCTCTTCGCTTAAAAAGGCGGCATATCCCAGTAATTCGCCTTCGCTGCATACATAAATAATTTGCTCCTTTCCGCCATTCAACGATTTGTATTTTTTGACTTTCCCCTTTTTAATAAAGTAAATACCAGCAGGATAGGTTCCCTCCGTAAATATATTCTGCTTCTTCCTGAATTGTTTAACAATCATCTGGCTTAAGAACACCTCTTTTACATTATCGGGCAAATTGGAAAAAGCAGAATCGCTTTTAAAAATAAATCTTTCAGCAACACTATCTGTCTTGATTGACATTATGATTTCTTTTAAGGTGGAACAAAATTACCAAAAATATGACATAAATCAATTTTTTGATTGACCTGTGCAAAATATTTACAGCTGAGAAATGCCTAATTTCGCAGATTCTAATACTTTGGTATTTTTTGATTAGAATATATGGGAATAACGCAATTTATGGGATGGATGGCTCTTGTGCTGATTGCAGGCATATTTGGGTTAATTATTGTTAAAGAGAGATACAGGCCACTACTTGTTTTATTGATTGTACTTGCCAACACCGCCTTATCTTCAATCCCATCAATACTGGCATTAACAGTTGGGCCTCAGACAGGCGTGATAAGTATCCCTCACTTAATGGGTGATATTAGTCTTAAGATAGATAGTCTTTCCGCATGGTTTATTCTAATCATCAATTTCACATCTATAACTGGTGTTTTATATGGTACGGGTTATCTTAAGTCCTATTCAAAACTAAAGGCGAACCTGGAAATGCATTGGGTGTTTTACATCCTTTTCCACCTTTCGATGGTTTGGGTGTGCATATTTGATCATGGAATTGCTTTTATCATTTCATGGGAACTGATGTCTCTTTCATCGTTAATGCTTGTAATTTTTGAATTTCAAAATAAGCAAACATTAAAAGCCGGGATCAACTATATGGTGCAGATGCACCTGAGTGTTGTATTACTGACACTTGGCTTTATTTTATTGTACATCAATACCGGATCTTTTAATTTTGAAGCACTGGCCCTTTTGCCAGCGGGTAAGAGTTCAGTCTGGATATTCGTTTTACTGTTTTCAGGTTTTGCCATTAAAGCGGGTTTTATCCCTTTTCATACATGGTTGCCACATGCTCATCCGGCTGCTCCGTCGCATGTTTCGGGAGTGATGTCTGGAGTAATTGTCAAATTGGGGATCTATGGAATATTCAGGATCATCATGTACCTGCGGCACGACTTGGTGTTGTTTGGTGAAGTAATTCTTGTCTTGTCAATCGTTACTGCTCTATATGGAATTGCAAATGCTGCTGTAAAATTCGATTTTAAGATGATGCTGGCGTATTGCACCATCGAAAACATAGGCATTATTGGTATTGGGCTTGGAGTAGGACTGATGGGAATCGGAAATGGCAATCAGACAATGGCCATACTTGGATTTAGTGGCGCTTTGTTGCACACACTTAATCATTCACTTTTCAAATCATTGTTATTTTTTGGCGCGGGAAGTGTTTATCAGCAAACACATACGCGAAACATTGAACGTTTGGGTGGTTTAATAAAGAAGATGCCGATAACCGCGGTATTTTTTCTGATAGGATCAATGGCGATTGGCGGAATACCCCCGTTTAATGGCTTTGTCTCAGAGTATATTATTTACAACGGGCTTTTCACAGGATTGCTAAATGTCCAGGGAATTTCACAATCTATATTGCTCATATTGACAATTACCGGTCTGGTAATGGTAGGAGGAATGTCGCTGATCACTTTTACAAAAACTTTTGGCGTGATTTTCCTGGGAAATCCCCGCGAAGATTTACCACATGAACCGAAGGAAGCCTCATTTATCATGCTATTGCCGCAGTACTTTATTGTTGCTATGATGATGGCTGTTGCATTGATGCCGCAGTTTTTCTTCTCGTATGCCAATAAGGTTGTAATGAATTCATTTGGTTCAGCATTGCCGGTTTCAGCAATTGCTTTACCCCCAATTGCTGATAATATAGCCAACATAGGAATGATATCCCTGATTTTTATTGTCCTGATAATGTCTGTCTTTGGAATTCGCTGGCTGATTGTACGCAAACGGCCGGCAGTTGCTTATGAAACCTGGGGTTGCGGTTATGTGGCTCCGGTGCGCAAAGCCCAGTATTCGGGACGTTCTTTTACCAGGTCTTTTGGCCAGCTATTTAGCTTCCTTGTAAAAGAAAGGAAGAAAGTTGAAAAAATTCCTAAAGAAAAGCTTTACCCTGTTGCCTATAATTTTTCAACACATTACTATGTTGATATGCTTGAAAGATATTTTATAACACCTTTGGCAAAAAGGTTAACATTTACCTTGAATTACTTTCAGTTTATTCAGAATGGACAAATACAATCTTATGTACTTTATGGCCTGTTCTTTATAATTTTGATTTTTTTGGGAACAGCCTTCAGTTTTATTTATTGATTTTGTAAATGGAAAAGAATCTCGTCGAAATATTTAATCTGATTGCGATTGTCGCAATTGTCTGCATCCCCTTTTTGAAAACAAAAGGAAGGGCGATTCTTACGATGGGCGTAATAATAGTTCAGGTTGCCTTCATTTCGGTGCTCGCTTTTTCAGTGTTTGCAAACGGACCTGTTGAATATTTCTATCCCGGATCCTTTATAACTGGGGCTATTCCAATCCGGATCGATTACCTGTCAGCCTGGTTTATACTTGTCATCAGTTTTACATTTATTACCGGAACCTGGTATGGCATTCAGTATATGAAGAAATATATTGACCAGCCCGACAATTTGGCACTTCATGCTGTTGTATTCATTTTACTTTATACTTCACTGATTGATATTTGTCTGGTTCAAAATAGCATCGTATTTCTTGTCGTCTGGGAGATCATGGCATTAACTTCATTTGTCGCAATAATATTTGAACATTACAAGAGCGCAACGTTAAAGGCGGGGATTAATTTTTTGGTACAATCGCACATCAGCATACTTCTGATAACAATAGCATTCATATGGATGAAGGTCAAAACCGGGACTTTCGATTTTAATTCCATTTCCTCGTTTACTGCATCACAACCTCAAATGACAGGGCTGGCGCTTTTTATCTTATTCTTCACGGGATTTGCCATTAAAGCGGGATTTGTCCCTTTTCATACCTGGCTTCCATTGGCACACCCGGCTGCACCTGCTCATATTTCGGGGATTATGTCAGGCGTGATTATCAAAATTGGTATCTATGGCATTCTCCGGATGCTAATGTTGATTAAAACGGACATGGTTGCCATTGGCTATTTTATCTTATTTGTTTCGGTGATTACAGGCGTCTATGGGGTGATGTTGGCCATTGTTCAGCACAACCTTAAGAAATTACTGGCTTACCATAGTATCGAAAATATTGGCATCATAGGGATTGGCATTGGGCTGGGCAGTTTAGGCCTTGGATATAACAATCAAATACTTGTCGTTGCCGGTTTTGGTGGTGCCTTGCTTCATGTTCTGAACCATTCACTCTTCAAATCGCTGCTCTTTTTTAGTGCAGGAAATGTTTATCAGGCAAGGCATACGATGAATATCGAGTCACTGGGAGGCTTAATTAAAAAGATGCCGCATACTGGTTACTTGTTTCTGATTGGATCGCTTGCCATTTGTGGATTGCCTCCGTTCAATGGATTTATATCGGAATTCTTTTTATACAATGGTTTATTCCATGGATTAATAGCTGGTAATTTTAAGCTTATTCTAAATCTCCTGTTTACAATATTGGGTTTGGTATGTATAGGCGGACTTGCTTTGATCTGCTTCACCAAGGCATTCGGAATCGTATTCTTAGGCTCTCCGCGTGAAAAGTTACACGAAGATAAAGATATTGAAGTGCCGCAGCGAATCTGGTCCATGTATCTAATTGTACTGGCAATAATGGTCATCGGATTATTCCCCTTCCTATTTAAAGGCCCTTTGTTAAGTATCGTCGGTCAATATCAGCCCGGATTGGATCTGCAGGTTAAAGTGCAGTTTGGCGAAATACTTACCAATCTTACAATTGTAGGGTGGTATTCTTTGGGATTTGTCGCGTTGATTTCAGCAATGTATTTCCTGAAGCGAATGATTACAAGAAGACGAACGATCAATCAGGAACCAACCTGGGGATGTGCTTATACAGGGGAGACCGCGAAACTTCAGTACACTGCCTCGTCGTTTATCCGTACTTACCGTAAACTTGCAGAACCTGTTCTTTCAATAAAAAGAGACAAAGTGGAGGCGACGGGCTTGTATCCGCAAAAAATCATGCAGAAAACACATGCCCACGATAAAATAGAAACATGGCTGATCGATAAGCCATTGCTGTTGTTCAGAAAAGTATTAAATTCATTCGTGTTCCTCCAGAACGGCAATATTCAGGCTTATATACTCTACGGTTTTATTTTTGTGGGTTTTGCCCTGCTTTTGCCTTCTTTAATCGAAAAGATAGTCGTGATAATTAAATTTTTAAACCAATTATAATATGGTCAGCTTATTACTCATCCTATTCGTAAGCTTGTTTTTTTCGGGATTCATCATCCGGACAAAAAGCATCCTTTCCGGCCGTAAAGGGCCCCGAATCTTTCAGCCGATGAGAGATATTTTCAGGTTATGGAAGAAAGGCTCCGTAGTCAGCACCACGACCAGCTTTATATTCCAGATCGCTCCAACCGCGTATTTCGCCTCTGTATTGATGGCCATCCTGATGATTCCGCTTGGAGGTAATCCGGGCCTTATCTCCTTTGATGGCGATTTTATCATGTTTGCGTATGTACTGGCATTTGGAAAGTTCCTGATGATCGTTTCGGCACTTGATACAGGAAGTAGTTTCGAAGGGATGGGTGCCAGCCGCGAAGCCCTTTTTTCGATGCTTGTTGAACCGGCTTTCTTCATATTATTAGGATCTTTTGCATTGTTTACTGGACACACTTCTTTTCACGAAATATTCAGCACGTTGCACTATGGTTCGCAGATATCCTATTTGCTTGGTGCACTGGCTTCGTTTGTGCTGGTTCTGATTGCGATGATCGAGAACAGCCGGATGCCGATTGACGATCCGAAAACACACCTTGAACTCACAATGGTTCATGAAGTAATGATATTGGATAACAGTGGCTTTGACCTTGGAACGATCATGTACACGACCAATTTGAAGTTTGCGATGTACGGCGCCCTGATATCCAATTTCTTTATCGGGATGCTCCCTTACGAAATATCAATACCGATATTTCTGATGATTCAGCTCGTCTTTGCCGTTTCGGTAGGAATTATCGAATCATTTATGGCGCGGTTCCGGATGGGGCACAACCCTCAATTCGTTTTTATTCTTACATCGGTTTCGCTGCTGATCTTTTTCGGCGTACTGCTTGTATTGGGGAAATTCGCATAAAACATTAGATTTATGACAGATATACTTTTAATCGCATTAGCCATGTCGCTGCTTTACATCAGTATTGCAAACAGGCTTTATACTTACCTGAACATCCTCGTTTTTCAGGGTTTTATCCTCTTTGGGGTTACTTATCTTACCCTTACGAAGATAAGCACGATCAACCTGATGCTCATCATGCTTGAAACGATTGTTTTCAAGGCCCTTGCAGTTCCATGGTTTATCAATCATATCATCAAGCGAAATGGCATAACCCGCGAAGCAGAGCCTTACCTGCCGAACTTTGTTTCGCTGATTATTGTGACATTTATTACCGTGTCAACAATCATCTTATCGAGTTCTATCAAAGATCCGAATCTTGACAAGACCTTTTTTGTGGTGGCGTTGTCGACAATCTTTACTGGACTCTACCTGATTGTGACACGAAAAAAAATTATTACACACGTTATTGGATACATTATCATCGAGAATGGGGTATTTGTGCTTTCGCTCGCCGTTGGAAATGAAATGCCGATGTTGGTAAACCTCGGTATTATGCTCGACATCTTCGCGAGTGTGCTTATTTTGGGTGTCTTCTTTAATCGGATTGGCGATTTATTAAAGGATCCTGATATTGACCATTTACGTAACCTTAAAGACTAGAAGATTATGATTGGGATATTTTTAGCAGGCGCTTTTGCCATTAGCTTAGGGTTATTTTTCAACCGGAATAAGCTGGTCAATTATGCGTTACTGTTTGTTTTTTCAGCGTTACTGGTTGTATTTAGTATTTATGAATACAATCATATTAATGTCATTGAACTTGAATTCTTTAAGCCAGATTCAATCGGCGTGCTTTTGCTGTTTGCGTTAACCATTGTTTCAATTCCTGTCATCATTCATGGAGAAAGGTATATTGAAACTCATAACGTGGATGAAACGCCAAAGTCGAGGGCCGTGTTTTTCGGCGCAATGGTCGCATTAATTTCGGCTTGCGCCATCGTTCTTATATCGGGACATATTGCAGTCACCTGGATATTTATAGAAATCACCACACTTAGCGCCTCTGCCTTAATCTATCATCACCGTAACCTGAGGGCATTGGAAGGGGTCTGGAAATATGTTTTCATTTGCGCTATCAGCATTACATTTGTGTATATCGGAATATTATTTATTAGTCTTTCGCTTAAAGATGCCGGAATAGATGATATGTCGTTCGATTCACTTTATGCGAATGCTGACAAGCTAAACCCGTTTTGGCTGAAACTGGCGTTCCTGTTTATCTTCACCGGTTTTACCGCCAAGATTGGCCTGGTACCAATGTATACCGCAGGTATTGATGCCAAAGATAAAGCCCCTGCTCCGGCGGGTGCCTTGCTCTCAAGTATATTAATGAACGCCGGATTCGTCACTATTTACAGGATCTATGCGGTATTGTCGCATACTTCGCTTCAACATTGGGCCAATACCGTGATGATTATTGCCGCTTTGCTTTCGATATTTGTTGCAACGGTGTATATGACCCGCATTAAAAACATCAAACGAATGTTTGCCTATTCGAGTATTGAACACATGGGGCTGGTTATACTTGGATTATCTGCAGGTGGAATAGGTGTCTATGCGGCTATCCTGCATATTTTTCTGCATACTTTGATAAAGCCAACCCTGTTTTTACAATTCAACCAGGTTTATTGGGTTTATCGAAGCAAGAGTATTTATGATGTGGGAAACTACTTTAAGTACAATAAAGTGGGGGCAATATTGATGCTGCTTGCATTTATTTCAGCTACCGCAATGCCTCCTTCCGGATTATTTATCAGTGAATTCCTGATCTTTCAGTCCTTGTTTGAAGCCCATTTTATTGTCATCCTGCTGGTGGTTTTATTACTTTTGACCATGATCATCTGGGGTTTTGGCAAAAATATTTTCAAACTGCTGTTTACACCACCATTGACAATCGACGAAACAAAGATTCCCCATATTTCCGGATGGGAGTCGCTTTCCCAGTATGCATTGCTGGGGCTGTCTGTTTACTTGGCCTATAACCCGCCGGTGGTTTTCGTGACTTTAATACAGGATGCTGTTAAACTCGTACAATGACAACTATAAAATATATCAATATATTCAATAACCAGGTAATTGCATTAAGCAATATTCCTGTACACGACTATGGTTCGTTTGCCGCAATCAATCTCGATCTGATGAAGGGCCATCCGGCTCGACATTGTGTGAACTATTTTGGCTTCGCGGTAGCAGGCAAAATAAAACTGATTTGCTGTATAGCCGATGATGACATCCATGAAATTTTTGTCTCATCCTCCCTTGTGGACAAAACAGCCGAACTTGCTTCGTTTACAGCACAGAATCACAATTTTGAGAAATTTGAACGCGAAATTCACGAAAACTTTGGAATCGGTTACAGCGATCATCCGTGGCTAAAACCGTTGAGGTATGCCTTTAACCGTGCGGATATGAATCAGAAAATTGAGAATTACCCGTTTTACAAGGTTAATAGTGAAGAGTTGCATGAAGTGGGTGTGGGTCCAATCCACGCCGGGATCATTGAACCGGGCCATTTCCGGTTTATCTGCAACGGCGAACAGATCATGCACCTCGAAATACAAATGGGTTACCAGCACAAAGGGCTTGAACAATTATTCCTTCAGAAAACAAAAATACTTGAGCGGACGACGCTTATTGAAAGCATTGCCGGCGATACAGTTGTTGGTCATACCACTGCTTTTGCAAACCTCTGGGAAAGTTTGTGCGGCTTTACCCCCGACTATTCATTGCACTATGCACGTACCCTCGCATTGGAACTCGAACGGCTTGCCAATCATACAGGCGATTTATCGGGCATTTGCGCCGATATCGCATATCAACTGGGTAATTCTGTTTATGGGAGACTGCGCACACCGATGGTCAATTTCTTCCAGGAATGGGGAGGAAACCGTCTTGGTAAAGGGTTAATCAGGGCAGGTAAAATAAATTTCCCGTTTACAAAGGAACTTGGTGAAAGGCTTACCGAAGTATTTAAAGCCTACGAACCCGATTTCAATGAGATCACAGAGAAGCTTTTCAACCTGCCAAGCGCGTTATCAAGAATGGAAAAGACAGGGGTTGTAACGTATGATGAGGTACTCGAAATAGGAACAGTCGGGATGGCTGCACGTATGAGCGGACTCAACAGGGATATCCGTTTGTCGCATCCGAATAACCTTTATTATAAAATTGATCACAAGCCGGTGATCAAGCATCATGGCGATGTCTATTCGCGGGTGCAGATCCGGAAGACGGAGGTTAAACAATCGGTCGCCTATATAAAACAGTTGCTTCAGGAAGTACCCGAGTTTAAAAAGCCCGAAGATTTTAATTTCATCCCTCAAAAGGGGAAATTCGCGCTTTCGCTGGTCGAAGGATGGCGCGGCGAGATATGTCATTGTGCAGTCACCGACGAAGCCGGTGAATTGATCATTTATAAAATTAAAGATCCCTCTTTCCATAACTGGATGGCACTTGCACAGTCGGTACGAAACAATGACATCTCCGATTTTCCGATCTGCAACAAGAGTTTTAGCCTTTCATACAGCGGTCACGATTTATAAACAGGAAGCTATGCTGAATAATTTAAAAATACTATGGCACCAGGGGAAACAGTTTATTCCCGATGTTACAACTGCAAAAGTTCCCGGCATTTTCAGGGGACGTCCCGTTATTAGTTCTGTAAAAGTGGATGAACTTCGGCTTGCACGACTTTGTCCGACACATGCTATTTCAATAAATCCCGTATCAATCGATCTGGGGAAATGCACCTTTTGTGGCGAGTGCACCCTGCATTTTCATGACAAAATTACGTTTACAAAAGACTATAAGCTTTCGAGTAACGACCGGAACCTGTTGGTTATTAAAGAGGGCGTTGATCAGCCCATTGAATTCAATCCCGACCTCATCCGTTCGGAGATTCACCGTCTTTTTGGAAGATCGCTCAAGTTAAGATCAGTCTCGGCGGGTGGTGACAATAGTTGCGAGTGGGAACTTAACTCGTCGAACAATGTACAATTTGATGTCAGCCGATTTGGGGTTGATTTCGTAGCATCGCCGCGTCATGCTGATGGGATTGTGATCACGGGTCCGATTACGGCAAATATGGCCGAATCTGTTGAACGTTGTTACAATGCGGTACCGAGTCCCAAAATTATCATCCTTGCCGGAACCGATGCGATCAGCGGCGGAATCTTTGCAGATAGTCCTGCGATTAACCGTTCATTTTTATCCAACCATAAGGTAGATCTGTATATTCCCGGTAATCCGATTCATCCGTTGACGTTTATCAATGGCGTGCTGAGTTTATTGCAGAAGAAGGGATCACGATGAATCAGTAAAAACGCGACGAATCTAGAGAGGCCGTCTCAAAAATAAAATTGAGACGGCCTCTTTTTTTACATTAAGAAGTTGAAAAATTGGGTTGAAAGAACAAATGGAATTTTCAGATTCCTGTGTTACTCTAATAAAGATTGACCCACTAAATTACATGCACACATCACTCCCTTGTGACACACGCTACAACACAGATCCACAAGACAAAGAATTTTATTCAGACCAAATTCATTTTACCCCTTAAATTTGTGATAATGTTTTGAATAAAGTGTTATTTTTACTCAAAACGTTCATGTTCACGTATCCTTAAAACAATCGTAATCAACCATTGAAGTTCGTGAATTTGAAAGCAGAGAATATTCATTTTATTGAGAAGTTATTTTTGAAGTATGAGTCTATTGAAAGCAAGTATATTGGTTATTGATGATGATATTGACGTGCTGACGGCCGTAAGGTTAATGTTGAAAACTGAAGTAGAAGAGGTTATTACAGAAAAGAATCCAGAAAACATTCCGTCGCTCATCACCTCGAGGTCGTTTGACCTTGTATTACTGGATATGAATTTTAATGCCTCCGTCAATACCGGAAACGAAGGGTTGTATTGGTTAAAACAGATTAAAGCGTTAAAACCAGGAACTTCGGTGATCATGATTACTGCCTATGGGGATATCGACCTCGCTGTACGTTCGTTAAAAGAAGGTGCATCCGATTTTATCGTAAAGCCCTGGCATAACGAGAAATTATTGTCGACCATTACAGATATAGTAAAAAAGAAGACTCAGAAAACCCCAGTCGTTAATTTAAAATCGCAGAATGATCCCAATTTATTGGGAGAGAGCGAAGCAATGCTCGACATCTTTGCCAAGATCAATAAAATCGCACCAACAGATGCCAATATTTTAATCCTCGGAGAAAACGGCACAGGAAAGGACCTCGTAGCAAAATCAATCCACGATAAATCGTTACGAAACGATCAACCGTTTGTTAAAGTTGATATTGGTGCGCTCACCGAAACGTTATTTGAAAGCGAACTGTTTGGACACACAAAAGGGGCTTTCACCGATGCCAAAGATGAACGGACGGGCCGGTTTGAAGCGGCAAACGGCGGTACTTTATTCCTCGATGAAATAGGAAATATTTCGTTGCAGCAGCAAGCCAAATTATTAACAGCATTACAGAACAGGCAAATCACGCGGCTTGGTTCCAATCAATCAATTCCCGTTGATATTCGTTTGATTTGCGCCACCAATCTTTCACTGGCAGCATTATCGGATGTGAACCGGTTCAGAAAAGATTTAATTTACCGCATAAACACTGTTGAAATCATTGTACCACCGTTACGAAAAAGAAAAGACGATATTGTATTGCTTACCGAACATTTTACGAAGATCTATTCGACCAAATATTTCAAAACCAATATCAGTTTCTCCGATGCTGCCTTTCAAAAGTTAATGCAATATAATTTCCCCGGGAATGTACGGGAGTTGCAATACATTGTCGAAAGAGTTATCATCATGTCAGAAGGTGAAGTGATCGAACCGGATGATCTGATCTTTTCACCCATCGAATCAGCCAATCAAAGTGAGGAAAATGATGACCATGAAACAAAACTGAGCACACTCGAAAAGAATACCATATTGAGGGTGATCAAAAAGAACAACGGTAATATTTCGAAAGCGGCAAAAGAATTAGGGCTGACACGTACCGCATTATATAGGAGGCTCGGTAAATATGAAAACTAATCAGTCAGACTGGGGAATACTGTGGCGGGTAATCTTGCTGTTTATCGCACTGCTGGCTTTTTCTTTCACGCTATTGAAAGAGCTATATTTCATTGACCTTGTACTTTTACCCGTTATCATTTTTCAGGTAAACGATTTCTATCGTTTGCATAAAAAGACACGTGAGGAAGTCAACCAGTTTGTAGAATCCATTCATTACAGGGATTTCTCCAGAAACTACAATGTGAAACATGCACCCGTTGATTTACAATCGTTGCGCGAAGGGTTCAACGAAATTAATTCTACATTCAAAGTAATCAGCAAAGAGAAAGAGGCACAATACCAATACCTGCAAAAAGTGCTTGAACTCGTTGATACGGGTATTCTTTCGTTCGAACAGGAAAGTGGAGAGGTTATATGGATGAATGAATCGATCAAGAAAATATTACAGGTTCCTTATTTAAAAACGATTCATTCACTGGATAAAAGGGACCATGCACTTTATACCCAAATTGTAAATCTTACGCCTGGTGAAAGCGTCATCAGTACGATTCACCGCGAAAAAAGTAATTTGAAAGTGGTACTCTCCTCCTCCGTATTTAAAACAGAAGAGGTACAATTCAAACTGATCGCTTTTCAGAATGTGAACGAAGCCTTGGATGAAACCGAAGCAAAGGCCTGGCAAAAACTATTAAGCGTGATGACGCATGAGATCATGAATTCGGTAGCGCCAATCTCTTCACTCGCCACCACCTTACAAAACAGGCTGAAGCAATTCGCCAATGAAACTCCCGATCCTTCGGGAATTGCAGAAGATCTGGCACTTGGCATCGATACCATCCGTAAAAGAAGTGAAGGATTGCTGAAGTTTACTGAAACATACCGAAACCTGAATAAAATTACCAAAGCCAACCTCGCAAAGGTTTTCATCAGAGAGTTGTTTGAAAACCTTCACCGGTTAATGCAACCCACCTTTACACAAAAAAACATCGAAGCGACAATTCTGTTAAAAGAACCGTTACTCAGTGCTGAATTGGATGTCGATTTAATCGAACAGGTCTTGATCAACCTGATTCTGAATGCAATTGATGCTGTGAAGAACAAACCAGATCCTAAAATCGTTCTGTCGGCTTATACCGATTCGGATAACAAATTGGTGATTAAACTGGCCGATAACGGATCGGGTATGCCTGAAGACGTGTTGGATAAGATATTCGTTCCGTTTTTCAGTACCAAGAAAACCGGCAGCGGGATTGGTTTAAGCCTGTGCAAACAAATCATGCGGGTTCATAAGGGGAACATCACTGTTCAATCCAAAGAAAACGAAGGAACCGCATTTTACATGCAGTTTTAAACTGACACTTTAATGACCTGATTGTTGATGAGCCCGAGAATAGAAGGACCAATAATTTAAGGTAATGTAATGGGAATTTTAGTTTTTTATTTTAAATCTTCATAATGTCCTCCAATAGCAATGATATGGATGGAGTCTTCATCGAAATTATAGATCAGTCTATCATATTGAGATAGTTTTCTGGACCAAAACCCCGACAATTCATATTTAAGTTGCTCAGGTTTACCAATACCTTTTTCAGGATTTTCTCGCTGCATTTCCTTTAAGATTTTGCAAAGGTTTTTGTGAAGAACCTTATCTCTCAGTCTTAGGTCTTCATAAACATTCCATGTGTTTCCTTCAAATACGATTGATCGCATCAAGTTGTTCCTGGGTTGGTTTAAAGCCGCTATTTTTTTTATAGGTTTCTATTGATTCAGCAACCTGATTCATTAAAGAGTTGTTTCGGAGTACATATAAAGTTTCCTGATCACGTTCCCAGTCTTCAGCACTCACAATGATAAAATCTTTTCCTGAACGGCGGTTTATTCTGATCGCCTGATGCTCTTCAATAGCTTTATCCGCATAACTTTTAAGGTTCGCTCTGAATTTATTTACTGATAGTTCAAGCATTATTTTATTTTTTGATTTCAACAAAGATACTGAAAATTCATTTTCTGAAAAAAGACGGTATACATCAGCAGCTTCCAACTTTTAAAATATTCACATGACCTAAGTGCCAAAACCATACTTGTAGATAGTTTCAACCAAAAACCTTTAATTGATCGTTAAAAACGAAAGACAACTAAGCAAACAAATCATGCGGGTTCATAAGGGGAACATCACCGTGCAGTCAAAAGAAAACGAAGGAACCGCATTTTACCTGCAGTTTTAAGAATATCAATGATTATCTATCCAATTCTCGATTTTGATATTCTCCATTCTCTCAAATTCCTTCACGTTCCGGGTGACCAAAATCATATCATTAATAATTGCTGTTGCTCCAATAAATAGATCTAAATCACTTATTATTGCACCTTTAAGTTTTAATCTTGCTTTCTCCTTACCATACACCCATATTGAATCAATTATTGGGATAATTGTTATCTTATCTGTAAAGGCCTCTACAACCTTCATATTTTCAGCTTTTCTTAGACTCTTTTCTGCACCGTATATTAACTCGGCTAATGTAATCTCTGAAATAGCAAAGCTCTTAAATCCAATCCGTTCAATTTTACTTTTAAGTTCGAACTGACCTTTGAAATAATGAATACAGATATTGGTATCAAGTAGATATTCCATCAGAATTCTTCGATTTCTCTATTATTGACTCTATCAGAACGGATTTCTTCTACAATTTCATCAGCACTTCTATTGTCAGACCATGCTCCAAAACATGAAGAGAAATCATATTTATCCTTGGGCTTGTCATCAATTGATTCAGTCAACTTGATAATCAAGTCCTTTTTTGTTTCATTATCCCAGTTTTTCATTAGCCTGAAATAACTATTAACCATTCTCTTTTCAATTGCTATGCTCATCTCTCAGTTCTTTTTATCAAAAATACAATTTTTTTTGGAGATTCATTAATGGCAAAAAGGTGCATTTTATTTTCACACACATTCCTTAACTATCTACTGGTTTAGAAATTTAACCAATTAATCTATTGCAAATAATTGCCTTTCCTGTCAGAGAATACCCTTTTCGAAAGCATCGATTAAAACACCCGATATACTCACGCCCGAGGAATGGAGCGGCAGATTTCCTCTTTCAAACCAGCCTGCCTCTTTAATTTCATCTTCCTCAATGACTATTTGTTGCGTATCGTCGGCCTCGGCTGTAAAACCAAGCATCACAGATGCAGAGAAAGGCCATGGCTGACTTTTATAATACTTCAGGTTCTTAATATCCAATCCAACTTCTTCTTTTACTTCCCTTACAACTGTTTCTTCGATCGATTCTCCAATATCGACATAACCGGCTACGAGTGAATACAAATCACTTTTATAATTTCGTCCTTTGGCAAGCAATATTTTATTGTTACATGTGATCGCGACAATAATCGCAGGTGATATTTTTGGATAGATCACCAGGTTACATTTGGGACAAACAGTTGCCCGCTCTTCCTTTTTCAATTCGGTTTTGGAACCGCATCTGCCGCAATATTGATTATTCGTATGCCATGTCATCAACTGATGACCTACTGATCCCATCCATGCCAGCTCTTTGTTTTTCAGGTTTCGTAAGATAAAAATATCATGAAACTCAAATGAATAATGATTGACCAGCGATTCATCAATCCCAAAACAATGATTGGAATTGATGGAGAACAAATAAACCGGCGATTCGATGCTTTCTGTGAAATCTCGTTTTCTCGGAATTTCATATTCATCTCCCGATTTCTTTAATAATACCTCATTGTCCCTGTAGCACAACAAAAAGTCATCATCAACAACTTCCTGATAATTAAAATATTTGTTGTCGAAAATGCCTGGACCTATTTCATGTAACATCGATTCTAATTTTAATATACCTGTTCCGAATGATCAACCATCACCAAAGGTTGGTTTAAGCAAACGTAAAAATAGCTAATCTATTATTAAATGAATCCGATATTGCCTGCAAAATGATTTTTCATATGCTGTCCCGGATGCTCTTTATTCGATGTGGCTAAAGCCGCTTTTGCTTATTTTCTTTTCTCAGTCAGCTAAAGCAGACTGCAATAAATGCCTCCTCACATTGATCCATTGCAGTTGCTTTTAAGCAACCGGGAAAGGAATCATTCAATTGAAACTGCTTTAGCATCATTAGTTGGATTGTAAATCACGTATCTGAATGTCGCTGATTACAAATACTCACGAACTCAGAATCCAACTTTTGCGTAACTTAATGTGTGTATTATGAATTCGCACTTTAGTCTCCTAAAAGAAATTCATCATCTTCCCATGCATTCGAATAATTTATGGGCATTGATGAATCGTAAGCATTCGGTGAACACCGTATTTTGAATTGATTTTTTGGTTCTAAGTTTGGTTTTCAAATTAAAACCAAGCGATGTTAAAAGCGAAACAATTTTTATC
>Ga0209386_1000162_pt1 | contig 34286 bp, 36 predicted proteins | sample NGEPertwo_FD_184510 | JGI IMG/M metagenome (GOLD analysis project Ga0209386, IMG submission 184510) | Arctic peat soil microbial communities from the Barrow Environmental Observatory site, Barrow, Alaska, USA - NGEE Permafrost154B-two... | ecosystem: Environmental > Terrestrial > Soil > Wetlands...
CGTCCGCCTGCTGGCGGCCGTGTTCGTGGCCGTCTATCGATCTTCGATTCTCGAGTGGGCGGAGGCTGGGGGAAAGAGCAACCTCCCTAACGTTATTGTCGCCAACCTGAAGAAGCTGACCGAAGGCCTCCTTCGCGTCTGAACCTAGACCCCGGCGCCCACCCGGAGGTACTGCCGCAGGTCGGCGTGCAGCACATCCCGCAACTCGGACATGTCGTCCTCGGGAACCTCGACGAAGAGGAAGGCGAAAACCGGGTGACGCTTGAAGTCCGTGCGCCGCAGGTCGAGGGGGCCGGAGAACCGGGAAAGGAAGGCGTCGTAGTCCACGGACTCAATCGACTCCCCCGGCACGTCCGAGGGAATGTCTGCGACTACTAACCCGCACGCCCTGCCCCGCCTTTTCTCGAGAACGCGGGGCCAGTCCGGCCGAACGTCCTCGAGGTACATGGTGTAGGGATCAAAGCCGAAGGCGTACCAGCTCATATCGGCGGCGCACCAGCCGCCGAAGCGCATGGGGTTGATCTCGATGGGGATGATCCGTCCGTCGGCTCCTATGCGAAGCTCGGCGTGGATAGGAAAGTTGCGCAGTCCCGCGAGCCGGCCGATCCGGTGCAGATACCGCTGGAACTCGGCCTGCCACCGCTCCATCAGACTGGGCGAGGTGTAGTAGACGCGGTCGCTGACATCTTTTCCCGAGGCGAAGAGGTGCGCCATGACGTTGAGCACTATGGCTTCGCCCGCATCGGTGAAGTAGGCGTCGACGGCAAATTCCTCACCTTCGATGACCTCCTCGAGGATGAAGCGATCGAAGCCCAACACCTTGTCCGGGTAGAGAGAGCGAGAGCGGGAAACGTCGCTTCGCAACGCCGCCGCCACCTCCGGCCACTCTTGGTCCGATTGGACCACATGCACCGCCACGCTGAAGAAACCCACTGCCGGCTTGATGACGAACGGTTTGGGAAAAGTGGCCGGAGCGAAGTCCCCCAAATCCCCGAGTGACAGCTCGCGATAGGCATAGTCGGGATAGATCTCGCTCAGCAGCTCGCGAAAGGCGAGTTTGTCCTTGAGCAGGTGGATCTGCCGGGGGAGATCGGTTCCTCTCAGGTGCTCCCCGATCCAGTTGATGGAGTTCTCGGAGTTCGTGTAGAGGCGGGCTCCGGCTAGAGCGGCGCGCCGAGCGAATTCCGGCGAGGGCAGGAGTTCGGCGGAGTCGAGATCGAGGCGCGCGCGGGCCATCGCATTATCGAGTACCGGACGCTCGGAAACCGCCACCGTATTCGCAAGGTAATCCGAGACGAACGGTTCTTCGAGGATGAACACCGCCGGCTCCTAACGGCGCTCGCCGAAGAACTCGCGCAGCAGGGCGCGGGACTCCTCGGCCAATACGCCGGAAGTCACCTCGGTCCGGTGGTTGAAGCCGGGGAGTTCGAGCAGGTTGACCAAAGAGCCCACAGCGCCCCCCTTGGCGTCGGCGGTTCCAAAGACCAGGCGGTCGAGACGGGCCAGGAGTACGGCCCCGGCACACATGGGGCACGGTTCCACGGTGACGTACAAGGTGGCGTCGAGCACCCGCCACCCTCGCAACAGCGTGGAAGCGTCGCGGAGGACGAGAATTTCTGCGTGCGCGGTCGGGTCGTTCCGGGACTCCCGCTCGTTACCGCGCAAGGCGAGCACCTCGCCGCGGCGGACCAGAGCCGCACCGATGGGCACTTCCCCCCGTTGCCCGGCCTGGCGGGCGGCGTCCACGGCCATGCGCATATAGCGCTCATCGGCGCCCTCTGTCTTCAGGGCCCTCGCTTCCGCCTCGTCGTTCATCGGCCCTCTACACTCTCTCGGTCCCCGGCTTTGCGCTGGGCCCTCCGCGGTTGGCTCTCAGTTCCGCCGGGAAAAGGCTCTCACACGGGGGAGCGGACAGGGAAGCCCGATGCAAGGAGGAGCGGCCATGAGCGAGCGTGCCGCCAAAGAAGAAGCCGGTGGCGGAGCGGGCCGCCGGGTGGTCGTCGCCCGAGGCTGGACCGAAGACCGTACTATCGAGGTCCCCGAGAGCGCGCTCTTCGGTTTTCACGAGGCCGTCCTCATGGGTGAGGGCCCCCAATCGCCCATTCCCAAGCCCATGTTGGGAGCCGTTCTCAAGTGCACCGATCTGCGTGAGGGCTGTGAGGACTTTGGCCCGACCTGCGAAGAAGGGGAGTGCCCGCACAACATCGAGGTGGTCGTGCCCCGGGACCGTAACGCTCCCGAGATCTACTCCGAACTGAAGAGTCGGGTAGCAAAGTAACCTCCAACCAATCCGCCTCTACCTTCCCGCAAACATCGGCCGGACTGGTTTGGAAGGTAAAAAATTCTTGTCCCCTGATGTGACTTTCAGACCGACTGCTGCTCAACCCGGTGAAGGTGATTTGCCCGCTAAAGCTATAAATACCGGAAGGGAAGCCTGCGCCCTGTCCGGGCGAGCCGGTGGTAAGACCATAAAATGGCTATTGCTCAGACCAAATGGCCCGTGTAATATGTGAAAGAGAGCACATAAGAGGAGGCTCTTCGTGAGCACGCAGATCGATTTCACCCTATCACCGGCATTCGAGAAGCTTGGTCCGGAACAGCGCGACAAGCTCGAGGAGATGGCCTTCTCGCAGAAGTTCCAGCCCGGAAAGTATGTCTTTCACCAGGGCGAGGAATCCTGGGGCGTCTACTTGGTGGCCAAAGGCCTGGCGGGCGTCGAAGTTGATGTCGGCGGCCAAGTCGTGGGTCTGCACGAAGTGGGTCCTGGGGCGCTTTTGGGGTGGTCCGGACTCACCCCGCCGCACACCTTCACCTGTTCGGCCATCGTCATTCAGGAGACGGAGTTGATCGGCTTCCGGCTCGATGAGCTCCAGGCTGCCATGGCCGAGGACGAGACTTTGGCAGGCGCCTTCCTGGGAGCGATCAACGAGATCGTAATCGATCGTCTGCGGGAGACCCAGAGCCGGCTGGCGGAGTTTGTCTCCTGGTACCGCTACTGTCGGGGCTACCCCTTGAGTTACTCCGAAGAGGAGGCCACGGTCGGCCGGGGTAAGCGGCCCCGAGCCCCTGAGTGGGCTCGAGCGCTCGAAGAGCTGGAGCCCGCCCGCTGGTAAGCTCCGAATCCTTGCGCGCGAGCGAGCGCAAGGCGGCAAGGGGGCCAGGGGGTCCAGTTCGTCTGGGCCCCCGCTTCCCCGACAGTGTCTGGCCGGTCCATGATTTACTCTTCCTTGAGAGCCCGTCTCGCCACGACCCGCTACGCTTTGTGCGCGAGCGGAGGCCGTACCCGTTGACCGGGAGCGGGGGATGCCGGGATGAAGATCCGCGAAGAAGAAATCATTCATCAGTTCGAGAAGGCGAAAGCCCGCCTCGGCAAGGAAGAGATCTCGGATCGAGAGTAGGAGGCTCTGGCCGATCAGGCCGCCGCCGAGGGGCGCCACTACGCCGCCGGTGTCTTTTGATCCGTACTGCTTCTCTAACGCGCCCGGCAGGATTCGAACCTGCGACCTTTGGTTTCGTAGACCAACGCTCTATCCAACTGAGCTACGGGCGCCTGGCGGAGAAGGAGGGATTCGAACCCTCGGTAGGAGTTTTTACTCCTACACTCGCTTAGCAGGCGAGCGCCTTCAGCCAACTCGGCCACTTCTCCGCACTGCCGCTGCCACAGGGGGGATGAACCCGCAGGTGGCCGCACGCGCGAACGCATATTGTAACAGCCGCTCAGTCCGCCGTCACGCGGTCCCGGCGACCACCATCGGCATCTGCCTCCTTGACTCTTCGGCGGCCCTTACCGCGTCTTCGCCCTACTCCATCCCATAAATCGGCACCAGAGCGCCGGTCACCTTTGCTGACTGCTCGGATAACAGGAAGAGGATGAGTTCCGCCACCTCCTCGGGTTGCACCCAGTGGGTGGTGTCGTGATCGGGGAGCAGGGCCCGGTTGTCCGGGGTGTCGATGTTCTTGGGGAGGATCGCGTTCACCCGTATGCTCCGCGGCTTTAGCTCGAGCGCGAGACTCTTTGTCAGCGTGAGGACCCCGCCCTTGGCCACCGCATAGGCGAGTTGTCCGCCCCTGCCCTCGATGAGGAGTTCTCCGCCAACATTCACGATCGCACCTCCATCGGCCAGGTGGGGGACCACCTCCCGCAGTACGTAGAAGACGGAGTGTAGGTTGGTGTCCAGCATCCCGTGCCAGGCCTCGTCGTTGAGGGTCGTGACTTTGCCCGCCCCCCAGCGGCCGATCAGGTTCACGACGCCGGTCATCGGCCCGGGGCAGCCGAGCATGGCAATCATCAGATCCTTTGCCTGCTCCGGTTGAGTGAGGTCGCAGGCGTGGATCAGGCAGTCGGTCTCGGGCAGGCCGAGCGATGCGGCGAGGTCCTCGAGTTTGTCGTGGCTGCGGGAGACCAAGACGAGTTGGCTGCCGGCCTCGGCCAGGATGCGGGCGACGGCGGGTCCCACGCCTCCGGTGGCGCCGGTGATGAGGGTGCGGTGACCCTTTAGTTCTCCGGAAAGGTTCATGGCCATATTCAGCTCCTTGCGTGTTTCGAGAGGAACGGCTTCTCTAACCGAGGCCCACGTCGAGCACCATCATCACCGCGAAGCCCAGAATGGCTCCGGTGGTCGGCAGGTCGCTGCCTCCGGCCCGCTGAGACTCGGGAATGAGCTCCTCCACGACTACGAAGATCATGGCCCCGGCGGCAAAGGCCAAGGCATAGGGCAGAATTGGCTGAGCGAACACCACGGCTGCGGCCCCGGCTACGGCCGCTATAGGCTCCACCACTGCTGAGAACTGGCCGTATAAGAAGCTCCTGGTTCGCGACATCCCTTCGCGGCGCAGGGGCATCGATACCGCGGCTCCTTCGGGAAAGTTCTGAATACCGATGCCGAGGGCCAGTGCCACGGCCGCAGCTTGGCTGGCAGCGGGAAGGTCGCTTGCCACCGCGCCAAAAGCGACTCCAATGGCGAGCCCTTCAGGGATGTTGTGCAGAGTGATCGCCAGGACCAGGAGCACGCTCCTCTCCCAGTTCGTGCGGATTCCCTCCGCTTCTGCTCGAGGGAAACCGAGGTGGAGGTGGGGCAGCACTCGGTCGATTCCCAGCAGGGTCGCCCCTCCGAGGATGAAGCCCACGAGCGGAGGTAGCCAGGTGGGCACCCCCTGATCGGCGGCCAGTTCGATCGACGGCGCGAGCAGTGACCAGAAACTCGCGGCGATCATGACGCCGGCCGCAAAGCCCAGCATGCTGTCCATGACTTTTCGCGGTACCGAGCCGAACAGGAAGACCAGACCGGCCCCGAGCGCCGTCAGCGACCAGGTGAACAATCCCGCGATGAAGGCTTGAAGGATGGGACTTAGCCCCGTAAACGCGTCGACCATGCGCTAACCCTACCGCCAGGGCCCAATTCGGTAATCCTCGAGACGCGTCGGGCGTTCTGTCCGCTCCGGCTGATACTTTTCCGTTACAAAGCTTCCGTATGGTGAAAGGAGGAGGCGGGGAGAATCAAGCCGGTCAACTCGCACCGTCTCGGGGCGGGTCTTCTTGTGATTGAAGGGGAACCATTGGCAGACGAAGCAAAATCGGTTATGCAGCCGTGGCGGGGGCGACTCGGGAAAGATCCGGAGACGGCTGGTCCTGCCGCGCGCGGCCTATCGTTGTTCGAGGCCGGCCCGGAGTTGGCAAATCGGCGGGAGCGGAATCGGAGCCTGGCCGATATTGCTGAGGCGTGCCGGGAACTAATCACCGCTGTCGACCGTCTCGAGGCCGGACTTAGTGAATGGCCCGACGGATCGCGGCGGGGCTTCGTCAATGCGGTGGCGGCTACCCGCTTCATGGAACACATTCAGTGGGAGTGGAGCTTCACTTCCTGCACCGCCGATCCGGAACTCCACGCCCGCTGGCTCCGCCTGCTTGGGCGCGTGTTCGAATCGGTACCGACGCTTAAGACCGCCATGGAGAAGAATGACCGGGTCGCGGTCGGCCGCGTGCTTAGCCTGCTACGTGAGCTCAAGCCACGAGTGTTGGGTCTGGAGGAAGAGGCTCGCGGCCAGACGCCCTCGGAAAGAGGGGAGAGCCACGTCGCTCGGGTTTCGAGTCTGGGGAAAACCGGGACCTACCGTAGCAGCAGGGGAGGCTGAATCGGAGGGAGCCGGTTGGCGCGGCAAATAACGATACAAGTGGGCGAAATCTCGGTCACGGGCACGCTCAACGATTCCGAGACGGCCCTCGCCATCTGGTCGGCGCTGCCTCTGTCCGGCTTGGCCAAGCGCTGGGGTCAAGAAATCTACTTCGAGATACCCCTCTTGCTTGACCAGTGCGCGGACGCCCGCGAAGAGGTGGCGGTCGGGGAACTGGCCTACTGGCCTCCCGGATCCGCTTTTTGCATTTTCTTTGGTGAAACTCCGGCCAGTATCGAGCGCGAGCCCCGCGCTTACAGCGCCTGCAATCCTTTCGGAATCATTGCCCGCGATCCGCATTTGCTTGATGCCGTCGCCGAGGGGGCTGCCATCCGAGTAAGCGCTCTGGGCCTCGAGTCCGCCTCGGGTGATCCCCGCTAACTGCCCCCCGAGAAATTCGATGTCATAGCAACCCGGGTGCGCGTCGAGACTCTGAGGCCTATATCGCGGCTGCCGAGGATGGCACCGCGGGCTAGGGTCGGCTCAGCAGCTGCGCGACGCCCTCCGGCCGCAGTGGTTTCGCGAAGAAGAATCCTTGGGCAAAGCGGCAGCCCATCTCCCGTAAGGTGGTCAGTTGGCCGCTATTCTCCACGCCTTCGGCGATCACCTCCATGTCCAGGCTCCGGGCCAGGCTGAAAACCGCGCGCACGATCTCCAGATCACTTTGGTCGAACCCCATGCGGTCGATGAACGTGCGGTCGGTCTTCAAGATGTCGACGGGGAAGTGGCTCAGCATGCTCAGCGAGGAATAGCCGGTGCCGAAGTCGTCGATGTGAATGTGCACCCCGAGCGCTTTCAGTCTCTCGAAGGTGTCTATGGCACGGGCGGGATCTTCGACGATCACGTCCTCGGTGATCTCGAGGTGGAGGTTGCCCGGCTCCAGATCATTTTCGGCCAGACAGCGGGAGACATCGTCTATCAGGTCCGGGTGATGGAACTGCTTGCTGGAGAGGTTGATGCTGACTGAGAGCTCTTTCCAGCCGGGATAGTCCCGCTGCCACTCGCTCAGCTGCCGGCACGCCTCCTGGAGCACGAGCCGGCCCAGCACGACGATCAGTCCGGTGTCCTCGGCCGTCCTCAGAAAATCTGCGGGGAGCAGCACGCCCTTCTCCGGATGCCGCCAGCGAACCAGCGCTTCGAAACCGCGGAGTTCCTCGTCGGCCAGACTGACTATCGGTTGATAGGCGAGCTCGAATTCGTTGCGTTCCACCGCCCTTCGCAGGTCTGACTCGAGGCTGAGCAGGCCGAGGGCCTGACGGTGCATCTCGGCGTTGAAGATCACGTGTTTGCCCGGACCCTGCTGCTTGGCCTGGTACATGGCGATGTCCGCGTCGCGCAACAGGTCCTGAGGGGGATCGTAGTCCTTGTTTCCTACGGCGATCCCGATACTCGCCGTGGCCACGACCTCGTGTCCGCCAAGGGAAAAGGGGGCGGCTAAGGCGTAGTGGATGCGCTCGGCGATGTGGGAAGCGTCGCGGATCCCACTGATCCCGTCCAGGAGTATGGCGAACTCGTCACCGCCGAAACGGGCAAGCGTGTCCACCTCGCGCAGGCAGCCGGCCAATCTCTGGCCGCCTTCGATCAGCAACTGATCGCCCAGCGAGTGGCCCAGGCTGTCGTTGACTATCTTGAAGCGATCGAAGTCCAGAAACAGGACCGCGAATTTGTAGTCCTCTTGCCGCTGGGAGAAGCGGACCGCGTGTTCGAGCCGCTCCATGAAAAAGGCGCGGTTGGGTAGGCCGGTCAGCGCGTCGTGCAGCGCGTCGTGGACCAGTTGCTCTTGGGCTTGGCGACGCTCGGTGACATCTTGCAGGGAGCCCTCGTAACCGCAGAGCGAGCCGTCGGCATCCCGGTGGACCCGCACGTCGGTCTGAACCCAGATTTCCCGGCCGTCTGCACGGCGCATGAGGCCTTCGAATTCGCGGACCACTCCTACCCGGCGCAGCTGGTCTCGGGTTCGTTCCGCGGCCAGGCGATCAACCCAGAGCTCGTCGAACTCGAGCGTCCCCAAGGCGGCCCGCAGGTCGAAGCCCAGGATGGCGCCGAAGGCAAGGTTGGCCGCTTCCAGACGGCATTCCCCGTCCAGCCGATAGAGGCCCACGGGTACGTCCTCGAAGAGGCTCTGATACCGGCTTTCTGCCTCATCCGCCCGTTCGGCGCTCCCCGCCTCGCGCAGCGCGAGTGCGAGAGGGAGGCTGAAGTCCTGCGCGAGTTGCAGGATGTCCGAAGGCAGCGAGCCGGGAAGGCCCTGGCCCAGGTTGAGCATGCCGATCAGCTGGTCGCCGCTCGAGAGCGGCAGGGAAGCGAAGGCGCGGATGTCGTCACGGAGCAGTGCCTCACCGACCAGGCTGAGTTCCGGCTGTTCTTGCAGGTCATCAACGAAGTGGGAGTCGCCCTCATAGAGCGCGGAGGGAGGCGAGAACACGTGATGGGGGATCCTGGCCCCGGACGGAAGCGATCCGCTGCCTTGGGGCGATGAGGCCAGGACCACCGCGGTTCGCGAAACTGGGTCCAACAGCACCACGCTGGCCCGCAGGTCGGGGGCCGCCTCGCGGAGCCTCTTCACCACGGCTTCGGCCGCCTTCTGCGGGTTACGGGTTCGCAGCAGTCGCGCTGCAAATCCTGCAGGGCCGCCAGCCTGCCCGCTTGCTCGCTGATGCGGGGGCGGATCGCTATCGGATCCACTTTCTTGGCCGAGTCGCCACCCCTAGTGATAGAGGTGGGCCCTGGTCATGGGCACGTCTTGGCGGAGACCATTGGTGAAAGTGATCTGAAAGAGCCGGATCTCTCCCCATTTGAAGGCCACTGCCGAGCCGTGCAGGTAGAGTCGCCACATACGGTAGAAATGCTCCCCCAATTCGCGGCAGATCCGCTCTCGATGCTTCTCGAAGCGATTGGCCCATTCATCCAGCGTGCGGGCATAGTGCAGACGCAGGTTCTCGACGTCGGTCACGCACAGGTCGGTTTTCCCCATGCCCGAAGCAAGTTGTCCCAGCGACGGCAGATAACCTCCGGGGAAGATGTATTTCTTGACCCAGGGATCGATCTCGTTCTCTCGGTCGCGGCCTATGGTGTGCAGCACGCCGGTTCCACCGGGGACCAGGAGCTCTCTGGTCTTGGTAAAGAAAGCGTCGAAGCATTCCTTGCCGACGTGCTCGAACATCCCGATGGATACGAACTTGTCGAACTTTCCCTGCGCTTCGCGATAATCCTGCAGCCGGACCTCCACCATGTCGTCCAGCCCCTGTCGCACGAAGCGATCCTGGGCGAACTCATACTGCTGCCTGGAAAGAGTGTAGCCCACGCCGGAAACACCACGGTGCTTAGCTGCATATTCCAGCATGCCTCCCCAACCGCAGCCGATGTCGACCAGACGTTCCCCGGGCTTGAGCTCGAGCTTGCGGCAGATGTGCTCGTATTTTGCCTCCTGCGCGTGGTCTATCTCTTCGCAGCCCTCGTCCCAGTAGGCGCAGGAGTAAGTCATGGTGCGGTCCAGCCAGAGCTCGTAGAAGTCGTTGCCCAGGTCGTAGTGGTGGGCCACGTTCTTGCGGGCCCGCTTCGCGTTGTTCTTGCGGTTGCGCAGCAGGCTGCTCACCAGGCGGAGCTTATCTTGGGCTCCCAGATGCATCTGCCGCACCGGTTCTTCAAAGGCGAACCTGAGAAGGAGCTGAAAGTCGCCTTCCACGTCGAGGTCTCCACGCATGTAGGCCTCGCCGAATCCCAGTTGCGCCCGTCTGACCACATCGAGCACACCGGACTCGTCCTCGAATGTCAGGGTGAATCGGGGCGCTCCCTGACCGTAGTGCCTTTCGCTGCCGTCCCACAGGCGAAGAGCGAACGACTCCTCGGGCATGGTCGCGGAGATCTGCTGGAAGATACGTTCGATCGTGCCGATCATGTCACTACCTCCATTCGATCAGCGGTTCTTCCACCAAATCGCGGCATTCAGCGCCGTGGCGAATGTGATCCAGGCAAGGTAGGGCAGCAACATCATTCCGGCCAATGGGCGGATCCGCCAGAAGCGGACGGTGATTTCGACCACCAGCCGGTGCAGGAGGACGATTTCGGCCAGCGCCGCCCCCGTTCTCCTGAGCCCGAAGAAGATCACTGACCACATAGTATTGGCAGTGAGGTGGATTGAGTAGAGGCCTAGGGCAACATTTGCCCCGCGGCGCTCTGACCGGCTTCTTGCGCATGCGTTGGTTCCCCTTGGCTTCGCTGCGCTCCTATTACCCGGGGAAGCGCCTGTCTATACGATACGGGGAAGGGCGGTCCCGCCGGTCGCGGCGTGTTCCTCTCGGGACTCCTCATCCTGGGGCTGCTCCTCGAGATCGGTTCTCGGGGAAGCGCGTCGGGTAGGGGTAATGAACAAGTAGTCTACGAAAGGCGCGCCGATGAAGGCCGAACGCGGCACGATTGTCACGATTCACTATGATCTCACCGATGCCGAAGGCACCGTTCTGGATAGCAGCAAGGGTGGTGAACCGCTCTCCTACCTTCACGGCTACGGCAGTATCGTCAAAGGATTGGAGAGAGAGCTGGAAGGCCGGGAGCCCGGGCAGAAGACCGAGGTGACGCTTGCTCCCGAGGATGCCTACGGCGAACGCTCCCCGGAAGCGATGATGGAGGTGCCTCGCTCGGAGTTTCCCGAGGGCATGGAACCGGAGCCCGGGATGACGGTGCAGGGCGACACGCCCGGGGGTGCCGTGTACCTGCAGGTGACCGGCGTGACCGAAGATCAGGTGACTTTGGACGGCAACCATCCCCTCGCCGGGAAGACCCTCCATTTCGACGTCGAGGTCACCGACGTGCGCGCGGCCACCGACACCGAGGAGGAGCAGGCGCGCGGCCATGACCACTAGGCGCCGCGCTCGCTCGGACGAGGCGAGAGACCCGGGTCTGTCGGGACATCGTGACCGCTTTGAGGGCCTCGTCTTCGATATGGACGGCGTCATTCTCAACTCCGAGGGAACATGGCACGAGGTTAGGCGCGACTTCGTGGCCGGCTACGGTGGCCGATGGGTGGAAGAGGATCAGCGGGCGGTGATGGGAGCCAATTCCCGGCAGTGGGCGGAGCATATCCGCGGACGCTTCGACGTGCCTCTGTCCAATGAGCAGGTGATCGACGGGGTGGTGCGGATGCTCCAGGAGCGCTACCGGCAGAAGCTGCCGCTGCTGCCCGGGGCTACGGAAGCGGTAGGGGAGCTGTCCGAGCTCTATCCGCTCGCGGTGGCTTCGTCATCCCCGAAGAGCGTTATCGAGGCGGTGCTCGAGGCCGCCGGCTTGGCAGATCGCTTCGCCGCCTACGTCTCTTCCGACGAAGTGGAGCAGGGGAAGCCTTCGCCCGACGTCTACCTGCTGGCGTGCGAGCGCTTGGGGGTAAGTCCTTCCGCCTCGGCCGCGATCGAAGATTCGGCCAACGGCATCAAGGCGGCTGAGTCGGCGGGACTGATGGTGGTCGCGGTGCCCAACCCGCACTTTCCGCCGGATGACGAGGCTCTAGGCTTGGCGGCGAGAGTGGTGGCCACGCCACAAGGCCTGACCCCAGAATTGTTCCGCGAACTGGAGGCGGGGCTCAGCCCGCGAAGCTGACGGAGACCTGCAGGCCGGTGCGTTCCTCGAGCGCGGGCACCAGCCTCGAGTTCACCTCTGCCTGTGTCTCCTGGAGAAGCCGGCGCTCGCCAAGTTCTTGATCGGCTTGAGAACGTAAATCAGCGATGGCGGCTTCGGTGTCCTCGGCTCCCAGCCGGTTCCAAACGCCGTTGTCCCAATCGAGGAACTGCAGATCCTCCTGCTCCAGCGAGAGTATCTCCGGCTGAGGGAAGACCACCTCGAGGGTTCCGGCCTCGCGATCGAGGCTGACTTCAACCGTTCTCTCTAGGTCGAAACCGGCCTTGGCGAGAAAGACCGCCTCGGCGCGCAGCCGCTTGGTGGAGAGAAGCCAGCGGTTCTCCCAATCGCGCTCGACCTGGACTCTACGTTGCTGGACGGCCAGTTCCGTGATGGGAGAGGATTGCTCGACGACGACCTTGTTGTCGACGGTGACCTGCGGCTCGAAGTCGAAGACCTCCTGAAAGGCTCCGGCCACCTGATCCGCGGTGCGGCTGGGCCAGGTCTCGATGCGCCAGAAAGTAAAGGCCGCCAGCCCCGCGAGGATGGCGACGGTGAGGGAAAGAGCTATCCAAGGCCAGGGAGATCTGCGCATTTCGAGAACCCTCCCAAGAGTGCGCTAAAAGACAGTAGGCTCCGAAAGTATAGCCCAATAAGAAACCCCCCGCTTTCGCGGGGGGTTGGAGGTGCCGTTGGGCGGGCTTCTGGGGGCCCGTCCAAAGAAGCTGGGGGTCTACATGCCGAGCCAGCCGTTCACCAACTCCTGATTCGCGGAATCGGACAGCCACTCCTCCACGGCCTGCTCTTCTTGGCCCTGATCGTACTGATTGATGATCAGGTCCTCGAGCGTGCCGAGTTGATCGTCGTTCATCTCGAAGTTGCCCAACCACTCGGCCACCTGCGGGAATTCCTCTGAGAAACCGTCCCGGGCGAGTGCGTGCATCTCCTCGGCCTCGCCCATCAGGCCTTCCGGATCTTCAAGATCACGGATGGGGTAGGCGGCGTAGGCCCAGTGGGGGTGCCACAGGGTTACGACGATGGGTTCCTCGTTGTTGGTCGCCCTCTCGAGTTCCGCCAGCATGGCCGGAGTGCTGCCTTCGACCAGGGTGTAGTCCTCGAGGCCGTAACCGGGTATCGCTTCTTCCCGAGTCACGCGCATCAGACCGGCACCGGGCTCGATCCCGATGATCCGTCCGCCGAAGGTATCGGCTTGGCCCTCGAGGTCCGCAATCGTCTGGGCGTCGACGTACTCGGGCACTGCCAGGGTCAGCAGGCCGTTGTCGTACCAGATTCCTAGGTCTTCGAGCTGATCGCCGTACTCCGCCCAGTAGTCCCCGTGGGTGGCCGGCAGCCAAGCATCCAGGAAGAGATCCATGTCGCCTTGGGCAAGCCCGGAATAGACCGGGGCTACGTCGAGCTGGGTGAGTTCGACGGTGTAGCCTTCATTCTCCAGAATGCTCTTCCACAGGTAGGTGGCGGCGATGTCCTCGTCCCAGGGGATGAGGCCGAAGTGAACGCTTCCGCCTTCGCCAGCCGCGGCTTCCGCGTCGGCTTCGGTGGTTTCTGACGCCTCGGTGTCGGAGGCTTCGGTGCTATCCGCCGCCTCGGTGGTATCGGTTGTGTCCTCGTCGTCACCGCAGCCGATGGCCAGCAGGGACAGGCCGAGAACCAAGGTGAGGATGAGGAAGGGCAGCCACTGCCGCCCCATCATCTTTCGAATACTCGTCACGCTTACAGTCCTCCTAGTTTGTTTGCATTACATCCGGCATCGGGCGCCGGAAGAAGCCATAATCAATCGGCGCCGCCTTCGTGCCGGGGCGCTAGTCAGATTTGTCTATTCCGTCTGCTCGTGGATCGTTGCCCGGTCGCTGAGGGCCGACGTCACTCTATCCAAGAAGATGGCCAGGATCACTACCGCCAAGCCGCCCTCGAAGCCAAGTCCCACATTCAAGCGGGTAATCGCGATGAAGACCGCTCCCCCGAGACCGCCCGCGCCGACGATGCCCGCGATGACCACCATGGAAAGGGCCAGCATGATGACCTGATTCACCCCGGCCATGATGGTGGGGAGCGCCAGCGGGATCTGCACCTTGGTCAGAATCTGGCGGGGGGTCGCACCGAAGGCTTCACCCGCTTCAACCACCTCTTCGTCCACCTGGCGGATGCCCAGTTCGGTCAACCGAACCGCCGGTGGCATCGAGAAGACCAAGGTGGAGACCACGCCCGGGACTTGTCCGATGCCAAAGAAGAAGATTGCGGGGATCAGGTAGACGAATGCCGGCATGGTTTGCATAAAGTCCAGCACCGGACGGACTGCGGTGCTGACCGTCTCATTCCGGGCCGCAGCAATGCCGACCGGAAGGCCGATTGCCACGGCAATAAAGCTTGCCACCAAAACCAGGGAAAGCGTCGACATCGATCGTTCCCAGAGGTTCATGCTTTCGATCAGGGCGAAGGCAAGGAAGGTGAAGAGTGCAAAACCGCGTCCGCGGATCCACCAGGCGAAGAGGGCCAACAGCGCCGTCAACACGAGGGCGGGCGGAAACAGGAGCAGATCCTCCAAATGACCGACCGACCAGGACAGCACGTCGCTGATAACTTCAAAGAACCCGGTCAGATTCGCCGTCAGCCAGTCAACCAAACGGTCGACCCATTCGCCCAGGGGTATGCGGTAGAGCTCAGGCATGAGGTATTTCCGCTTCTCTCAGGTCGTCGTGGTCTTCTTGATCGGGGCCCTCGCCGTCCGGGTCGGGACCTTCGGCGCTCGGTTTCTCCGATGGGATCTGAATCTCCTTCAGATCCCGAGGCGCCTTCTTTGTGCGAGCGAGCGCGGCCAAAAGCGTTACCCGGGGTATCACGCCCAGGAGCCTGCCGTCCTTGACCACGGGTAGCGGTAGCACGCTCTTGGCCGAGGGCAGGAAGAGTTCGGCCAGCGGTGTGTCGGGCGCGACGGCGGGGATCTCGGTGTGGGTGATGTTGTCCAAGGAGACGTCGCCGCGGCGAATCGCCTCGATCACCTGGTCGTCCAGCGTCGCGCCGATCAGTTTTCGTCCTGGCCCCAGGATGAAGAGCCCGGACACCTGACGCTGCCTCATCTCGCGCATGGCGGCGGCTGGCCCCTCACGTTTCAGCATCACGGCTATGGGCTCTTCCATCACCGCTTCGGCGGTGAGAACGCGCGCCCGGTCGACATCGCTGACGAAGGAGGCGACGTAATCGTTGGCCGGATCGCTGAGGATATCCTCGCCGGTGCCAATTTGCACGATCCGTCCGTCCTTCATCATGGCTATCCGATCGCCCAAACGCATGGCCTCGTTCAGGTCGTGCGTGATGAAGACTATGGTTTTGTGCAGGTTCTCCTGCAGGTCGACGAGCTGATCCTGCATCTCTCGGCGGATCAGGGGGTCAAGGGCGCTAAAGGCCTCGTCCATCAGCAGGATGTCGGCATTGGTAGCCAGAGCCCGCGCCAGCCCCACTCGTTGCTGCATGCCTCCCGACAGCTGTCCCGGATAGGAATCTCCCCACCCGCTGAGCCCCACTAAATCGAGGGATTCCTCGGCCCTTCTGATCCGCTCATCGCCCGCTACTTTCTGGACCTCGAGCCCCCAGGCCGCATTCTCAAGCACGGTCCGGTGGGGAAAGAGGCCGAAGTGCTGGAAGACCATGCTGATCTTCTCGGCGCGCAGCCGCCGCAGCTCTTTGGACCCCATCTTGGTGATGTTTTCGCCGTCGATGCGCACGGTGCCGGCGGTGGGCTCGAATAGGCGATTGATGGTCCGTACCACGGTGGATTTACCCGATCCGGAAAGCCCCATGACCACGAAGATCTCGCCCTGATCGACTCCAAACGAGGCGTCGATCACGGCGCCCACGGCACCGGTCTTCTCCTGGACCTCGTCGCGCCCGACCCCCTGCTGCAGGAGCTCTAGGGCTTCGTCGGCGTGGCTTCCGAAGACCTTATACATATGTTCCAGTTCTATCTGCGGCATATCCTCGTTTCTGTGGAGCTTTGGAGTGGAGACCGTACGAAATTAAAGCTCTGGAGGGTGGATTCCCCTATCGAGAATCACGCCACCCAGAGCTGTGCGGACAGCGCTGCATATTGCGAGCTTGCCCAATGTCTTGTCTCCACCGGAATTGCTCGGATAGAAGCATAACATAGTGCTTTGTGACAATCCAAAATAACATAGTGCTTTGTGACAATCCAATTAGCAAGAATGGTAAACAGCCCCGTATTGAAACATATTTGGCGTACTTCTCCTGAAAGACGATCTCGGAATTCCCCGAAAAGGCAGCTCTTCCAGAGCGCGGAATTGGCGGAATCGGTGCGGGTTACAACAGCGCTCAGATAAGGGAATAGAAGCTGCTGCTGAGGACGGCATTAGTTCGAAGAAAGGGAAGCGATTGTCGGTGCGGGCGAACGGGCCGGTAGTAAAGGCCGAGCATCTGACCAAGCGCTTTGGCAACGAAACGGCCGTGGACGACGTCAGCTTCGAAATCCCCCGCGGCGCCATCTTCGGCTACATCGGGCCGAGCGGCTCGGGTAAGACCACCACGATCCGCATGCTGACCGGGGTCTACCGTCCCACGTCGGGATCGGTCAGCGTGTTGGGGGCGAAGCCGCAGGAGTTTGGGCGCTCCGTGCGGGAGCAGATCGGTTACATGCCTCAGCACTTCGTGCTCTATCCCGACCTCACCGTGTGGGAGAACCTGCAGTTCTCCGCCTCAGTCTACGGCATGGGCAGGCGGGGGCGCCGTATTCGCGAACTTCTCGAGTTTGTCGAGCTTGAGGAGCACCGGTCCAAGCAGGCCAAGAACATCTCTGGGGGCATGCAGCGACGCCTGACCCTGGCTGCGAGCCTTCTCCACAGCCCCGAGTTGGTGTTCATGGACGAACCCACTGCCGGGATCGACCCCGTGCTGCGGCGCAAGTTCTGGGACCACTTCCGGGAGCTTCAATCGGAGGGCACCACTCTGTTCATCACGACGCAGTACGTGGGTGAGACCGTGTACTGCGACTTGGTGGGGGTGATGGCCGAGGACGGCCGTCTGGTCGCGTTGGACACCCCGGATGCTCTGCGGAGGCAGGCTTTCGGGGGAGAGATGGTGGTCATCAACCTGGCCGAGGCGGTCGAACCGCAGATGCTGCGCGAGTTGCGCGGGATGGGCTTTGTGGCCGGCCAGGTTAGGCGCGAGGGGGAGACCGGCGTGCACATGGTGGTGGATGACGCAGCCGCCGCGATTCCCCGCGTGCTCGAGTGGGGCAGAGTGAGCGGACTGCAGATCGACTCAGCCGAGGAATACGACCCGCCGTTCGATGACGTCTTCGTAGAAATCATGAACCGGTCAACCGGCGGGCAGTCGGGCGGGGAATCCTGATGAACCCATTGCGGAGCCTCGTGCGGTCGGGAGCCTTCGTGGGCAAAGAGGTTGCCGAGGTAATCCGCCAACCGCGCCTGCTCCTCGTGCTCGTGCTGGGCCCTTTCCTCATCCTCTTGCTCTTCGGGATGGGGTATCGCGAAGAAGCCCGGCCTCGGGAGACGGTTTTTGTCGTGGGTCAGGACAACCCCGTCAGGGATCAGGTCTCCGAGTTCGCGCAGTCTCTGGGTCCCCAGGTGGTGTTCGGCGGTGTGACTACTGATATGGACGAAGCCCTCAGCCGGTTGGAGCAGGGTGAAATCGACCTGGTCGTGCAGGTTCCCGATGACCCCTACGAGCGGGTGCGGGCGGACGAGCATCCGACCTTCGTCCTGATACATCGGGAGATCAACCCCGTTCAGAGCGATTTTGTCGGCCGCTTGGGCCGGGCGTATGTGGACGAGGTCAACCGCGAGGTGCAGAAGCGCATCGCCGAGGACACCCAGCAGCGTTCGGGTGATCTGGAGGATGAGGTGACAAGTGCCCACGCACTTGCCCTTTCCCTGGAGCGCTCGCTGGCTCCCAGCCCCGAAACCCGCCGGGCCGGCGAACTCGCCGACGAGCTGGAGTTGATCCAGCGGCGGATCGACGAGCTCGGCCTGGTCTCACCCGAGGTGATCGTTCAACCTTTCGTCACCGAGGTGCGCAGCATTTCCGAGGTATCTCCCACTCTGTCGACCTATTTCATACCGTCGGTGCTCGTGCTGCTCCTGCAGCATCTGGCAGTCACTTTTGCCGCTCTCTCCATCGTGCGCGACCGGAGACAGGGCTCGATCGAGCTATTCCGGGTGTCGCCCATGACCTCGAGCGAGATGTTGATAGGGAAGTACGTCGCCTACATGATCCTGGGAGGAGCCGTGGGGGCCGTGCTCACACTGGCGGTGGTCTACGGCCTGGGGGCCCCGCTCCTGGGCAGCTGGTTGAACTACACTCTGGTAATGGCGGCTCTGCTGTTCGCATCCCTGAGCGCCGGCTTTCTGATCTCGCTGGTCTCGAACACCGAGAATCAGGCCGTGCAGTACTCGATGCTGCTCTTGCTGACGAGCGTCTTCTTCAGCGGATTTCTGGTGATTCTGGACGCTCTGGCACCGTATGTCCGCGTGATCTCCTGGTTGCTGCCCGCAACTTACGCCATCGAGTTGCTGCGCGAGGTGATGTTCCGCGGGAACCTCCTCGAGCCCCAATTGCTCTACATCCTCGCCGGCGGCGGAATGGTGCTGGCCGTGGTCGACTGGCTGCTTCTACGCAGCCGCATGAGCCGCCTCTAGTTTCGTGCTCTCACCGTTCTGTCCGGTGGGACGGCTAAGCTCAGAACAGGTTAAAGCGAACGTATGATCGCTCTGTTTGGGCGGAGGTTGAGGATGGAGTGGCTGAGCAGCGGAGAGTTGATGGGCCGGATGGTCGAGAATGGATCCTGGGTGGGGTGGCCGGCAACCGCGGTGATGCTCCTCATCTTCTTCTGCGAGCCGATCGGGCGGGCATTGCGCCCGCCTCGCGGTAGGCGGCCGCGATCTCCACGGGTGAGGCATTGAAACATGCGTACCGGACCACCCAGTTGATATTGGCTAGTTGAAGGCGCAGAGGCCCCCGCTCGAGGAAGCGCCGGCTTGACGTTCTAACCCGGCAAGGGAGGCGGACCAGCCTGCCTATTTGGGAAAGGCTTCTCGCGAACTCGAGGTCCTCCATGATGGGCTGGTCGGGGAAACCTCCGGCCTGCTCGAAGGCCGGACGGAGGCAGAAGAGCACCTGGTCTCCGTAGAAGAGCAGCCAGTGGGCAGGGTACTGCAAGGGCCGGGGCCAGTTGAGAAGCCGCAGGGTGATCCCTCGCATCGGCTCGAAGCAGGGCTGGAAGCCGCCGCCCACGACGCCCGGCTGGTGGAGGGCGCGTTCGACCGCTTCAGCCCAGCCATTGGGCAGCAGCGTGTCGGCGTGGCAGAAGAGCAAGATCCGCCCCCGGGCGTGCGCTGCCCCCAGATTCATCTGGGCGGCGCGGCCGCGGCCGCGGGCGCCGGTAACCAGGCGAACGCCGGCCGGGATTTCTGTCACCGTGCTGTCGGTGCTGCCGCCGTCCGAGACGATTATCTCGAGCAACTCATAAGAGTACTTCCGCCGGACGTGGGCCAGAGTTCGGGCGATCCAAGGGGCCTCGTTGAGCGTGGGTATGACCACCGAGAAAATGGGCATGTCTGCCGGTCTGACCATTAAGCTCCTTCTGGCCTTATTCGGGGACTCACTGTATATTTGCCCGCACGGATATTCGGCGGTTTGCGAGCGGTTTTTGGCTCGCCGCGGGCGATCAGCCCGGTCTCGCGGTCCTGCTGGATAGTCATCGATGACCGGTCCATTGTCTCCCAAGAGGAGTGAGCATGGCTGCAGGTACCGGTACGGTCACGGCCGCTGCCCTCGTGACGGACATGGTGAAGCTGCTCGGCGAGGAGCGGGTCTTCCACAAGGACGTGGATCTCAAGACCTATACCTACGACAGTTCCTTCGTGTCGCAGATCAACAACTTCACCCCCGAAGTGGTGGTGATGCCCGGAAGTACCGAAGAGGTCTCGCGCATCATGCGCTACGCCGATCAGCACGGTGTGGCGGTCACCCCGCGCGGGGCAGGTTCGGGGCAGACCGGCGGATCGGTGGCCGTGCGCGGCGGCATCGTCATGGATCTTTCCGCCTGGAACGATATCGTCGAGGTCGACGAGGTCAACATGCAGGTGGTGGTCCGGCCGGGAGTGGTCCACGCCGATCTCAACAATCACCTCTCCTCCCACGGCCTCTACTTTCCGCCAGACCCGGGCAGCTCCGAGTGGGCCACCATCGGCGGCATGGTCGCGAACAACGCCAGCGGCCTGAGGGCGGTCAAATACGGAAACACCGGCCAGTACGTGCTGGGGCTCGAGGTGGTCATGCCCGACGGGCAGGTGATCCGCACCGGGGGGCTCAAGTCGAAGGCGCTGAAGAGCGTTTCGGGGCTCAACCTCACCGGCCTCTTCCTGGCGTCGGAAGGCACCCTTGGCGTGATCACCGAGGTGCGCCTCAAGGTCTGGCCCAAGCCCCCTTCGCGTGCCATCGTCGTCGCCTACTTCGACCGCCTGGAAGACGCAGCCCAATCGGTGCTCGAGGTCTTCAAAGCGGGCATACTGCCCTCCGGCATCGAGATCCTGGACGACGGCGCCATCCGCTCGGTCAACCTATTCAAACCCCAACTCAAGCTGCCCGAGGTCGAGGCGGCCATCTTCTTTGAGGTGAACGGCAGCAAGGCCGCCACCGAGGACGAAGGACGCCAGATCGAGGAGATCGCGAAGAAGCGGGCGGGCTCGGTGGAGATGGCGACCGATCCCAAGCGCATGAAAGAGCTTTGGACTGGCCGGCAGGCCATCGGCGCCGCTTCTGCCCGAGCCAAGCCTAACGCCGCGCGCATCTTCGCCGGCGAAGATGTCTGCTTCCCCATGGCCAAGGTGCCTGAGGCTCTGCGCCGCATCAAGGAGATCGGCCGCGAGCACGACACAATGGTGGTCATCTACGGCCATATCGGCGACGGCAACATGCACACCGCACCCATCATCGATCCGCTGAAACCTGAGGAGGTCGAGGCGGCCCAGCGCGTGGCCGAGGACATCCACCGTCTGGCCCTCGAGATCGGCGGAGCCACCACCGGCGAGCACGGGGTGGGCTTCGTCCGCGCCGCCTTCATGGAGGAAGAGCATGGCGCGGCGCTCGAGGTGATGCGCCGCATCAAGGACTGTCTGGACCCCAAGGGAATCATGAACCCCGGCAAGATCTGGCCGGGGGAGGAGTAGGCAATGGAGGTCACCTATCAACTCGACTTTGCGCAGGAGCTCAAGAAATGCGTGCGCTGCGGCAAATGCCGCACGAGCTGCCCGGTCTTTCACGAGCTTCGCGGGGAGTCCGCCTCTCCCCGGGGCCGCCTGGCCTTGGTAAAGGCGCTGCAGACCGGAGAGCTCGAGCCGAGCGAGGAACTGGCCGATCGCCTCTACACCTGCCTGCTCTGCAAGACCTGCGCGGTTGACTGTCCTTCCGGGGTAATCAGCGACGAGATCTTCGTCGCCGCCCGGGAGTACCTGGCCGAGGCGTTGGGCCAGCCCTTGATGCAGCGGGCCCTTTTGCGGGGATTCCTCACCCGGCCGGGACTGCACTCGTCGGCTTCGTCGCTGATGCGGCTCTACCAGAAGAGCGGGGCCGCGGCGCTGCTCGACAAGACCCACTTAATCGAGCATCTGCCCGAGAAGGCCGGGGCGGCGGCGCGCCTCTTGCCCGACGTCGCAGGCAAACCGGGGCGAAAGCGCCTGCATGAAGTGACGCCCGCGCAGGGTGAGAAGAAGTACCGGGTGAGCTACTTCCTGGGCTGCGCCACCAATCTGCTCTATCCGCAGGTAGCGGAGGACACGGTCGAGGTGCTGAGCCGCAACGGCTGCGAGGTGGTAACCGTCGACGACGTCAAGTGTTGCGGTATGCCTCACCTGGCCTACGGCGACGTGGATACCGCTCGGGAACTCGCGCGCGAGAACCTGCGCGCGCTGGCCGACGCTGGGTCCGACTACGTAGTCAGCGACTGCGCCTCCTGCTCGGCCACGCTGGGCGAGTCCTACCAGCACTTGTTCGGCCCGGGCACTCCGGAGCAGGCGCGCGCCAAGGAGTTGGCGGACACTGTTTACGATGTCAGCCGTTTTCTCGTGGAAGTCACCGGAATCCAGCCCGGCGAGCACCAGGTCGAGGCCACCGTGACCTATCACGACCCCTGCCACCTGTCGCGGGCGCAGAAGGTCACCGAGCAGCCACGCGAAGTGCTGCGCGCGGTTCCCGGGGTCGAGTTCCGCGAGATGGCCGAGGCCGATCGCTGCTGCGGCTCTGCCGGCAGCTTCAGCGTGATGCATCACGATATCTCCACCAAGATCCTGGACCGCAAGATCGACAACGTCGAAGCCACCAAGAGCGAAGTCGTGGCCACGAGTTGCCCGACATGCACCATGCAGCTCAGCTTTGGCCTGCGCGAACGCGGTTCGAAGGCCGACGTAGTTCACCCGGTTCAACTGCTTGCTCGGTCGTATCGGGGTAGGTAGGCGGCAACTCGAGGGCAAAAGGAAGGGGCGCTCTTGCGAGCGCCCCTTCCGTGTAAGTGGCTGTCGCCCTTCGGCCTTTGCGCCGTTGGCAGCCGATTGAGGCAGCCGACTTAAATAAAGCCCACTGCCCAGAATAAGTAGATCATGGCCATTGAGACCACCCCGCCTATCAGCGTGCCTCCTCCGTACATGACCAAGGCTGATCGCAGTGGCATCCGCGACAGCGTAGTCGTCACCCAGAAGTAACTGGAGTTGACGTACTTGATGATCACCGAACCTGAAGCGCCCGCCAGCATGGTGGCTTCCGGGCTGAGGCCCAGGGTGTCCATCATGGGGGCGGCGATCGAGGCGGCGGTGATAACGCCGACGGTCGTCGAGCCGGTGATCATGTTGCCGATCACGCCCAGGACGAAAGGCAGGAAGATGTTGGGCACGCCGGCGTCGGCAATGAACTGAGCGATCTCGTCCACAGCCGGGGTGGTGCGCAGAATCCGGCTGAGAGAGCCGCCGAGGCCGGTGACGATGATGATCATGGCCGAGGTGCGCAGTCCCTCCTCTGCCCAGATGCTCCGCCGCTTCTCCTTCTGCTCGCCCTTGGCGTTCATATAGGCGATGACCAAACCGATCGACAGAGCGACCACCGGCCAGCCAATGAAGATCGCGACGTCCACGAGGATGTTGTCACCACTGATGGTGCCCTCGTCGACCAGGAAACTGATCACGCTTTGTCCCGCGATCAGGATCAGGGGAACGATGATGGGCAGGTAGGCCATCAGCGTCGAAGGCAGTTCGTGCTCCCGGCCCTGCTCCACGAAGGACTGGCCCAGGAACTCACGATCCGGCTCGGACTCGATGCGGGGGCCAAGCACGCGGGCATACAGGTACGCGGCCAGCGAAGCCACGAAGGTGGCCGCCGAACCCCAGAGGATGACCAAGCCGACATCCGCTTCTACCAGCGCCACCGCAGCCAGCGGGCCGGGGGTGGGCGGAACCATGGCGTGGGTAAGCTGCATGGAGGTCACGAGGCCGGTCGCCATGACCGCCATGTTCACGCCGGAGCTGATGGCGGCGGAGTGAACCAGGGGGTTGAGGATGACGTAGCCGACGTCGGAGAAGATCGCGATACCGACGATAAAGCCGGAGAGGGTCAGGGCGAGCGGCATGCGCGCGCGGCCGACCAGACCGATCATTGAAAGCGTGATGCGTTCCACGCCCCCAGTCTCTTTGAGCGCCTCTCCCAGGATAGAACCGAGTACGATGACTACGGCGATATCTTCGACCGTGCCCCCAAAGCCGGAGCTGAAGGCGTCGATAAACAGTTGACGGTCGATGGTCGGGAGCATTCCGAAAAGCAGGATGGGCACGAGCAAAGCAAAGAATACGTGCCACTTGAAGGCAGTGATCAGCAGGAAGAGCAGGGCGATAACCCCGACAAAACCCAAGATCGCCAAAGTTGAATTAGTAGTAATCAGTTCTTCCACGTAGATCCCCTTTCGTTCACGGGAAGATGATCCGTTGGTCTCACCGCACCTCTAGTGCTTCTTCTGCATCACCCCCTCCCAATGAGGCGCGTCGGGCGACGGCGGCGGAGCCGCCGTCGCCAGCTCTACTTCTGCAGATATTCAATGGCGGAAAGGACTCCACCTTGTTTGTAGGGGACGCCCGCATTGGCCAGGCCCATCTCGACTCCGGCCAAGGTGCCGGCAAGCGTGAGGTCATTGAGCCCACCCAGGTGACCGATGCGGAAAACCTTGTCCTTGACCTTGCCCAGGCCGGTGCCTAGGGACATGTCGTACTTCTCGAGGATCACCTTGCGCAGTTCGTCCGCGCTGTGGCCCTCCGGCATCAGCACCGCGGTCAGCACGCTCGAGTACTCCTCGGGTTCCTGGCAGAGGACCTCGAGGCCCCAGGCCTCCACTGCGCGGCGCGTCGCTTCGCCAAAGCGGTCGTGGCGGGCAAAGACGTTGTCGAGGCTTTCTTCGAGCAGCATGTCGAGGGCGACGCTCAGCCCGTAGAGCAGGTTGGTGGCCGGGGTGTAGTGCCAGAAGCCCTTCTTGTTGTTCTCCAGGATCGAATCCCAATCCCAGTACGAGCGGGCAAAGCCGGCGGTCTCGTGGGCCTCGAGGGCTTTATCGCTGATGGCGTTGAAGCCCAGGCCCGGAGGCAGCATCAGCCCTTTTTGCGAACAGCTGACGGTGACGTCGACCTTCCACTCGTCGTGGCGGTAGTCGATGGAGCCCAGCGAGGAGATGGTATCCACCATGAAGAGCGCCGGGTGGCCAACGCGGTCAATGGCCTCGCGGATCTCACCGATGCGGCTGGCGCAGCCCGTAGAGGTCTCGTTGTGCACCACGCAGAGCGCTCTGATCTCGTGATTCTTATCGGCGGCCAACTTCTGCTCAGCCACCTTGGGGTCCACCCCGTGCCGCCAGTCGCCGGGCACGAAGTCGACCTCGAGGCCGAGCTTCTCCGCCATGTTCTTCCACAGAGTGGCGAAGTGGCCGGTCTCGAACATCAGCACCTTGTCCCCGGGGGAGAGGGTGTTGACCAGCGAGGCCTCCCAAGCTCCGGTGCCCGAGGAGGGGTAGATGATGACCGGGCTTTCGGTCTTGAAAACCTGCTTGATCTGGTCGAGGATTTTGAGGCCCAGCTTGGCGAACTGGGGGCCGCGGTGATCGATGGTGGCCTGGCCGATTGCCTGCAGCACTGGATCCGGCACCGAGGACGGGCCGGGAATCTGCAGGAAGTGGCGACCGGCGGTGTAACGTACTTCTGCCATCTGAGATTGAGCTCCTTCTCTGTTTACTTACGGACGCGGCTCGAGTCGTCGACTACTCGTAGCGGGGCGCAGGAACCGCATCCCTGGCCGTGACCCCGACTTCGAACCGGCCCAGCTTCTCGATCTCGCAGGCGACGGTGTCACCGTCCTTGATCGTGCAGGTACCTGCCGGCGTGCCGGTGGCGATCACATCGCCGGGATAGAGGGTCATCACCGAAGAGGCAAACGCCACGATCTTGGCGACTCCCCAGATCATCTCGCTGGTGCGGGCGTCCTGCTTGAGCTCACTGTTGACCCAGGTACGCAACTGCAGGTCGTCCGGGTTAGGCACCTCGTCTTTGGTGGTGATCCAGGGGCCGATGGGAGTGAAGGTGTCGAAGGACTTGCGGGTGGAGCGCAACTCCTGACCCTTGAGGGTGATGTCCATGACACAGGTGTAGCCGGCCACGTAGTCCAGAGCTTCTTCCTCCGAAACTCTCTTGGCCTCCCGGCCGATGACGATGCCGAGCTCGCCCTCCTGATCGACGTCGCGGTCGGTGTAGGGGAGTTGGATGGACTCGCCCGGGCCGATTACCGAGGAGTTGGCTTTGAGGAAGACCCCCAGTTCCGCCACCGACCCCGAGGCCTTCTGCTCGGCGCGGTGGGCTGCGTAATTCATCGGTGCGGCGAGGATCTTTCCCGGGCGGGGTAGGGGCGAAGCCAGCTTGACTTCACTTAGGCTCATCCCCGGTTCGCTGCTCTTGGCCCGCTGTTCGATTTGCCCCTTGAGGCTGTCGAGTCTGCCCAGGAGCATCAGCATGGCCGCTCCCGGTCCGGCCTCAGCCGGGGCGCTCACCAGGTCGGAGATGTCGACGACCTTCTCGTCTGCCACCAGACCCAGCCGGTCTCCGTCAAACAGTGCTAAACGCAATGTCCATCCTCCTTCGTTTGGCGAGCCCGCCCAGTCATCTCCACAGCGTTGGTGCATATCTAGCATAAAGGTAAATAATCTACAAGAATGGTGAGGGCATTAAAGGGGGTGAAACCTAAATTAGCGACTAATTATTAAGTGAATGTTGACGGTGGAGTGTAATCACATATCTGATGTGTACTCAATAAAAGTGTCCATCACAAAATTTGATAAAGCCATACAAACTATGGCGGAATCCTCTTTGTGCTGCGGAGCACCCTATGGTTTGCTTATCGGGCCGGACGCAGGAGTTGGCGTCCATGACCTAGAGGTACAAGGGGAGGAATTCTTGGAGCTGAGCCAAATTCAGCAGGAGATCTGGGAAAGAGTCCGCCAAGATCTAGCCGAGGAGCCGGTCGCCAGCCCGGATCACTCGATGAGAGTCGCGGGTTGGGCGGCCCGGATAGGGAAGGACGCCGGTGCCGACATCCGCGGATTGGTAACCGCCGCTCTTTTGCACGACATCGGCGCGGTGATAGATCGTGAGCGCCATTACCTAGAGGGGCGTCAACGGGCGGAGGAGATCTTGGCCGAGGTGGGATATCCGGAGGACCGCCGCAGCGCCGCCCTGCACATCCTGGAGTCTCATAGCCGCTACGGAGGACCGCCCCCGCTCACGACGGAAGCCAAGATCGGCAGGGATGCGGATGCCCTCGAGTGGTCGGGCGCGATCGGCTTGGTTCGGTCGATCGTGCGGGGAGTGGCCGAAGGCAACTTCAGCGGCCACCTGGAAGACCTGCCGGCCTACCTGAAGGGAGAGATCGAGAAGGTCGAAGGCACTTTCCACACCGAGCAGGCGGAAGCTCTGGGGCAGGGCCGCATCGCGTACATGAGGAGCTTCCTGGAGAGGATTCGCCAGGAACTGGACTTCGAGGCGTAGATACGATGAAGGTCGGGATAAGCCGGCTGGACCATCTGGTTCTGACCGTCGCGGACGTCGAGCGGAGCGTCGACTTCTACGTTCGCGTCCTGGGCATGGAAGCCATCACCTTCGGCGGGGGCCGGCGGGCACTGCGCTTCGGCAACTCCAAGATCAACCTGCACAGCTTGGGTGGCGAGATCGCGCCGCACGCGGCGAGGCCACAACCGGGGTCTTCGGACCTATGCTTTATCGTGGAGCAACCACTCGACTTGCTGGCCGAGGGATTGCGGGAACTGGAAGCGGAAGTCATCCTGGGCCCGGTCCGGAGGACGGGCGCCCGGGCCCTACTGCTGTCACTCTATCTGAGGGACCCGGACGGAAATCTGATCGAGCTCTCCAACGAACTCAGGGACGAGGTCAGCGACGGTTGAGGACTCCCATGAGGATGCTGACGAGAAGCAGAACTAGGGCGATGATCAATAGCCAGCGCAACGCTTCCACGAAGAGTCCGACCCCACCGATGATGAGAGCGAGAATCAACAGCAAAACGAGCAGCCACATAAGCTCCTCCTGACATCGGGTTGGTGACTTCAGCCTGTAACTACCCAGCGTGAAACCAACCACAACCGTGCGGGCCTTGTGGATACCTCGAGTTCTATCGTCTGGCGGAGCAAAGCCGCACCGCGCGGGGGCACGGTGCGGCGACTCGAGTACGGGTTATCCCGCTAACTCGCTGGCGGCACCGCCTCCTCGGGCAGTGAGCGCCCCACGAGCTCCATCAGGTGATAGGCCTCTTGTTCGAGTCCCGATCTCTTGACACCCCAAGCGAGCTGCATGTGACACCCGGGGTTGAGCGTGACCACGGCGTCGGCCTCGGTCTTGACCACGTTGGCCATCTTGCGGTCGAGGACCTGCTCACTCTCTTCCGGATGCAGCAGTCCCCAGTTGGCTCCGCTCCCGCAGCACCAGTTGGATTCGAACATCTCGACCAGCTTTAGCCCGGGAATGGCCTCGATCAGCTGCCGCGGCTCCTTTGCGATCCCCTGGGCGTGCGCCAGGTGGCAGGGGTCGTGGTAGGTGATGGTCATCTCTACGGGCTTCAGGTCTTCGGTACGCATGCCCGCGCCGACCAGGAACTCCGAGACGTCCTGAATGCGCGAGCGGAACTCGTGCAGGTAGCGCCCGTCCATGCGGCCTTCGAGCAACTCTTCGTACTCCTTGAGAGCGGCGCCGCAGCCGGCGCAGTCGGTCACTATGGCGTCCAGGTCCCAGCGCAGGAAGGTCTCGACATTGTGCTCGCCCAGTTGCCGCGCGGTCTCGCGGTCGCCCTCAGTGAGGTGAGGCGCGCCGCAGCACTTGGCGCTCTTGGGGATCACCACGTCGAAGCCCTGGTGCGCCAGGGTGTTGATCGTCGCGCGGGAAACCTCGGGATACATCAGATTCATGATGCAGCCGACGAAATAGGCCACCGTGCCGCGCTTCTCCCCCCGGGCTTTGACCAGCTCGGGGACGCGGTTGCGAAGCGGGGGCTCCAGCTTGGGCAGCATCCCGTCCATCTTCTCCGCGGTTTCGCCTAGGGTCCCGGGCGTCAGCTCGAGAAGGTGGGAGTTCCTCACCATCCACTGCACCCCCAGGCGCTGGTACAGGCGCGCGGCCAGCATGGTGTCCTCCAGCCGGTCATGGTTGGGCAGCATGTACTCGAGCAGGAACTCGCGGAACTGCCTCCAACCTGGAGGCAGGGGGTGAGCCTCGTTGCGAGACTGGGCGCGCACGTGCTCCATGATGGGGCCCACCTTGACCCCGGCGGGGCACACGGTGGTGCAGGCGCGGCAGTCCAGGCAGAAAAAGCCTTCGTAGCAGACCGCCTCGGAGAGCTCCAGTTCTCCCTGGGCCACGGCCTTGGCGAGTTGTGCGCGGCCGCGTGGACTGGAACGCTCGCGGTTGGTAATTGCGAAGGTGGGGCAGTGCGGTAGGCAGAAGCCGCAGCGCATGCACTGAAGGATGTCTTCATAGGAGGGGGCGTCCTCGGGCAGGAAGTTGCCGAGCTGTTCGCCCTGCTTGTGGATGGCCTGCTCCGCGTCTCGCTTGGTGTACCGGGGTTCGCTGCGCACCGGTTGTTTCTCCTCGCTCATCTGGGCCCGGCCGTTTCCTGGAGATCCGGGATGAACATCTTGCCGGGATTCAGGCGACCGTCGGGGTCAAAGGAGTTCTTGATCCGCCGCATCACCTTGACTCCGCCCGAGCCAATCTGGCGTTCGAGGTAGCCCACCTTGGCCATGCCGATGCCGTGCTCGCCGGAGACGGTTCCGCCTACGGCCAACACATGGTCGTAGAGCTCCGAGAAGAAGGCGTGCACCCTCGTGATCTCCTCGCTATTGCGCTCGTCGGTGAGGGCGGTGGGGTGAAGGTTGCCGTCCCCCGCGTGACCGAAGGTGCCGACGGTCAAATCGTACTTCTTGGTGAGGCGCGCGATCTCGTTGAAAGTCGAGGCCAGCTCGCTCCGGGGAACCGTCGAATCCTCCAGGATGGTGGTCGGAGAAACCCGGGCCAGGGCCGAGAGAGCGGTGCGACGGGCGGCCGTAAGGTCCTCGGCCTCTTCGTCGGTCTGGGCGATGCGGATGGAGTCGGCGCCTACGCGCTGCAGCACCTCGTGTATCTCTGCCGCCTCTTCCTCGACCTCGGCCGGGTGTCCGTCCACCTCCACCAACAGAAGGCCCTGCATCTCCCGGGGCAGGCCAATGTCGACGTAGTCCTCGATGCTGTTGATGGTGGTGTTGTCCAGGATCTCCAGCGTGGCCGGGATGATCTTGGCTGCTACGATCTCGCTCACCGCTTGGCCGGCGGTGGCCACATCCTTGAAGTAGGCCATGGTGGATACTTTTTGAGAGCCGGGGTCGGGCGGGTAGAAGAGGCCGCGTGCCGCCACCGCGCTCGCCAGGTCAAGGGTGATCCCGCCCGGTTCGACGGTGGCCGTCAGGTTCTCCTCGTCGATCTCGAGGATGCGGTTCATGCGGGTCATTACCGCGACCACGCCGCCTTGGGCCGGGACACTCCCCCCGGAGAGCCCGGTACCGCTTCCGCGCGGGGAGAGGGGTAGACCGTTCTGGTTGGCAAACTAACGGCCCGGGCGGATCAGCGGGAGTCCAGGTTTTGCCCTTCAAAACCCCAAGACAAAAAGACCGGCGCCCGTCTGGGGCCGGTCTTCATTTGACGTCTGTCAAAGGTGCGTCTGTGGTCCTTCGCGGTTACCCGGCCTTGGCCGGTTGCTCCTTCTTCCGTGCTTCGAACTGCTCCACGGCGCTTTGCAGTTCCGATTCCAGCAGGACCTCTCGGCCTTTGGGAAACATGCTGTCCTCTTCTTCCTTCACGTGGTGCTCGGTATTCTCCTTGAGCACCTTCAGCTTGGATGCCCAGCGTACGTCCTGATTCTGCTCCACTTCTTACAGGTGGAGCTCGATGGCCTTGTGCTCCTCGGCCTCGTGGTTGGTGTGCTGGTTCACAACCAGAGTGACCAACCGAAGGTGCCCGGCGCTCCCCGGGGGCAAACCGGAGAGGGGCGCAGGGCCGGCCGCTCGTCCGTTTGGCTGATGCAGCCCGGCGGTAGCCTAAAGTGAAGCTATGACAGTCAGGAGACAGTGATATGAGCATGCCTGACCCGCCGCGAGACCGTTCGGGGAGACCCGTTCAGCGAGGTGGGGCCACTCCGCCTCAGGGGCCGCCACCGCCGGGAACGGCGCCATACCGAGGCCGCGGACCGGAGGAGCCGGAGTCCGGCGGGCCTGAGGGCGGCGGCAGGAACACCTGGATGTGGATAGCCATCTTCCTGGCCCTCGTGGTGCTTGTGGGTTTGGTCGTCTGGCTGTTGAGCGGTGGCGAAGAGCTTCAATCAGAAACAGCGGGGCTGACGGTAGACGACATCGTGGAGAGACCCGGGGAGTATCTGGGAGAGACGGTGTCCCTGGCGGGCGAAGTGCAGGAGGTCATCGATGCCCGCGCCTTCATCATCTCTCCCGCTGAGTTCGAGAGCGAAGCCGAACTGCTGGTGGTGGGGGCGGAAGCCCTTGCCGCTTTGGAAGGTGAGGCCGGGCAGCTACTCGTGCGACCGGGTGAGACGCTGCAACTGACCGGGGAAGTACGGCTGTTCGACACGGTCGACCTCGGCCAGGAACTGGGAACCGACTTCGGAGCCGACGATTTCCAAGCTTACGAGGGCGAACCGGTCTTGGTAGCGTCGCGGATTTATGGGGACGTCCGTGAGCGGGCGGGAGGTTCCACCACGTCTAGCTCGACCGAGCCCACGACTACCACCAGCACCACCGTCGCGGAGACCACCACGACCACCGCCCAGCCGGCGGAGCCTGAGACCACGACTACCATGGAGCCGAGAAGCGCTACGGTGTCCGACATCGTCTCCAGCCCCCAGGACTTCTTCGGATTCGACGCCACCGTGGTGGGCACAGTGGTGAATCCGGTCGGCGAGCGGACCTTCGCGCTGGCAACGGAAGGCGCGCCGAACGACGCGCCCCTGGAGGAAAGTGTGCTGGTGGTGGCCGCGCCGCAGCTCGTTGACCAGGTCGAACTCGGGACGCTGGTTGAGGTGACCGGCAACGTTCGGCGGTTCGACGCGGGCTTCCGCAACAGCTACGACACCGAACTGGACGAGCAAACGATTCAGGAGTGGGAAGGCCGGCCGGCCATTCTGGTCACACGACCCGAGCAGTTCGAGGTGCGCTGAGCGTCGAGCGCGCTGGTCCGGCGAGCGCGTTTGTCCGGCGAGCGCCTTCTAGCTCACCGTGCCCCGGTCGAACCCGGGAAGATCTCCTTCCCCTGGAGCGCTGCCCTCTGCAAATGTGTCCACCAATCCGTCTTCGGCCAAGCCAAACTCCATGGTGACCAGCTTGTATCGGTTCTGGCCAAAGGCGGCCTCCAGCCGGCGCTGGATTTCCGCCAGCACTTCGGGCCTGTGTTGTTGGACGTCCCAATCCCGGGTGTCTTTGTCGACTCCGGCCAGCGGCAGGTCCAGCACGGCGTCGGCTTCGATGAAGACCTTGAGCACGGCCATGGGGATCCCCCTTTTCTCGCTATGCCCTATTGGGTTAAGGCTACCCCCCCAAGACTCTCCCCAAAGAAAGCAACTTCCCAGAAGCGGCCCCCTGACGCAGGGGAGCCGCTCAGCTTCGACGTAGGCTAGGATTTGAGCATGAACTCCGGTGCCGACATGCCCGCCCTGCGGGCGGATGGCCTCGGGCGGGCGCTCGGGGGCGTCACCTTGCTCGATGGCGTCAGCTTTACCGTGCTCAGGGGCGAAGTCTGGGCGATCGTGGGACCGAGCGGTTCCGGCAAGTCCAGTCTCCTGCGCCTGCTGGTGCGGTTGGACGAGCCGTCCGCCGGAACCGTCTACCTCGGCGGCGTGGACTATCGGCAACTGCCTCCGCGGGAGTTGAGGCGGCGGGTGGGGCTGGTGGCCCAGCGCGCGGCACTCTTCCCGGGCACCGTCGCATACAACGTGAGGTTTGGGCCAAGCCAACGCGGACGGGAGTTGTCGCAAGGGCGGGTTGAGGAACTGCTCAGCGGAGTGGGGTTGTCCGGCTTCGCTGAGCGGGACGTCGCCAATCTCTCGGGCGGAGAAGCGCAGCGGGTGGGTCTCGCCCGCACCCTCGCCAACGAACCGGAGATCCTGCTCCTGGACGAGTCCACCTCGGCCCTGGATGAGGTCTCCTGCGAGGGGGTGGAGGAGTTGATCCGCTCGATCATCCGGGAAAACGAGCTCACCTGCATGATCGTGACTCACGACGTGGCGCAGTCCCGGCGGATGGCCGAGCACGTGCTGGTGTTGAGGCAGGGGCGCGTGGCGGAGAAAGGATCGGTCAAGGAGGTGCTCGGTGCTCACTCACCTGTTCGATAACGAGCTACTGTTGGGAGCTGCCCAGGCGGCCGTGGCCCTGGCCTTTGCTCTGCTCGTCATGATGCTCGCGCGGTATGAGCACGTCCACCTCGAGCGTGAATTGACGGGCGCCCTCCTGCGCGGTTTGGTGCAGATCGTCGCGGTGGGTTCGATCTTCCTGCTTCTCCTGCGGGCGCCGGGGTGGATCACGGTCTTTGTCCTCATGGGCATGATCACGGCGGCGGCGGCGATCGCGCGCCGCCGCATAGAGGGAATCCCGGGGGTCTTTGTGGTCTCTCTGTACGGGATAGCGTTTGGCTCGGGTCTGGTGATCTTGCCAATGACACTGCTTGGGGTGATCGAAACCCAGGTCACCGCGCTCGTTCCCGTGGGGAGCATGATCATTGCCGCGGGCATGAACACCTGTGCCCTGGCGCTGGAGCGCTTCCGCTCCGACGTTGAAAGCCACGTCGCGCAGATCGAGGCCGGTCTCGCCCTGGGCGCCGCCCCCGCCCAGACGGTCACTCCCTACGTCCGCTCTGCGGTCACCGCCAGTTTGATTCCCCACCTGAACACCCTGCGCTCGCTGGGTATCGTCTGGATCCCCGGGATCATGGCCGGAATGATCCTCTCGGGGACGGATCCGGTATACGCCGCGGTCTACCAGTTCGTCGTCATCGCCATGATCTTTGCCGCCGGCGGACTGACCGCCCTTGCCACCATGGTTCTGGTTCGCGGGCGTGTCTTCGGCGCCGCGGAGCAACTGCTTGTCCGACCGGGGACGGGAACGGCCTAGCGCGTCCGGCGGACACGCCGTCTCTTGCTCAGCCTGTCCTTCGTTGCGCCCATCTTGGTCGGGGCCACCGTCGGGTACTGGCTGCTCGGCCGGCCGACCCCCCCGTGGTTCTCCCGGCCGGATAACGAAAATACAGTGTTTCAGTTTCGCCACGGCGTCGGCGGGTCTGGCCGCCGGCGCGAGCGAAACTGAAACATTGGGGCGAGCGAGGCGAAGGCCGGACGATCCCCTCGCGCGCTACAACGCGCGCAAGTTCACCCGGTACGTCGTGGGTGCGATCGCTCTCATAGTGATCGGGCTCGTCTGGCGCGCCTTCGCCGGGCGTATCGGGTTGGTGCTCGGTCTGCTCAGTGCGGGGCTCGCCTTCGCCCTGCAGGAGGTGATCGGGGCCGTCGCCGGGTGGATCAACATCATCTCGGGCAGTATCTTCCGGGTAGGGGACCGCATCCAGATGGGCGGGGTTCGGGGCGACGTCATTGATGTCACCCTGCTGCGTACCAAGCTGATGGAGATCGGCTCTCCCGCCACCGATGACCGAGGTGGAGCCGCTGGTGTTCGTTCGCGCCACCGACAACTGGATGGAGCTCGCCGCCCGGTTCATCGTGCCCGTCCGCACGGCGCGTTCGGTCAAGGACGGGATGACGCGGCGTATTCGCCGGCGGCTGGCGGAAGCGGGTATCGAGATCTCGAGTGAGACCTTCGAGACCACGGTCCGCTTCCCGACCGGAGCCGCCGG
>Ga0209386_1000163_pt1 | contig 34253 bp, 39 predicted proteins | sample NGEPertwo_FD_184510 | JGI IMG/M metagenome (GOLD analysis project Ga0209386, IMG submission 184510) | Arctic peat soil microbial communities from the Barrow Environmental Observatory site, Barrow, Alaska, USA - NGEE Permafrost154B-two... | ecosystem: Environmental > Terrestrial > Soil > Wetlands...
ATTAAAGATATTTATCTTTATCCACTCAGCAAGAACTTTCGTGAGATTTTAACCCGAACAGACTAATTTGAGTTTTATTTTTTTGAGGTTAGTCTGTTAGTGAATGCTTTAGTGAACATTTACCTCATCAGAATACTCAATCTTGCCCGATTTAGCCGTACCGATGCCCATAAAGTATCTCTTAGCAAGCCCGAATATTGCCTTACCTGCTGGAATTTCTGTACTCTGGACAACTGTAGTAGGAAATGGGAACACATTATTTGTATACAAACCGCTAGCTATGTTTTGTACAGTTGTTGCAGGCATTACCTTTGTCAGGTAATCAATAGGATTAACTATCATAATTACTTCGTTTACAACTCTTGCATTTCCTTTTGAATCCACCGCCATGCCACCAAGTAAAGCACCATATGAAGTTGGATCTAAGGATTTTACCGGAACTTCAGCCTTTAGAGGATAAACTCCGCCAGTAACAACAACCCCGTCCTGTACCTGTCTGTTCATGCCGATTGGCATATTAAGGCCGGTACCGTTGATGATGGCCGCTTCAAGTCCAAAGGCCATCGCTTCGGCTAAAATGGTTCTGACGTAACGGTCAAGCCATGCGGGACCTAGATCTAACATGGACTTTGCAACAGGGAGGAACGCGGATAATTTCATCAGCGTCATGTTGATCTTTTTGAATCCGCTGGTAAGCTCTGTTACGATTGCGGCGGTCAAGGCACCCCAAGTTGCGAGCTGTTTTCCGTTTGTGTTCACGATATACTCAATCAATCCGCTTGTGTTTTGAAAATCAATAACGTTCAAAAGCGGATGAGTTGCAATGAGTTCGTCAAACACGGCATCAATAGTGGTAATTGGCAGTACGACCGTAAGGTCAGCGAGCGACTGCTTAGGACTGTTCGAACGCATTGCCTCAATAACAGCCTGATAGTATTTATTTTCCTCGGATGTAAGCTGTCTTACTCCTCTGGACGTGAGAACCGTGGTATCTGCTGTCTGTATCATTAACTGAGCTTCAGCCATTACTGATTCCTGAATGTTCATTGAAAAATCAGTGAATGCCTGTGCGAAGCCTTCCTCACTGCCGTCCTTGATTGCCTGATTTAGCTTCTGCAGGATTGCGGCTTTTTCTGTTTGTAAAAAATCCTTGTTTTTCATTGTTTTTTCTCCTTCTCAGCGATTCAACGCTTGTATGAATTTTAGTGTTTTGTTTTCTTTGGGTGTCTCTATTGGATCAGCCGTTTCGACTGGTTCAACCGGATCTGGTTTTTCGACTGGTTCAATTGGTTCGGACAATTCACGGAGTTGAGCCATCAGGAAATTGCTGTAACTAAGCTGTTGCTCCAATGTTTGATTCATCTTCTGTAGCATTTGCTTAGCACTGGTCAGGTCTTTTTCTTCCGCTATGATTTCATCGCAAAAACCATACTCAAGGCACTGCTCGGCATTCAGCCATTCCGCCTTGTCTAATATTTCCATTAGCTTTTCTTCAGTTAATTTGCCTCCTGTTTTTTCAAGGTAAGCCTTGCGATTGCCTACCATGAGCGTGTCCAAATCGTCGGCACTTTTCCTGTGATCTTTTGCGTTTCCGATGGATATATTCCACATGTTGTGAGGAAGTTGCATGGTATTTGAGTACATCTTTACCGTGTCGCAAGCCGTTAAAATAAACGTCGCCGCCGAAGCCGCAAAGCCATCAACATATCCCGTTACATTTGCAGGGTGTCTTTTTAGCTGATTTCTGATTGCCATAGCCTCAAGAACATAACCACCCAGACTGTTGACAAAAATATTTATCTGTTTTGCATCGGGATGTGCGCCTAGTTCCTCGCGAAAGTGTTTAGCTGAATTTTCCGATTCGATATAACACTGATTGACGTAATCAATCGCAACGTCTTCTACCTCGCCATAAACGTAGAGGTCAAGCGTGTCCGGCTGTACCGCCTGTTTCAGCTCCCACATTTGTTTTACTTTGTTGGTTTTAATCAATTGTTTCACCTCCTTTTTGGCATTAAAAAAGCACCTCGTGAGAAGTGTCGTTTGACGATTATTGTTTGCGGCTTTTATTTAGCAGGTTCTTTGTCTACCCCTAACGCCGCCAGAACATCTTCGACCGTACTGTAATTTTTGGTAATAAAATGCTGTGATGCCCACGGTTCGTCTATCGATTCATCGCCTGTAAGCTTTCTGATGTCGTTAATGCAAAACGCTCCGGAACCAATTAATTTATCAATCGCGATCGATACGCTCAAAATGTCTATGTGCAGGACTGCCCTTGTGTCGATTTTTAGGTATGTTCCTTTCGAGAATCCCGAGTATCCGTTTCGCTTTCGGTTGATTTCTTCGGCCAGATTATCTGTAAGAGGGTCGATACAGAACGTAAGGAAACTTTGCACCGCGTCCGCTATGCCCGCTATGTCGCCTCTCGCAAGCGCAGGAGGGATGCTTAGTGCCTTTGCTGTAAAATCGCTTATATCGTCAATCATCGCGCGAAGGTCCCGTGTTCCTTCGTTGCTGTATGTCTTTGAGCCGATGTCGGTGTACACATATCCTTTTGGCAGAGGCAGTACAGCATTTTCAGCAGTAAAGAATTTCTTGAACCGATTATTCATCAGATCATCAAATGCTGTTTTTGCCGCTTCGTTCCCTTGCGCAATAGTTTCGTAGTTCAGCACTCCGCGGTTGCCCCTGGACTTTTGATAGGCTTTCATTCCGTAAGCAATGAGCTTTCCGTAGCCTTCATAAATGCCAATTGTGACTTTCCGCATATCCTTTTCAGATAGTTTAAAGTACATCACCTCGGACATATTGTAGGTTTTGTCAAACGTGAAGTCGCCAACAGTAACACCGCTGAACAGGTTGTCTCTCAGTGCAAATTCTGTCTGTTGGAAACTGTCCGCTATCAAGAATTGTCCGTTTTCCTCAACAACCAGACATTCGTTGTATCGATAAAGCTGGCTGATGAGCTTGTGCATAAAGGCCGAAGAGTTCTGATTCGCGTTTGGGCTTATGTTCCACGCGTACCACTCCTGCTTTTTAACTTCCTTATTGTTTTCAAAAGTCTTTAGCTCGCACTTGCTGACAGAGTTGGCGATCATATTCACACACGACCAAAACGCAAGCTCCCGAATGTGTATTTCGGTTACCAAATTATAGAATTCTTCATCTGTAACCTGTGTTGTTGTTACGATTCCCCCAGATAGGAAGTTTCTGATGTACGTCAGTAAACCCAATTTTTCTCACCACCTTTCAGTAACTATAAACGGGAAGATCCGCGACAACAAATTCACCATCACCCAGTTCGTTTTCAATGCACATCGCGTGAACAATCGCTTGAAACGCATCGGTCTTCCTTGTTTTCGCCTCAATTTTTCCATAATAAAAAGAACCCGTATCACTCCCAATGCTTTTACTTGCCCTTATAAGCTTTGTATTATTACAGCACCAACGCATCAAAGGATTTTCACCCCACACGAAATATTGATTAGCAAAGCAACTATCAATCACAGGCACAACTTGCATAATATCGGACGGTCTAACCAACTTTACGTTCTTGTAATCCTTTGCATCAAATCCAACTTTTTTAAGTGAGTTTGCCAGTAATGCATATCTAAAATTATCAAGAGCAAGTTTTTGCAGGTTATATTTTACCGCTTGCTCAGCTACCCAGTTCGCTATCAGATCTGGATGGATCTCGACATCATCTACGAGCGTGAGAAGTCCATCTTTCGCCCACTCCCTATATGGTATTTTCAGCCTTGGAATGTCAGCAAATTGCAAACACAACCACGAATGTCCTATGTCATATCGGATATCTCCCGTTCTGAAATGAATTACAGCGGAGGCAAAATCTGTAACTTTGGAATAGTCAATTCCAACTACGCCTGTTCTACCCGTAAGATCTGGTATCGGTTTATTGGTGGCGAGAATGTTCTCTCAACTTGTTACCTCAACGTCTTTGTTTCCCTCGGGAGTATTCATTCTTTTTGTCATGAAAGCTGTGAACTGATTCGGATTAGCAAGCCAGTCCTTGTATTCCTTTGCGATTTCTTCTCGTAGGTTCGGCAAGTATCTAAGCGATGGGTTCGCTTTCTCCCAACAGGCCGGATCACTGACCTCTTCCTTGTCATCCAATCTGCAAATAAAAGGCAACATGCCGTTATCTGGCATATCACCTTTTAGGATTTCGATTGAATCTTTTATCATGTCATCCAGCGGCCCGTCTCTTACGTCCCCATTGGTTGTGGCATATGTTCTTCTTGGGTGTTTCTTTTTCCCTAACCCCGTGGTAAAAACATTAATGTTTGCGTAATCCTGGTACTGATGGATCTCATTAAAAATAACTATCCCGGAGCGCAGGCCGTCTTTTCCTTTTGGCGAATTGGTCCTACCTTTTATGATTGACTTGGTTTTTAAATTGACGACCTCTTCTTTGTTCCAGTAAAAGTACTTCCTCATCTTCGATATCTGATGTGGTTGTTCCAGTGCTTCAATGACATCCTTTAAAGGTTGCATTGCCTGATCTTCATTGTTGGCGCAAATATCAACATTATAGTTTTTGATCCCGTTGTGTTCACTCGAGAGGCAGAAGGACTCATAAGCTATATATCCATCTTTGCCAGCGCCTCTTCCGACAAGCATAAACAGATCAGGCCAGCGTGGCATCTTGTCTTTTGTGCGATATGTGCAGCAGTGCAAAGCTAAAACAAACTCTTCCCACTCGAATATTTTCTCGTATGGGAAATACTTAGATAATTCCAAATACTTTTCAAGTTGTTCATCGTCGGTATAAATATCCTCGGTATCAAAGCACTTACGGACATGAACCATTAAATCGTGCTGTTCTTCGCAGGCCCTAATCTCTCCTTTTTCCACCATCTCCATGTATCTGAGGATATGCGGGTTGATTTTAGAGTTCCTCGTCTGGTTCGACATCCATGCTCACATCCTTAAGTGAGGTGATAACTTTCATAAGAGTTGATGCTGTACGGTTTGCACTATCAGCCGTCTTATTGTAGGCGTTTACCGCGGGATGCTCATACATATTTGCCCGGCCTTTAACATACTCTTTAGTAATAAGCGTGCCGCTTTCTACCAGCTCTTTTTCTAAGTCCCCCAGTATTTTTAATTGAACCTGATATCGCTTGAATGTTGTTATAAATAAAAAGTTTTGCTCTGCTCCACTTTTTTGTGCCATCTCTATTATCTTATTTGCTTGTTTGTTTAAATCTATTGCAGCCATTCTCTCACCTTCTTTTATTCATTCAGTAGCACCGCCTTTTCGCCTGTGAATGTTTCATATCTCTTTATTATTACATCACAATATTTCTCGTCGAGTTCCACTATGTAGCACGCTCTTCCGGTCTGCTCACAAGCAATAAGGGTAGAGCCGCTACCCCCAAACGGGTCCAGTACGATATCGCCCTCTTTACTTGAATTCGTAATAAAGTATCCACAAAGACCAACTGGCTTCATTGTCGGGTGTTCCGCGCTCTTCTGCGGCCGGTCAAATTCGACCAGGGTAGTCTGCTTGCGATCAGCATACCAGGCGTGGCTGGCGCCGTCCTTCCAGCCGTAAAGGATCGGTTCGTGTTTCCATTGGTAATCCTGGCGACCCATGACCAGCGAATTCTTTACCCAGATCAAACACTGGCGCAGAGAATAACCAGCCTGCTTGAAAGCTGTCCGGAAGTTGTACCCCTCACTGTCAGCGTGAAAGACATAAATCGCCGCGCCCTTTTTCGAATGCTCATACATCCGCATAAAGGCATCAGTCAGGAACTGAAGGAATTGTTCGTCTTGCATCTTGTCGTTTTGGATTTTTAGTTTATCCTTTGTTCCACCCTCATAGTCCACGTTATACGGTGGATCAGTTAAGACAAGGTCTGCCTGTTGTCCGTTCATCAGCTTTGTAAATGCCCCTGAAGATGTAGAATCCCCACAAGCCAGCCGGTGTTTTCCAAGCATCCAAACGTCACCGAGCTTGGTTATCGGTTCTTCAGGGAGATTCGCCTCAACGTCAAAGTCATCTTCCAAGGCTTCATCGTCCTCTTTAAACATTAAGTCAATTTCTAAGCCATCAAAACCTGTTAATGATAAATCAAAATCAAGACCTTGCAGTTCCTCAATTTCAATCTTTAACATTTCCATATCCCAGCCAGCATTTAAAGCGAGTTTATTGTCTGCCAGCATATATGCTTTCTTTTGTGCATCAGTTAAATACTCCACAAACACGCAAGGTACTTTATCAATACCTTCTGCCTTGGCTGCAAGGATTCTGCCATGTCCCGCAATGATGTTAAACTTTCCATCAATCAATACAGGATTAACAAACCCAAATTTTCGGATACTTGCCTGTATTTGCTTAATCTGCTCATCACTATGTGTGCGAGCGTTCCTTGCATAAGGCACAAGTTTGTCTATATCAACAAGTTTTAGTTCCTCGCTCATCTTCATTTTTTATCATTTCCTTTCCAAAAAACTCATGCGCTATCCTTAGTTCTCTTGTCTGGAACCCACCCGAGTCAATCGCATTTTCCTTAAATCGGGTATTATTTTGACCGGGGGCGGCATCACCAGCGCTCCTTGTCCATTCTCATATTGCATAACCATATTCGCCATGATAAAACTCTGATGCTTTCTTATATGCTTCATGTGCTCCCTCTGCTGTTTCATATCTTCCCAAGTCTATTGTTTTACCCTCAAACTTTATTCTTGCCCTCCACTTAGTGTGGTTAAACCCCACTCCCTTATACCCACTTTGATTATTGCTTTGTGGTTTTACGTTGCACATATTTTCTTTATGCAAACAAGACCTTAAATTACTTTTCCTGCAATCGTGTTTGATACGGTTTATGTGGTCTATCTCTTTCCCTATCTCAACATCAGACAAATAGCGATGAAGCCCTATAGTCTTTCTGTTCTTAGACGTAGTAACGTATCCTCCTGATGAAATGAACCAATAATATTCTTTTACCTTTTCTAAATCTTCTTTGTCAAAGTAAAACTCTCTGCCCTTTGTATCTACTCCTACGGTGTACCCGTCCTTTTCATAAAATGTATTTTCGTTTCTCTTATCAGTCCTCATGTTAAACATTCTCCTTATGTCTTATTCTCCATATTTGAGCATAAGAAAAAGCACACTGGAGTTGTGTGCTTGTCAGTATTGCAATACTGTCTTATGCTTTATAAAAACACTTTCGTGTAATCACCATTTTTCTTGGTTTAGTTGTTCTTTGACGTTCCACCTAAGTCTTTCTGGATGGCACACGGCCTCATGGCAATCTTTGCATACAGAAATCAACTGTCGCTTTATGTTTCCGTTATCATCAACATAGAATTTGCTCAATGCTAACTCGGGATGAATCTTTACATAGTTAACGTGGTGAACGTGAGTGGCTTTTTTATATTTACCTTTTGCCTTGCACATCTGGCACTCATGCTTATCATCGTCCAGCACCTCACCTCTAAGCTTTAACCATTCACTCCATGTGTAGAATCTGTGCAGATCATTCTGCTTGATGCAGTCCTTGATGAAGTTAGTTATATCCACGGCACTACAGTAGCGACCATTCGTCAGTTCAGGACAGCTTGGATATTGCTCGCTCATCGCAAGCCGACCGCAGCCGGGGTATGCGCAGGGACGCTTGGGTTTGTAGGGCATCGGTTCACCTCCTTCGTGGCATAAGAAAAGCCCCCACGGGATTTCTCCCATGAAGGCTTCAACCATTCTATCTTGGCAATTATAATACTATCACATATCGGGTATGCCATAGTGTGTCAAACTGTGCCAACTTTCAATTTGGAACAATAAAATTTTGCAGGGCTGCCGAATGGATGCGGTGAACCGTGCGATTAGACACGTTCATCAGGATACCTATCTTGCTCCAAGAGTAATTGTTGACGTAGCGGTATCGCAGCAACATCTTTTCATCTGCATTGGAGACCTGATTGATGGCGCTGTTGATTGCGCACTTCAAACCGATGAGCCTGGCAACCTCCTCGCTGAGTTCCTTCTCCATGTCGATGATTTTGCAGATGCAGCGAACAAAGGGTGGGTCAGTATTGCGGGTGTGGTCAACACGCTCTCCAAAGTTGCTGCCGGAAATACTGGATGCAAGAGCACGAAGATCATCAATCTCCGCAAGGCGGGAGTTTACTGTTCCATTGATGCGGTAAGCCTGATTGAGATACTCTTTTGCCGTCATATCAGACCACCTCGCATTTGAGTTTCTCAAGAAGAGCCTTTCCGTCAAGATTGGTTAGTGCACTGAACCACCCGTCCAAGAAGAACTGTTCGATGGACCGTTTGTCAGCCAAAGCGGAAATGTAATCATTGTTCTGTTCATCTTCTTCGCAGAGAGGGCGGTGGACGTTCAACCACATGGCCAAGTCGCGGTAATCCTTCACAGCCTGCAGGATAATGGCATTTGCCAAGTTTTCATAAGGGTTCATAGTCTGTACCTCCGAATAATTAGATTTCACTCGGATTGGCACGGGTTGTCATAGATTGTCTCAGATTTTCAAATTTGCCTTAACCGCATCGATCAGTGCCGCCTGAGTTTTGTCCTTTTGCGATAGGGCTTTCAGTATGCGTTCGTCGATGGTGTCCTCTGCGACGATGTGGTGAATGACCACCATATCCGCCGTCTGACCCTGCCGCCACAAACGGGCGTTGGTCTGCTGGTACAGTTCCAAACTCCATGTCAGTCCGAACCATATCAGTGTGGAACCGCCCGACTGCAGGTTCAAACCATGCCCGGCGGAAGCGGGATGAACGACAGCCACGGGAATCTCGCCGTTGTTCCACCGCTTTATAGAATCGGTGCTGTCCAGCTTTTCCACCTTGAAGCGTTTTTGTATACGCTCAAGGTCGTGCTTGAACCAGTAGGCTACCAACACGGGCTTACCGTTGGCGGCTTCAATCAAATCCTCCAGCGCGTCCAGCTTTCGGTCATGTATCGCTATGACATTACCATCCTCGCCGTAGACTGCGCCATTCGCCATCTGCGTCAGTTTATTGGACAGCCCCACGGCATTGGCGGCATCGATGTCCTGTCCGTCAAGACTGAGAATCAAATCGTCCTTTAATGTCTGGTAGCATTCCATCTCTTTTTCGGAAAGCCGCACGGGGACTTCGTTTATAACGCATTCCGGCATTTTGAGATAGTCGGTGCTTTTCATGCTGATAGTGATATCCGACACGAGGTGGTATATCGCTTCCTCCGCGCCCGGCTTCAGTTTGTAGCTGAACACAATCTGCTGATTGCGCTTGTCGGGAATGAAATAGTCGCTGCGGAAGTGGGTGATGAACCGTCCGAGCCGTTTGCCCATATCCAGCATGCGGAACTCCGCCCATAAATCCATCAGGCCGTTGGAGGAGGGAGTACCCGTCAGCCCGACCACGCGCTTCACCTTCGGCCGCACCGATGAAAGGCTTCTGAAGCGTTTCGCTTGATAGGACTTGAAGGATGATAGCTCATCGACCACCAGCATATCGTAGTCGAAGGGCAGACCGCTTTTGGTGACCAACCATTCCACGTTCTCGCGGTTGATGATGTAAATGTCGGCTTTTTGCAGGAGCGCCGCTTTACGCTGAACCTCGCTGCCGACCGCCACGGAATAGGTCAGTCCATGCAGATGCTCCCATTTTTCAAGTTCCGCAGGCCATGTATCCCGTGCCACTCGAAGGGGTGCCACAACCAGAACCTTGTGTATCTCAAAGCTGTCAAACAGCAGGTCGTTTATTGCGGTCAGCGTGATGACGCTCTTGCCGAGACCGCAGTCGAGAAATATGGCGGCTATATCGTGATTCTCGATATACTCGGTGGTGTATTTCTGATAATCATGTGCCTCGTATCTCATCAAGTACCCCTCCGATCTGTTCTATGCTGTCAATGCAGAATACCGAAAAGCCAAGTGCCTCTAACTGCTTTTTTCGCTTTTCCTGCAAAGGGCGCAGCTTTTTGCCCGGCGCTTTCAGTTCTATGAACGCCAGCTTTCCATTAGTGAGAAGCACAAGGCGGTCTGGCAGCCCGTCATAATTTGCCGATGATATTTTCAGTGCGATGCCGCCTGTGCTTTTTACCTTTTTTGCCAGCTTTGCTTCTACTGTTTTTTCTCTCATATTCCGTGCCTCCATCATGCAAATTTCATATTGGGTTAGGGTCAACCAGGGTCATTTCATAAAACCCCCTTTAGACTAATTTTTTATGTCTTAAAGGGACTTTTTGTATTTGACCCTTATCGACCCTAACCCTCAGTTCAGAAAGTCCTCAAAATCACCGTCATCAACCTTCAGTTGAAGCCCGGTAATGAAGCTCCTGCCCTTGGGCTTGATTTTCTGAAAGCCCGCATTCTCAATGGCTGCGTAGAAATCCGTCGTGCTGCGTACAAACTCATTCGTTTCAGCACAGTAATTCCGATATGCGACATAGAGGTCGCTGGACTTTTCTCGCAAATTGCCGCCGAGCTCACATTTATCCTCAAGGAAGTGACCGAGCCAGTCGTTTTCCCGTTTATACGTCTCGATTGCGTCGCTAACGCACTTCGGGAGCGGGATTTTGAAGTCGATGTCGATTACCTTTTTCGCGCCTTCGATTACCCATGCAAGAATGCTTTCACCTGCGTTGGCATAAAGGTACTCGGCGTAATTCTTGATATCGCCTTCGCCCTCAATCTTGGCGTTAAACGGAATGACAATCAGCCTGCGCCAGATACCGGCGTCCGACGCGCCCACCTTTGGAAGATGGTTTGTGTAAAGAACCAGCGTGTGGCATGGAGTAAAGCTGAACGGGTCTTTGTACTTTTTTTCGGCGAATACATCGTCCGTAGAACATAGCTGCTTTACGACGGAGTTGTTCAGGCGCGTACCTTCCTGCAGTTCCGCTGCAATCAATAGGCGCTTGCCATTGACCTCAGCCATCTCAGGCTTAATGTTCCTGCGGCATCCGACGGTGAGCGCATCGGCGGAGATGTTGCCGCTGTACAAGCCCATCACACGGGATACTACGTTCCAGAAGGTGGACTTGCCGTTGCGTCCGTCGCCGTAGGCGATAATCAATGCTTCCAGATATACTTTGCCGATGGCGGCAAGGCCGCAGACCATCTGCACATAATCAATCAGAATTCGGTCGCCGCAGAAAATAAGGTTGATGGTGTCCCTCCACAGCTTTTCGCCTTTATCGCCGGGTGAAACGGAGGTGATTTTCGTGATATAGTCCTCCGGTGAGTGTTCTCTGGCACCGTCCATACCTTTGCGAAGGTCATAGGTGGCGGCAGGCGTACACAGAAGAAAGCAATCCGTATCAAGGTCTCGCGGCGAGATTTCCAGCATCGGATGTGCTTCCCGCAGCGTCGCCGTGATGTTTTTCGACTCCCTGCGCTTGATGGCAAATGACTGGTATGCTTTCGCGGCGAGAAAGGCGGCATATGCTTCGGCCTGCTCATCATTGAACAGCGACTCGGCCTTGCTCTTGGAAGTGGTGTCCAATATTTCCTGTGCGCCGACCTCCGACAGCATTTTTGCAGCGGTCAACAAGTCGCTGGTCGCCTCGTCCAGTTGGCGTCTGGTGAGTTCCTGCGCGACCGCCTGTGCGCCGGGTTCAGTTTCCTGCCAGTAGTTTTCGCTGTAGCGGATGTAGTGGGTAGCCGGAGAATATCTCAGTTCGCTGCCAAAATACTTTGATAGCACCGTAGCCTGTCCGACATCGGAGAAATCGCCTGGCTTATAGGAAATGTCAGAGTTGTACACCTCCGGCGTAACATATCCGTCCTGCCGCTGGATGCGCTGATAAAAGCTCCGTGCGCTGCGCCAGATAGTGGCAAGCTCCTGTGCGTCCAGTGGCGGAGAGCATTTTGCGGCTTCGTCGCAGAAACATTGATGCGCTTCCTCGGTATCCCCATACCGCTTAAGGACACGCCCGGCAAAACGCGAGAGCGTGGCGTTCCGGCTTCCCTCGGCAATGACGCGGGGTTGACCGTTGTTCTCCATATCCGCATCGAAATCGTCATCCCGTAAAAAGGCGGTCAAGTTCATTGCTCCGGGATACAGCTCAACCTCCGGCTCTGCGGTGCCGAAGAAGAACCGCGCTGCGTCAAGCGCCTTTGTGTCGAAAAATGGAAAGATGCCGCAGACCAGCTTTTTCATATCTGCATAGAGCTGCGAATCGGAAATGCGATCAATGGGAAACAGAATGTGGAACTTGGGCCTCGCGGCTTTGCCGTTCTTTTCTTTCATATTGTTGCGGCTGTAATGCACGGCGAATTTAACGCCGGGAAAGGTGATCGCAATGTCGGCGGGAACGACCCAGTCAGCGGGGTCTTCCGAATGGTCGTTGTCGCAGTCGACGGGAAGACAGTCCGCACCGATGAAATTGGCTCCGCTGCGGTAGCTGTTCTGGTACTCGGCGCACACATAGTCACATTTGACTGCTTCTTTCAGCACGGCTTCGTCCGTGACATTTATTTTATTCGGATACAGGCAGTTCCCGCGATTGCCGATACAGTCGGCACGGTATAGCGTAAACATCATTTTTGAACCTCCTCACAACTTTCGGTAAAATAGCGCAATCGGTAATTCTTCCACCGGGCGCGTTTGATTTCTGCTTCCATACCAGCTGAGATGCGTTCGCCGAACACCCATACCTCGGAGCATTTGCTCATCAGGGCGTTGCCGAAGAACAGACCCAGCTTTCGCTCTGCGGGATCGGCGTCATTCATAAACTGCGGAAACAGGAGATGCGGTGCGACGGGGATATAACCTTTGTCTACTGCAAATCGGCTGTATCTCTGCGTTGCCTGCACATTGTTTTCCGTATCCCCGGCATAGGGCGAGCAGATATACACGATGGGTCTGAATGCCCGAAGCGCACGTTCTTCCTTTTCTATGACGGTCATAGCTTCATAGGCGGTCGGGTCGTAATATCCCTCGGCGTTGTATTTGTCTATACTCATTCCGCACCCCTTTCAATCACGGGCAGAATGCCGCGCCCGCTTTTGAGCAGGTCATAAAGGAACAGTCTGCCTTTTTGCGTCCAATAGGTGTGCATGACACTGCGGTCGGCGTCGATAGCGTGGGTGCGGGACTGGGTATAGCCCTGATTGGCATAATCCTGATATAAAAGCCACGTGACGCGCATCTTAAACTGGATGCCGAGTTCGTGAAGCAGCTTGTTGAACGCACGGCCGCTCATACCGTAGTCCTTGGCAATCTGCGTAACGGGTACGGTGTTCTTGTTTTGCAGAATGAGATCATAATAGCTGGCTTTCGGTTGCATCTCGGCAATCTGCTGTTCCTGAATCGCCGCCGTGAGCTGTAACAATTTTGTACGCTCGCGCTCCGCTTTGAGTTCCTGCAATGCGGCGATAAGGACGTCTGGGTCAGCGAGTAGTTCGTCGGTAGCGTAAAGGCCGTACTTGCGGATGGAAGGAATGACGTCATGCGTAATCCATCGTCTGAATGCTCTCGCTTGCGGCTTGCGGCTGCCGAGAATGAACGTGTACAAGCCGGGTTCGTTTATGATATTTCCGTTGTCGTTCCCTCTGCTCAAGCCCTCAATTGAAATGAGGGCTTTCTCATCCTCGTCGAGGCGCTCCAACGCCATAGTGGGATTGCCGAGTTCAAGCACCCTGCATACATCCGCCGCGACGAACCACGGCTCGCCGTTTTTGTTTACTGTGCGCACATCGCAATCCTCGTAGCGATAAATCTGAATAGTGTTCATAAAAATCAACCTCCTGTTTTTTTCGGGGTCATGCCCCTTCAAAACTCACTGGAGGGAAATGCGGGTCTTGAACGAAAAGAATCAATCTTTTTTATAAAAATCCGTCTCATAACCATCGGCACGGAGTTTCAACCCCTGCACCCAAGGCGGAGTTCGGCTCATCTGTTCGCACAGGGCATCGAGCGACATACGTTTGTCGGCTTCGATGACCAGTTCGTCGTGGATATGCATAGTGATAAAGCAGTGTCGGAGCGCCTGCATTGCGTAGCAGAGAATATCGCGAGCTGTCGCTTGTACGATGTTTTCCACGATTTTGGGTCCGTAACTTTCGATGCGTTCCCATTTCTTCGTGCTGCCAACGCCTTCGTATGTGATACAGTCGCCGCCGAACCTGTTTTCTCCGATGCGCGGCTTCACATAAGCGAGTCGTCTGCCGGACGGAAGGATAATAAAAAGCATCCCGCTCTGATACGCAAAGCAGATGCCGTGCGTATCGGTCGCAGTCTTTTCTTTCACAGCTTTCATCGCGGCGCGGTCGACGTCCCACCAGAACCTCACGATGTTCGGATTGGACGAGCGCCAGGCCGACACGAGCGGAGGCAGCTCATCTTCGGTCAGTCCCATGTCCAGAGCGCCCATTGCCTTGAGTGCGCCCACAGAGCCGCCGTAGCCGAGGGCGAGTTCGGCAATTTTGCCTTTTTGCCGCAAATGCCCGTTCACGCCGTGTTTCTCCACGGGGACTTTGAACATCTGGGAAGCGGACGCGCAGTAAATATCGCCGCCGCTTTCAAAGACCTTCTGCCGCCATTTTTCATCTGCGTACCAAGCGATGACGCGGGCTTCGATAGCGGAGAAGTCCGCTACGATGAACTTGCGTCCGGGCATCGGAACGAAAGCCGTGCGTATCAGTTCCGAAAGTACCTTCGGCACGGAGTCGTAGAGCATTTCCAGCGCATCAAAATCGCCGCTGCGCACAAGACCACGCGCCTGCTCCAGATCCGGCAGGTGGTTCTGGGGAAGATTTTGCATCTGAATTAATCTGCCTGCCCATCGCCCGGTTCTGTTCGCACCGTAGAACTGGAACATACCTCTGGCACGGTCGTCTGCGCAGACTGCGTTCTCCATCGTCTGATATTTCTTGACCGAGGATTTTGCCAACTGCTGACGAAGTGTAAGCACTTCACGCAATTCCGGCGGTGCTGTTTTCAGAAGCTCCGCCACAGCCTTCTTGCCGAGGGTATCCGTTTCAAGCCCTTGATCGGCAAGCCACTGCTTCATTTGCATAACAGAATTTGGATTGTCCAGTTCGGTGAGGGTCTGCAGGTGAGGGTCTGCATCAGACGCGTCAGCTCTGTGCGCGAGCGGGTATCCATTGCGACGGCTTCTCTGACGAGCGTCATATCCAGCGCCACGCCCCGGTCGTTTATTTCTTGGTCGAGGTGGTATTCGTCCCATATGGAGTCCGGCACGGCAAACTTCGACAGTTTTTGCTGTATCGACATTTCCGTCTCTACATCGCGTTTGTTATATGATTTGAAGGCATCCCATTTTTCCTTGGTGTGGATTGGCAGATTTCGTGTGCGCTGCCCGTTTGCGGCGGTGGGCTTACAGGGTACGCAGAAATACCGAATGAGGTCTTTGCCTTCGGTCAGCTTCTTCTTTTCAAGACCGAGTACCGCGCCGACGCCCTCAAGGGAAAGTGGCAGTCCCATATACGCTGACCACACCATCGTGCATTTCCACGCTTCCGGGTCGAGGTAATTTCCGACTGTATCCTGCGGAATACTGTAGCCCGTGTTATCGAAACGACAGATGTAACGGAGATACCGAGAAAGACAGACCCTCTCGAAATGAGCGTTGAACGCCCACTTGACCACATCGTTATTTGTAAGCGCAGCGAGAATGTCCATCGGGATGGTCTTGCCGTTTGCAATATCGACCACCTGTGCTTCACCGCCGTCAACGGAATAGCCGAACAGGAGAATTTCAAAATCCGGCTCTTCTGTATAGCGATATACGCCACACTTGGAGAGGTCAATACTACTGTAGGTCTCGATATCAATTCTGAGTGATTTCATAAATCAGCCGTCCTTTCATAAACCCATACAGGGTGGCAGATTGCTCCGCCACCCTTCGGGTTTCTGGTGTTTAGGCGAGGAAATCCTCGTCCTCGTCGGTTGTGAAATCGGACTCAGCACTGGCTCTGCCGCCGAGCGGTTCGCCGTCACGGATTTTCTGAAGATTGTTCAGTCCGCAGGCGATGCCCTTGTTGCCGTTTGAGTTGAAGGCGTAGAAGGAAATGCTCGCTCTGCCGTACACGCCGCTATAAACTTCGGAGCGGGTGATGATGACATTACGGTCAGCATCGACGACGCCTGGCGTAGTAGCTGAGTTAGCGTTGATGAAGTAAGCGTTGGCATAAGCAGGATCGTCCGGGCGTTCGGTATCACCGTCGCGCAGAGGCGTCTTGATGGTGGAAAGAGGTGGTACTGTTTTGCCACTTCCTTTCAGCCTTGTTTCGCCCTCGTGATAGGCGGCTTCAATCGCGGCCTTGATTGTTGCCACAGTTCGGGTGTCAGACTTGGGGACGATGAGCGATACCGAGAATTTTGGGGTGCCGCCTTGAATTGATTTAGCCTCCCACGCATTCACATAAGACCACCGGGTGTCGGGACCTGTGATAACCTTCATAGGGTTGTTGACTGATTTGTTTGTGTTGTTTGTCATTAGATTTTCCTCCTTAAAATTCATTAAAATCTTGTTGTGCCGTATGGATTGCCGGGCGTTTATCGCTCTCCGGCACGAGCGTTGGTTTGCCTTGCGGCTTTTCAATGTAGCCGCCGAGAACTTCTTCAAATCGTTTTTTACCGATCAGTGAGGTCATGGCGGTAATTCCGAGAACCTTGCGTTCGTATGGGTCAAAGCCTGCGGTACTGACAGCTTCAGCAACTGCGGTTTCGTCTGCGTATTTTCGATTGGAGCGACCTTCGACCAATTTGTATCCGCTCCATTGCTTGCCAATCAATGCGGCTTTTAAGGCGTATTCCTTGATGTCGCTTGCCCACGAGATTAAGTCGTCGATTTTAGCAAGAATATCTTCGACCTCATCGTCAGCAAGTATTGGTGGCAACTTGAAGTCATATCTGGCCAGTTCCATGTTGGCGTCGGCTCTGACCCGGCAGTCGTATTTGGCTTTGCAGAAGCTGCACCATTCGCCGCAGAGGAAGTTCCCGTCACCAGCAAAGGCAAGCTCGGCGGTGGGTTTTAGGACTTCATCGGCCCAGCGGTACAGGTTCTCTTTGAATACCGTATGGGTTGAAACATTATCTCGCTGGGGTTGGTAGATGGTCATGGAAACTGTGTCGATGTCATAGATGCCATCAAAGATTTCCAGCGCACCGAGCGCATACAATCTCATCTGAGGATTGTCTTCAGCTTCTACCAGAACACCCTGACCATGTTTGTAATCCACGATGTGGAGCGTCCCATCCGCGATGACCAAGGCATCGCCAGTGCCGAAGCCGCTCTCAACCCAGCGGGAAAAGTCAACACGTTGCTCAATCAGAACAACAGGGTCAGCACAGGTCAGATTTGCTGCTTCGACTTGTTCCAGCACATAGGCGGCGTAGCCGTTGGCGCAGTCTTCCATTTCTTCGCTGTAGTAGGTCAGATTTTCCGTAGGATCTTTTGCTTCCATGCCAAGCGCCGATTTCAGCTTGAACTCGCAAAGGCTGTGCGCGTCCGTGCCTTCAGCGGCGTAATCGCTGCCTTTGTCCTCGTAGCTCTCGCAAAGCCGTGCGGACGGCGGGCAGTTCAGCCAGCGGTGGGATGAGGAAGCGGATAGAAGTGCGTGACTGCTCATGCCAGCACCTCCGCTTCTGCAAGCAAAGCCTTGTAGTTGACCGGATCAATTTCCGACAGCTTCGTAGCGCCGTACTTTTGGAGCAGAGAGCGAATCTGAGCAGTGTGTCCGTTGCGGGACTTGTCCGCCAAGACAGCTCTGACCGCTTCTAACGTAAGCGTCAGTTCCGCTGCGGGAGCATTCGCGGGTTCGTCATTGCCACTGAACATTTCGGTGAAGGAATCGGCGATGCTGATAATGGTTTCCGCGCATTTACGCAGTGCCGCGATCTCTGCGGCCAATTCGCTCATTTTGCTCATCTGATTTTCCTCCTTCCATTGATTGGCTCTGCCCGGCAAGTATTGAGAGTTTTTTTGCCAGACGCTTTGACACCACGCTGATAGCGGTAAGGACTCCGATTAACTCCTCGTCCGGCACACGCTCGCGGGCATCGTCTGTTTGAACGGTCTGATTCATTTCGTCTACCTCCTGTCCGAGGGTGTATCGTTTTCCTCCCTCACTACCCACTGGAGGGAAGTGGGATGTTTGAACGAAAAAATATGAAAAAGATTTTGCCCTTCAGCCGCCGGGTGATGACTGAAGGGCAAAATGAATGATTATTTGAAGCCTTTTAAGCGTTCACGAAGCTTGTCCATGAGCTTGTTTTTTCGATAGTTAAATGTAGACTGCCGCACACCGAACTCAGCCGCAATTTCACGTTCGGTCTTTCCTTGGCGAATAAGCTCACAGATGCGGCGACTGTCGGGATCAAGGTCATCAAGAACACGGAACAGTTCTCCAAGAAGGAGCTTGTCCGCAACGATGTCCTCGATATTCATCGTCGGGTCTTGGCGAATATCTCCGACTTCTTCTTGCTCCTTTTCGAGCGACAGGGTGTCTCCTGCGGTACGGTAACGACATAAGCCGCAGTCACCTTTGCATTTGCGCCAGTCCGAGCAGCCGCACTGCCCGTGCTTGCTTGCGTGGTAGTGCGTCCTCCAAATGGGACGGTAATATTCTTTGTAGACCTCCTCGCTGACGGGGATGAGTTCGCCGTTTACAGGGATAAAATACTGCTTGTTTGTCATAAGATTGACTCCTTTCGGATTTGGAAGGAGCCTGAGCAAGCAGCTGCAACAAGCAAAAAGGACGAACCTTAACGCATAGCTATAAAGCTACTTGTCAGGCTCGTCCGTCGTTTTTAATCTTTGCCGCCGATGGCGGCATTTGCGTTGCGCTCTGTTAAGTACAAATGGGGTTATTCAATTTTTCGGATGCCGATTTCAGCCTTGCAGTATGAACACTTCTGGTAGTAATCGGCATCGAGATAGCCATCCTCTCCGGCTACATAGGTTATTGACCGCGTGTGCTGTCCTGTGTCTATAAGCCGATCAAAGTGGCATACGGGGCAAGTTAACCGCTGTCGATAATGCGGCCGGTCATGAGAGGACTTCCTTTTCGCTTTTTGTACGGTATCGTGGCTCAAAAGCATTACCTCCATTTAAATCCCTTAAAAATCAATCAATTGATTGACGGCATAGTAAAAAAAATATGGCAACAACAGCGCCGAACGTGTTAATCAGTTGCTTATGTCATTCAACTGGTTGACACTGAGGCTCATTTTTTGCGCCCCCGTAGAGGCGCAAGGACGGAATCAACTGAAATCTATTATCATCGGGTAATGATGTTGACCGCTGACATAGAAGCTCATCGGTGATTCATTTTGGGAAACGTATCCCAGTTTAAGTTGCTTCACCCGAATACGAGCGGAAGTTTGCGAAACATTGAACCTTTGAGAGACCACGGCAACCAGAGCGTCGTTCTCAAATTCTGGGTGTTTTTCAAAGCAGTACGTTTGTAATTGAGGGTTTTTGCATAATGTTCTGACGGCAGATTTCGGCATTAGAGTCGCGGCGCTAAAATACTTAGCCTGATGCTCCAGCCAATCGTGATCGGTCTGTAACTTTTTCCTTTTACCAATACTGTCCACACCGATGACATCCGCACCTTTGCAAGACGTATATGGCAGGTGCGCTATGTTATTACTACTTTTGATTGGAAGCTCGGAATAGTCGATGCAATAGTATTCGTCGTGATAAACCGAATGACCGCATTCGTGCATAACTGTCGAGCGAAACATGACTTCTCGGTCTTCTGCAAGCAGACCGTTGTCAATTACGATAGTGTTCGCTTCAACTGGTTCCTCATCAGCAATGTTATTTTCAGGGTTGTAGACGATTATCAACGTATTGTTAAATACCATCCTACCCCAGATGAAGCCTGTGTGGGAGAGATTGGCATAATGGAAACGTATACCCAAATAGCCCTCGGCGAAATCTTCCACGTCCAAGGGCTGCGGGACTTTTAATAGTTCCGCATTGTAGTCTTGAAGGTAAAGCATGGCGTGGCGCTCGATATCTGTATCGGACATACGCGGTACGTTATTTGCGCCATACTTAAATTGGACGTCAACCATGCTTCACTACTCCTTTCGTTTTCTCAACTCCTCAATAAACTTTCCCCAGTCCTGCTCGTCGGCACCCAACTCTTTGGCGATACGCAAGGCCTGCATAGCATAGTCTCTCTCGACGATATAGTCTGAGAAGTCCTGCGGTACCGTTACGTCCTTGCCCTTCCGGGATTCAGCGGCTTTATTGTACATCTCCGTGGCTTGCTCTTCGCTCATTCCGAGGAACGCTTTCAATTTTTCTAAGCGGTCGGCAGTAAATGCGCAGCGTCTGTCTTTCTCAACCTCGCTGTAAAACTGTGGGGATACGCCTATAGTTTTAGCGGTTTCTCTAAGTGATTTTCCGCTCGCCATCCTAATCGATTCGATGTAATCGCCGAAGCTCATTTCGTTACTATTCACGAGGAACGCTCCTTTCTAAACACGCTTTATCGCGGTTGTGTAGACTCCTTGTGAGCCAATTGGTTGACACCTTTACTATAATAACATATCCGCTTTGATATGTCAACCTCTTGGTTGATTTATCTTTAATTAAATTTGAAGTCTTCACGAGTGGAATACTCCAAGCCAGCGTAGATAAGAGTTCGGACGACTAATTGTTTGTTCTCAAAGAATTTATTGACTATCTCGCAATAAAATGATATAATATTAATGATTATAAGCTCAGGAGGTGGCAATATGGCAATCAGCTACAACAAGTTATGGAAGTTGCTCATCGACAAAAAGATGAAGAAGAAGGATTTGCAAAAAGCCTCCGGCATCAGTTCGTCTTCGGTTGCCAAACTCGGTCGGAACGAAAACGTGAACACCGAGATGCTTCAAAAAATATGTACTGCGCTGCACTGCGACGTCAGTGACATTATGGAGATGGAAGATGAAACGAACACTTAACGCGCCATCTAAACGTCAAACGGTGCGAGAAGCAGCGCGCAGATTGGAGAACCACATATGGAGAGACTAAAAGTAGTAGACTTGTTCTGCGGTTGCGGAGGAATGTCGCTTGGTTTTCAAAACGCCGGATTCGACGTTATTGCCGCCTTCGACAACTGGAAGCCCGCTGTCGATGTGTACCGCATGAATTTCGACCACCCTATATATGAGCAGGACTTAGCTGATGAGAGCGTTCAGACGAACATAAAAGAAATGGCTCCGTACATTATCATTGGTGGGCCTCCTTGTCAGGACTTTTCATCGGCCGGTCATCGAAACGTAAACCTCGGACGGGCTGTGCTGACGAAAACCTACTGCGACATAATCACTACAGCGATGCCGCAATATTTCGTGATGGAGAATGTGCCGGAAATCACAAAAAAGGTTATTCTCGGCGAAATTCTCGAAAGGTTCAAAGAGGTGGGCTACGGTTTGACTTCGATGATACTGGACGCAAGCCTATGCGGAGTACCGCAATCGCGCAAGCGTTACGTGCTGGTCGGTTGCCTCGGCGTTGAGGATGACTTCCTGCAGTCTTACTTGGAAGAAAACTTCTCGGACAAGCCGATGACTATGCATGATTACTTCGGTGACAGACTTGGCGTAGAATATTACTTCCGCGTTCCGAGAAGTTACAACCGGCGCGGAGTTTTTAGCATATACGAACCGTGTCAAACAATAAGGGGCGTGGACAGACCTATCCCAAGCGGGTACAAAGGTCATCCATCTGACCCCGTAGAAATAGGGCCCAAGGTGAGGGCATTGACCGTACTTGAAAGAAGCTACGTGCAGACGTTTCCCAAAACGTTCAAGTTCGAAGGCACTAAATCAAATTTGAACCAGATGATCGGCAACGCCGTTCCCGTGAAACTCGCGGAACACATTGCCTGCGCCATAATCAAATACGATAACGCTCAAAAGAGGTGAGGACGGTATATGAGGACTGTAGATTTATTTTGCGGCTGCGGCGGGATGTCTTTGGGGTTTCAAAACGCTGGGGTTGAGGTTTTAGCTGCTTTCGACAATTGGGAACCGGCAATTAGCATTTACAAGGACAACTTCGACCATCCTATATTCAACTTAGATTTAAACGCCACCGACGCAATCGAGCAAATCAAGGCGTTCAATCCGGATATGATTATCGGCGGTCCCCCATGCCAGGACTTTTCTATAGCCGGAAACAGAAACATGGGCGAACGCGCCAGCCTAACCATCCGCTTTGCGAACATTGTTAAGGAAATCAGACCGACATGGTTCGTAATGGAAAATGTCTACAACATTGAGCGAATGCCAATTTTGCCGAAAGCGCAAAAAATCTTTAAGAAGGCGGGTTATGGTCTCACAATCCGAATCCTGAACGCAAGCCACTGCGGTGTGCCACAGGCTCGTAGACGGTTCTTTATGATTGGACTATTGGGCGCAAAGGATGACTTTCTTGGAAGAATGTTGGACTTGGCGCAATCGAAGATACCAATGACAGTTCGCGATTATTTGGAAGACACGCTCCATACTCAGTTTTACTATATGCATCCGCGCAGTTACAATCGCAGAGGCGTGTTTAGCATCGATGAGCCAAGCGCGACCATACGAGGAGTTAACAGACCTATCCCGCAAGGCTATAAAAAACACCACGGCGATAAAGCTGACCCGTCGGACGGAGGGGTTAGGGAACTGACTACTAAGGAGCGTAGCTACCTCCAGACGTTCCCAGATGGGTTCGTGCTTGAAGGCAAGAAAACTGACGTTGAACAGGCAATCGGGAACGCAGTTCCCGTGAAGTTGGCGGAGTTCGTCGCACGGCGAATTATTGAGTATTCGCGGCAAAAAAGCGAGGCGGACAAATGACTATAGATTACGATAAGGTTCAAAACGCGGTCAGAGCTTTAGGAACCATTTCCGACAACGACGCCTTCTTGGAGGGCTTTCTCTCTGCGTTCAGTTTCCCGAATGCTACATATACCCGACTAAAAGCAGGAACGAAAGGTGGCGTCAATCAGGGTGTGCGTATTCAGGGCAACGGCGGCGTGTATTTTTTGGCATCTACCGCCGCAAGCCTGAACTCTGAATTCAACATCCTGAAGAAGAACAGCGACCTGAGCAAAATAAAGGAAGCCTTTATCGTAATCGTCAACGAGACCGACCTGCTTGCTTATGAGCGGGAATCTGGAGATGTGTTAGAAACGAGAAAAAGTGACCTCTATCGCTACATCGAGTTCTTTTTCTCGTTATTGGGCATAAAGCCAGAAGCGGCTTCCGAAGAGATGAAGTCAGCAGACAAAAAGGCCGCCGAGAAGTTTGCAGAATTATACAATGAACTGGGTATACGGAATCACCACCGTAGCGACGACATCGCCGAATTGCTCTGCCGCCTTTTATTCTGTTGCTTTGCGGACAATATTGGTGTGCTGACTAACGGCGAGTTGCGCACTCTGGTGGCTAATTACACAGATGCGTCCGGCTCGGATACAAGCGCATTCTTTTGTAATCTGTTTGAGGCTATGAAGTCGGAATCGCAGAGTGGTTTACCCGGTTATTTTTCAAATGTGAAATACGTTGACGCACGCTTATTTAGGGAGTCTCTGCCCCTGTTAGATTTCAGCAGAAAAGCGCGTAGCCTCGTTCTTGATTTGATGGGGCTGGGCTGGTCTGACATTAGCCCAGACATATTGGGTACGCTCGTACAATCGATAATCCGCGAGGAAGCCGGTAACTCGTGTGGAAACTATACCTCGACCGCCAACATCCAGAAAGTCATCGGCCCCTTATTTTTGGACGAACTGTACCGTGTCTTTGAGCGCGTTAAGACGAGCCGTGAGGGGTGCGAAGCGTTACTGAAACGGGTTAAGGCGATATCTGTGTTCGACCCATCAAGTGGCACCGGGAATTTCCTACTCGTGGCCTATAAAGAATTGAACAAACTCGCAGGCAAAATCAGCGATGCAATCGATAGTCATATTGCGTCGGCTGCATTAGGCAACTCGTCTTCCTCGCTACGAGTTGCGGAGGAAACGGCGCCATACGATAGTGGAACGTTTATTCCTTGGAGCAGTTTCCACGGGATTGAAGAAGATACATTCTCCTGCGCTATTGCTCGTTTAGGGTTTCTATTTGTCGTATGTCAAGAATCGAGGTATGGCGCAGACATTAAACACCTTTTTGCGGATACGATTGGTATTCTGTTCAGCAACAATATAGTTGTGGACAATGCCACAAGAATAGATTGGGAAACGGTTTGTTGTGGTGATGGAGAAACCTACTTAATAGGCAATCCATCGTATGTGGGAGCCCGCAAACAGACTCCCGCGCAAAAGGCTGATTTGGCTCGTGTTTTTGCAGGATACGATAGGATTTCCAACCTCGACTACGCTGCCTGCTGGTTTATGCTTGCCACAAAATATATTTGCGCTCATGGTGGCGGGTTCGCCTTTGTGACTACCAATTCACTGACACAGGGCGAGCAGGTTCAATTATTATGGCCGAAGCTGTTTGAGAAGGGCGTACACATTAGATTCGCATATACATCTTTCAAATGGAAAAACGACGCTCGCAATAGAACGGCGGTCACCGTAGTGGTGATTGGCGTAGTTCCGCACTCGAACCGGCAATCGTGCGAGTTGTTCACGTCGACTACGGTCTTTGAACCGCGAAGCATTAGCCCGTATCTGGTTCCGGGTGACACGATAGTTAAGAAGCGTAGTTCGCCCATCAGCAAGTTGCCGCGAATGGTTAAGGGCAATATGCCCCTCTACTGGAGCGATTATCTGCTTTCTCACGAGCAAAAGGTCGATATTGTATCGTGTGAGCCACGTGCGGAGAAGTTCCTCAAGAAAGTGGTCGGCGCCGAGGAGTTCATAAACGGCATAGAGCGTTGGTGTTTTTGGATACGCGATGCCGAGTTGCAAGAGGCAATGGGGATTGCTTGCATCGCCGAAAGAGTTGAGAAGGTTAAACAAGCGCGGCTCTCCAGCACGGACAGGTCGGCTCGTACACACGCCGCCCATCCCCACCGCTTTCGCGAAACAAACGAAACACATAAGAGTTCTCTTGTCGTGCCTTCTGTTTCGTCGGAGAACAGGGTCTACATTCCGATAGGATTCGTAGATAAGAGCATTGTCGTCACAAATCTTGCATTTGCGATTTATGATTGCGAGCCGTGGATATTCGGTGTGGTCGCTTCAAGAATGCACAACGTCTGGATTAGGACGGTTTGTGGAGCGTTGGAGACGAGGATTCGGTATTCATCCCAGCTTGGGTACAACACGTTCCCGTTTTCCGACATTAGCAGAGAGCAAAAGGCTGAAATAACGCAGAGGGTGTTGGCCATCATTGCCGCGCGGGAGACGTTTTCAGGAATGACCTATGCCGAGTGGTATGACCCGGAGAATATGCCGGACGAATTACGCTACGCCCATTACCTTTTGGATTGCGTTATCGACCGCTGCTATCGAGACGCGCCGTTCGTCTCCGACCGTGAGCGTTTGGATTGCTTATTCGAACTCTACAATAGACTGGGAGGGTAAAGTATATGGAGAATGTCATCAATATTAGCTACGAAGCTACAGGGAAAAGCACACAGGTGGATGCTCTGGGTATGCGCGAGATGCAAGCCCGTGCCTATGCCGCCCGCAAGTCCCAGTATCTTTTGATAAAAGCACCGCCCGCTTCGGGTAAGTCAAGAGCGCTGATGTTCATCGCTTTAGACAAGCTTAAGGAAGGCGATGTAAAGAAAGTCATTGTTGCTGTCCCCGAACGCGCTATCGGGAAGTCATTCTCATCGACCAATCTGACAGCCAACGGCTTCCATAGCGATTGGACGGTGTCGAACAAATACAACCTCTGCGTACCCGGCGCGGATACAAGTAACAGCAAGGTCAACGCCTTCCTTGGCTTTCTTGAGTCGGAAGATGACGACATCTTGCTCTGCACTCACGCCACGCTTCGGTTTGCCTTTGAAAGAGCCGGATCTGATAAGTTCAAGAATTGCTTGGTGGCGGTCGACGAGTTCCACCATGTCTCAGCCGACTACGAGAGCAAGTTGGGCGAGTTGGTGCGTGCTTTAATGGCGCGACACAACGTCCACATCTTGGCGATGACCGGCTCGTATTTCCGTGGAGATGGAATCCCTGTTCTTACGGGCGAAGATGAGGCAAAATTCTTCAAGGTAACCTACAACTACTACGAGCAGCTCAACGGCTACAAGTACCTTAAGTCGCTGGGCATAGGTTTCCATTTCTATGCAGGCAAGTATACCTCTGCTATTATGGAGGTTTTGGATACCAACCAAAAAACGATTCTCCACATACCGAGCGTTACCTCCGGCGAATCGACCAAGGACAAATACATCGAGGTCGATACAATTCTTGACGCTATTGGAGTAGTAGAAACCGTCGACCCCGACACGAACATTGTAAACATCAGAAGGCACATGGACGGTAAAATTATCAGGGTAGCGGACTTGGTGAATGACAATGCAGCCGACCGCGAAAAGGTAGTCTCTTACCTGCGCGGTGTTAAAAATTTGGATGACATAGATTTGATAATCGCCCTCGGAATGGCTAAGGAGGGCTTCGACTGGCCGTTCTGCGAACACGCCCTGACCGTTGGATATCGCGGTTCTTTGACCGAGATTATCCAAATTATCGGTCGTTGCACGAGGGACAGCGACAACAAGACGCACTCACAATTCACGAACCTCATCGCCGAGCCGGACGCCGACAACGAGGAAGTCGTAGAGTCCGTCAACAATATGCTGAAAGCGATAACGGCATCCTTGCTCATGGAGCAGGTGCTCGCGCCGAACTTCAACTTCAAGCCCAAAAAGCCCGACGAGGACGAGAGCGGTGACGGTGTTCGCACCATCCGCATCGGCGGACTGCGCGAGCCATCTACCCAGCGGGTAAAAAACATAGTCGATTCGGACTTGACGGAATTGAAGGCAAGCATTCTGCAAGATCCCGATGTCGTTAAGTCAGTAAACGGTGCAATCGACCCTGAAGTCGTGAACAAGGTGCTTATCCCGAAAATCATCCTGACTAAATATCCAGACCTTTCAAAAGATGAGGTAGAAGAAGTCAGACAACACTTGGTCACGGATTTGGTTACGCGCCACGCCACGGTTACACAAGTCGGAGACCGCCGCTTTATCGATATGAGTGGGAAGTTTATCAATATCGAGGAGTTGAACATCGACCTCATCGATTCGATTAACCCGTTCCAACAGGCGTTCGAGGTGCTGTCCAAGTCGATAACACCGAAGGTGCTGAAATCCATTCAGGACTGCATCGCGGCTTTCAAGGTCAGCATCACGGATGATGAGGCGTATCTCCTATGGCCTAAGATTAACGAGTTTGCGAAGGCGATGCGCCGCCCTCCGTCTCTTGACGCTCTTGACCCGCATGAGCGGCGGCTTGCCGAGGCGTTGGCGTATCTCAAGCAGGTTAAGCGAGGGATGACCAATGGATGACGTGACCCGCAAATCAAAGTTGCAGGAGATTTTCGATAGCGACAGCCTTGGTCTGCTCGATGTCAAAGATAAATCGAAGCAGGAACGGCGCGACGAGGACTGGCGGCTCATTGAACAGTTCGGCGAAATAACGCAGTTCTATGAGGACAACCAGCGGTTGCCGAATGGCGATGGCGGGGACATCGCCGAGTATACCCTCGCCGCGAGGCTGTCGGGGATAAAGTCCGATCCCAAGAAGGTCAAGATTCTGCGTGAGTACGATATGTATAATCTCCTGCAGTCAGAGGAGTCGAAATCAATATCGCTTGAGGAACTACTGAACGAAGACCCGCTCGGCTTGCTTGAGTCCGACGAGGAGGGTGACAGTATCTTCGAAATGTCGCACGTCATGCCGACCGACAGGTTGCGCCCCGACTATATCGCCCGTCGTAAGGTCTGTAAAGACTTCGATATGTATGATGAAGCATTCAAGCGCATACACGCAGACCTTGAAAGCGGACGCCGCAAATTGGTGGAATTCAACGGTCAGGAAGACTTGGTCGAGGGGCGGTACTTCGTGTTGCGCGGAGTCGTTTTCTACTTAGAAGTTGACAGTGCGAGCTTGACGGAGAAAACTTATCAGGGACAAGTGTACCGCAGAAAAGATGGTAGGACGCACTGCATATTTGACAATGGCACGGAATCCACTATGCTGTTTCGTTCGCTCACCAACGCGATGCGTATAGATGGTTTTGGCATCAGTGAACTGCAGATAACCGATGAGGGGATGCCGAAAATCGAACCGGACGATGTGCAGAACGGATACATCTATGTCCTGCGGAGCCTGAGCCGGAACCCGAAAATCCGCCAGATGCGTAACCTCTACAAAATAGGCTATTGCAGTGGCGACGTGACCAACCGTATAAAGAACGCCGCAAACGAGCCGACCTACTTGATGAGCGATGTGGAGGTAATTCTGACCGCTCGATGTTACAACTTGGCCGTACCATACCTTGAGACGAACATCCACCGTTTTTTTGGCGGATGCAACCTCTCCTTAGAGATCAGGGATGACCAAGGGGTAACGCACTACCCGCGAGAGTGGTTTGTTGCTCCGCTATCTATCGTCGAAGACGCGATTCGGCTAATCGTGAAAAGAGAGATTGAGTATTACCGTTACGACCCCGGCTTGAAGATGATAATCAAGACGGGTTAGTTTCATTGAGGTGGTTTGTATGACCGACGTTTTCGATAAAGCCACACGCTCGGCAGTTATGAGCAAGGTGCACTCCAAAGGCAATAAGTCCACGGAACTGCGGCTAATTGAGGTCTTTCACTTGCAAGGCATAAAGGGTTGGCGGCGAAACTACCCCGTGAAGGGACACCCTGATTTTGTTTTTCCGAAACAACGAATCGCCGTGTTCGTCGACGGGTGTTTCTGGCACGGACACGATTGCCGCAATACCCTCCCAAAGCAGAACGAGGAATTTTGGTCGGCGAAGCGGGAGCGGAATATGGCTCGCGATAAGGCGGTCACGGAGGAGTTTGAGAAGCGCGGTTGGACGGTTCTACGAATATGGGAGTGCGAATTGAAAAAGAAGAACCTCCCCGCATTGTTCGAAAAAATCGATGGCCTGTTTAATCGGTAAAGGAAGTCACAATGGGCGATAAGCTGTTATCAATATATGAAACGCTCCCCGCCCTTTAACTCAACTCTGAAGAATGAGGGCTATAAAAGAAAGGATATCATATATGCTGGATAAACGCACTGTATGGGAAGCCATATGGCTGAATTCCCACAATTATGGGGAGTTGCTTATGACTGTAGCTCGGTTAGCAGATGCCGAAGAATATTATGCGGCCATGTTAATTTTGTTCAATGCCGAAGAGTTGATTATCAAAGCCGCAATCGATGATTATAGCCACAATCTAGTGCAGGATTTGAAAGCACTACTTGAATCCGAGGCAATTGGCGATATGGAATACTACTTTTTGAATAACGACGATTGCGGTATGCGACATATTCGCAATATAATTTCACATAAGGAAATGTATGACTACTATCTCGTTAAGATTTGTGATGGGCAGGAGTTGTTTTGTCAATTTTCCGAAAAGGATACATGGGAAGATATATACAACCTATATTCTGACATTATCTTCAATATTCTTCTCCACATTACACCTTCGTATATTAAAGCAAATCAAAGTGATATTGAAGCAGCAATTATTGCGGTTATGCCAGAAGCAGAAAAAAGATATTTCAAGTAGTTGGACGGCGCACCCAATTGAACCCTCTTGCGGAAACCGTTCGGTTGTATTATCAAGTACAGTCGTTAGGCACTCCGCCGGGTGGATACCCAACGTGCAAAAGTGCAACCGACTACCCAAAAATGGAACCGCAATCGTGCAGCCTTATGACTATCGTTATTTTATGTAGTATAAGTCAAATCATATCTATCAATTCTCCGGAGAGGAGGCACTCATATGGCAGCAAAGAAAGAAATTCATGAATTTGCAGTACGCTGGTATGAAAAATTTCATAGCCCCAAAACTTCAGAGCGTCGACTCAAAGAGGGTTTTTCCGAAGAGTGCTTTGCGCTCGGCTTTGAGATGGATTGCGGCAAATCATTTGAATCAGCGTTTCCAGGAATGAATGCATTTAACGATGCAGATGCCCTGTATGAAATCATCGACCAGATACAGGATGTACATCTGCTCGGTTTAGCTATCTTCTCACAGTGGAGGTATGTCACACATTTGCGTAAAGAACGGATTGCTGAAGTTTACGATTTAGCTGGCAATAAGAGGAAAAATTTCAATGGTCGATAACAAAGCAATTATTGACCGTGATGCATACGCTATAAAAATGGACGTAAGGAGGAATTTCAAATGAAGTCATCAAATGCAATGCCATCTGCTTTTGGTTGGGAATTTCAAAGCAATGCGGCAATTATGCTGATGCTTAAAAATATTGAGAAAGCCTCCAAAGTCAAAGTGGAAGGCCAGACAGAAGATGTCGAGATTACCTATGCAGACGGTAAAATGCTGATGTCACAAGTGAAGGCGGTCGTGAAACCTGATGACTACAGCCACGTCAAAGAAAAATTGGAGGCGGGACTACGAACGCTTAATAACGCCTCGAAGCTATCCGATGTTGAACGGCTTGTTTTCGTTACAAACTCGCCGAATCCCTTCAACGACACGACAACTATGTTTAAGTTTAGCAGTCCGCTTAACATAGTGCCTTTCTCGGAGCTGCCTACCGCTTGCCAACAAACTATAATCGAAATTTGCTCCTCGAAGGAATATGATTTTGATACCGCATTGCTTACGGTGTGCGTGATGCAGTTCCACGGCGAAAACGACGATGAGCGATATAAAGTCTTGTCGACATTAACGACGGAATTTTTGAATAATCTTGGTGTTCATAAAATTTCCACAAACCAGTTGCTTACTCTTTGGCAACATTCATTTGCTGTCAATGCCTCGCAAATAACAACCTCAATTACAAAGAAGCGAATGGTGTGGCCAGTTATAGCAATTCTCTGCGAGGTGAGTGAAGACGATGCGGAAATTGAAGATTATGACGAGAGCGATGTTGCCGAAATTTTGCAAAAGTACAGGAGCGTTATCACCAATAACAGCGAACGATTTGAATTCGTTTCCCGCGTTATCAGCGACTATAACGAGTTTCACCCAGAGATGAAATCAAAAGAACGAACCAAAAAATTCATTGACGACAACTGGGAAAACTATAAGGATTTCTTTGACTTGAAAAGCGCAGACTCGACCACCGAAGAGATGGTCATCCGTCTAACCATAACCAACGTCCTAAGGAGCCGTAAAATTATTGTAGAAATTAAAGGCAAGGTGAAATTATGAGAATAGTTTCATTGCAGGTTAACGCTAATCAGCTAACCCTCTTAAGCGATAATCAAAAGGTGTTCTCGTTCACTGAAAACGTTAATATTATTTTCAGCCAAAAGAACAGTGTCGGAAAAACCACGCTGTTGCGTATGCTGATGTACGCTTTGGGTTATCCAATCCCAAATACCCGTGGGATACGCTTTTCTGATTACGAAACCGTTCTAACGGTCGTTGGCGCAAACGACGAGATTTTCGTGCTGACAAGAAACAGGGACTACATGGAGGTACTGCACAACGGGGTGGAAAGGGGTTATTCACTTCCCGTCGAGCAGAACGAGCTGCACTCTTCGATATATGGCATCACCAACCTCGAAGTGGTCGACAATCTACTTGGCGCTTTTTACGTAGACCAAGAAAAAGGCTGGACTCTGCTAAACCGAGGCAAAGCGATAGGAAATATCCACTTTTCGATTGAATCTTTGCTTCTCGGATTGTCAAACAGAACAAACGACGAATTGGCGCAGCGGCTTGCTGTCGTCAAGCGAGAAATACAAAAATATAAGCACATGTTTGATGTTGCTGCATACAAGGCTGAAATCAACCAACTGGGCGAGATCGCCTTCATCAACTCTCCGGCAGACGATATTGAAAACGCACTTGAAGTCTTGCATTGCGAGCGAAAACCTATAGAGACTGAACTCAGTAGAATTAAAAGCGTAATCCGCAAGAATACAAACTTTGAGAAATTCATTACCTCTTTTAGGCTCAGAGTAAAAGCACCGAACGGTGACGAAGTGCCGGTTAATAAGGATACGTTAATCGGTTATGGAGATACCGTCGATTTGCTTGTGGCAAGGCAGAAAATCAATTATGAGCAACTTGTTGCTATCGATAAAAAAATCGCCTTGCTAAAAGCACAGCAAGACAATGAGGCAACGTTAGTTGATTTAAAAACAAGCCTTCAGCAGTTTGATTCCGAAATCGCCAGAATCAATGTTGATGCCTTGGCTACTCAAAAGATAATCGCGAAATTGGAGAAGGAAAGAAAGGTCTTAGAAGAAAGCGTAATCAAGAGTTTGAAGCAAGATAATCCACTAATCGGAGAACTGCATCAACTGATTTCGTCGTTTGCAGCAAGGCTCGGTTTGGATGATAAATATGTCAGTGCGAGGAACGACTACATTTTCACCAACGACCTGAAATCGTTGTCAGGAGCGATATTCCATAAAGTAGTTTTCGCTTTTAAGATTTCGTATGTTAATCTGATTCAGCGACATACGGGAGTTTACTTGCCCATAATTTTAGATTCTCCGAGCGGGCGCGAGGTGAGTATGGAGAACGTCAATGAAATGATGGCTATTCTTGCAGAGAACTTCACTGACCATCAAATCATCATCGCGTCGATTTACAACAGCTACGCTTTTCCCAACAAGAACATTATCGAGTTACAGGATAGACTGCTGCCGTTCTAACTAAAAAAGTCTGCAAACACCGAAAATACGGCATCTGCAGGCTTCGAATATACGGGTATAGAAAGCAACTTATTTTAACGATTCGGATGCAAAATCAGGGTTCCATTGTTGCCAAACACAAGGGGTATGCAAAAAAATGAAATCGTTAAAACTTGCACCGCTCAGAAATCGGGAACGGTGTATTTTATCAATAGGTAGTGCCTTTGCCAATAAACCCTCGCTAACGATTTATACCTTCGCTAACGATTTATCGGCAAGGGTGTTCACCGTATCAAAATTATAAGCATTTGCCAAACTATAGCGATTACAGAGTCCTTCGGGGCTCTTTTTATTTTTGGAATTTGAGAGGGGTTCAGTGTGGTTATTTAGGGCCAGGTTTAGGCGGCTTCTTGATAAACGTGGCTGATACCCCTCATTTGTCGGTACATCAACGGTGTGGTTTAACTACGTGAAACCGAGTATGGTTCACGTTAGTTGAGAAACAATGTAGCCAGGGCTAATTTAGTTCAATGTACGCAGTTTTCTTAAGAATCTTAACGACATTTTCATCAGACCCACTTGGATAATCAATGTGGAATTGGACTTTAATTTGGTCTTCTAACTTGTTGAGTGTAATAGTATCGATGTATTGTTTTATCAACAGATGCTGTATATCGGGGGGTTCAATCAACGCCGGCCTTGAACGCATGGTAGCCAAAGGTCTTTATAAGCGAGTGGGTTCCGATCTTTTCCTTTATGCCGATGGATCGGGCAGCATCATTTAGTATTCTGTATGCTTGCTGTCGGGTGATAGCCTCGCCCCCTTTTCGACTGGCGAATAGTGCTTGTTCAGGACTTAAGGTAACCACGTACTCTTTCAAGGCTTTCTTCGAGGTTTCTCCAAGGGGAAAGTCCTTTAGCTTATTCATCTTCTTCTCCCTGATAACAATGCGGTCCTTGATCTTGCCGTTGTCGTTGACGTCAGATACTTTGAGGAGTAACAAATCGCTTATGCGTAAACCTGAGTTAATTCCAAGGACGAAGAGGCAGTAATCTCTCAAGTTTGACCTTAGGACTTTCTTCATAGTTTCTAGCGTCTTTTTGTCTCTGATTGGCTGGACGAATTCCATTGTTTTGGCTCCTTTCGTTATGTGTCATAATGGCTGGTAGGAGACGATATGTCATATTCGCAGGGGTTGGAAATAGCCTTAAATACAAGAAATCCCTGGAAGCCAGTTATATCAGGCGTTCCAGGGATTGACGAATGTTACACAAATGATTGTGTAACATAGTTGCGCATGCAGATGTTGCCCATCTTGACTTCGGGTTGTTTTGCAATAGACTTCACATCAAAATTCTATCACAGAGTAAATAGCAAAATATGGACGTGCAATCATAAAATCAGACAAAATATATCTACATATATTATCCTGCATTTCGCAGACAATTATTTCCATTGCATTGTGATAATATCACAAAAATAAGCATTAGAATGAACTGACTGAAAGAGAAATTAAAACTAAATTTT
>Ga0209386_1000164_pt1 | contig 34127 bp, 28 predicted proteins | sample NGEPertwo_FD_184510 | JGI IMG/M metagenome (GOLD analysis project Ga0209386, IMG submission 184510) | Arctic peat soil microbial communities from the Barrow Environmental Observatory site, Barrow, Alaska, USA - NGEE Permafrost154B-two... | ecosystem: Environmental > Terrestrial > Soil > Wetlands...
CTAACGTGTCAACTAATTAATCTGAACAATATGGTGTGAGTTATCAAAGAACGTTCGAGTTGGGTTTGAACCATCAACCCTAGCTCTATCTTACAAGGTGGTAGAAATATATACATGTCCCAGTTGGCTCTTTACATAAAATATAGGATCTGGGTGCTTCTCTAAATAAAGCTCTTTATACAAGTTTGTGGCAAACAATCTTCTTAAACCGTGTGGTGAAAATCTTTGATCAATAGGGACATTATACTTGTCCTGCTGTTTCCACATTCTAGACTGTGTAGTCTTCTTAGATAATCTCGCTCCTCTTTCACTCATAAATAAAGGAACTGTATCATGCATGCTAACTTTTTTATTAAAAAGAGGGTAGATTTTTTGAATATACCATTTTAATAAAGTAGCCAAAGAGTCTGATAAATCAACGATTCTATCTTTATCTCCTTTACCTCTTAAAATAATAATTTTCATATACTCAAAATCAATATTATTTACATTTAAATTTGATACTTCCTCAACCCTTAATCCAGCTTTCAGCATAATCTGTTCAGCCACTAAATGTCTGCCTATTAAGTATGACTTACGCTTGTTATTTGCTTTAATTGATTTTGCAAGCTCATCCCGTTCCCTCTGAAAGTAATAGTTAACAACTTCCTGATCGGGTAATTCCGGCAAATGATTTTCTTCCGGTGTGTATCTAGGAGTATTAAAGTAATCTATAGGGTTAATCACTGTTATGCCAAACTTCTCTTTAATTTGCCTCTTCTTTCTACTTGCAAGCCAATCGTATAAATTAGAAAGATGACAATTGTAGTTTTTAATTGTGCTTTTTGCTAAGTTTACTGATAAATGCTGAACAAATCTATCATAATCATCAGGCTCAACTTCCCAAACATATAACTCATTATCCTGCATCCAAGGCAAATAATTACTTAAGGCAGATTGAACGGTAGGTATAGTAGAATTTGAGAGTTTAATGGGTAGGATTTTTCTATAGTTGCTTATTAGGTCACTTTGGAATTGATTTTTAATATCATCTTCTGTCCTAATAATCTCTTGAGTCTTTATCAAACGAAAGTGCTGCATTACATCAATCTCCTAGCAGTATTTATTAACTTGAACAAAATAATATTTCGATCAAGTTAATAATACTATATCATTGCCACACGTAAGTGTGCAATACCCTAGGTTTGAAGTAACTTTATATTACATGAGTTAATTCGGGTATATTAAGGACAACGGTTATACTGTATTGACGTTATGTTATTCTGGATTATTAAGCGTATTTGTTTTGGGAGGTCAATTTGGTGTTAACAACATATTTAGAACCCTTGGCATCTACGAACTTTAAAATTGGCGAACCCTCGTTACTTGATTTGTTTAATATTAGGGGAATCCTTATGTTATCCAAAGGCAAGCCAATCACCTCGAATATTCAAGACCTTCTTCAAAGACGTCAGATTTATGCCTTGAAGTATGATTTAGACAAGTCCAACCCCCCCGACAGAACGTCTGAATTTTCTTCGTCAGAATACCAAAATATAGTAGGCTATGTCCGAGAAGTTTTTGATGATACTTGTATTATTAGTGTGGGATGGTTACCGAAAGCGTTTTCTGTCGTTGATAAGATGATCCACGAGTTAGAGGGAGTCAGTAAAGTTTATATAAATCTCAATGAATTTCGCAAATTCGATAATTACACTTATATACACTCTGTAAATGTTGCAATTTTAGCGACTCTCATTGGATTACAGATGGGCTTGAAGGGACAAACACTGAGGAATTTAACCCTAGGGGCCATGTTCCATGACATTGGCAAAAGTGGTATACCCTTTGAAATTCTTAACAAACCTTCAAATCTTACTAATTCCGAATTGGAGGTTATCAAAAAACATCCGGTTCTTGGGGAGGAAATGATTCGGAGAACCAATATATCGGGTGAGGTTCTCTCAATTATTCGACAACACCATGAACGTTGGAATGGGAAGGGTTACCCAGATGGTGTACGGCAAAGGGCGATTACACTAAGTGCTCAAATAGTTGCTATTGAAGATGTATTTGATGCGCTTGTTGGTGATCGCCCGTATCGAAAAGGGTTACCACCCTATCACGCTTTAGAGATAATTATTGCAGGATCAGGGGAAGAATTCAATAAACAGATTGTTGAAGAATTTATCCAGTGTTTAATACTCTATCCCCAAGGTTCTATCGTGACTTTAAATACAGGAGAAGTTGGAACCGTCATCGGGGTCCCCAAGGATTTCCCGAGCCGCCCACTCCTGAAACTCCTATTTGATAAGCAGGGTAATTACTTACATGACGATGAGATCTGCGATTTGTCACAACATTTAACGAAGTTTGTAAAGTCAGTCGATTTTAGGGCTGTTCCCTAGAAGGCTCAAGATGGAAATCATCTTGAGCCTTCTCTCACTGATATGAAAAGCCCTCCCAAGCACGTGTCCGTGTCTGGGAGGGCTTCATGAACGCTATGTTAGAGGTCCGATCAACTATACATCTCAGTTAGGAAGACCTTAACGTCTTCATTTTCAAGATATTCATCAAAGGTCATCGCGCGATCAAGGAGACCTTTGGGTGTGATTTCAATGATACGGTTAGCGATCGTTTGGACAAACTGGTGATCTTGCGATACGAATAATACGTTTCCATCAAGGTTCGTTAAGGAATTATTGATAGCGGTAATTGATTCCATATCCAAATGGTTGGTGGGTTCATCTAAGATTTGTACGTTTGCCCCGGTGAGCATCATTCGGGAAAGCATGCAACGGACTTTTTCTCCACCAGAGAGAACGCTTGCTTGTTTCAAGGATTCTTCTCCGGAGAAAAGCATTCTCCCTAAGAAACCACGGACGAACGACTCATCGGGATCTTTGGAATATTGTCTCAGCCAGTCAACTACGTTTAATTTAGTATCAAAATAGGAGGAGCTATCCAATGGAAGATAGGCTTGTGTCGTGGTAATTCCCCAGCTGAATTCTCCTGCATCTGGAATAATTTCTCCCATCAAAACTTTGAATAAGGTTGTTTTAGCATTGCCGTCGGGACCTACGAAGGCTATCTTATCTCCTTTATTTACAAGAAAAGAGATGTTGTCCAGTACTTTTACGCCATCAACGATGACCGTTAAGTCTTTGACTTCTAAGATATTGTTGCCGGCTTCTCGGTCTGGGATGAAAGCAATATAAGGGTATTTACGAGACGATGGCTTGATGTCTTCTAAGGTCAACTTATCTAACTGCTTCTTACGGGAGGTTGCTTGCTTGGCTTTAGAAGCATTGGAGCTAAACCTTTGAATAAACCTTTGAAGGTCTTCTATCTTATCTTCTTTTTTCCTATTTGATTCTCTCATTAGCCGCAGAGCTAATTGGCTGGATTCATACCAAAAATCGTAGTTTCCAACGAATAATTGGATCTTACCGAAATCGATGTCAGCAATGTGCGTGCATACTTTGTTCAAAAAGTGCCGGTCATGAGAGACAACAATGACTGTGTTTTCATAATTATACAGAAAGTTTTCCAGCCAGGATATGGACTGCAAGTCCAAGTGGTTGGTAGGTTCATCGAGTAGGAGGATATTCGGGTTACCAAATAAGGCTTGAGCCAGAAGTACTCGAACTTTTTCATTCCCGCTAAGGGCTTTCATCTTACTACTTTGAAGCTCCTTGCCAATTCCTAAGCCCATTAACAATTCTGAGGCTTCAGCTTCTGCTTGCCAACCATTGAGTTCGGCAAAATCTCCCTCTAGTATGGCCGCGTTAATTCCGTCCTCTTCCGAAAAGTCCGGTTTTGCATAGAGCGCGTCCTTCGCTTCCATAATTTCAAATAGTTTGGAGTGCCCCATCATAACGGTGGTTAACACTTCAGACTCTTCAAATTCAAAATGATCTTGTCTTAAAACGCCAATTCGCTCGCCAGTCGTTAGATTGACCTGACCACTGGTAGAGTCTACATCACCAGATAGTATTTGTAAAAACGTCGATTTTCCGGCGCCATTTGCCCCAATTAAACCGTAACAGTTTCCTGGAAGGAATTTAACATTAACATCTTCAAATAATGCTCTTTTACCGAATCTTAAGGTGATACCACTGGTACTAATCATTTTTAATCGTCCCTTTATCCCATATATTTTTATCCTAAGAGTACCATCATATCACTTTACCGAGAGAAGTTATAGTGCTAAAATTGCCTTATAGGCAACTTAGTGGATAGAATCATTGCTTGATTCTTCTAAGATTGATCTCAAGATTAAGATACCTGACATAGTTTTAGGAAAGCCTGCGCTGGGAGCTACCAAGAGAATAGCGTGCTCAATTTCTTCCTTAGTACACCCGCTATTTAAGGCTTTTAGAATGTGCGTTTTTAAGGCGTGATGGTATTGGCACTCTGTCGACAGTGCTACTTTAATCAGCCAGCAGGTCTTTTGATCTAAAGGTCCACCTTCCTTATGGACCAATTGACCGTATTTCTCGTATGCCTTATAAATACTCGCGTGGTGTTCCGTGAAATACTTTAAGTTAACCTCTGTACTGTCAATATTGTCAATATTGTCAAAATAATCATCCATAATAGAACTCCTTTATGTCGTTTTAGTTAAATCATTCCCAACGCGAGTGATTATTATGCACAAAACAACGTGTTGCAGAAAATGAAGGACTTATATCCATAGAATAATTAGGGGAGATGGTTACGCTGAAAATGGAAATAGAGTTAAGCAAAGACGTTCGATCGGTTCTTATGGAACATTTAAAAAGATATTATTGGAACGATCGAAGTGAAGAACTAAATAATTTAGGGGCTGAGCTACTACTCGATTTTATTGTCAATGAAATCGGACCCTATATTTATAATAAAGGGGTAGAATACGCTTATGATTACATGAATGAAAGAACTGAAGATTTGCTGGGGCTTCAGAAACGCTTAAGGTAGAGGGTGAGGATAATGATGAATCTGTTAAGTTCGTTTTTACCCATCATTGATGAGAGATCAAGCATACTGATTCTTGGGTCCATGCCGGGGGTGGAATCCTTGAGATTACAACAATATTATGGTCATCCCAGGAATCAATTTTGGAAAATACTCTTTGAACTTTTTGATACTGAAATCAGTCAGGAGTACGAGGGTAAGATAGCCTTTATCAAGGCTAAGAAGATAGCGCTATGGGATGTCATTGGAAATTGTTATCGGGAAGGTAGTCTGGATTCTAATATTCGGGAAGAGAAAGTGAACGACTTTGGGGCTCTGTTTAAGGTATACCCTAACATAAAAACAGTTCTCTTCAATGGCGGTAAAGCGTATGACACCTATAAAAAGTGGATTGGCTTTGAGGCGTCATCAAAGATAACGTTCCATAAGATTACCTCCTCTAGCCCTGCGAACACTAAGAAGTATGCAGAGAAGTTGTCGGAATGGAGCGTCATAAGTGATCTCTTAAAGGATTAGTGGCGTAATTAAAGTAAGAGGCTTTCACACATTTCTGCGTGTGAAAGCCTCTTACTTTAATTTATATTGATCTTAATTAAGAAAACTCACTTTCATCGATGAGTCTCTTTACATGATCTAAAGAGTTCTACATAAGTTCTAGATAAGTAGGACATTAAATGAACAAGTCTTCTATATAAACTATACATATGAGATTGAACAACAATCAAGTAGGATGTTAATGGGGAGAGGGTACGAGTCTATGAAAACGCTTAATTATGTTAAACTATCCTTGGATATTTCAATGGTCCTTGTTTTTGCCTTGCTTTTTAATACGAGGGTTTTTTCAGGATTGGTATTCCACGAAATCGCCGGATTGGCTTTGGGAGGAGTCTTTATCATTCACCTGGTGTTGAATGGGAGATGGATTAAAAAGGTTACGGTAAACCTATTAAGTCAGAAAATTTCTTTACATATTAAAATAGGTTACCTAGTGGATGTACTTCTATTACTAGCGGATGGGTTTCATACTAGTCAGTGGCGTTATGATTTCTAAGACTATTTTGGTCGGCGTTTTTAAAGCGAGTAATGTTCAGGTGTTTCAAAGTCTCCATATTGCAGTATCCTACGTTTCGCTGTTATTGATAGGAATTCATGTCGGACTTAATTGGTGTTGGGTCATGAATAGATTCAAACAAGTTGTTGGGTTCAGTGGGAAAAGTAGAGTGTTCGGTAAACTGGGTATTGTTGTGGTTGTTTTAGTGCTTTGTTTCGGTTGTTATACAATTTATTCAGAAAATTACCTTTCAAAGGTGAGTATGGTACAAGGTAATGTGAGGGGAACTCAAGGTGCCGGTGGACTTAGAGAAGGAGTCAATCGTCCTACAAAAGGCGGTGGAGATGCCAGGGGGCAGTTCTTAGGAGGCACAAATGGCGAAAGAGCTTTTGCAGGAGGACATGGTGGTAATGGAAGTGCCAACGTTTTCACCGTGTTGATTACCCATCTTGGAATTATTTCAGCCTTTTCTGTGATGACCTTCTACGTGCTAAAGCTTGGAAATAGGAAAAAGAGTGGTATCAGTATTACCTAGGTAAAAGGTTCCCAATGTATTATTGGGAACCTTTTACCTCCTCATGGCCCTCAAGCCAATCAACAAACTGTCTTGCAGTCCTTGCAGATCGACCATTATATGAAAGTTCCCACTGCAAGGCTTCGCGGTGCAAGCGCTCTGTGTCGATTTCCAAATGTCTATTGGCGGCAATCCCATCGACTATTTTTAGATATTGGTTTTGATCAGGTGAGGAGAAGACCACACTGATGCCAAACCGGTCGGCGAGCGAGAGTTTTTCCTGCATGGTGTCCCCGGCATGGACTTCTTCATCATGGTTGCCTGATTGCAAGCCCGCTCTCTCACTGAAATATTCCTTGACGAGATGTCTGCGGTTGGAGGTGGCATAGATGACAATATTGGGCGTTTTACATTCAACCCCACCGTCAAGGACGGCCTTCAACGACGTGAAGTTTTCCTCATTATCTCCAAACACCAGATCATCCACAAAAATGATGAATTTTTGTGGTCTAGCTTTTAAATGCCTAATAATTAAAGGGAAGTCGGCAAGATAGGCCTTGGGAACTTCTAGCATCCGAAGTCCATAGCTATGATATTCATTGAGTATGGCTTTGACGGTCGAGGATTTCCCCGTTCCCCGGTCTCCGTAGAGAAGGACATTGTTAGAGGGACTGCCCTCTAAAAACTGAAGAGTATTTTCAATGACTTTTGAACGAACGTTCTGATAGTCCACTAGTTCGTTTAAAGTGATATCATCTGGACTATCTATTCCTTTTAGGCTGCCCTGGCCATTCTTTTTCTCCCATACAAAGGCAATATAACGAGCATAAATACCACAACCGTAGGTTTTGTGGAAGGCTCTAAGATCGTCTAGACACTCATCCCAATGCTGGCAGGTGGTAAACCGAGCCTTCATTCGTTGTATATGATCAAGGCTAGAAGTAGTCTCACTTTCCAAGAGCCAATTGGGCATTCCTTCTATGATAGGAAGGTTGCCTTGGCTTTCAAACAACTTAGCGATCTCAGCTTTAAGGTTTGACGGATCAAGTTTTGCAACGAGTTGAAGACCTTTCAAATCATGGCAAACCGCTTTATCAAGCGCGCAATCAGAGTCACGACACTCCACCGTTTGCAGCTTGAAGGAAAATGGATTTTCATCAAACACTATTTTGTCTATGATATAGTCTTTTAAGCAGAGGGTAGAGCTTTTAGCGAGCTGAAAATAAAAGTCGTTATATAAATTGACGACCTTTCGTAGCGAGGTGTCGCCCTTATCTAGACAAATGAGCAGTGCTTTCAGCCTGCTTAGCACCTTGTCCTTTAGAAGGCCCCTGTAAATAGAAAGCGAATCGAGGGCCAGTAACGTGGTAGTTAACTTGTTTCGTCTCATTAAAATTCCTCCAATACCTAAGTATAAGTATAGCATCCAAAAAATCATTAGCAAAGATTGAAATAAGAGAAGGCTTTTAGGATTGCGAGGTAGAATAAAGATGTAGTAAGCTGGAAATATTTTGTAAAAGAAAATTGGCGGGGGGATGACCATTTGAAAGGGTCAAAAGAACAGTATGAAAAACGAAAGACGTATTACGCGCGAAGGTTAGGAAAACTGAATCACACAATTAATCAATTAAGTAATATAAGACTAGCCTTGGTCCTTGCAGGCTGTGCGTTGGGAATATTTATTTATATGACCCAAAGCTCTTTTTTTGGCGCTGGTATTCTTCTCTTAACCTTGGTCTCATTTGTTGTGCTCGTCTTCTGGCATCAGAAATTTAGAGCGAAGCAGAACGATATCCAGGCACTTTACAACATCAATGACCAAGCCTTGAAGCGATTAGCAGGAGAATGGAAAGATTTTTCCGATACAGGTGAAGACTTTAAAGACCCTGCTCACCCATATTCAGAAGATCTCGATTTGTTTGGATCCAGTTCACTGTTCCAGTGGATTAATAGTGCTAAGACCTATAGGGGAAGGGCAAAACTGAAAGAGTGGTTGACCCAACCGCCAGTAAACGGAGCTATTATTGAACAAAAACAAGAAGCCATCAAGGAATTGGCAGTAAATCTTGCTTGGAGACATCGGTTTATAGCGGAGGCTGGGAAGACAAAACGTTCGTTGAATTCACCAACCCGGCTTATAGAATGGGCAAAGACTTACGACCCTGTCTATTTAAGTACTAGGACGGTCATTCTAGCCAGAGCGATTCCTCTGATTACGCTGACCTTTTTATTGTTATATTTTCTGACAGATAGGGTATCTTATTGGTTTCCGCTAGTGGGTTTTTTAGTGCAAACGATCATCCTCTTCTTGGGTAAGCAAAGGGGCAAAGCGCTGGAAGCAGTTTATGTCTATAAGGATGCCCTTAAAATATATGAAAAAATGTTGGAACGGTTTGAAACGAGGACCTTCAAAGCGGGTTACCTGCAAGACCTAAAAAAAGGGTTATATGACCGCGATGGTAAGGCAGCTTACCAACAAATAAGAAAACTATCAGGTTTGGCGGAGCTCATTTCCAATCGGGGCAATTCGATGTTTTTAGTTATTAACATTTTTACTCTTTGGGATATTCAGTGCATGATTGGCTTAGAATCTTGGAAAGAGAAATCTGGCAGTTCTCTGGGACGTTGGGTGGATACACTCGCTGAACTGGAGGGATTAGCGAGCCTGGCCATTGTTCACTTCGATCACCAGGCGTGGACATTCCCGGAATTTGTTTCTGAAGATACCGGGTTAGTTGCGTCCAATATGGGGCACCCGCTTTTGGCGAATTCAACGAGTAATGATTTATCCATCGAAAAGCACTCCGGTATTTTATTAATTACAGGTTCAAACATGTCAGGAAAGAGCACCTTGCTCCGCACGGCAGGCATCAATTTAGTATTGGGTTATGCAGGGGCGCCAGTGTGTGCGAGGAGTTTTAGGTGTTCAAGAATGCAAATTTATAGCTGTATGCGTGTCAGTGATAATCTTGGGGAAAATATCTCTTCATTTTACGCAGAATTACTGCGCATTAAACAGATCGTCATGGCAACAAAGACAGACAGTCATATATTCTTCCTCTTGGATGAAATATTCAAGGGTACAAATTCACAAGATCGGCATGCTGGAGCTAAAGTCCTGATCCGACAATTGGGCAAGGCTGGGGCTATGGGAATGGTCTCAACGCATGATTTGGAACTTGGGGATCTAGAACGTGAAAGTGAACGAAAAATCAGAAACTATCATTTTAGAGAGTTTTATAAAAACGATGAGATCCATTTTGACTACAAACTTAGACCCGGGATTTCAACCACCCGAAATGCCATGTATCTGATTAAGATGGCGGGAATTGATGTGGATGAAACGTTCTAGTCCAGAGCTAATATCGTGTAATTTTATTGTCTGAGATGCTTGAATGAGGGATCATTTTACCTTATAATTAGAAGCTAGAGATTCAAGATAGTCAATTAGCAACGGCAAATATTTTGGGTGAACACAAATTAGCATGGGGGTCTACATAGTAGATTGGTATAGTTTTGAATAGTATCTTTACCTTTTAGTTTTTGCTCTCTCCATAGCTTGTGGAGAGGGCGTTTTCTTTGAAGATTTCGTTCAGTGGAGAGGATGGGTTCGATGATTATTGTCAGTGCGTGTTTGCTAGGACTCAATGCGAAATATGACGGGCAGTCGAATGCTCATGCTTTGATTCAGAAATACAGTTCTGCGGGGAAGTTTATCCCCGTTTGTCCAGAACAGCTAGGTGGCTTGCCAACTCCACGTTTCCCGGTGGAACTTATGGGAGGGAATGGGCAGGATGTATTACTTGGAAGGTTTGGTGCGCAGGGGCAGAGTGGAGAAGTCGTGACCTCTCAATTTATTAAAGGCGCAACTGAGGTATTGAAAATTGTTAGGATGGGTAAAGTAACTGCGGCAATTCTTAAAGAACGAAGTCCTTCCTGCGGCGTGAATCATATTTATGACGGAAGTTTTACACATCGTGTAATGGCTGGGCAGGGCGTGACGGCGGCCCTATTAAAAGAAGCGAACATCCCTAGTTATTCAGAAGAAGGACTCACGGAAGAACGGTTAGTAAGGTTGTTAAGCGATGACGATGGCAGCAACGTCTAATTCACTAGTTCATTTTCAGTTCATAAAGCACTGGTAGTATATAAATTATTGGAGAGGACATAAAAAACTCTCAGATGGACTATATAGGAGGTAGCCATAACAAGCATCATTACAAGTACATGGACGCTATTACAAAAAACTTATTTCGTCAAATCTTTAATAAAGCATATGCAATGATATTTTATACACTGACCGTGTAAAATATAGTCAATTCTTCAATTCTTTTAACATTGTTATGTTACAAAACAAATGGGAGGCAATTCATGAAAAAGAAACTAATTATTGGGGTATTACTTGTAGCCGTCATCGGCACTGTTGCCGGAATTCAATATAATTTAAGAAATAAGCAAGAAGTTACAACGGTTAAAACCTCAAGTGTTGCCATGGGCGACGTAAACATGTTCTTAGCTACCACTGGCTCGATAGAATCCAAAAATGTAAAAGAGTACTCGGTCTCCGCAACCACTCAGATTGCAACAATAAATGTTAAGGTAGGGGATAACGTTAAAAAGGGAGATGTCCTTTTAACGTATGAAACAGCTGATCTGAATTCCCAAGTAAAGACGGCACAATTAAATTATAACAATTCGATATCTCAAAAAAAAGACGCAGTGAATAAAAATAACGATGCAAATAATACGATCGATGATACCGCTGATATTCCCGCAAATGCTTCAACCATTAACTCAGCGAAGGCCAGTCTGTTATCGAATGAAAGACTAAAGCAGCTTGACAATGCTATGGCATTAGCAAAAACAAATCTTGATTCTGCAAAAAATAAATTGGCCCAGAACTCATCTATTTCTTCAGATCTAGATGGAGTCGTCACAGCAGTCAGTGTGGTGAGCGGGCAAACTGGTAGCCAAGGAAAGGCTATTGTTGTCCAGGATATCACTAGCTTAAAGGCCGTTGTTAAGGTTGGGAAATACGATGCTGCAAAAGTAGCTGTTGGACAAGAATCTACCATTAAGAGCAACGGCAAGGTTTATAAGGCAAAGGTTTCAAACATTTATCCGACGGCAACGGTCAGTACTGCAGCAACAGGAGGAGATACAACTTTAACCGTAGAGCTTGATATTTTGGAGGCAGATGCACTGTTAAAAGTAAACTTTGACGCAGACGTTGATATATTACTGAATCAAGCGCTCAATGTGCTGAAAGTCCCTGCGGAAACAATTTTAACGAACAAAGATGGCACAACTTACTTGTTTGTGGTCCAAAATGGTCAGGCGCTTCAAAAGACTGTGAAATTAGGTGTCCGGTCAGATGCAGATGCGCAAATTGTTACAGGCGTAAAAGTTGATGACATTGTGATATTAAATCCAGGCACCACCGTTACAAATGCAGTAATGGTTACAGTTGATGCAGCATAGGAGGTAAATCATGATTGAAGTAAAGGATGTCTTAAGAAAGTACTCAACTGGAGATATTGACCTTATTGCGCTAAACTCAGTAAGCCTTAAAATCGAAAAAGGCGAATTCATTGCAATCATGGGACCTTCAGGTTCGGGAAAAACAACCTTTATGAATCTTATAGGCTGTTTGGACAGAATGGATGGCGGGACATATTTGCTCAACGGGCAGGATGTTTCCAATCTTGAAGATAATCAACTTGCCCACATAAGAAATAAAGAGATAGGCTTTGTATTCCAAGCCTTTAATCTACTCCCCAGGATCTCAGTCCTTAAAAATGTTGAACTTCCCATGGTTTATGGAGGCGTGCCCCCCAAGGAAAGAAGAGAGAGGGCACTTTCCGCTCTTGATAAGGTAGGTCTTTCGGATCGAGTGAACCACAGACCCAATGAAATATCTGGCGGACAAAAGCAACGAGTTGCGATTGCAAGAGCGATTGTTAACAATCCTGCAGTGATTATGGCAGACGAACCAACAGGTAACCTAGATACCAAATCATCGGTCGACATTATGAGGATTTTTCAAAACCTCAACAATGAGGGCGCAACGGTTGTTATGGTTACCCATGAAGATAATATTGCACAATCTGCCAAAAGGGTCGTAAAGTTCCTTGATGGAGAAATCATTGATGATCATGTCGTTGAGGGAAGAAAAATATTCTAGAGAAGGCTTCATCCATGTAAGATTTCGCAGTAAAATGGAGGACAGTTATGAACTTTTTAGAGAATTTTAAAATGGCCGTTTCCAGTATTCTCTCCAATAAAATGAGAACTTTTCTCACCATGCTGGGAATTATCATAGGCATAAGTTCTGTCATTACTATTATTTCTCTTGGTAATGGCGGACAAAATTATATTACGGATGAATTTGCAAAAATGGGCGCTAATACAGTCACGCTCAGTGTCGATCCAACAAAAATAGAACAGAGTAGTGATTATTTCACACTGAAGGACGCCAAGGAAATAAAAAGTAGAGTTGAGACAGTTAAGTACGTTTCCCCAACGATCTCCAAAAAGGGAACGGCAAGAACTGATACTAAAACTAAAACAGCCAATATTTCTGGCGTTAATTCGGATTATGCATTGATCACTAATGTGGAAATTGTTTATGGAAGATTTCTTAATGAAAGAGAAGTTGAAGAAGGTAAAGCGGTTGTTGTCATAGATCAAACCTCAGCTAAATCATTATTTGGAACGGATGATGCTGTAGGGAAATCCTTTAAATTAGGACCGGTAGCTTCTAGTAAAAGTGCTATTGTTGTGGGTGTTTCCAAGGCAAGCAGCATGTTTAGCGGTGGCGGTGAGCGCGGTGGGCCACCTGACAGGGATGCTGATAATACACCAGCGTTACTAACAATACCCATTACCTTCCTGCAAACGTTATATCCATCAGATTCCAATATTTCCACGCTGAGTGTCACCTCCATTACACAGGAAACCGCAGTGCAGGCTGGAAATGAGGCCTTGAATATTGTTCAGGGTAGACATAACAACAAAACGACAGATCTCTATAAGGCGAGCAATTCAGCGAGTATGTTGGAAACAATTAATACAGTATTAGGTACTTTTACAACATTTATTGGCGCTGTTGCAGCTATATCCCTTTTAGTTGGAGGGATTGGCGTGATGAATATCATGTTAGTGTCTGTGACTGAAAGAACTCAAGAAATTGGGATTAGAAAGGCCATTGGGGCTACCACCAATGCTATATTAGTCCAGTTTCTAACCGAATCCGTTATTTTATCGGTGCTCGGTGGACTCATCGGAATGACGCTGGGTATACTTTCAGCGCAAATAATCGGTTCTTTTATAAGTATTACGCCCAGTGTTTCACTGGCGGTTGTGTTAGAAACAATTTTATTCTCGTCTGCAGTGGGAATTTTCTTTGGAATCTATCCTGCACGGAAAGCTGCAAGATTAAATCCAATCGATGCGCTGCGCTATGAATAGTTGATTCGGCGGTTATCCTTAGTCTAAACTTTGACCTTTCTGAACATACTTATGTTTTGAAAGGTCAAAGTCTTTTTTGCGTTTGTAGTATTAGGAAGAATAAGATGAGGAAAACGAAACGCACTCCATACTATACAAAGGTTGGTCTAGAGCATCGGTTAACGATTTGAAGTCGTTATATTAATCAGGTATAATAGTAAATTAGGAATTGATTAAACCCTCATTGGGACATCTTGAGGAGGATTAATATGCAAACGGTAACAGTTAAGGAAATTTACAGAGAGACGGACCGGTTTCTCAATCAGACCGTTGAATTATCTGGATGGGTGCGCACGGTACGCTCGTCCAAAGCGTTTGGTTTTATCGAAATTAATGATGGAAGTTTTTTCGATAACATACAAGTGGTTTTTGAGGAGAGTCTTCCCAACTTTGCGGAGATTGGGAAGCTCACGATTAGTTCGGGTCTGCGTATTCAAGGAACCCTCGTTGCATCACCTGGAGCGAAGCAACCCTTTGAATTAAAAGCGGAGCTCATCGAGGTTCTCTCACTTTCTGCAGCTGATTATCCCCTTCAAAAGAAACGGCATACGTTTGAATATTTACGTACAATTGCCCATTTGCGTCCCAGAACCAATACGTTTGCTGCAGTGTTTCGTGTGCGTTCCGTGGTGGCGTATGCCATTCATAAGTTCTTTCAGGAAAAAGGTTATGTCTATGCACAAACTCCAATTATTACAGGAAGTGATGCTGAGGGTGCAGGGGAAATGTTTAGGGTGACAGCACTAGATATGGCTCAACCTCCGCAGGACGAAGTCGGTAACGTTGATTTCTCCAAGGACTTCTTTGGTCGTGCTGCGAGTCTGACGGTGAGTGGTCAGCTCAATGCTGAGGCGTACTGTATGGCCTTTCGCAACGTTTATACGTTTGGTCCCACGTTTCGTGCGGAGAATTCTAATACAACGAGACATGCTGCAGAGTTTTGGATGATCGAACCGGAAATAGCGTTTGCTGATCTTCAAGACGATATGAACCTAGCTGAAGAGATGATGAAATTTATTATTCAGTATGCTATGGACAACGCTCCTGAAGAAATGACGTTTTTTAATAAATTCGTCGATAAAACCTTATTTGATCGGTTAGAAAATATTTTGAAATCGGAATTTGGTCATATTACCTACACCGAAGCCGTAGAACTTCTTGAGAAGGAAAATGCTCACTTTGAGTTTCCTGTTCATTGGGGCACGGATCTTCAAACCGAGCATGAGCGTTACTTAACTGAAAAAGTTTTTAAGAAGCCGGTCTTTGTCTCAGATTACCCAAAGGAGATTAAAGCATTCTATATGCGACTTAATGACGATCATAAGACCGTGGCAGCGATGGATCTTCTGGTTCCTGGGATTGGAGAAATTATTGGAGGAAGCCAACGGGAAGAACGTCTCGAAGTACTGCAAAAACGAATGGCGGAATCGGGGCTGAACGAGGAGGATTACGGATGGTATCTTGATCTAAGAAAGTACGGCGGCGTAAAACATGCTGGGTACGGACTTGGTTTTGAACGCGTTATTATGTATATGACAGGAATGTCAAATATCCGTGATGTCATCTCTTTCCCTCGAACCACAAATTCGTGTGAATTTTAAAGATTTCGTTCGGTAGAACACCAATAACATTAGAGCGGCCTAGGCTACTCTAATGTTATTTGCCATAAACAAAGCCAGCCATAAATATATATTATTACAGCGATAAGTGCAGGTATGATATAATATGTACAAACTGTGAGGTGAAGTGGTTAATGTATCGGTTAGATGATTTGAATCCAGTGCAACGTGAAGCGGCTGAGCATAAAGAAGGGCCACTTCTAATTCTTGCTGGGGCTGGATCGGGGAAGACTCGTGTGCTCACTTATAGAATTGCTCATTTAATTGCTCAGGGGATAGAACCTAGTTCGATCTTAGCAATTACATTTACGAATAAAGCAGCCAAGGAAATGCGTGAGCGTGTGGGAACACTGGTAGGTAGTGAGGGCTATGGGTTATGGGTTACCACGTTTCACTCAGCCTGTGTACGTATTCTGAGACGTGAAATTGATACTATGCCAGGCTATAGTAAAAATTTTGTTATCTATGATTCAGGCGACCAACAGTCTTTGTTGAAAGCCTGCTTAAAGGAATACAATTATGATGATAAGAAATTCCCAGTACGGGCTGTTGCGTCGGTCATCAGCGATGCCAAAAACAATCTGTTAGATCCAGAGGAATTTTTCCATAAAGCAACGGATTACTTTCAGCAGAAAGTTGTTGATATCTATAAATCATACCAGAAGAGGCTAAAGAGCAACAATGCGCTAGACTTTGATGATATTATCATGCTTACGGTGCGGCTTTTTCAGCAAAGTCCAGAAGTATTTCGCTTCTATCAAGATAAATTCCGTTACATAATGGTGGATGAGTATCAAGATACAAATCATGCCCAATATATGATGATTAAACTTCTGGCTAGTGAGTATCGTAATCTCTGCGTGGTTGGGGATGATGATCAGTCAGTCTATGGATGGAGGGGCGCGGATATCCAGAATATTTTGGATTTCGAGCGTGATTATCCTGAGACAAAGGTGATTAAGCTTGAACAAAATTATCGTTCAACTAAAACCATTTTAGAGGCTGCTAACGCTGTGGTGAGAAATAACGAAACACGTAAAGAGAAGTCGCTTTGGACCGAAAATGTCGAGGGACAAGCTCTAGTGTGTTATGTAGGCACGGATGAACGGGATGAGGCTGGGTACGTCGTGGAGCGCATGAAACGTTTACATGAGCTTGAAGGGCGGCCGTATAATGAGTTTGCTGTTCTTTACCGGACGAATGCTCAGTCACGGGCGCTTGAGGAACGTTTAATGAAGGCGGCTACGCCCTATCGCGTTTTCTCAGGGCTGAAATTCTATCAGCGCATGGAAATCAAAGATATTCTAGCGTATTTGAGGGTAATATATAATCCCGCGGATCAAGTGAATTTTACTCGTGTCTTGGGTGTGCCTAAGCGTGGACTTGGAAATAGTGCATTGGAAAAAATCTTGGAGTATGCAGAAGAACAGGGAATGCCGGTACTGGAAGCAATCATGGAGGCGGAGTACATTCCCGAGTTACCAACCCGAGCTAAGAAACCGTTGATCGGTTTTGCGCATTTAATGCAAGAGCTAGTGGCGTATTCTAAAGAAGCGCCCGTGACAAATTTGGTGGAAGCCATATTAAGCAAGACGGGGTACAAAGCACTTCTTCAGGCAGAAGATACACCGGAAGCGGAGACTCGTCTGGAAAATTTGGGAGAGTTTCTGTCTGTTACGGCAGAGTATGATGCTAAAGCGGCTCAGGCTGCTCAAAATGCGATGAATGATGGGATACCCGAGGAGGAAATTACCCTCGGATTAGGGGGTTTCTTAGAACAAGTTTCCTTAGTCGCAGATATAGATAACCTGGACGAAGCGGAAGAGGCTGTGGCGTTAATGACTATGCACAGTGCGAAGGGATTGGAGTTTCCGGTGGTGTTTGTCGTAGGTATGGAGGACGGCATTTTTCCCAGTAATCGTTCGCTCGTGGACCCGACTGAATTGGAGGAAGAACGACGACTCTGCTATGTTGCGATCACGCGAGCAAGGGAGAAACTCTATCTATGTAATGCTGAAACGCGAATGCTATACGGCAAAACGCAGTACAACCAGCCCTCACGTTTCTTAGCAGAGATCCCAGCAACGTTAAGGACCGATGTTGACCCTCTAGATCCACCAAAACGTCGACCGAACACTAAGTCTAAATCGACTTGGAATAGAGAGGCTACTACACAGCCCAAGGCTCCCTTGGGTTCAGGGCCTTGGGAAAAAAGTTTGGGAAGTAAATTGGTTATTAAAGGAGGTGAGGCGCATCATGTTGGAGACAAAGTGGAACATGCTACCTTCGGTCGAGGAATTATTTTCTCAATTAAGGGAGACGGCGACCAGGCTGAGCTGACCATTGTTTTCGACGGTGAGATAAAAAAATTCATTGCAGAATATGCCCATTTGACGAAGCTCTAACATTTTTAACCCATTAACATTTAGAAAATTTCGTAAAAAAGAAAGGTTTAGGTGTCACTATATGTCAGAAAAAATTTATATCGTTGGTCATAAAAGCCCGGATACAGATTCAGTTTGTTCAGCCATTGCTCTAGCTAATTTAAAGAAACTAACAGGGACTGAAAATGTTGTTCCTTGCTCAGCAGGAAAACTCAATAAAGAGACTGAATTTGTACTTAATTATTTCGGAGTTGCAGTTCCTGAGGTACTGGAGTCCGTAGAAGCTAAACAGAAATTGATTCTCGTTGACCATAATGAATATGGACAAGCCGTTGCTGGTGCAGAGCAAGCTCAGCTCGTTCAAATTATTGACCATCACAAAGTGGGCGGATTTCAAACTTCAGAACCTATTAATGTTCGTATGGAGCCTGTTGGTTCCACATGTACTATTGTAGCGCAGTGTTATAAAGAACTAGGTATCACTCCAGACAAAGGGATTGCAGGGATTTTACTATCAGCCCTTCTTTCTGATACCGTTATTTTCAAATCTCCTACTTGTACGCCACTTGACAAGGAAATTGCTGCTTATCTTGCACCAATTGCTGGCGTTGAACCGATGGCATACGGCATTGAAATGTTTAAAGCGTCTTCAAACATCGCAGATCGTACGCCTCAAGGTATGATCGAAGAAGACCTTAAAGCCTTTACAATGGGTACTCATAAAATTGGTGTTGGACAAGTCAGCCTCATGGGTATGGATGGATTTGAAGATGTTCGGGCAAACTTAACAGCAGCGATTGAAGCACATCGTGTCGCTGAAGGCATGAGCTATCTCTGCCTAATGATTACAGATATCTTGACAGACAGCACTGAGCTGATCGTTAAGGGAGATAACCCAGAACAAGTGGCTAAGGCCTTCGGAAAAACACTCGTAGCCGGCAGCGTTGAGCTCCCTGGTGTTCTTTCTCGTAAAAAACAAGTCGTCCCACAAATGACGACTTTCTTCCAAGCCTAAGCTAAGGCACCTTCAAAGATATAACCAGTCAGTATACAAGTATATTTTGTATCATACTGCGTTGGTATGTTCAACTAATAGCTCGCTATGCGGTGAACATACCTCGCTGTCTGATGCAAAAATCCATTGCATGTTTGACGGGTTATTTTCTTTATAGGTTTTATTATCTCGTTGAACGTATGGAGATCGGAGGCATTCCAGTGCAGGATGAATTCCAGCGCGTAGCAACGCTACGCAAGGAAATAGAAGAAGCCAACAAGCTGTATTATGGGCTTGACCAGCCCCGTATAACGGATTCGGAATACGACGCTCTCCTGCGAGAGCTGCTGGATTTGGAAGCGAATCATCCCAACTGGGTTACTCCAGATTCTCCGACTCAGCGTGTTGGCGGAGAAGTGGCCAAAGAGTACACTAAAGTACGACATTTGGACCCACTCCTCAGTTTAGACAATGCGTTTGCCCCCGGCGATTTACGAGAATTTGACCGTCGCGTACGCCAGGTGGAAGCGGTTGTAGATTACGTTGTTGAACTCAAAATAGATGGACTGACAGTCGCCTTAACCTATGAAGATGGGCTTATTTTGCGTGGAGCAACCCGTGGAGATGGCGTCGTGGGAGAAGATATTACCGCCAATGTCAAAACAGTGGGATCCATTCCGCTACGTTTAAAAGAATCGGTTTCGAAGTTAAGTGTCCGGGGAGAAGGCTACATGCCCAAAGCGTCCTTTGCTCGTCTAAATCAAGAACGGGAAGAAGAAGGGCAACCCGCGTTTGCCAATCCACGTAATGCAGCAGCCGGCTCATTACGACAACTGAACTCGAAAATAACAGCCCAGCGCAAACTTGATTACTTCGCGTATCAAGTTTTGTCGGCGAAAGAACTGGGATTACATAAACAAACAGATGTCCTTACATTTCTACATAAGCAGGGGTTTGTCGTCAATCCCGAGTATAAGGTTTTCACCGATATTGAAGACATCATTGAATACTGTGAAGGAATGGCAGCTGAGCGTCATCGTTTCCCCTATGATATTGATGGTCTCGTCATTAAAGTCAATGAGTTCGCCCTTCAACAGGAAATGGGTTTTACCGCCAAAAGTCCTCGCTGGGCGATTTCGTATAAATTCCCGGCTGAACAGGTGGAAACTGTGGTTGAAGACATTATCATCCGGGTTGGGCGCACTGGAGTATTGACGCCCACCGCAGTCTTAAAAGCTGTTTCGATTGCAGGGTCCACAGTGAGTCGGGCAACACTCCATAACTTGGATAACATACGTGACAAGGATATTCTGATCGGAGATCATGTGCTTTTACAAAAAGCTGGGGACGTCATTCCAGAGGTCGTCAGGGTGTTGCAGGAACAACGCACGGGTGAGGAACGACTTTTTGAAATGCCCGACCTATGTCCGGAATGTCGTAGCCCCGTGATGCAAGATGAAGGGGAAGTGGCATATCGCTGTCATAGTGGCACCTGCCCTGCAAGGCAACGTGAGGGGATTATTCACTTTGTTGCACGCGATGCCATGGCCATCGACGGCTTAGGGCCTGCTGTCATTCAACAACTTCTTGATGCCGAGCTTATTAAGGATGCTGCAGATCTTTACACCCTAACGTTCGAGAATTTAATTCCTGTGGAACGGATGGGTAACAAGTCCGCTGAAAATCTACTGAGGGCGATTCAAGAGAGCAAGGAACGTGGGCTGGCTCCCTTGATTTTTGGTTTAGGCATTCGACATACCGGAGGAAAATCTGGAAAAAATTTGGCACAGGCCTTTGGTTCGATGGACAAATTACTGAACGCCACGGTGGAGGAACTTCAAGCAATTCCGGATGTTGGACCGACCATGGCGGTAAGTTTGGTGGAGTATTTTGCGCAGGCGAGTACGGAGCGTTTCCTGGCTAAATTGCGTGATGCCGGTGTATCAATGACAGCGGAAATATCCTTCAAACCGCAAATTTTTGCCGGCAAGAGTATTGTCGTCACCGGTTCGTTAGAGCATTGGGAACGGCGGGAAATTGAGACAATGATCGAAGAGCGTGGTGGCAAAGCGGCTAACAGTGTGAGTAAAAAAACCGCTTTCGTCGTTGCCGGAGATAAAGCAGGCTCAAAGCTCTTGAAAGCGCAAGGGTTGGGAATATCTATTTTATCTGAAGAAGAATTCGAACGGCTGATTGAGATGAAGCAACCTTAATCCATTAGTCAACGACCCTTGAAGATATATGATTCGTTAGAAAGCCGGTTTTTCCACAATGTAGAAAGACCGGCTTTCTAACTAACTTAAAATTAGGTTTACTTGTGACTGAAATCAGAGTCGTATGGAACGTTTCGGTGAAATCACGCCAATAAACCTTGGACGGTATTCAGCCTATGAAATTCAAAGATGTTGCATCACCATGAAGCAAGCGGTTGTTATCAAGAATATTGGAGAACATGTAGAAATAAGCTAAGTGGAATTAGGAGGAAGAAAACACATGTTAAACATTGGCTGTCATTTATCCACTTCCAAGGGCTTTAAGCACATGGGTATAGAGGCCGTTTCTATTGGAGCGAATACGTTTCAGTTTTTCACCCGCAACCCGCGAGGCGGTAAAGCGAAAGCGATTGATCCTAAAGACGTGGCTGACCTGTTAGAGCTTGTGGATGAAAATCAGTTCGCGCCACTTTTGGCACACGCATCCTACACGCTCAACGCCTGCTCTGCTGATGCCCATCTACGGAAATTCGCAACAGAGACCATGGCGGATGATTTGGTTCGTATGGAGTATCTTCCTGGAAATCTTTATAATTTTCATCCGGGCAGTCATGTTGGACAAGGTTCTGAGGCCGGTATTGAGATGATTGCTGAAATGCTCAATAAGATTCTAAAACCAGAACAAACGACGACCGTTTTGCTGGAAACGATGGCAGGCAAAGGGAGCGAAGTGGGTCGGACCTTCGAGGAACTGCGATCTATCCTGGATAAGGTAGAGCTTACTGATAAAATGGGCATCTGTCTCGACACCTGTCATGTCTTTGATGGAGGTTATGATATAGTGAATGATCTTGACGCCGTACTGAAACACTTTGATCAACTCATTGGGCTCCGACGACTTAAGGCCATTCATCTCAACGATAGCTTGAACATTCAAGGCTCTCATAAAGACCGGCATGCAGGTATTGGAAAAGGTAACATTGGACTGGAGGCAATTGTGCGAATCATCAACCACCCCTCGTTGCATAATCTACCGTTCCTCCTCGAAACCCCCAATGAATTGCCGGGTTATGCCGAAGAAATTAAGCTGTTGCGGGCGGCTAGTCAGCCATGAGTGCCTAGTGAAATAATTCAAACAGAGAGTTCATAAAGCCGATTTTCCCAATCAAACAGGGAAAATCGGCTTTTAGTTTGTATCTATATTGGAATTCTACAATGTCGGTGTGTTTTATTGCCTCGTTCTCTAATATTTAGTATGATAGAGGTTAAAGCAAGAAGCTATCCAAGGGAAGGTGATTAAGATGACAATTTCACGTGAAGACGTCGAATATGTGGCGGCATTGGCACGTTTAGAGTTGACTGAACCGGAAATAAAAGAGTATACCGAACAACTGAACTCCATTTTAGGCTACGCGGCCAAGTTGGAGCGCTTAAACACAGACGATGTGATTCCTACTGCTCATGCAGTTCCATTAAACAATGTCATGCGGGAGGATCAAGTAGGCCCCTCGCTAGACCATGAGAAAGCACTCAACAATGCGCCAGATGGGGACGAAGGTTTCTTCCGGGTGCCTAGAATAAGCTTAACATAGAAAGGAAGGCAAAGGGACTATGATGATCGGACAATCAGTCAGTGAACTGCATGAACTTCTCGTACATAAAGACGTCAGTTCCACAGAGTTGACGAAAGCTTATATAGATCGCATTCAAACGGTGGATCCAGAATTGAAAGCCTATTTAACTGTCATAGAAAATCAGGCGATGACTCAGTCGGCTGAAGTGGATCGAAAGATCACTCAAAATCAAGTGCTCGGTCCCTTGGAAGGAATTCCAATGGCCTTGAAGGATAATATGTGCACAGAAGGCATTCGAACAACTTGTGCTTCCAAGATGCTGGAGGATTTTATCCCACCCTATAACGCGACCGTGACGGAGCGTCTGAAGGTAGCTGGGACGATTCTTCTAGGCAAAGTGAATATGGATGAGTTTGCCATGGGTTCCTCAACTGAGAATTCATACTTCGGAAAGACTCGGAATCCTTGGGATTTAGAACGTGTACCAGGTGGATCTTCTGGAGGCGCTGCTGTAGCTGTCGCTGTAGACGAAGCTGCTTTTACTCTGGGATCAGATACGGGGGGATCCATTCGTCAACCCGCCGCGTTTTGTGGGGTGGTTGGAATGAAGCCAACTTACGGGGCCGTCTCAAGATATGGCCTGATCGCCTTTGCGTCCTCACTTGATCAGATTGGTCCGTTGACGAAAACTGTGAGGGACAATGCCTTAGTGCTGAATGCCATCGCTGGATATGACCCAAGGGATTCAACGTCAGTGGCTTATGAGAAGCCAGACTATACGAAGTTCCTAGTCAATGATATTAAAGGCTTGAAGATAGGGATTCCACGGCAGTATTACGGCGATGGGATTGACCCGGATGTGGCGAGAGGGATTCAGGAGGGGATTCAAACCCTGATCGATTTAGGCGCAGAAGTGTCTGAATGCTCGCTACCCCATACAGAGTACGCCATACCTGCTTATTACCTGATTGCTACCGCTGAAGCGAGCTCCAATCTTGCGCGTTATGACGGCGTGCGCTATGGCCTTAGGGCGGAGGCGGAAGATGTGTTGGGCATGTTTAAGAAGACAAGAGCTGAGGGTTTTGGGCAGGAAGTGAAACGAAGGATCATGCTGGGAACCTATGCTTTAAGTTCGGGTTATTATGACGCTTATTATCTGAAAGCGCAAAAAGTTAGAACTCTGATTAAGCAGGATTTTGACAAGGCGTTTGAGAAATTTGATGTTTTGCTCTCCCCAACAGCTCCTACCACCGCCTTTAGATTTGGTGAGAAATCAGCAGATCCCTTAGCCATGTATTTATCAGATATAACGACGGTTCCTATTAACTTAGCAGGCATCCCGGCCATTTCTATTCCTGCGGGTTTCGTCAAGGGAATGCCCATTGGTATGCAGTTCATGGGTAAAGCATTTGACGAAGGTACGTTGTATCGAGCAGCCTATACCTTTGAACAAAACACTCAATATCACACGTTAAAACCAAGTTTGTCTGAGGAGGTGCTGGCCGGTGGTAGTCGCTGATCAATACGAAATGGTCTGTGGTATTGAGGTTCATGCTGAGCTCCAAACCAAGACGAAGATTTTCTGCGGATGTACAACAGAGTTTGGGGGAGAGCAAAACACGCATGTTTGCCCAGTATGCCTCGGTATGCCTGGAGCACTCCCAGTTCTTAACCGTGAAGTGGTGAATTATGCGATTAAAGCTGGCTTAGCCTTGGATTCTGAGATTGCCGAGTTTTCAAAGTTCGACCGAAAAAACTACTTCTACCCAGATTTGTCTAAGAATTATCAGACCTCTCAATTTGACTTACCTATTTGTATTGGGGGTAAGCTAGAGATAGACGTTGACGGTGAGAAAAAATGGATCGGGATTACAAGGGCCCATATGGAGGAAGATGCCGGTAAGCTCGTGCATAGTGGAACGACTATCTCTACTTCTAACGAGTCTTCCGTAGATTATAACCGAGCGGGCGTGCCACTTCTGGAAATCGTATCGGAGCCTGATATGAGCTCAATTTCGGAAGCCCTGGCCTATCTTGAAAAATTAGTTCAGATCCTTGAATACACAGAGGTATCGGATTGCCGTTTGGAGCAAGGGTCTGTGCGTTTTGATGTCAATGTTTCACTGAGGCCCCACGGCACGAAGTCTTTGGGAACTCGAACAGAAACCAAGAACTTAAATTCTTATAGCTCGGTTCGGCGGTGCATGGAGTATGAAGTGGCTCGTCAAGCACGAATTCTGAATGCGGGTAAAAACGTGGTTCAGGAAACCCGCACTTGGGATGAGGGACAGGGGATTACGCTAACCCTTCGTTCCAAGGAAGAAGCTCATGATTATCGATACTTTCCTGAACCTGACCTCCCCCCCTTGGTGATAGACCGGAACTGGGTAGAAAGAATTCGTAAAACGCTCCCAGAACTTCCTGCCAAGCGTCGTGCGCGGTTGCAGGCATTAGGGCTACCAGCCTATGATGCCGCGGTTATCACGCAAGCAAGAGCTATGTCGGACTTCTTTGATGCGACCTTAGCCTACTATGGGGATGCTAAGACTCTGGCGAACTGGATTATGGGTGATGTGACTCGTTTACTAAACTCGAATCAGTGTAGTGTATCCGATTCTCCCATTTCTGCCAAACAATTAGCAGAACTTCTCGAACTCATCAAAAAAGGAACCCTGAGCGGTAAGATTGCCAAAGGTGTCCTTGAAGAAATGTACGGTACAGGTAAGGATGCTGCCGCCATTGTTAAGGAAAAAGGGCTCGCGCAGATCAGTGATGAGGGCGCACTATTGGGAATTGTTGATGACGTAATTTCGGCAAATCCTCAATCAGTGGTGGACTACAAAGCTGGCAAAGATAAAGCCATTGGGTTCCTTGTGGGGCAGGTCATGAAGGCTACTAAGGGCCAAGCAAATCCGGGATTAGTGAATCAGTTACTGAAGGAAAAATTAGTGTAAACTCAGAGATATTTTAACCCTTTGAAAGATGGCATAGCATGTGCTAACGCCTAAGTTAGGTCATCTTTTTTAGGGGAATATTTTTGCAAGTATACAGTATTAAGGCGTGCATATCCTTCAAACTTAAGGGCGATTATGGTAATATAAATAGTAATGAAAATATAGCTGACTGAAGTAGTTTTTGCTAGTTCAATCAAAAGGAGTGAGCCTGACTAATGAGACATTTAGTCATTGTAGATACCACGTTACGCGACGGAGAACAAACTGCTGGAGTTGTCTTCTCCAATCAAGAAAAATTACGTATCGCTCGTTTGCTTGATGAGCTGGGCGTTCATCAGATTGAAGCAGGTGTTCCGGTCATGGGCGGCGATGAAAAGAAAGCGATCAGTGATATTGTTAAATTAGGATTAAAAGCAAGTATTATGGGCTGGAATCGTGCGGTCATTTCAGATATTGAAGCCTCTTTGGCTTGTGGTGTTGATGCTGTGGCGATTTCCATTTCTACCTCGGATATTCATATCGAACATAAACTCATGACCACCCGTGAGGATGTTTTGGAACGGATGGTTAAGGCAACAACCTTTGCTAAACGTGAAGGGTTGTATATATCCGTTAACGCGGAAGATGCGTCACGATCCGACATGGATTTTTTAGTGGAATTTGCCACAGAAGCAAAAAAAGCGGGCGCAAATCGTGTGCGTTATTGTGATACCGTGGGAATCTTGGATCCCTTTAAAACGTTTGACAACATCAAGACCTTGATTGAAAAAGCAGGGATTGACGTTGAAATGCATACGCATGACGATTTTGGGATGGCGACAGCCAATGCTTTAGCGGGGACAAAGGCGGGAGCCACGCATGTTGGGGTTACGGTGAATGGCCTGGGAGAACGAGCTGGTAATGCAGCCTTAGAAGAAGTGGTCATGGCTTTGAAGCATTTACTCGATACAGATTTAAGCTTTGATACAAAACGTTTTGTCGAGGTGTCTGAATATGTCGCACGAGCCTCAGGTCGACTGCTGCCAGCCTGGAAATCAATTGTCGGTAGTAATATGTTCGCTCATGAATCAGGAATTCATGCTGATGGAGCGATGAAGGACCCTAAGACATATGAGGCCTTCAGTCCTGAGGATGTCGGTGCAGAACGTCAGATTGTGATTGGAAAACACTCAGGCAAGGCATCTATCAAAGCGAAATTCCTCATTGAGTATGGAAAAGAGATGACGGACGAGGACGCCACAGAGATGTTGGCAAGGGTCAGAGCTTTGGCAGTCGACATGAAGCGTTCACTGTTTGATAAGGAACTGGTATACATTTATGAAGATATGTTAAAACAACGAAGCGAGAGATAAAAGAAGTGGCGCCACATTAGCGCGTAGTCGAAGGATCATTGTAAAATTGATAAGGCGGCGAGGAGCCGTCTTTTAGCATGAGAGGGAGTACCTAAATGACAGTAAAAGTAACCTTAATTCCAGGAGACGGAATAGGACCAGAAGTTAGTAAAGCGACCCAAGATGTGATTACGGCTAGCGGAGCCCCTATTGAATGGGAAGTCGTTGAGGCAGGGGCAGCCTGCATTGCTGAGTACGGAACTCCTTTGCCAGAGCATGTTGTAGAAACTATTCGGAGTAACAAGGTTGCGTTAAAAGGCCCCGTCACAACGCCAGTCGGGAAGGGCTTTCGTAGCGTTAACGTCGCTCTTCGTCAACAATTAGAGTTGTATGCCAATGTCCGTCATATGCGAAACTTACCGAATGTTGCATCGAGGTATGAAAATGTTGATATTGTTGTGGTTCGGGAAAACACGGAGGACCTCTACGCAGGGATTGAACATATGGTGGGCAAAGATGCGGCGGAAAGTATTAAGATTATTACTCGTGAAGCTTCAGAACGAATCGGAAGATATGGCTTTGAATTGGCTCGCCGGGAAGGGCGTAAACGTGTCACGATCGTTCATAAAGCCAATATTATGAAACTAAGTGATGGTCTTTTTCTGGAAAGCGTAAGATCTGTGGCCCGTGATTATCCTGAGATTGTGTGTGACGATCGGATCGTGGATGCGATGTGTATGAATTTAGTTCAAACGCCCGAGAAATTTGATGTACTGGTCTTGCCAAATCTCTATGGGGACATTATTTCAGATCTCGTCGCTGGATTAGTTGGCGGACTAGGTGTTGCGCCAGGAGCTAATATTGGTGAGAAGTACGCTGTTTTTGAGGCAGCCCACGGAAGTGCTCCTGAGATTGCCGGTAAAAATATTGCTAATCCTCTCGCAATGCTTATATCTGGAGTGGAAATGCTTCAATATCTGGGATTTAAGAAAGAAGCACAACGGGTTGAGAAGGCGATTGAGCAGGTGCTGAAGCAAGGAACCTTTATTACTCCAGATTTGGGTGGAAAAGCAGGTACGCAGGAGATGGGAGCTGCCATTATTGCAGCTATGAGCTTTATCTCCTGAACGTGAATTCATCGAGAGTATTTCCCTCGCTTTATTGAATAGAGGCGTTAAAAACCTATCCTCCACCGATTTGGGAGGGTAGGCTTTTTTGAAGCCATGATAAATAATGTTGCGTCTATCATTGTGTTTACGAATCATGATATGAGTGAATATGTACTAGCTCTGTCTTGAAAATCATAAATGTATTTGCTATGATATGATAATTCCCTATATTCTGAAAATTATATTCGGTTGACTAACTGAAAGGAGGTATTGTAGAAAACTATCTATTGCGAAATTATTCATAAAATAATATCATCTAAGCTAGTAAACGAAATGAATAGGGGGGTAAAATATACAATCTTCAGGTGCGGGCATTGCGACAATTGGTTAGAGCCAGAATAGCCTAATGGAGGACGTTTATGAGGAAAACACAGTAGATGGGAGCAGAACGAGAATTAAAAATTAATTGGATTTATTATAGTTTTACGTATCAACTAGCATAAATTGAGGGGGAATATTAATGAGTATTCAAGAAGTAAAAGTAGCATATAGTGGTGCAGATCCTACAGCGTTTGGAGTTATGGGTTTGTCGATGGTATGCTTAGTGGCTTCATCTGCCAAATTAGGTTTTACGGATGCTAAATCAACCGCATTAGTTGTTGTTTGGGCAGCCTTGTTGGGTGGCATTGTTCAGATTATGGCTGCCATGATTGATTTTAAAAAGAATAATGTATTCGGTGGCACAGTTTTAGGCCTGTATGGCTTTTTCTGGGTCGGAATGGCTTTTTCTTGGGGAACTATTAATGGGATGCTTGGGGAAGGCATGAAAGCTGCAGTTGATCCCAAAATGTTGGGTGTAGTATTTGTCGGTTATCTGATTTTTTCTCTGTTTATCACTGTAGCTGCTTTTGAAGTAAACTTCCCTTTTATTATAATGTTACTGCTTATCGATGTTTTATTCTTCTCTCTTGCTGGAATATCATTAAAAATGGGTCCTGTCGCATTGTTCGCAAAACTTTCTGGCTGGTCTGAATTTCTTATCTCCATAGTTGGTTTCTATGCTACAGGTGCAATATTTTTCAAGAACTTCTACGGCCGTGAAATATTACCCCTTGGTAAGCCTTGGGGTCTAATCAAAAAAGCTGTTCCAGCTGCTTCGGCTCCCTCTCCTGCTAAGAAGCTTGGGGTATAAGAACTATTTTTTATCAAGTATCTAAATCATAAAAATCTTACTCCAATTTTAACAGCGGGCTCCCCAGTCATAACTTCTCTCATTGCCATTTTTGATGCCATGCTGCCTCTTGTTTTTACAGAGGCAGCATGGCATAGCTTGTTCAAGTGATATTGCATGACCAGAGCAGCTCTCTATTCCTAATAATACAAAGTAAAGAGGCATTACCGCTTTTTAGACGAATAAATGCATATATAGGCAAATTTCTGGAGGTGTGGCAATGGTCATGGAAGAACAAACTGATTTGATTACGCTTGATGAAATTCTAAATAATACGAACAACGCAATCATTGCAGTTGACACTCAAGGACTTATTATATATGCAAATGACACGGTATTTAATATATTGGGAATTCCTGCCCGCGATCTTTTAGGACAGCCTGTTGCTGCCCATGTCGTGGAAACAGGACTACTCCGCGTCATCGAAACCGGAGTTGAAGAGTTAGGTCAGAAGATGAAGGTTAATAATACTGTCTTATTAACTAATCGTACCCCAATCTATAGTAAGGGTGAGCTCGTGGGTGCAGTCGCGGTATTTCAAGACATTACGATTCTTCAAAATTTCTTGGATAATTTAGTGATCGAACACGAGAAGACAAAGGAGCTCCAACGCACCCTCGAAGTCGTTCTTAACACGGCCAATGATGGGCTTATCGTGGTTAACAAACAAGGAGCCATCACTATGACGAACCAGGCCTTTACAAGGTTTTTTAACCAAACTCCCGAGGATCTGATGGGTAAGCCTATCACGGAGGTATACGCAAATCCAAAATTCATTGAAGTTCTTGAAACAGGCCAAGCAGTGTATGGATACATTCAGGATTTAAATGGTCATGAAATTATCGCCAGTAGAATTCCAATTATCCAAGATGGTAAAATAGTTGGCGCTTTAGGCAAAGTTGTTTTCAAAGATGTTAACGAACTCTATGCCTTAACGAAAAAAGTTGATGCGTTGCGTTATGAGTTGGCTTATTATAAAAAAGATGTATTGAAGAAAAATAGTTCCGCACTGCAACTTCTAAGAGGGAAAAACCCACTTATGGCTTCCTTAGTGCAAACTGCCCAACGTGTGGCTACATCGGGTTCCACTGTGCTATTAAGAGGAGAAAGTGGGACCGGAAAAGAATTATTTGCGCAACTACTTCATACGGAAAGCAATCGTAGTCAAGGTGCCTTTATTAAGGTGAACTGTGCAGCCGTTCCTGAAAATCTACTGGAATCCGAATTATTCGGCTATGAAGAAGGGGCATTTACTGGTGCACGTAAAGGCGGTAAGCCAGGTAAATTTGAGCTGGCGGATGGCGGAACGCTGTTCCTTGACGAAATTGGAGATATGGAAATGGTCATGCAAGCTAAATTATTGCGTGTTATTCAGGAACGAGAAATAGAACGCTTAGGAGGTAGCAAACCACGTAAAATAAATGTCCGTTTAGTGGCGGCGACGAACCGTGATCTTGAAACGATGATTCGTGACAAGCAATTCCGAGAAGATCTATATTATCGTTTAAACGTAGTAACATTAAAGATACCACCTTTAAGAGAAAGGAAGGACGACATTGAAAGTCTTATTCAAACATTTATCAAGAAGTTCAATCATCAGTTTGCTCAAACTGTGACGGATATAACCTTAGAAACACAAAGCGTCCTGATGAAACATGGCTGGCCAGGCAATATTCGCGAACTTGAAAATATCATTGAACGGGCCTTTAACATGCTTGATGGCTCGGAGATACAGCTTAAACATTTACCGAGCTATTTGCAAATCCTTGCCGGACACCAAACACACACTTTTGTGGGCGTGTCCCTGGAAAGTATTATTGCTGGCGTGGAAAAAGAAGCGATAACCTATGCCCTTGATACCGTAAAAGGGAATAAGGTTCAGACCGCAAAAAATCTTGGCTTATCCCGCGCTGGTTTATACAAGAAATTAAAAAAATATGACTTGCATTAATCCGTTGTGTTTACACGCGGGCACATGTATCCAAAAGTAGACACTATGCTGCAGCTTGGACGTTGAGGCCTGTGCGAGCGTTAAACGCTTTAAAGTGTCAACATAAGTGTACAAAGTAAATTGGCGCAGATTTAATAGTAATAAGTCGCAAATGGATAGAAACCCTTATAAACAGGCATAGTCAAAGCTTATGTACGGAGAAAACGTTTTCTGGCACAATAATTGCAAGATAATTCAGTAGATTCGGAATTGACAGTTGAAAGATTCCAATCTAAAAAACTTAAACTTAATTGATTTGCAATCCCAAAAGGAAATGGAGGAACAGTTATGAAAACAATCATGGTAATAGGTGCTGGACAAATGGGGGGAGGGATCGCACAAGTTGTCGCCCAAGCAGGCTACTCCGTTCTGCTAAATGACATTAAAGATGAATTTGTCATGAAGGGTATGGGGATTATTGAGAAGAATCTCAATCGCCGAGTTGAAAAGGGGAAACTCGACGCCGAAGAGAAAAACACAATTTTAGGTCGTATTACTAAATCGACTTCCTTGCAAGATGCAGTATCTGCTGATCTGGTTATCGAAGCGGCAGTGGAAAATATGGCAATTAAAGCTCAAATTTTCTCTCAACTAGATGTCATTTGCCCTGAACATACGATATTTGCTAGCAATACATCCTCTATACCGATTACTGAGATTGGGTCAAGTACTAAAAGACCAGATAGAGTCATAGGGATGCACTTTATGAATCCCGTTCCGATGATGAAGCTTGTTGAAGTGATCCGTGGCTTGGCTACAAGCGATGAAGTGTATAAAACGATCGAGAAGCTCAGCATTGACATCGGTAAAACGCCAGTAGAAGTCAATGATGCTCCTGGATTTGTCTCTAACCGAATCTTGATTCCTATGCTCAATGAAGCCGTGCGCACCCTCTACAGGGGTATCGCTTCAGTTGAAGATATTGATAATGTTATGAAGCTCGGCATGAATCACCCAATGGGTCCGTTGGCATTAGCTGACTTGATCGGACTGGATACGGTCCTCTCCATTATGGAAACTCTTCACCAAAATCTCGGTGAAACGTATCGCCCATGCCCGTTGCTCCGGAAATATGTTAAAGCCGGTTGGCTTGGACGAAAATCCGGTCGTGGCTTTTATAACTACGCAACCTAATTGTAAGCGTATGCAAAATCTTAAACGAGCCTAATGATTGATAGAGAGGAGGTCATAGTGTGGAATATAAAAATCTTCTCCTTGAACAAAACGGAGCTATCGCCGTTCTAACCATCAATCGACCGAAAGCCCTAAACGCCTTAAACGCAGACACATTGACGGAACTGTCCACTGTGCTCGAAGAGCTAGGGAGGGATTCCAGTGTCAAAGCGGTCGTACTCACAGGCAGCGGAGAGAAGGCTTTTGTCGCTGGTGCTGACATAGCTCAAATGAAAGAGTTAAACGCTGTGGAAGGCCGACGTTTTGCCCAACTCGGCCAAGCAACCTTTCGTAAGCTTGAACTTCTATCTCAGCCGGTCATCGCGGCTATTAACGGATTCGCCTTAGGTGGTGGATGCGAGTTAGCCATGGCCTGCGATATACGTTTAGCCAGTGAAACTGCGAAGTTTGGTCAACCAGAAGTAACCCTCGGACTAACGGCTGGCTTCGGAGGCACTCAGCGTTTACCTCGCATAGTCGGCACAGGCCGAGCTAGCGAACTACTATTTACAGGAGACATCATTGATGCCCAAGAAGCTTATCGTATCGGCTTGGTGAATCATGTTTATCCACTAGACACTCTCATGGAGGAAGCCCTGAAGCTTGCCAACCGAATTGCAGGGCGCGCGCCAACCGGCGTTCAGTTAAGCAAAAGTGCTATCCAGCGTGGGATTAACATGGACTTAGACAGCGCCCAAGACTACGAAGCAGCGGTTTTTGCTCTAACGTTTAGCACACACGATCAAAAAGAGGGATGTTCAGCCTTTATCGAACGACGTAAACCAGTTTTTGAAGGTCGTTAATATCGACTACAAATAGAGTAAATTTTAATTTCGATTTAGTTATCCGAAAATTATGAATAGCCTACAAAGACAAAAATTTCTAAATATGAAAGGATGGATTTATAATGAATTTTGATTTAACTGAAGACCATCTCATGATGCGTAAAATGGTTCGTGATTTTGCTGAGAAGGAATGTGGCCCAGGCGCAGAGGAACGTGATGAGAGCGAAGAATTTTCGGAGGAGATCTGGAAAAAAGCGGGCGCTCTAGGACTAGCTGGGATTACATTTCCTGAAGAATACGGCGGTGTAGGAGCAGATTACATCTCTTATGCAATTACAGTAGAGGAGCTGTCTCGAGTCGATGCATCTGTGGGGGTTACCATTTCAGCCCATGCCAGCCTATGTTGCAATCCAATTAATCTGTTTGGTACAGAAGCGCAAAAGAAAAAATATCTCACGCCTCTTGCTTCCGGTGAAAAACTTGGTGCTTTCGGTTTAACAGAACCTATGGCTGGTTCAGATGCTTCAGGAACACGAACAACTGCGGTGCGTGATGGCGATGAATATATCATAAACGGAAGTAAGATCTTCATTACGAATGGTTATTATGCTGACGTATATATCATCACTGCTCAAATGGATAAGAGCAAAGGAAATAGAGGGATTGCCGCCTTTATCCTCGAAAAAGGAACACCTGGATTCTCCTTTGGTAAAAAAGAGAAAAAAATGGGAATTCGTTCTTCAGCCACGTATGAATTAGTC
>Ga0209386_1000165_pt1 | contig 34051 bp, 30 predicted proteins | sample NGEPertwo_FD_184510 | JGI IMG/M metagenome (GOLD analysis project Ga0209386, IMG submission 184510) | Arctic peat soil microbial communities from the Barrow Environmental Observatory site, Barrow, Alaska, USA - NGEE Permafrost154B-two... | ecosystem: Environmental > Terrestrial > Soil > Wetlands...
CATTGGGGTCATCGAGGGTAAAATCCACTTGTCGGGCCCGTCCGAGCACCACCCGCCCCTTGTGAAACTCCTCCGCGCGGCGGCCCTGCTGCAGAACTATGGTCTGACGGGCCAGTTCCAGATCGGAAGCCACCGCCGCGGGGATGTCCTGGGTATCTAGCACCTTGGGGTTGATCGGGACCACCGCGGGCTGCGGCTCGGGAACCGGCGAGCCCCCCAGAGGCGCGCCCTCCCCTGATGGTTCTTCCAGATCTCCTGCAGGCGCCCAATCGGGTTCGACAGAAGCCACCGGCTCCTCGGGTTCCCACTGGAGGCCCGCGCGGGGCCCGGCGACAACCTTTTCGCGGCCAGGCGGCTGCGACTCAGGTGCGAAGGGATCAGGTGCGAAGACGGCTTCGGCCCCGGCTCCCTTAAGAGACTCCTCCCGCGACGGATCTTCCTCCGCGACTTCGGCCAGAATCCCGAATTGCCCGGCCTTGAGATCCCGGTCTAACTTGACGCGCACTCGGGGAGCGGCGACCAGGCTGAGGCCGGCCGTCTGGGCGTGCTGCAGCACATGCTCCTCCAGCTCTTCGGTCAAAGAGCGTTCGAAGGCCCGGTAGTAATCCCGGTCCTGCTCACAAAGATAGACGGTGAACTTGTTGGGGACGTAGACTCGCGAGACAGAGGAAACCTTGTGCTCATCCATCTCCTTGACGAGTTTCTGGGCCAGCTCCACCGGCTCGACACGCCCGGTCGAGCGGCTGAAGGCCCGGCCAAAAGCCCGCTCCACGCCTGACTCAAGTCTTTTCATCACGCCCAAGGCTAATGCTCCACTGCCGAATTCGCTTCCTCCGGTGAAAACAAGAGGCTGAACAAGGTGACGAGTATAACGCAGGGCATATACGCGATGAAGAACGGTCCGAGAGCGACAGATACCCCCAAGAGCAGGGGCGGCGCGGCCACGAAAGCGGCGAACAACAGTCCCAGATAGACCGCAGCCGCCCAAAGCCTCCGTCTTTCGCGCAGGCGCACAAGCAGGGGAAGCGGCAGCGCGAAGGCGCCGAACAGCACCGACTGCAGCAAGAGCTCCGGCCGAAGGTCGAGAAAGCGCGCCAGGTACTCGAGGGCCACCAACGGGTTCTCCGCGTACCTGCCTTCGAGAAGCACCGGTCCCGGATCCGGGCTAAAGGTGTAGGGCAGCGTTGCCCAGCCCGCGAGCCCGGCGGCCACCGCCAGGGTTAGACCGCAGACGAAGGCGACGAGCGCCCCCCACCTTCTCAGCAGCAGACCTGCGAGCGGCGGGAGCGCCAGGCCCACCCCGCCGGCGACGAGTGCGGGGGTGGCGGCGGGCAGCAAAGCGGCCCACTCCCGGCGCCGCCATCTGAGAAAAAAGAACAACGGTAATGCCGTCGCCAGGTAGAGCAGTCCCCAGCCCAGCCCGAAGACGAAGGCCGGCGGCGCCATCAGGCCGAGCGCGACTAGACCGCCGCCGAATGGCCAGAGCAGCGCGAGGAAGGCGGTCCCCGCCACCAGGGCAAAGGTCAGGTCGGCGGCGTAGATATCGGTTCTGGGTAAGACGTAGGCCAGCGCCACCAGCGCGAGCACGGCGGCCGTCAGGCGGCGGGCCATGTATCCCGCCCGCGGTCCGAACCGGACCGGAGAGACCACCGAACCCACCGTAGAGCGCACCCTGGTGGGAAGCGTCGGCTCAGCGGCGGGTGCCTCCGGCACTTTACGCAATGCCTTCTCCAAGCCGCGCCGCAGTCCCACCGCATCCAGGCGGGCCTGGGGTTCGGGGTGGAGCGCCGCGTCCAGCACCGCTTCCAGTTCCGCGGGCAGGTCGGGACGCGCTTTGCGCAGGCGCGGCACCCGCCGCTCGCCCGAGGCGCGCAGCAATTCGCCGACGTCCTTACCGCGTAGGGGATTTTGGCCCGTCAGGCCCTCGTAGAGCGTCAGGCCCAGGGCGTAGACGTCGGCTTTGGCATCTACGTCTCTGCCCGCCAACTGTTCCGGGGCCATGTATGCCAGCGTCCCCACGAGGTCCCCCTCCATGGTGATCGCCGTATGGTCCTCCAGCCGAGCGACGCCGAAGTCCATCACTCTGGCGTCCACTTCCTCGGCCTCGAGCAGCATGACATTCTCGGGCTTTATGTCGCGGTGGACGACCCCCCGCTTGTGCCCGTGCTCCAGGGCGCGGCAGATCTGGATGCCCGCCTCGAGCACGTCCTTATCGCTCAGCCGCCGCTTGGCGTACAGGCTGCGCAGCGTCTCTCCCTGCACATACTCCATGAAGAGCAAGGTGCGGTCGGTCTCCTGCACGACCTCGTACACATGCAGAATATGGGGATGGCTGAGCTTGGCGGCCGCCCGAGCCTCGCGGAGCACGCGTCCGTCCAGGTCGCGTGCATCCTCCACCACCTTGACCGCCACCCGCCGGCCCATGGTCAGGTCCTCGGCCAGGTAAACCGTGGCAAAGGCGCCCCGCCCCAGGCGTTCGAGGACGCGATACCGGTCGTGCAGGAGGGGCGGTTCGGACATGGCGAGAAGTATAGCCGCCGGGCCTGGACCGGCGAATCTCCATCCGGGACGTGTATACTCAGGCGGGCCCGAGACAGGGACCCGGGATGTATGGAAGGGGCCTGAACGAGGGCAGCGGGCGCGTGGTTGGCACTATGGACAGGTGCTATAATCCTCGTCCGCGCCGGTTTAATCCGGCAAAAGCCCGGGCGAGTGGCGGAATTGGCAGACGCGCTAGGTTCAGGGTCTAGTGAGCTTACGCTCATGGGGGTTCAAGTCCCCCCTCGCCCACCTCCATCTCCTCTTTATGTAGAACGACGACCTGCAGGAGAAGCATGTCTTCTCACCTCGACGACGACGATACCTTCACAGAACTGGCCGACGAAGAGCGTCGCCGCAAGGAGCGCCGCCGCTCTTCCGTGCCGGTGGTGCGTTTTTTCATCGCGGCCGGCGTGGCCATCGCATTGGTGATCCTCGCCATCGTCTTCGCGCAGAACTGGTTGCACGACCGCCAGGTGGCGGGCTACGAGGAGTACATGCAGGGCGTGGCCGCGGTTCTCGAGCCCTCGGACCGCATGGGCGCCGAGCTCAGCGGTCTGCTGATGCAGCCGGGCGACTCCACCCGAAAAGACGTGCAAGGCAAGCTGGACAGCTACGTCAGCAATTCTCGAGAGTTGGCCGAGCAGGCCAAGAGCCTGGAAGCGCCCGACGAGATGATGGAATCCCACAAGTGGTTCGTCGCCACCATGCAGCTGCGGGCGCGCGGGATGGAGGATCTGAAGCCCGCCCTACTCAACGCCCTCGAGGTCGAGGATGTCGAGGTGGCCTCGGAGCAGATCTCAAAAGCCCTGCAGAATCTGCTGCTTTCGGACGTGGCCTACGAGGAGTTCTTCATGGATTCCGCCAGCCAGACGCTCCAGGAGCAGGAGATCACGGGCGTAAATGTTCCTTCGACCGATTTCATCCCCGATTCCGACCTCGCGGCCAAGTCGCGGGTGAAGACCATCCTGGCCACTCTCAAGGACTCGGAGAGCATCCAGGCGGTGCACGGCGTGGCCTTGAGCAAGGTGGTGGTCCTGCCGGCGGAGACCACGGTGGAGGCCGGACAGACCTATAACCTGCAGGCCTCCGACCAGCTTTCCTTCCAGATCACGCTGCAGAACCAGGGCAACGAGCTCGAGAAGGATGTCCCCGTCACCATCGAGCTCAAGTCGCCGGTGTCGCCGCAGCCGCAGATCAAGACGGAGAAGATCGCCGAGATCAAAGCCGGGGAACAGGCGACCATCAAGATCAGCGGTATCAACCCCACCGAGTACGGCGAGAAGGCTTGGCTCCACGTGAAGGTCGGTCCCGTGCCCAACGAAAAGCTCACGAGCAACAACGAGATCGAGAGCTACATCATCTTCACACTCTAGGCCGGCGCGGTCCCTCCCCCATGTTGCGTTGTAGTCTAAACTAGCCTTCATGACCGCTGCCGAGATAGCCCAACTCGCCGCTGCCGCAGGCGTTCTCCTGGCCCTTGCCGGCCTCGCCCTGATCTTTTCGCTGCGGCGCACTGTTCGAACTCTCCAACGTAATCAGCGGATCATCTTCGGCACCCGGGGCGAGACCGATCTGGTCGGACACGTTGCCGACCTCGACGAGCAGGTGGGAAATCTGCGCATGGCTCTCGAGGACCTGGCCGTTACGGCCAAAGACCACGAGGTGCGCATCGACGGCTGTCTGGCGCGGGTGGGCATGGTCCGCTTCGACGCCTACGAAGACCTCGGGGGCCACCAGAGCACGGCCGTCTGCTTCCTGGACAGCAATCAGAATGGGGTGGTGGTCACCACGGTGGTGAGCCGCGACTTCGCGCGCATGTACGTCAAGACGATCAAAGCCGGCGAGCCCGATGTCCCCCTGGCTCCCGAAGAAATCGAAGCCTTCGAACAGGCCAAGGCGAAGGGTGCGGCGCCCTTTACCGTCCGTCCGCGGCTGGAGAAGCTGCGGCAGGACCGGGGCATGGAGTACGAGCAGCCCGAGGAGGAACCGGAGTTCGAAGGCGACGACGAGGACGAACAGGGCGTCGCCTTGCGGGCGCTGGAGCGTGAGAACCGCCGCCGCGTCCGTCGCGGTCTGCCCCCACTGGAAGCGCTGCCGCCCGCGCCCTCGACGCTGGGCTGGCACGGGTTACCCACCGCCCCCAGACCGGACAACGGCGCGGGCGCCGCGGAAGAGGAGGACTTGGAAGAAGTGGAGACGGCCGAGTCCGCGGAACGAGGGCCGGGCTCTCCCGCCCAGCCTGAAGAACCGGAGGCTGCCCGCGAGGCGGAACAATCCCGGCGGTTTCAGGCCGAGGAAACTTTCGAGTTCGAGTGGGAGCCCGGATACCGGGAGGCCCGGCGGTACCGCGGGACGGCTCGCGATGACGACGCGGCGGGACGGTAATCAGCGTGGCCTGTAGTGATCGACTCTGCGAACTGCCCGGCTGGCCCACCTCCACCGCGGGAGTCCCCCTGACCCTGCACCCCGGCAAGATGGGCTTTCTCGGCCCCCGCGGCACCTTCACCGAAGAGGCGCTGCGTTCGAGTTTGGGCGTGGAAGTCGGCGAAGAGGCCGGCCGCAGCCTGGAACTCATTCCATACCCCTCCCTGCAGGACACCATCGAAGCGGTTTCCCAGGGCGAAGTACCGCTGGTCCTGGTTCCCATCGAGAATTCCATCGAAGGCAGCGTCTCCATCACCGTGGACCTCCTGGCGCACGAGGTGGACAACCTGCAGATCGTGCGCGAGATCCAGCAGCCCATCCGTCACCGCCTGGTGGCTCGGCCCGGAGTGCGCTTCGAGGAGATCAAGCGGGTGGTGAGCCATCCCCACGCCAACGCCCAGTGCCGTCAGTGGCTGCGCAAGCACCTGCCGGGCGTCGAGGTAGTCGCCGCCAACTCGACGGCCAGCGCGGTAGAGCAGGTGACTTCCAACGATCGCCCCTGGGCGGCAATCGGCACGGCGCTCGCGGCGGAGGCGTTCGGCGGAGTCGTCCTGCGGGAGAATATCGAAGATCACGACGACAACGAGACGCGCTTCGTTTTCCTATCCCAGGTGCGCGAGCGTCAGGATCTGCGCGAACCCTACAAGACCTCCGTGGTCTGTGAGATCTCGAAGGACCAGCCCGGGGCACTCCTGTTGATTCTGCAGGAGTTCGCCTACCGCTTCATCAACCTGACCAAGATCGAGTCCCGGCCCTCCAAGCGGATGCTGGGAGAGTACGTCTTCCTCGTCGACATGGAGGGGAAGGTCAACGACCCGCAGATCGAGGATTGCCTTCGCTGTCTGACCTGCAAACTGCCCGGACTCAAGGTGCTGGGAAGCTATCCGGTGGGCCGTCCCGTCTGATCGGGGCGCCTACTGATGACGCTGCTGAAACCCCAACCAGAAGGCGCCGGCGCTCCCGGTGATCAGGCCGACCGTCAGGCCACGCTCCAGCCAGTTGAGTCCGCCTTCGTCCGCCGTCACCACACCGTAGACAAAACCGAGTAGAATCCCGCCCCCTACGACGAGAGCCAGTCCGCGGGGAGAAAGCAAGCCGCGGGGGCGCGTTCGCAGCGCTTCATGATCAATCGCGCGGAGCATACCCAAAAGGATAGCGGCAAAGAGTAGAACCAGGATAATGGAGAGCACGCTTTCCTCGCTTCCGCGCGTTGGTGTTCGTAGTTATGTTGACAGCAATAACTGGGAACATAGAATAAACTGACCGATTGAGACTGATGGGATGAAAGAAAGAATCTCCAGCCGCTTCTTCATGCGACTCCTTCCCCTGGCACTTCTGCCGGCGGGGTTCATGGTGGCGGGCCGCAGGGAATCGGCGGTGACCGCTGACCGGGACTGCGGGGATCCCCAGAATTCGCTCAAGACTTTGGGTGAACCCGAAGCCGAGGCCCTTATCCCGGTGACCGAGCCCGGGCCCGAAGATCCCCCCGCGCAGGACACCACCGTCAACCTGCGCAAGCTTATCGTGGAGACGCGGAGGCAGATCGCCGAGCAACTGGATTCTTCCTTCGAGGGATGGGCCGAACCGGTGAACCTGCCCACGCCCGCACCCGATGAGACGGCCCGAGAAGGGTCCATCTATTGCGTGGTCCTGAACGAGGAAAGTCCCGCACCCCCTGAAGAACCGACCGGCTCCACCGAAGATCCTCAACCGTTCGAGCCCCTCGACCTGAAGTGGGATCCGACCGAGGAAGGCCTGCTCTCTCTTTACCGCCGTGACCACCGAGCGTCGCACCCCCCCGACCAGCTTGCTCTCGAGCTTACCCCCTGGTGGAAACGGGAGGCGGCCCACGCCGTGTTCGGAGCAATCCTCGTCGGCTTGGCGATTCTCGCATTGCTCGTGGCCTACTTCGTCCTCTAGCCCCTCTGATAGTCTGAAGTCCGCCCGGGCCGTATAGCTCCTCGCGCGCTTTTCGGTCTCGTCGCTTTGATCAAGCCGCCCGACGAGGAATGACATGCTCGACATCAAGCTCATACGGAATCAGCCCGAGATGGTGCGCGAACGCCTAGCCCGACGCGGTCCCGGCGCCACTCACTCGCTGGACGAGCTCTTGCTCCTGGACGAGCGCCGCCGCGAAATTCTGGTGCAGGTTGAGGAGAAGCGCAGCCTGCGTAATACCGTGAGCGAAGAGATCGGGCGCGCGAAGAAGGCCGGAGAGGACGCTGAAGAGAAGATCCGCGCCATGCGTGAGGTCTCGAGCGAGATCAAGGGACTCGAGGAGCAGCTGCGGGCGGTCGAAGAGCAGCTGGAGCAAGAGCTGCTGCAGGTGCCCAACCTCCCCGATCCCACCGCCCCCGAGGGCGGCGAGGACATGAGCGAAGTCATTGCCTCCCACGGGGATCCCCGGACGTTCGACTTCGAGCCGCGCGACCACGTCGACCTCGGCGCGGGCGGCGACACCATCGATCTGGAGCGGGCGGCGAAGGTCTCCGGAGCCCGCTTCGTCTATCTGAAGGACGAACTCGTCTTCCTGCAATTCGCCCTCGTGCAGTTCGCGCTGCGCAAGCTCGCCACCAAAGGATTCCGCCCCGTGGTTCCTCCGGTGCTGGTGCGGGACGAGGCCATGTACGGCACCGGCTTCTTCCCCACCGATATGCAGCAGGTCTACCACATAGATTCCGACGACCTGAACCTGGTGGGCACCGCCGAGGTACCCCTCGCGGCGATGCACATGGAGGAGGTCCTGGACGAGTCGGCGCTCCCGGTGCGCTACGTGGGCTATTCCTCCTGCTTCCGCCGCGAAGCCGGGGCCGCAGGCAAGGACACCCGAGGCATGCTGCGGGTCCATCAGTTCGACAAGGTGGAGATGTTCAGCTTCTGCCACCCCGGCCGGTCCCAGGAAGAACACGACTTCATGAGGAGTATCGAGGAGGAAGTCTTCCGGGAACTGGGCATCGCCTACCGGGTGGTGAACATCGCCGCCGGCGATCTGGGCGCGCCGGCCGCCAAGAAGTACGACCTCGAGGCCTGGATTCCCACCCAAGAGCGCTACCGCGAAGTCACCTCCTGCTCGAACTGCACCGACTACCAGGCGCGGCGGCTGCGCGCCCGGGCCAAGGGCGAGCAGGGCGGGCCCTACCTGGTCCACACTCTGAACGGCACGGTGGTGGCCATCGGCCGAACGCTGATCGCGATCATGGAGAACTACCAGCAGGAAGACGGGACCGTGGTGGTACCGGAGGTCCTGCGACCATTCATGCCCGAGGGCATGACCGTGATCGGTGGGCGCTCCAAGGGGGAATAACCCTCAGGAAAAGCTCGCCGTGCCGTCCCCGGACGCCCGCCCGAAGAGCAGGTGATCTGATTGCCGGCTTCGCTTCAACAGATAGACGCGGGGCTTTATCGCTGGACCGCGCCGCACCCGGAATGGGACCCCGTGGCCGACCAGCTCGACTCGAGCTACCAGGAGGTCGTCTCTCACCTGATCGTGGGCTCCGAGGCGGCGGCCTTCGTCGACCCCCTGGCCCCACCCGAGCCGGCCGAGCCGTTCTGGCGCAAACTCGACGACCTGATCGCCCCGGTCCGCGGCTCGCTCGCGGTGGTGCTCAGCCTGCACTGGCACGAACGCTCCGCGACTGAATTCGCCGCACGCTACACTGCCCCGGTCTACGCCCCCGCCGAGGCTGCGAGCGACATCGAGACCGCCCCCTGGAGACCTACGTCCCCAAGCGCACTGAACCAACAACTTCTCCCCCTGCTCGAACTCCCCATCAGTAAGGTCCTGACCGCTCACGGCCCTCCCGCCCTTAGCGGAGGGCGGGAGGCTTTGCAGCATGCGCTGAGAGCCGGAGCCTGAGATCACCAGAAGGGCCCGACACGAGAAGGGCCCGGCTTCATCTCCCGTTCATCCGGGTTCCGTAGACTCTACTCATCGAAAACGCGCGAAACGCGCAATTGGAAGGAGGACCCCAAACATGAAGCGTTCTTGGATGATCGGCTTGGCCGCCGTCCTCGTGGTGATCGCGCTCGGCGCGGGTGTAGCCGCAGCGACCGGCAACGCGCCGGCCCTGACCGGGGACGACGAGGCCGTGACCGGAACGGACGCCGAACGAGCCGCCCAGGTGGCCCAGGACTACGTCGCAAGCCAGGGCATCGACGCCCAGTATTCCCATGTCGAGGCCGGCGACGAGGACGGCGTCGCCTACGAGGTCGAGTTCAAAGCCCCTAAAGGTGAAGTCGAGGTTCAGGTAGACAGCAAGTTCCAGGTGGTCAAGTCCTCGACCGAAGGCCCGGACGACCAAACCGAATCAGACGACCAAGGGAACGCGGAAGACGACCAGTAGGATCTATCCGCGATTCCTGCCCCACATCTTGGAGAAGCCCTGGCCCCGCGGGGCTTCTCCCGTTTCTGCCGTGCCGTCGGGGACGAGTACGAGGATAATTGGAACATGCGTCTGTTGATCGTCGAAGACCAACCCAAGATGGCCTCCCTGCTGGAGCGCGCCCTCGAGGAGGAGGGACACGCCTGCGACGTGGCCGCCTCGGGGGAAGACGCGGTCTGGATGGCGGCCTCGACAGAGTACGACGTGATCACGCTAGATGTGATGCTGCCCGGCATCGACGGCTATGAGACGTTGCGCCGACTCCGCGCCGGCGGCGTGAACGCTCCCGTTCTCATGCTGACGGCCCGCGACGCGCTCGACGACCGGGTGACCGGACTGGACACCGGGGCCGACGACTACCTCACCAAGCCCTTCGCCCTGGACGAGCTCTTCGCCCGAGTCCGGGCCCTCTCGCGGCGCGGCCCGGTGGAGCGCCGCCCCATCCTGCAGGTAGGCTCGCTCCGGCTGGATGCCAAGAGCCACCGCGTGTGGCGGAGCGAACAAGAGGTGGAGCTGTCGAGCAAGCAGTTCTCCCTGCTCGAGACCTTCATGCGCCATCCTGGGCAGGTGCTCTCCCGCTTCGACCTGATCGAACACACCTGGGACTACGACTACGAGAATCGCTCGAACGTGGTCGACGTCTACGTGCGGCAGTTGCGGCAGAAGATCGACCGTCCCTTTGGCCTCCACACTCTGGAGACCGTGCGTGGGGCGGGCTACCGCCTGCGCAACCCCGAATGAACCGGGTTCCCATTCGCCTGCGCTTGGCGCTGGCCTTCACCATGGCCATGGCGCTGGTGCTCGCGGTCCTGGGAGCCTTTCTCTACTGGCGCCTGGCAACCACCCTAGACAACTCCCTGAATGACCAACTCGAGGTCAGCTTCGACGCCCTCGCGCAGGTGGCGCAGGAGAATCCCGGTAGGCTGACTTCGGCCGATCCGGCGGCGGGCGCACGCGAGGAAGGAGCCGTGCAACTGCTCTCCCCCGACGCGCGCGTCCTCTTCCACAACGGACTCCGCGAACCACTGCTTGCCGGAAATCGGCTGGCTTCTGCCACGGAACGGACTCAGTTCTTCAAGGAAGTCGCGGTGCCCCAGTCCGATGAGCCTTTTCGGCTGCTCGCGGGGCCGGTTTCGACGCCCTCGGGGCCCGCCGTGCTCGTCGTAGCCGGCTCTACCGAAGACCTGCGGGAAGCCTTGAGCGGGTTCGCCGCGCAACTCTCGTTAGGTGGTCCGCTGCTTCTGGCCGCAGGCTTTCTCCTGGCTTACATGCTCACCGCGACCGCCCTCCGTCCCGTCGAATCGATGCGGAAGAAGGCCGAACAGATCGAAGCCGAAGACCCCTCTGGCCGGCTGCCGGTCCCCCCCGCAAACGACGAGATCGCGCGGTTGGGAACAACGCTCAACGAACTGTTCGGCCGCTTGGAAGAATCGATCGAGCGCGAACGTGCCTTCTTTGCCGATGCCAGCCATGAGCTGCGCACGCCACTCGCCATGCTACGAATGGAGCTCGAATTGGCGCTTCGCCAGGGGCGGACGCACGAGGAGCTCGAGGCCGCCCTCAGATCGGCTTCCGCAGAAGCTGAGCGTTTGAGCCGCCTGGCCGAAGATCTGCTGGTACTCGCCCGAGCCGAACAGGGCCAGCTGGCGCTGGAGCCGGTGAGCTTCGCCGCGGAGAAAGCTATGGAGGCGGTGGCCGAGCGGTACCGCACGCGAGTACGAGCGGAGCAGCGAGACATCGCGGTGGAAGAAGCCGGGCGCGAGGTCACGATCTACGCCGACCGCCACCGGATTGAGCAGGCCTTGGGCGACCTGGTCGACAACGCGCTGCGGCACGGCGCGGGACAGATCGAACTGCGGGCAACAGGGGGGACCGACACCGTCGAACTGGAGGTCAGCGATCGGGGACCGGGCTTCGGCGCGGACAACCTTGCCCGGGCCTTTGACCGCTTCACTCAGGGAGACGCCGCGCGTGGAGGCGACGGGGCGGGCTTGGGCCTGGCCATTGTGAAGGCCATAGTCGAAGCTCACGGCGGAAGGGTGCGGGCGGAAAACCTCCCGGAGGGGGGAGCCGCCGTCCACCTTATTTTCACCTTGCCCGAGACGACTGAGGCCCAGCCGCCCGAGTCAAAGCGCTCGCGGTTAGCTCCTTAATCGCCGCCGGCCACCCGTGTCCTTAGGTCCGGTGCCGGGTTGAACACGAACTCTTTTCCCCGCCGTCGCTGGGTGAGGTAGCCCCGGTCCGCCAAGTCGAGCAAGTCCGCCCTCGCTGTCGCATAGGCGATGTTGTGGGAAGCCCTATGAGACGCGATGGTGAACGCTACGGTGGAGTCTTTCAGTGCCCGCGAAAGCAAGGCCCGCTGCCGATGGTTTAGCTCTCCACCCTGAGCTATCTGAAGAGCCAGGCGCCGGTCGTCTTCCACCTCCCGTTCAATATAGTCCCAGAAATCCTTGAGAGCAGTCTCGATGGCGTGAAGGTGGAACGTGACGAAGTAGGTAGCGTCCGCGTCGTCGAGCTCAGAGTAGAGAAACGCTCGGTCATATTGGGCCCGTCGCTTCAACATGGCTCGCGAAATAGAGACATACTCAAAGAGCCAGTAGCCATTCCTGACGGCATGGAGGTAGAAGAGGGCTCTCGCAGTTCGACCATTGCCATCGCAGAAGGGGTGCAAGTAGGCCAGCCAGAAATGGAGGAGGACCGCCTTCAGAACGGGATGGATGACCTGCTCAACCTCGTCGTTCGCGAAACGACACAGCGTCTCGAGATGAGCCGAGATTTCACAGGCCGGCGGCGGGACATGGGCGACCTCGCCGGTCAGCCCATTACTCTGGCCTTCATCACGGCGGTAGGCGCACTCGAAGCGGGAGAAGACGTATCCATCGTGCTTCTCGCCGAGGCGGCCTACCTGGCAAAGCCGGGTGTGGTCGACTCAATCCACGGAGTGGGCTTTGCTCCGCTCAAGGAGTACGTGCAGAAGGTCGTTGATGCCAAAATCGATGTCTACGTGTGAGGACCCTGCGGTAGCGCCCGTGGGGTGACCGAAGATGATCTGAAAGAACTGAACGCCTCGTTCGTCGATGCCAAGCGCTTTGCTCAGCTGATCGCCGAGGCGAAGAACGTCGTGTCTTTCTAGCCGAACAGGCTCGGGAAGGCTCGCTGGAGATGGGGGGGCTACAACCAGGACTCGCGAAGCGCGCTCAATCCGGCATGACTTTACCTGGCGACCGTCGGTCCGCCCCAGCCGGAACTCGGCTCTATCGCCGCCCGCAGCCCCCACCCGGCGTCGCCGCGTAGCCCGGCCCCTACGTCCGTCCCCGCTTTGCCCGTCGGCTATTATGGGAAGGTCGCTCAAAGCGAGAGCGCCCGCGATGCGCTCCGCAAGGCGCTCGAGCAACGAGGTGAAGGACCATGAAGACCGACGTCACCGACGCCCTCATCGTCGTCGATGTGCAGAACTGCTTCCTCCCCGGCGGCTCGCTCGGGGTCGAAGAGGGAGACCGAGTGATTCCCGTCATCAACCGGCTGGTGCCGCTGTTTGAGCACAAGGTCTACACCAGGGACTGGCACCCCCCGGACCATGTCAGCTTCGCCCCGGAAACTCCCAAGTACCATGACCTCTCCTGGCCGCCTCACTGCGTGCAGAATACCGAGGGCGCCGAATTCTCCACCGCGCTGGATGTGGTTCCCGACGCGCTCGTAGTCAGCAAGGGTGACGATCCCGACAGGGAGGCATACAGCGGATTTCAGGCATCCGGCTTAGACCTGACTGCGGAACTCCGCGACGGCGGAGTCGAACGCGTCTTCGTCACCGGGCTCGCCACCGACTACTGCGTGCGCGCCACCGCTCTGGACGCCAAGAAGGCGGGCTTCGAGGTGGTTCTGGTGCGGGACGCGGTGCGCGGCGTTGCGCCGGAAACCACGAAGAGGGCCCTCGTCGAACTCGAGCAGGAGGGAATCGACAGCGTGAGCTCCGAGGAAATTGAGCCGGGCGACTTGGTCGGGAGCCGATGAGCCCGGACATCCCAACGCGCTGGGCTCTACGCGAAACCCTCTCCTTGCTGACTGACTTCTACGAGCTCACCATGATGAACGGTTACTGGCGCACCAAGCGTCAGTCCATCACCGCCTGCTTCGAGTACTTCTTCCGCAGCCTTCCGCCGCACGGGGGGTTCGCGGTGTTCGCCGGTGTAGAGCAACTCGCCGACTACCTCGAGAACTTCCGCTTTACCCAGGACGATCTGGAGTATCTGGATTCGCTGAGCATGTTTGGTGACGACTTCCTCGAGTACCTGGCCGACTTCCGCCTGCAGGGCACCATCCACGCTGCCGAAGAAGGCAGCCTGGTCTTCCCGCACGAACCATTGCTGCGGGTGGAGGGACCCCTTTCCGAAGTCCAGTTCTTGGAGACCTTCGTCCTTAACGCCCTCAACTATCCCACCCTGGTGGCCACGAAAACCGCGCGCATCTGCCAGGCCGCCAACGGCGACCCGGTGGTGGAGTTCGGACTGCGCCGAGCCCAAGGGCCGGACGGCGGTCTCTCCGGGGCCCGCGCCTCCTTCGTCGGCGGGGCTTCGGGAACGTCGAACGTGCTCGCGGGCCGCCTCTTCGGCATTCCGGTCCGCGGGACTCACGCTCATTCCTGGGTGATGAGCTTTCCGGATGAGCTCACGGCCTTCCGGGCTTACGCCGAAGCCTATCCGCAGAGCTGTCTGCTCCTGGTGGACACTTACGACACTCTGCTCAGCGGGCTGCCCAACGCCCTGACCGTGTTCGAGGAACTGCGCAACAAGCACCCGCAAACCCGTGCCGCTGTCCGCCTGGACTCCGGCGACTTGGCCCGCCTGAGCAAAGCCGCCTACCGCCTTTTCACCGAGGCGGGGTTCGAAGATCCGCTGATCATGGCCTCGAGCGAACTCGACGAGGACCTGATCGCGGACATGAAGCGGCAGCAGGCCAAGATCAACGCCTGGGGCGTGGGCACGCACCTGATCACCTCTTCCAACTGGCCGGCTTTGGGCGGGGTCTATAAACTGGTGGCCATGCACGACGAGCAAGGCGATTGGGAACCCCGCATCAAAACCTCCTCCACTCCGGAGAAGACCACCGACCCCGGCCGCAAACGGGTGGTGCGCTACCGGGACGAGGAGGGGCGGCCGTTGGGCGATCTGCTCTACCTGCACGAGGAGGACGCGTTGACCGAGGGCCTCATTCCCTATGCGCCGCGCACCGAGCTCTCCTTCGTCCGGGGGTTGGAGGGCGCCGCTTCGGTCGAGCCGCTTCTGCAGCCCATATTGCTGGAAGGCGCACGCGTCCACCAGCGCGAGCCGCTGACGGTGATCCGCGAGCGGGCTCAGCGCGAGATCTCCCTGCTCCCCGACGAATACCGGCGGCTTCGCAATCCGGAGCGCTACACCGTGGGACTGTCTCCCCAACTGGCGCGGGTGAAGGCGGAAATGATCCGGCATTCTCCCGGAGTGCTGGAATGAGTCCGGGGCAGGCCGACAATCTGCGGCCCCGTCGCGGGACCGCTCTGGGAAGGTGGCTCGACCGGAATAAACCGCGGCTCGGCCAGCGCGGCCAGCTATTCGTGGCCGAGATGATGTGGGGTCTCGTGGGCAGCGCGCTGCTTACGGTCGGACTCGTCTGGGTCCTCGGGCGCTGGGGCGGTGCCGGCGTGACCTACGCGCTGCTCTTCGTGTGCTTGGGCTTGGTCAAAGGACTCTTCGTGCTCGATCGTGCCGCGCTTCGCTCCATCGAACGCATCGCCGCGCGCGGCCGCAATGCCTGCGCCGGGGGTTTCTTTTCCAAGTGGTCCTGGTTCCTGGTCCTCGGCATGATGCTCTTTGGCCAGCTTGCCCGGCATAGTCCTATTCCCCGGGCCGACATCGGCCTACTGTACGTGGCCGTGGGCACGGCTCTCCTCTTCAGCAGCCGCCGCTTTTGGCGGAGGTGGTGGGCGCTGCGGTTCGCCGCTGAAGGCGGATTGGAAGCCTAAAAGCGGATCCGATCCGCTATCCTAGGCGCCATGTTCTCTTCGATCACTCCACAGAACAAGCGCGTGCTGGCCTTCACCGTGGCCTACATGGTGGTCTTCAGCATACTCGCGGCGCTCCATCAGAACGTGGAATTCCTTTACTACATGGTGCTGATGGTGGGCCTGATCATCTTCGTGATCGCCTATCACCGCGACCTTAAGATGAGCACCGCCGTGCTGATTGCCCTCTCGTTCGTGGGCCTGCTGCATCTGATGGGCGGACACCTATACCTCAACGGCACCAGGCTCTACGACGTCTATCTGATCGGAAACATCATCCGCTACGACAACTTCGTTCACGCGGTCGGAATCTTCGTGATCACGCTGGTCTTGTATAGCGCCTTGGTTCCCCATGTCGACCGCTCCGTGCGCGGCAGCGGTTGGGTGCTCTCCGTGGTCTTGGTTTTGATGGCGATGGGAGTGGGTGCCATCATTGAGGTGGTCGAATTCGGAGCAGTCCTCTTCTTCGATGCCGCCGAGGCCGTCGGGGGGTACCGCAATAATTCGACGGATTTGCTGTTCAACCTGGCCGGGTCCTTGGTGGGCCTGGTCGGCATCCAGTGGCACCGGCACCGGATTCGAGCCGACTCGGCCGCCGACGAGGAACTGGAGAGCGAGGCCATCCCACCGCGACCAGAGCGCGAAGACCGCATCCGCTTCACAGGGCGCAGAATGAAAGAGCAGCCGGTCCCGCAAGAGAACAGCGGAGCCGTGGGCCCCGCTGTCTCTCGCGTCCTTCCCGAGGCGCCGCCCCGAGAATTGGGGTGATGATGAGTCGAACCAACTCCTCAACTCGTGGAGGTCGTTTCTCCTTCCGACGTGTCGTCGCCCATTTCTGACCCGGTGGTACCGGTGGAGCCGTCAAGCCCCTCGGTGGCCGAAGTGCCCCCGAGCGACCCGATTCCCAGCATGTCCATCACGCCCTGCAGTTCGGGGAACACCACCTGGCCGCGCAATGCCCCATCCGGATAATCCTGGGTGTCGATCTGCACGTAGGTGTTGCCCTGCGCCAGCATCGCCAGCAGTTCTTGGAGGCTCATTGGCGACTCCATTTGCAGCAGGCCGGCTTGGGTCAGTCGGCCCCTGACCAGGAAATCACCTTCGACTGCGCCCGAACCGCCGCTCATCGTGGTGGATGTGTCATCCGAACCGCCGTCTGAGTCGTCATCCGATGCTCCCTCCGTGGAGGAGGTGCCATCGTCCCCGTTGTCGTCGCCTACGCTGGTCGAGGTCGAGTCCATCGAACCGGCGCCAGGGGCGCGGTCGGGCGGGTAGAGCCATATGATGGGCGGGCCGTTCTCACCCATGGCGCCCACGTGGATGTGGGCCGCAGTGATCTCGCCTGCGCCTTGAGTGTAGATCTCATACTGGATTGCGGGCTCACCCTGGGGATCGACCCGGAATACGGCCGAGCCCGTCGCATCGAGATCTACGGGCGGAACCACTTCGCCGGGATTGAGCGGCACCACTAGTTCCGCCATTAGAGATTCGGTGGTCTGGGTCGATTCGGTCAACGCCTGCTCGGTGGTGGACGGCTCGAACGCCTCCGTTTCCTCGGTCGTCGTTTCATCGTCACCACCACAGCCGACAAGCACGAAAATACCGACCACGATAAGGAGCACCAGAGAAATTTTCTTCATTCTGTTTCCTCCCCCTCCCGCGCCGCCGCTACCGGCTTCTTTCGCTCTCCGACGGGCGGGTTGCGCTTTGTTACGGTTTCATTACTTTCCATTGTGAACCCTTCCGAAACTGTGGACAGGCGCGCACGTATGCCTCCGGACGAGCCAACTCTTGGGGGCATGTGTGCCCCCGCAGAGCCCCCGGGTAGATGTCTAGCGTCAAAGCTCCCCGCCGGCCTCCAAAGAGAGGCGGCAAGGCAAGACCGCCAAGGCCACCGCGCCCGACATGAGCACCGAACAACAAGCAGGACTCCCGGAGAGCCCGCCGGCAGAAGCCTTAGGCCGGTGGAAAGCATTGACCGCACTCTCCGCGGTTCTGGTGCTCGGAATGACACCGTGGTTCTCGGTATCAGCGGCGATCCCCGAACTTCGGGACCTGTGGAACCTGACCGGGGGGAGCGCCGCCTGGCTGACCATCGTGGTGCAACTGGGCTTTATGGCAGGGGCCCTCCTCTCCGCGCTCTTCAACCTGGCCGACATCCTCAGCGCGCGGCACGTAATCTTCGCCGGCGCCCTCGGGGCGACCATCGCCAACGGCCTGATCCTGCGCGCCGACGGCTACGCCTTGGCCCTCCCGCTGCGCTTCGCGACCGGCTTCTTTCTCGCCGGAGTGTATCCGCCGGCGCTCAAGCTGATCGCCACCTGGTTCGTGCGCGGCCGAGGCCTTGCGCTAGGCACTCTGATCGCCGCCCTGACGGTGGGCACCGCCGCGCCCCACTTGGTCAACGGCCTGGGCGGACTGGATTGGCGGATCGTCATCGGGGTTACCTCAGCCTCCACCTTGCTGGCCGCGGTGCTGGTCGAGGTCGCCGTGGTCGAAGGGCCCTTCCCCTTCCCCGCGGCGGTCTTCGCTCCCCGGCAGATCGGGCAGGTGATCCGCAACCGAGGGGTCCGTCTGGCATCGCTCGGCTACTTCGGCCACATGTGGGAACTCTTCGCCGCCTGGGCCTGGTTCCTGCCCTTCTACACGGCCTCACTCGAGGCCACCGGGCGCCCGGTGGGCAGCACAGCGGCCTTCGCCACCTTCGCCTTCATCGCCGCCGGCGCCTTCGGCTCCTGGGCGGGAGGTGCGCTCGCCGATCGCTGGGGACGCACCACCGCCACTTCCCTGATGCTGGGAACGTCCGCGGCCTGCTCTCTCGGAATCGGCTTCTTGTTCGGAGGATCGCCCTTGCTGCTTCTCGCCGTCGCCTTGCTGTGGGGAGTGACTGTGGTCGGAGACTCGGCGCAGTTCTCGGCCATCGTCACCGAGACCGCGAGTCAGGCCTACGTGGGGACGGCGCTAACCGTGCAGTTGGCGCTGGGCTTCCTGCTGACTGCGTTCAGCATCCGGCTGATCCCCTTTCTCGAACAGACGGTCGGCTGGCGTTGGGCCTTCACCTTCCTCGCGCCCGGACCTCTCCTCGGCCTCGCGGCCATGCTTTACCTGCGCACTCTGCCCGAAGCCCGCAAGATCGCCGGAGGCAGGGGCTGACGACGCTATAATTGAGCCCGGATCCGTCAATTCGCCGTCGGCGGATCCGCCCGCGCCGACCGAGCAGTCGTCTTGCGGGAAACGCGGAGGGGTGGCGGAGTCCGGTTTAACGCACCAGTCTTGAAAACTGGCGGGCCCGCGAGGGTCCCGAGGGTTCGAATCCCTCCCCCTCCGCCTATTTTCCATCCGGCCGCGGCTCGAGCCGTTCGACGATCAGGACGTGGGTTTCCGTGCTGCCCGTGTTCTCGCCGATGTGGCTCTGGGCGTCCATCCAGATGGTTTCCCCGCTTTCGAGCCTGCGGTCCAGCGTGCGCCCATCGCCGAGTACCAAGCGGCGCTCGAACGAGGAAAGGGCGTAGAGCACGAAGTCGTGGTGGTGATGCCGCTTGGTTTTCTCGCCCGGCTTATCCCTGTATTCGAGAACCCTCACCCGGTCGTTTTCGAACACCAGCGAGTATTTGTCGGGATCGGTGTCGAGGGGGTCGACGAGATCCTCGCCCCCGAGCATGGATGCGGCCACGCCGGCAAGAGCCAGCCCCAGGATGCTGCTCCACATGGTTCCTCCTAATCCCCCCTGCCTCAGACGCAGATCTTTTCCCAGTATCTGCCTCCAAGTGAACCTCTCAGGGCCTCCTGGGAGAAAAATGCGACCTTCCCGAAGGGCGCTGCCCTTGGGCTAAGATGCCGTCATGATCGTGCACCTGGTCGACGGCACCTATGAACTATTCCGCCACTATCACGGCTTGCGCCGGGCCAAAGATGGCAGGGAAGCCCCCTACGGGGCGGTCCGGGGAGTGGTGCGCACCGTACTGGAGATGCTCGAGACCGGCGCCACTCATCTGGGCGTGGCCACCGACCACGTGATCGAGTCCTTCCGCAACGAACTCTGGCCCGAATACAAATCCAGCGCGGGAATGGACCCGGCGCTGCTCGCGCAATTCGAGCCGCTGGAGGAAGCACTCACAGCCATGGGGGTAGTGGTTTGGCCCATGGTCGAGTTGGAGGCCGACGACGCCCTCGCCTCCGCCGCCCGTATCGCCGAGCGTGATCCCCACGTGGACATGGTCAGCATCTGGACGCCCGACAAAGACCTGGCCCAATCGGTTCGTGGCGACCGGGTGGTGCAGGTGTACCGAAGAACCCGCAAGATCATGAGCGCTGAGGCCGTGCGCGGGAAATACGGCGTCCCTCCTGCCCTGATCCCCGACTATCTGGCCTTGGTGGGCGATTCCGCCGATGGCTTCCCCGGCGTCAGGGGAATCGGCCCGGTGACCGCGGCGAGGCTGCTCAACCGCTTCGGGCCGCTCGAGAATTTTCCCCCCGAAGAGCTCGGGCCGGAGCGTGAACGGGCGCTGCTCTTCAAAGACCTGGCCACGCTGCGGTCGCAGGTCGCGCTTTTCGAAAATGTGGACCAGTTGCGCTGGCGAGGACCGACGGAGGTCTTCGCCGAATGGGCCCGGCGCCTTGGTGATCCCGCATTGGTGGAGCGTTGCGAGCGGGCGGCTGAATCCCCCGTCGATTAGGCGTTACCCACGGCAGGAGTATCTGCCGTAGTGTGGAAAAGCAGTCGAGAGGTCGCCAACCGTCCCTGCGAAAGGACCCGTTTACCATCGCGCGAGCCCTCTACCACGAGCACGGCAAGGACTGGGCGAGGGTCATGGAGACCCCCGTGCGGAATCCCGTCCTGTTACGCAGGGTAATCGGGGAGCAGCCCAGCTTCCTGCCCTTGGCGGGCGATCCCGAAATCCACATCACCAGGCGCAACGTCCGCCTGGGATTGGGCGCGGCCGAGGTTCGCATCGATCTCCTGGCGGAGGAGGCCGATCAGACCCGGGTGCTCATCGCCATCGAGGAGGGCAGGCGCCGGCCGGAGGTCCTACTCACGCATCTTCTGGCAGCGGCGCGTTCCTTGCAGCCCGCAGCCCGCTACCGGTTGGTCTTCGTCCTCATGGATGGCTCCCCCGTGCTGCACGAAGCCGCCGCCCAACTCGTGCACATCTGTCCGCGAGTGAAGATCGACTTGGTGGTCGCCTCCTCCTACATGATGGCCCAGGGGGAACTGCTGTTGGCCAGGCGACTCGGTCCCGGAATCGATGGAAGCGACGACGAGCGCCATGACGGCCTGCGCGAGTGGCTTCGCTCGGTAGAGAGCAAACCCGGGCCCTCGCTGACCCGGATGCTGGCCTGGGCGGTGGAGCTGGAAAGCGAGGGTCTCTGCCGGCTGCTGAGGCAACCCGACTCGGCAGGAGACTCAATCCTGCTGCTAGCCCTGCCGGGGATGGAAAAGGGGTTCGTGGCTCTAACCCACACGCCCTCGCCCAATCTGGAGATCTATCCCAAGGTGCTGCTCGAAAGGGCGCCTCACGTGTTGGAGCCTTTGCGGATGCTTCTGGCGCCGGGGAGCGGGCGGCAGGAAGCAGTCCGTGGCGACTCGCTCAACGCCACCCTGAGCATTCTCCGCCGGGCCTACACAGAGGCCGATTGGTAGACCGCCTTAGTCGGCGCTCTTCATAGCCGGGGGCTGCTTCGCCTCGTCGGAAGCCACCATGGAGGGAAAATGAGCACGACACCAGAACGACGCCCCCTGCTCGTCTCTCGGCGCTGGCTGCAGGCGTCGGCATTTGTTTTCGTTCTCGGTTTCTTTCTCCTCGGACTGCTCGGCGCCTTGAACTATCGCGACAAGCCTCCCATCCCGGAAGAGGTGCTGGTCGATGGCGAGGTCCTCTTTACTGAAGCGGACGTGATGGCCGGACAGCAGGTCTTCCTGCGAAACGGCCTGATGGAGTACGGGAGCGTGCTGGGCCACGGAGCCTATCTCGGCCCTGACTTCACCGCAGACTACCTTCATCGGGAGATCGCTTTTCTGGATGAAACCCTGGCCGGCGAGGGAGCTGCGGATCCGGAGGCCGAGCTTCGCGAGATCCTAAAGACCAACCGCTACGATCCCGATTCCGGCGCGCTCCAGTTCACCCCGCTTCAGGCGGACGCCTTTGCCGAGCTGACGGATCATTACGCCGACTTCTTCGGCACACCCTCCACCGAGTACGGCCTTCGCCGCGAAGCGATCACCGATCCAGAGGAGATCCGGCAGCTGACCGCCTTCTTCGGCTGGACCGCCTGGGCGGCCGCGGCCCAGAGGCCGGACAAAGACTACTCCTACACAAACAACTGGCCCCCCGAGCCCTCGATCGGCAATACTGCGACCGGCGACGCGCTCGTCTGGAGCGCGCTCTCCATCATCGCCCTGCTCGCGGGAACCGGCTTCCTGCTCGGCCTCTTTGGGCGCTACAATTGGCTGGGCTGGCACGGCCGCGACAATGCGAACCTCCGGTTCCGCCGCCCTGACGAGGTGCGGCTGACCCCGGCTCAGCGGGCCACCGCCTGGTTCTTCTTGCTCATGGGCCTGCTCTTCCTGCTGCAGACGCTGGTCGGCTCACTGACCGCCCACTACCGGGCGGATCTCTCCAGCTTCTTCGGGTTCGATCTGGCTCAACTGATCCCCTACACCATCTCGCGCACCTGGCATGTGCAGCTCTCCATCTTTTGGGTCTCAACCTCCTTCCTGGCGGCTGGGATCTTCCTGCTCCCCTTGATCTCGCGGGGCGAGCCCCGCGGTCAGAACGTGCTGGCCTACGTGCTGCTCGCCGCGCTTGGCGTGGTGGTCTTCGGCAGCCTGGGCGGCGAGTGGCTCGGCCAGAGAGACGTCTTCGGGGATCTGTGGGCCTGGTTCGGCCATCAGGGATTCGAGTATCTGGACCTTGGGCGGCTGTGGCAGGTGCTCCTCACCCTGGGTCTCTTCTTCTGGGTGGCCATTCTCTTCCGAGGGCTGCGCACCCGGCTGCGCTCCGAGAGCTACGGCAACATGCCCTGGCTCTTCTTCTACGCAGGACTCGCCATCCCCGTCTTCTACGCGGTGGGCCTGCTGGCCACGCCAGATACCCACTTCACCATCACGGACTACTGGCGCTTCTGGGTGGTGCACCTCTGGGTCGAGGACTTCCTCGAGCTCTTTACCACGGCGATGGTGGCTTTCATCTTCGTTCTCTTGGGCGTAGTCGCCATGCGCACCGCGCTGGTCGTGGTCTACCTCGACATCATCCTGTACTCGATCGGAGGGGTGGTCGGCACCATGCACCACCTCTACTTCTCCGGCACCCCGGCCGCCACGATGGCCATGGGCGCCTTCTTCAGCGCGGCGGAGGTCATCCCGCTCACTCTGCTCACCGTCGAAGCTTGGAGCTTCCTCCGGTTGGGAACCGCCCAGGGGATCGGCCGCGGCCGCTTCCCCCACTACTGGGCGGTCATGTTCCTGGTAGCGGTGGGCTTCTGGAACTTCCTCGGCGCCGGCGTCTTCGGGTTCTTGATCAACCTGCCTATCGTCAGCTACTACGAGATCGGCACCGCCTTGACGGCCAACCACGCGCACGCCGCCATGATGGGTGTCTATGGGATGCTCGCCGCGGGTCTCGCCCTGTTTTGCCTGCGCTATCTGATGCCCGAGAGCCGCTGGTCGGAGCGCGCGGCTAAGACCTCGTTCTGGTCCCTCAACATCGGTCTCGCCTGGATGAGCTTCGTCAGCCTTTTCCCTCTGGGCGTGCTCCAGCTTTACGAGTCGGTCAACGAGGGATATTGGGAAGCCCGCACGCTCCAGTATTTGACCTCGACAACGAATACCGTGCTCGAGTGGCTGCGTCTGCCGGGCGACGTGCTCTTCATCGTTGGTGGGGCCCTGCCCTTGCTCTGGCTCACCTGGCGAGGTGTCCGCTACTGTCGGGCATGCGGACCCGAGGGCGAACTGGGAACCACCGATCTCTTCATGGAGGAGCCGGAAGCGGGGGCATAGGGAGGGCAGAGCGCGAGGCCGAAGCCAGGTGAGCCAGGGTTTGAACCCGCGAGGCGCCACCCTAGGAGGGGGCTCCGCCGACGCAGTCCGGCGAAGCCCCGATAACGACCTACTCGATCAACTCGATCTACTCGACGCTGGTCGCCGGTATCTCGAAGTTGTGAATGAACGCGATGATGCTCACATCATCGTCAGCCATCTGCGTGAAGCTCAGGATGTCGTCCGAGGCAACTTCATCTGTGGGCGCGTTGCTGTACGGGTCACGGCCTAGCTGGTCGAAGGCGATCGTCCCGCCCGCAAGCGGAACCGCCATCGAGTACCACAGGCCCTCATATGGCATCTCCGGCTGAATGACCCAAGCCGCGCCCGAGTAACTGGGAGCGGACCCATTCCCGCCTTCGGTCACCACTACACCGCGTCCCCCGAGAGTGGCGCCCCTGTCATAGCCCGCCGCACCCGCGAAGTCAAGGTACACCGGATTCTCTTCGTAGTTCACCGTGCTGTCCACACTCGTCCCCACGACCTGGTTGAGGCCCAGGATAGAGTTCAGATAGACCACCATATCGACCGTAATGTCTCCGGTCTTGTCGGCCGCCGCGGCAAAGAAGGCGGCGGCGAAGTCAAAGTCGCTACCCTGCGCGGCGCCCCCGTCGTCGGTGAGGAGCCCGGTATAGAGTTCAGCTCCCTCCGGCAGAGTCGACGGATTGGCCTCATCGGCCGGCACCACCATGTACTCGGGGACCACCGCCGGATCCTGGTCGGGCTGACCCTCTCTGTCGGTGCCGTCATCCACGGTGGTGTAGTAGGCGTAGTAGTCGACTTCCTGCACGTCTACCAACTCGCCCAGCCCCCACTGCCGCATCTTGTCGATGTCGATGGTGGGGCGCAGATCCGCTGAAGGGCCGTCCTCCAGCCCGATCTCCTTCCACAACGGCATGCCCCCGTTCGGCGAGCGCTTGATGGGCTCTCGCTCGTCCGCGGGCGTCACCAGGTGGCCATCGCGCATCAACTTGACGTAGAACGCCAAGTTCTCGAGCGGCGAGTCGATCGCCTTTTTCACCTCGCCCGCTAGGAGTGGTTCCCCGCTAGTCGGGTCGACCAGGAACTCGTCGTAGAGGTTCTTGGTCAGGAGCAGGCGGCCGGCGCTGTCGATCTCGAGCTTGGTTGTATCCGCGCTGTTGATGTTGTTGATGGCTTCGTCGAAGGCCGCCTGGAGTACGTGCTCGGGCGAGCGGGCGATGTTCATGCGGCCAAAGGACACCTCCTGGACCAGATCGGTCCAGAGCACTCCCTCTGGGTAAGTCACAAGGCCGTTGTTCGGGTCCTCCCACTCGCCTCCGGGTGGGATGAAGTAGGGGTCTACGACCAGGTTGAGGGACCCGTCGGCATTTACCGTCGGCGTCTCGGTCAGCAGCCCGACCGCGGCTTCGGTGCGGTCCCAGGTGGCGTCGTAGGCAAAAACCAGTGGGATGCGATTCTGGCCGAGGCCCTTCTCGTAGTCGGTCAGCAGCTCGTCAAGCGGAATCCACGAGACCTGGCCCTGGTCATCGAGCACCTGGTGCCCGTGCTCCCAGATGTCGCCCCAGCGCTCGTAGCTCGCCACCGGCTGTACGCAGCCGCTCGAGACTTCGCTTTGCATGACCTCGTAGGTCACGTCCTCACCTTCGCCGACCTCGGCCGCGTACCAGCCCGGCACCTGAGACAACACCGGCTCGCCGCCGATGGCGGTGGCGCCGCTCCCGTCAACCTTGATCTCCCCGCCCTGATAGCGCAGGACAACGTACAGGTCACCAAAAAGGCTGCCCACCTCGGAAGCGCCGGATCCCGGCCCCGCTTCATCGGGGCGCGTGGTGGTGCTGGTCGTCGGGTCGGTGGGTCCCGTGGTGCTCGTGGTGGTGGTGTCCCGTCCGAACTTACCTTCCGGCCCCGCGGCCCCCGCGACGGCGGGCAGTAGGACCGCCGTCGCGAGCAGCACAAGCACTCCCGCCACTGGCGCAATTCTTCTCGCCCCGTTCGACATTGCTGTCTCCTCCCTCTCTCCTCAAAAGAATCCCGCTCCCTCAAGGCTTTTTGCTCACATCCACCTCCCGGTTTTTGTAGTTGCTCTACGTAAAAATTATGCTTAGGTATACTTATTATGTGAAAAGTCTCATAGTCAGTCAACGGATATATTTACTAAGGGATTTCACATGCAATAGCCTAGTTTATCTACATTGCACTATTGATTTACTCTAAAGCGAAGATTCACAACAAGATGCGGCCGCCCAGCATTCCTAAAGGGTCCGCCACCGTGATGGTCTGCCGTCTGGTCGCGTGGCTTTAGCTCGCAAAATCGATGGGTAACCTGATGGCCGCGCGGTTAAGGACATCGCCTGCCGCGCTCGACCATCTAGCGCGGCAAATCAAGCAGGAGGAGGCAGAGGACTTTGGACATCTGCAACCGGATGCCCGCCGGGACGAGTTCCCGACTCAGGGGATGTAAACTGCGTTCCTGGTTATATGGGACCTGTTTCTTGACGTGCGGGGAGCCCCGGCCCCGCCTGATATCGTCCCGGAAAAAACCGATCGTTCCATAGGAAAGCGCCGGCGTCGCAGGGAGCTATGAACCGAAACATCGTCATCATCATCGCCTCCGCTCTTGCCATGGCGCCCGGACTCTGGATCCGGCTCACCCACCCGGAAATGGCACACTGGACCGAAGCAGCCCTTTTCGGATTGGCCATCGTGGGCGGTGCCTTTCTGCTCAGTTGGGCAGCGGAGGTGGCACAGCTGGAAATCTCGCAGGGACTGGCCCTCGCGCTGCTCGCATTGATAGCTATCCTGCCCGAGTACGTGGTGGACGCCTCCTTCGCCTGGCTGGCCGCTGAAGACCCTGCTTACGCCTCGTACGCGGTGGCAAACATGACGGGGGCCAACCGGCTGCTCATCGGTATTGCCTGGCCTTTGGTGCTGGTGATCGCCTACATGCGTTTCCGCAAGACCAGCGTCTCGCTCGAGAAGGGGCACGGCCTCGAACTCGTGATCCTGCTCGCCGCTTCGCTCTACGCCCTGGTCCTCCCCCTGAAGGGCAGCATCTCTCTGGTCGACTTCGTGGTTTTGGTAGCGCTCTTCGTCTACTACATCTACCGCATAGCCCGCCTGCCCGCCGAGCCGCCGCACCTGGTCGGCCCCGCCCAAACCATCGGCGAACTGCCCAAGAGCCGCCGCCGGCTGGCGACGGCCGTGATGGCACTGGCACCCGCGGCGGTAATCCTGCTCGTGGCTGAGTCCTTCGCGGAAGCGCTGGTGGAGACCGGGGTCGAATTCGGCATCGACGAATTCCTGCTCGTCCAGTGGCTGGCTCCCCTTGCCAGCGAGGCGCCCGAGTTCGTCGTGGTTTCCCTCTTCGCCTGGAGGGGGCTGACCACACCCGCCCTGGGAGCTCTGGTTTCCTCCAAGATCAACCAGTGGACCCTGCTGGTCGCCATGCTGCCTCTGATCTACTCCATAGCCCTCGGCGCGCCCGAGGCCTTGCAGTTGGACGACCGGCAGAAGGAGGAGGTGCTACTGACGGCGGCGCAGAGCATCTTTGCCGTCGTTCTGCTGCTGGACCTGCGGCTCTCCCTGTACGGGGCGGCCGCGCTCTTCGGCCTATTTGCCACTCAGTTGGCCTTCCCCGACACTCGGGGGACGATCACCGTCGTTTACTTCGTGCTGTCGGTGCTGGTGCTGTTCAGCACGCGGCGACTGGTGCTCGAAACAATTCGCAGCGTCTTCCGGCGTGAACCTCTCGACTGATTGGCCTTAACCGAATCGCAAGATCCAGAAGAGTATCTCCTGCGCGCCTGGGTATCTTTGGTTCAGGTTGTAAGTAATGTTCGAGGGCTAGAACTACTGAAGGTGGATCGGGAGGATGTTCCCCCAAAACCTGACAATCGAGGAATACGAAGCCCGCTTCGAAGAATACGGCGAACTCGCAGCGAGCAAAGCGGCGCGTTGGCTATGGCTACTCGATCTCTTGCCTGCGCAGGAGGTCTTCGATTTCTTCCTGCTCCCGCACGAGGTGTTTGCCGCCAGAACCACCGAGGGCGACAAATGGTAGCCGACCTGTTGCCCAGCCTGGTGCTCGTCGCCGGCATTGGCCTGCTCTTCCTCTCGGGACTGGACCGGGACCGGAGCGAGAAGCGGCTGGCCGTCCGTCTTCGTCAAGACGGCCGCCGCGAAGTGGTCAGCGAGATGCGGTTTCGGGAAAAGGCCGGGGCAATGGATGACGATCCCTGCCGCCCAGGCTCTTTCGAAGAGCCATGCGAGCCCGACCACGAAAGCGAACCCCTGCTGCTACCACTGACGCTGCTGGCTGCCCCGCCGGTGTTGCTGGCGGTCGCGGTCCTCACTTAGGTCACGGTACAGCTCAGGGAACGATAAACCTGGTGCGGCTCCCTTCCGGGCCACCGCTCACCTCCAGGCGTGCGTTGATCACCTGTCTGAGTTCGGGGACGTGCGAGATTACGCCGACCAGCCGGCCGTCGCCCTGCAGATCCATCAAGGCATCGATAGACAACTCGAGTGCGTCCGGGTCCAGGGCTCCAAAGCCTTCATCGACGAAGATGGTTTCGAGCCGGGTGGCCCCAGAACGCTCTTGGACGGTTTGCGCAAGACCGAGCGCCAGGGAGAGGGCGGCCAGGAAACTCTCCCCCCCGGACAAGGTGACGGCCGAGCGGGTACTGCCCGAGAACTCGTCGAAAACGGCCAGGTCCAGACCCGAGGCCCTTCTGCCATCGTCGGCCGCCCGCTGACGGACGAGGCGGTACCGTCCGCGGCTCATGCGGTAGAGCCGACGGCTCGCTGCCACCAGAACCTCATCCAGGTAGACCCCGAGCACCCAGCGCTGGAAAGAGATCTTGTCCCCCCCTGCCTGACCGTTGGCGACTTCGGCCAAGCGGCCGGCAGTCTGGAAGGCGGCCTCTATCCTCTCAGCCGAGGCATCCAAGTCCGCCAGCCGCTCCGTCGCGTCGTGCAGCTTGCCCAGCTGCGCCTTGGCCACGGAACAGACGTCGAGCAGCCTCTTGAGTTCCGCCTCCGCCTCATCGCAAGAGACCTTGGCTGGTTCGACCGCTACGGTCGGGGGGAGATCCTGCACCTCTTTTTCGGCCTGCTGCAACCAACCCCGCGCCTGCTGAAGCTGGTCCTGGTAGTCCGACAGCTCCCGGGCGAGTATTCGGGATTGTTCCTCCTCGAGCAGGGCGGCGCACCATTCCGCCTCGTCGGCGAAACCCAGCCCGTTCAAGGTGTCGGCAAAGGCGGCTTCAGTGAGACCGAGCCGCTGATGGGCTCCGAGCCGGGCTTTCTCTGCGTCGGCAGCAGTGGTCTGCCATCTGACCAAACCCTCGCGGGCATCCCGGTGTTGATCCGACACCTTGACGAAGGCTTTCTCCAATTGCGCAATACCGGTTTTCGCCTGTTCCAGACTCGCCTCGAGGGCGCTGGGAGGGCGCATTTCGGCCGGGACCGAGCTCTCGAGAAAGCCCCGACGGTCGTCGGCCCGCTCAAAGACCGCGGTTGATTCCTGCAATCCCAGCAAAGCCTTGGCAGCCCGCTCTTCGGCCGCCTTCCGGCGGCGGAATGCCTCGGCCGCCGCGGCTTCAAGGCGCTCGAGTTCCTCCGCTTCGGCCTCTCCCCGTTCGTGCTCGAGCCTACAGGTTTGCTCGAACTCCCGAGCCTCCTCGGGCGACAGATCTCGGCGGTCGGCCAGCGCATGCAGCAGGCCGGCCTCACGCTCCCGCGCCAGATCGACTTCCCGTTCCATGGCATTCACCCGTTCTCGGGCCCTCCTCTCCGCCTCACGGGCCGAGTCAAGGGCCTGCCTTGCCGTCTCCAGTCCAGCGTCGTCGCAGCCGTCGGCCGAGGCTCCCGCCGGTGCGGGGTGCTCCTCGGAGCCACAAACCGGACAGGGGTCCCCCGGAATAAGGCTCTGGGCCAGGGTGGCGGCGCGACCTAGGCGCCAGGCCGTCTCGGTCTGGTCGCAAATCTGTTTGGCCCGCGCCAGTTCCCGCTCGGCCCGCTCGGTCTCCTGCTCGGTGCGCCGCAGCATCTGCTCGGCCCGCGCTCGGTTCTTGCGAGTATCTTCGAGTTTTAGGCAAAGGTCTGCGATCTGTTTGGCCTGGTGCAGACGCGCCTCGGTGCCGCTGAGGCGCTCGGCCGCATGACGCGCCCGCGCGGCGGCCTCGGTCGCTCCTTCGAGTTCCTCGCCGGCAAGAATGAGCGCGGAGGCCGCGCACTCATGGTCTGCTCGCGCCTCGGCCAGCCCGGTCTGCGCGGTCTCGCATGCCTCAACCGCCGCTCGCCACTGCGCGATCGTCTTCTGGAGATCCTCCAACCGTTTGACGGCATCCCGGGCTTCCCGGCGCTCTTCTTCCCGAGCCTGCTCCGCGGCCAAGCGAACGGCGGAATCCGCTTCGGTCTTGGCCGCGGCCTCCAACTCCGATGCCGCCGCCAGGCATTCCTCCTCCGCGCGCGAGAGCTCTTCCCGAGCGCCATTTCGCGCGACCGCCGCGGCCTGCGCTCTCTCGGCCCTGGCCGACTCGGCCAGTCGCTCCTCCCGCGCTTTCATAAGCGCGGCCCGGTCCTCGAGTTCAGCGCACGCCTGCCGCGCCTGCTCCAGTTTGCGCCGCGCCCCGTCTGCCGCTACCGCCAGTTGCAGGCGGCGTCGCGCTTCTTCTGCTCGACCTTCGGCCGCCGCGAAGTTCCTCTGCGCGGACTCGTGAAGGCGGGCGGCCTGCTCGAACAAGGCCGCCAAGTGCGAGTCGTCATCAGCCCCTGCGGCCGAGACCACCGCCCCACGCTCGGCCTGCAGTCGATTCCAATCCTCCTTCACCTTCTTGGCGCGCTCGGCCAACCGTTGCTCTAGCGCCGCGTACTCCTCGGTGCGGAAAAGCTGGCGCAGTATGTCCTCGCGCTCGTCGGAACCCGCCGCGAGCAGATCCCGGAACCGTCCCTGGGGCAGCATGACCACCTGACGGAACTGATCCGATGAGAATCCCAGCAGGGATCGGACCAGGGAGTCGACCTCTCGCGATCTGGAGCCGAGCAGCTTCCCTTCCTCACCGTCCTCGACGCCGGTCCGCTCCCAAAGAACGCACTCCGCCACACGCCGGACCGTTCCCGAGCCCCTGAGTGCCGCGGTCTCCTGTGCGGGACGTCGGCGCAACCGGTATTCCCGCTCACCAAGAGCGAAGTCGAAGATCACCTCGGTCGCCAATCCAGGCGAGGCCGATTCGCACCGCATCTGCCGCCCGGAGCGCTCACCCCCACTGGTGTCGCCGTAGAGGGCGAAGACCATGGCGTCCAGGACCGTGGTCTTGCCGGCCCCGGTCTCCCCGTGGATGAGGAACACTCGATTGGGGCCGAGCTCCCCAAAATCTATGTTCTCGACCTCACGATAGGGGCCGAAAGCCGTCATCGACAGGCGGACGGGCCTCACCGAACCACCTCGCGGCGAAGCCGCTCCACCTCATCGACCGCAGCGGCAACCTCTTTCTCCTGAGGTCTGCTCAACCGTTCACCCGTGACCTCTTCGAAGAACGCTCGGAAGAGTTCCTCCGTAGACTGCGCCTCCAATCCGCCAACACCAACTTGGCCCTCGAGCACCAGTCGTTCGGTCTGCAGGCGCCGAAGGGAGAGCAGATGCGGAAAGACCTTGCGAAGCTTCTCCATCGGGTCGAGAACGGGATCCTCGTCGGTAAGTATCACCTCGACGTAGGCATCCCCGTCTTCCAGGGTTAGAGGCGATGCCAGCAGCTCGGCCAGCGAGCCCTGCACCCGCCGCAGATTGCGCCGCGGGGCGAGGCAATGCTCTCGCACACTGAGGGTCCCATCCCGGCCCAGATCGACCACCGAAACGGACTTTTGGTGCCCCGCCTCTTCAAAGGAGTACTTGAGCAGCGAGCCGGCGTAGCGCACTCGTTCTCCGCCCACGCTCTGCGGCCGGTGGAGATGACCCAGGGCAACGTAGTCAAAGCCGGCGAAGATGCCGGCGGGGACCACTCCCGAGCCGCCGACCGACAGTGCCCTCTCCGACTCGCTCTCGGCGCCGCCGGCAACGAAGGCGTGAGCGAGCACCACCTGACGCGCCCCCTCGTCGAGCCGCTGACGGACCAGTTCCAGCTGCGCGGCCACCACTGCCTCGTGCGAGTGGAGATCGTCGCGCCGCAACTCGGCTCGGCCCGTCTCGGGGTCCGTGTAGGCGAGAGGCCAAAGCTCCACATCCACCCCGTCCCGGCCGGTGATCCGGGCAGGAGTAGGCTGGCCGCCGACCTGCCCCACCACGTGGACGCCCGCACGTCTGGCCAGACCGCTGAAATACTGCAGCCGTGCGGGGCTGTCGTGGTTGCCGGCGATCATCACCACGGGAACCTCGAGCTCGAGCGCCACCCGCGCGACGACATCATCCAGCAACTCCACCGCCTCCGTGGGGGGAACCGCCCGGTCGAACACATCGCCGGCGACTATCAGGGCGTCCGCCTGCAGCTCGGCTATCAGCTCAATTAAGCCGTCTAAGATAAAGCGCTGATCCGCGGTCAGGTGAAGGTTGTGAAAAAGGCGGCCCAAGTGCCAGTCCGCCGTGTGAATCAAGCGCAAACGGAGCTCCCTCGAATGCTGTTGACGAAGTGGGTCCCATTACACGGGAATGCCTGCATAATAGCGAGTCTACAGAACGCGGCGGACAGAGAGCGTCAATTGGGAAAGATGCGGGGTATGGAAGCCATCAGGCTGATCGATCCTCATGTGCACGGGCAGGCTTCGGCCTGCTCCAGCATAGCCGACGATGCCCTGCTCGAGTGGTTCCTCGACCGGCCTCATCATGCGGTAGTCGTGTCCGACCATGCTTCCTGGGACTTCTACCAGGCCGACTGGGCAAAGGACCTCGCCGGACGCACCCTCTACGCCACGGAGATCACCATGGAGGGGACCCCTTTCGACTTCCTCCTGCATACCTGGGTCGAAGGGCTGTTCGAGGAGTACCGTGAGGAGCTTCGCGGGCACGGAGGGCGGCGCGTTCCTCCCCTGGCGGTGCTCGAGGACTCCCGTGTGCTCGTCACCTTCGCCCACCCGCCCCTCGATACTCCGGCTAGGCGCGTGCGTTGGCCGGGCTGGTTCGGCCGAATGCGCATCGACTTCCTGGAGTTCAATGCTGTCCGCCTCCGCGCCCTGCTGGGACGCCTGGCGGTCTCCCGTGAACCGGAAGAACTGCACAAGGCCGTGCAGACGGTAAACGGGCGCATGCTTGAACTGCGCGGGCATCTGGCTCCCGAGGCCAAGTTCAGCACCGGCTCCGACGCACACGTGGTTCAAGCACTGGGAGCCGCCGGACTGGCTCTCGAGACTCTCGCCCCGGATGGAGAGACGGCCTGGCGGGAACTGCAGGCGGGCCGCTACCGGGGATGGCTCGATCTCCGCAGACTGGGCAACTACGCGATCGATCCAGTGAGCGGCCTTCAGCCTGAGCCCAGCGCAACTCCGACGGCGTCGACCTCACCCCCTGCCCATTGGGCTCGTTTCGATTAGACCTTCCGCGGGGGAGCGGATGGATGATGACTGAATCAGGAGACAAGGCCAAACAAACGCTGCTTCGCCCGTTTAAGAGCTTCGCCCAGGCAGAGGCCTCGGGGGGGCTGCTGTTGCTCGCGGCCACGTTTGTCGCCTTGGTCTGGGCCAACTCCCCCGAAGCCGACAGCTACGACAGCCTCTGGGAGGCGCAGGCCAGCGTGAGGGTGGCCGGCCGCGCTCTCTCCTTCGACCTTCACCACTGGATCAACGACGGCCTGATGGTGATCTTCTTCTTCGTAGTGGGGCTCGAAATCAAGCGGGAAGTCCTCGTGGGGGAGCTATCAACCAGAGGGCAGTCGGTACTGCCTGCAGCGGCGGCCCTCGGGGGTATGCTCGTTCCGGCCCTGGTCTTCGTGGCCTTCAATCTGGGGGGCGAGGGCCTGCGGGGTTGGGGGATCCCGATGGCCACCGACATCGCCTTCGCGCTGGGCATCCTCGCCCTGCTAGGAAACCGGATATCCACCGGGTTAAAGGTATTCCTGACGGCCCTTGCCATCGTCGACGATTTGGGGGCCGTGCTGGTTATCGCCCTCTTCTACGGTGATGGGCTGGCCCCACTCTACTTGGGCGGCAGTGCCCTCACGATCGCCGTACTCGCCGCTTTGAACATCCTCAACGTACGCAGCCTCGTGCCTTACATCGTCATTGGATTCGTCCTCTGGCTGGACATCCTGGCGTCGGGCATCCACGCCACGGTGGCGGGGGTTCTGCTGGCGATGACCATTCCTTCACGCGGAGGCGCCCGCTCGCCACTGCTGCGCTTCGAGCACACTCTCACTCCCTGGGTGTCCTACGCCATAATGCCGCTCTTCGCTCTGGCCAACGCCGGCGTGGCCATCGACCCGGAACTGCTCTCCGGGCTGCTCGAGCCGGTGGGGCTGGGCATCGTGTTGGGCCTGGTGGTGGGAAAACAGGCGGGAATCATGCTCTTCATCTGGGCGGCCCACCGACTCGGCTGGGCAGAGTTCGGCAGCGCGATCACCTGGCGTGGGCTCTACGGCATAGCCTGGCTGGCGGGCGTTGGGTTCACGATGTCCCTCTTCATCGCCAATCTTGCCTTCGCCGGGCGTATCGGGTTGGTGCTCGGTC
>Ga0209386_1000166_pt1 | contig 33987 bp, 30 predicted proteins | sample NGEPertwo_FD_184510 | JGI IMG/M metagenome (GOLD analysis project Ga0209386, IMG submission 184510) | Arctic peat soil microbial communities from the Barrow Environmental Observatory site, Barrow, Alaska, USA - NGEE Permafrost154B-two... | ecosystem: Environmental > Terrestrial > Soil > Wetlands...
AAACGGCGAATTAAAAGTGTATGATTTTTCTGTTCCAATTAAAACTCTAAATGGGAAAAGGGTTATTCCAAAACCCATTGAACTAATAAAAACAGCCAATGATATTTTGCGAAAATTGCAAAATCTTTCGAGAAATAAAATTGAAGCAGGAATAGCAAAGCTAAACAAAGATAATAAGCAATACAGAGCAGACAAAACGTTAATTAATGATATTAAAAAAATACGAGTTGAACTGATGAAACTTGGGCTTGATAGTGACAAAATAAAATATGCCCATTCTATTATCGGACGCTCAATATTTATACGATATTTAGAGGACAGAGGAATACTTACCAACGAGTATTTTTCTGCTCTAGCATCTCAAAACAAAGAATGGAAAAACATTTTAGTACTACCTTTGGATAGCTGCTTAACTACTGATTCTAAAGCAAATGACAACTATATAAAATGTTTAAGAAATAAAGAGTTTACATACGCTCTGTATCGAAAGCTATCTCAAGATTTCAATGGAGATATGTTTCCTATTGATGAAACAGAGGAAAGTATTGTAACATCTGAACATTTACTAAAAATATCGGATTTTCTCCAAGGGAAATTTGATGAGCAGTTGCGCTTGTTTTTCTGGTCATATAAATTTGATGTCATTCCAATGGAATTGATGAGTAATTTATATGAGGAATTTTATCATAAGCAAACCAAAAACGATAGCAAAGGAACGCACTATACTCCATTATCTTTGGTTGAATTTGTAATTAAGCAAGCGCTCCCTGCTGAAGTGTTGGAGAGCAACCCTAAAGTACTTGACACTTGTTGCGGTTCGGGAATTTTTCTTGTCGAATCATTTAAGCGAATTGTAAGATATAATATTATTAAAAACAATGGCAATTTGTTGACCTATGAACAGCTGAAAGAAATATTAAAAAAACAAATTCGTGGTATAGAGTTAGAAGATGAAGCATTAAGCGTTGCTGCTTTCAGCTTGTATGTTGCATTTCTTGATTTTCAAGAACCACCGTGTATTCTTGAGCAAATAAAAAAAGGTAAATATTTGCCTAATTTGAAATGCAATAAAAATATTGCGTCATCTTTTGATATTCTCTTATGTGAAGATGCTTTCTCTGACGAAGCCACAATTTTTATAGGTAAACAAAAAGCAAATATTGTTGTTGGAAATCCGCCGTGGGGAAAGGCAGATAAAAGTGCCGTTGAATGGTGCAAAACCAATAAATTACCGCTTGGAGATAAAGAATACTCGCAGGCTTTTATCTGGCGTGCAACACAGTGGACTGAAAGCGGTGGAGCAATTTGCTTGTTGCTTCCTGTAAGTGTGTTTTCTAAATCAAACCCTAAGAGTAACCTTTTTAAAAAGGAATGGTTTAGTAAAACCACGCTGTTACAAATCGTAAACTTTGCTCATTCAAGAGATGTTTTTTTCCAAAAAGCTATTGCACCATTTGTATCAGTATTGTTTAAACCACAGAAGCCTGTAAATGATGGGGTTGTCTCATATTGGTCCGCTAAAAAAAGTTCAAAAAACATAGAGCGACAGTATATTGTTCTCGGAAAATCAGATATGCATTTTATAAAACAAAGCCAATTTTCAGATTGTAGCTATGCTTGGAAAACATTATGGTGGGGAGGGCTTTCTGATTTATCTTTAATTGGAAAATTAAAAGCTAATAACTCAAGTATAAAATCCGTGGAAAAGAAATCTTCAATAAAACAAGGGTTTACCCCTGGCAAAGGCAAAACAAAGAGTATTGAAAAATTATCAAAATTTAAGAAATTATCCTTGAACGGTTTGGTATCTTTTGGGAGAATCGACAAATTTCTTGTCGATGATCCGCCTAAAGAATTACATCGGAATTTTAGCAGTTTTGAAATTTTTGAAGGCAATCGCATTATAGTAAAGCGCGGGATATCAAAAAAAGGTATAATAGTATCGCGAGTTGAAAGCGTTCCCTTTTCGTTTACGACTGATATTCATTGCATAAAATTTCATAATAGCAATGATGTTTTATCGAAAAGCATCTGTGCAATATTACTTTCTTCAGTTGCTAAATACTATTTCTTTTTAACTTGTAGTGGTTGGGGTATGTGGCACGATGAAATACATCTTGAGGAATTAGAGCAGTTTCCCATTCCCACCATCAACGAAGACAAGCACACTAAAAAGCTGTGCTCGTTAATGGATGAGATCAAGGAATATGAAGATATAACCATCAACTCACCTGTAAACAAAAATCAACGTAATTATGAAGCTATAATAAAGGATATTGATGAAGTCGTTTTTGAAATGTATCAGTTGACCGATGAAGAAAAAGCATTGGTAACGGATATGTGTTCATATGGCTTAGATTTGTTTTACAATAAAACCGACAGTATTGCAATTAAAGAATTACCTGTTGTTTCCGGCGAGCTTTGTGGCACCGAAAAAAGTTTGCCTGTTAAAAAGCATTTGATTTACAGTTATATAGATAAAGTTGTATCTACTATTAACGAATATCTGGCAAATATCAACGCTGAGTTAGAATGGAGAATTTATCGTTCGAAAGGCCTAATAGCGGTATTATTATTAACCAAATATATAAATGACCCAGTTGGTATTGATTATGATAGTAAAGACGATTGGGAAATAGCTCTACAGGAATTTAGTAGACTGAGCAAACAAGCTGTTACAGACGACATTTATATAGAAGGGTCTTTTGTCGGTGTGTCCGATAATTGTATTGCTATTATTAAAAAGGACGAACATAGAAATTGGTCTGCCGGTGCAGCCGTTAAAGACTTAAATTCCGTTCTGTTAAAGTTGATTGACAAACAATCGGCGGAGGTGAACGGAAATGAATAGACCGAGTTTGCGATCTATTGATATTTGGGCAGAATGGGAAAAAGACATTTTGATGATATTAGCTGAAGCTCTTTCCGACTTATGTAATGTATGCGATATGACAAATGATGAAAATGACATAACTGTAAAATTACATAAAATAATACTTACCGTAAAATACAACCATCAAAGAATCACTTTTGGTAACATTGTTCTTCAAACGCAGAACCAGCCTGTCAATGCGTTATGCGTATCCGAAAATGAATCAAGCCTTCGTAAAAAGCCCGATTTATTATGGGTATTTAATGATGAAAATGCAGATACACCAGAAAAATCACAACGCTATTTTACGATAGAATGCAAATGCCTATCCACAGCTGCAGACGATAAAAATTATGTTGAAAAAGGTGTTTCACGCTTCATCCTAAATGACTGGGGTTATGGTAGAAACGAAAAAAGTGCTGCAATGATTGGCTACATAAAAGATATTAATTCCGATGTGCATTTATGCAGAGTTGTTGAACATAGCAAAAAGCATAATTACCCTGCAATTCTCGAGTATGTTTGTGAAAACGAGCATGTTTATCGGTACACACAAACTTTTGAAACTCGTGAGTTTGAGCCTCGGAATTTTACGTTGCATCATTTATGGACACGCATTGATAATCATTTTAAAAAGTAGAAAAGTTTAGGATATAGTGCTTTTTGATGTACGCCAAACTTCGTCTAATGTTTAATAACACAAAACTCACAATTTCAATTTATCAGTGAGAACTTGAAACTTATTATAGTTAAGGTGTTGAGAAATCAGCGCCTTTTCTTTTGCTCAAAATCAATCAAGAAAGGAAAATCGCCCTATGAAAACCTATCAGGTTGAAATCAAGGAAACGCTCTGCATGACCATTGAAATTGAGGCTGACAATGAGCAGCAGGCCGAAGAGATGGTACGCGAGGCATACAGCAACTTAGACTATATTCTCGATGCGGAGCATTTTACTGGCATGGACTTTTATCACAAGTGAAAAGAAATGGATACTCGAAGCAAATCACAAAAGTATCGCGGGCGGAACCGCTAATCTCCTGATCCTTCTTATTTTTTCGGCCGATTGTATTTGAGAACAACCGTAACCCACTTACAACACAAGACCCTGTCTTGTGTTGTAGCAAGCACTGAATAATGCCAGCATTATTCGCTTGTCAGGGATAATCCCTGAAACCCTTAACCGAACAGGAGGTTCTATATGCTCAAAAGAAGCATCAAAATAACGTTTCGATTGAACACCAAAGAACAATATTCCCTTGTTAAACAGGTGAAGAAATCAGGACTTTCACAGGAAGCATTTATTCGTTCTCTTATCAATGGCTATATGCCCAAGGAACTGCCCCCTCCAGATTACTTTTCCATGATACGGGAGCTTCACGCTATTGGCAGCAACCTGAACCAGATCGCAGCAAAGGCTAATGCCACGGGGAACATCGACCGGACTGTTTTTCAGTATGAAGCTACCCGGCTCAGAAACGCGGTACAGAACATACAGACAGCGGTTACAACGCCGGAAAGGAGAAATGAAGATGGCAACCACAGCGATATGGGATGTGACCGACCGCCTTGACCGTGTAATCGACTATGCCACCAATCCAAACAAAACAGAAAACCTTGACTTTTCCAGTCCTGATTTCAATGGCTTGCAGAATGTCTTAGCGTACACACAGCAGGATACAAAAACCGAAAAGCAGTTCTATGTTACCGGAATCAACTGTGACCCGGTTACTGCTTGTGGGCAGATGAACCGGACAAAACTCCAATTTCAAAAGACAGACGGCATCCTTGCCTTTCACGGCTACCAAGCCTTTGCGCCGGGAGAGGCTACCCCGGAAACCGCTCATGCCATCGGCGTGAAGCTGGCAAAAGAATTATGGGGCGAACGCTTTGAAGTAGTAGTTTCCACTCACCTTGACAAGCAGCATCTTCATAACCATTTTGTATTAAACTCCGTGTCCTTCATGGACGGCAAGCGGTATTACGACAACAAGGCTACCTATGCCCTCATGCGGCAAACTTCCGACCGGCTGTGCCGGGAATACTCCCTTTCCGTCATTGAAAACCCGAAGCGGGGCAAATCCAAACACTATGCTGAATGGAAAGCCGAGCAGGAAAACAAACCTACCTGGCGGGGACTCATCCGGGAGGATGTTGACAAAGCCATTGGTGCCTCCATGACCTTTACGCAGTTTATCGCTGCACTCCGAAAACAGGGTTACGAGGTGAAAACCGGCGTGAAATATATGGCGGTACGTCCTCCGGGAAAGGAGCGTTTTGTCCGGTTAAAGACTTTGGGGGATGATTACGCCGAAGAAGCCATCAAACAGCGCATCCTGCAAAACCGAAACCCCAAGCGGTCTCCACCCTTGCCGGAGCCGAAGCGAAAACGCTGTACCCTCAAAGGCTCCGTCAAGACCGCAAGAAAGATTACCGGACTTCAAGCCTTATACTTCCACTATCTCTATAAGATGGGGATTCTGTCCCGTAAACGTGCGTCCAACAAAAGGACGCATTTTTTATTGCGCGAAGACCTCCGGCATCTGGAGGAAATCACCGCGCAAACCAAGCTGCTTTGCGCTCACCATATTTCGAGCAAAGAGCAGCTTTTCACATATCAATCCACCGTGGAGCAGGAAATGAGCGCCCTGTACGCCGACCGCAAATCCTTATACAACCGCATACGCCGGTGCAAGGACGAGGAACAGGTTTCGGCCTGCAAGGAGCAAATCACCGTACTTTCCAAACAAATCAACCTGCTTCGCAAGAAGGTAAAACTCTGCACGGGCATCCTGTCCCGCTCCGGGGAAATGCAGGAAAAGCTGTCCCGGATCAAGCAGGAGGAAATTGAGCAACGAAAGGAGGAAAAGACCTATGAACAGCGGAGCCGACGCAGCGGATCAAATCGTCAATATGAGCCTTAAAGGGATTGAGGTGCTTGCCAAAATCTCCGGTGAGGGCGCGAAAAACCTTGCCACTTATCTTTATGCCGTGCTGAAAGACCAGAAAAAGACCAAGGGTAAAACCCGTTTGGAAAGCCTTTTACGCAGCGGCAAGGAGCTGAAAGTCTTTGCGGTCAAAAATGAAGACTTAAAGCAGTTTACCCATGAAGCCAAACGCTATGGCGTCCTTTACTGTGCCCTGCGGGATAAAAAAAGTCTGGACGGGATGTGCGACATCATGGTGCGGGCCGAGGACGCTTCCAAAATCAACCGCATCGTTGAGCGGTTCAAGCTGGCGACGGTGGATACCGCAAGCATCAAGAGCGAAATTCAGAAATCCAGAGTCGCCAAGCAAGCAGAAAAAACGCCCGATGAAAAGGCACCTTCCGAAAAAGGAACGCCCGCCGAAAAAAGCGCGGACGATTTTCTGGATGAACTCATGGCACAGCCCGACCATCCGGAGCCGGTCAAGGAGCAAATCGACAACCCAAACCCCACGACGGCGAAGACGGAGAAACCCCTTCCGTCCGAGCCTATCTCCGAGCGCAGCGGGAAATCCGCCGAGGGTACGAGTGAGCCGGAACGGAAATCCATCCGTCAGGAGCTAAAGGAAATCCGGGAGGCTCAAAAAGAGCAGGCGGAACCAAAGCGCGAACATACCAAAGAACAATCCAAATCCACCAAGCCGCATGCCAAATCGAACAGGCCGAAAACAAAGGCCAAATCTAAAAAACCGAAAGAGAGGTAAATCCCTATGAGTAATTTTGATGATCTTTTCCGGCAGGAAAATGAACAGCCTGCCCCCCGAAGCGACCAGCCATTTGACAAGGATGCGTGGGCGCAGAAAAAGCAGGAGCAGCGGGAACAGGTGTACACCATGATCGATGACACGGCAGGAGCCGTATCCCAGGACGGCGCAAAATTTCAGGGATATCTGGATGTGCAGAGCCGTTTTGACCGTTACAGCGTTTCCAACGCCCTGTTAATCCTTGCGCAAAAACCGACAGCCACCCGCATTGCGGACTTTGACACATGGAAGGAGCAGGGCGCATATATCCGCAAAAAGGAATCCGGCTTCTACATCTTAGAGCCGGGCGAGGAATACCAGCGGGAGGACGGAACCACCGGCATCAGCTATAATCCCAAAAAGATGTTCGACATCACCCAGACCGGGAACAGCCACAAGCGGGAAACCCCAACCTATCCCGATGACCGCACCCGCCTCAAGGCGCTGATGGATCACGCGCCCGTACCCATCCGTATCATCGAAACCCTGCCAAGCAGCGTAAACGCCATGTACCACCCGGACACGCGGGAAATCCAAGTCCGGCGCGGCATGGACGCGGGCAGTATCTTCCGCGCGCTTTCCCAAGAGCTGGCCCACTCGGAAATGGACATGGGCGACGGTAACTACAACCGTTCCGAGCATGGCTTCCATGCCTACTGTGCCTCCTACATGCTTTGCAAGCAGTATGGTGTGGAAACAGGCGGCTTTTACCACTTTGAGGGCGCTCCCCAGGTGTTATCTGCTCTGGAAACGAAGGAAATCCGCGCCGAGTTGTCCTTCATCAAGGAGGCCGTAGGAGAAATTTCCGGCAGGATGAACCGCCTGCTTAACCAGCAACGGCAGCAAAAACGGCAGGAGCCGGAACGATGACAGGAGGAATCGACCATGAAGGAGGAAAAACGAGTAATCACCCTTGACGGTTACGAGCATGGCGTGATGGTGAACGCACTCAATGAACTCAGAAACGACCTGATTGAAGAACAGCGCCCCACCGATGCCGTGGACGACCTGCTTCTCAAAACCATAGACGCCCCGACCAAGAAGCAAAAGCGCAGGAGCCATGATGAGACGCGATGAAACCGCAAGGAGTAACCTGATACTCTTTGCGGTTTTTTTAATTCCCGTGGTGTGGGCGGCCCTGCTGACCGCCCCCTCTCTTTCCGGCGGACTTCCCGAAATCCTTCAAAACCTCACGGCGGCAATGAACGACCCGTTTAACATCCATTGGGTGGACAATACGCCCAAGTGCATCCTGCTCTTTGTCGCCGCTTATGGTATGGGAATTGGGATTTATCTTTCTACCAAACGCAATTACCGGCACAGGGAGGAACACGGCAGCGCCCGCTGGGGCGGCGCGGCGGCTGTCTGTAAGAAATACCGGGATAAAGACTCACAGAAAAACAAAATCCTGACCCAAAACGTCCGCATCGGTCTGGACGGCAGGAAGCACAAAAGAAATCTGAATGTCATGGTAGTGGGCGGTTCCGGCTCCGGCAAGACGAGGTTTTACGCCAAGCCCAATGTCATGCAGGCCAATACCTCTTTCGTCATTCTCGACCCCAAAGGAGAAATTTTAAGAGATACTGGAAATCTGCTCAAAGCAAAGGGCTACGAAATCAAGGTGCTGGACTTAATCAACATGCACCTGTCCCACTGCTACAATCCCTTTGCCTATCTCAAAGATGACAAGGACGTGCTGAAGCTGGTTACCAACCTGATCCGCAATACCACGCCCAAAGGTAGCAATACCAACGACCCCTTTTGGGAGCGTTCCGAAACGGCGCTTTTGGAGGCGCTTATTCTCTATCTGCTTTATGAAGCGCCAAAGAATGAGCAGAATTTCCCGATGGTTATGGAAATGATCGCCGCCGCCGAGGTGCGGGAGGATGACGAAACCTACCAAAGCCCCCTTGACGAGCTGTTTGAGCGGCTTGCCATGCGGGAACCGGAGCATCTGGCGGTCAAGCAGTACAACATTTTCAAACTGGCGGCGGGCAAAACCGCCAAATCCATTTTAATCAGCCTGGGTGTCCGGCTGGAGAAGTTCAACCTATCCACCATTGCCGGCATTACCACAACGGATGAAATGGAGCTGCCCTCCATTGGAGAGAAAAAGACGGCGCTTTTTGCCGTCATCCCCGACAATGACAGCAGCTTTAATTTCATCGTCGGAATGCTTTACACGCAGCTTTTCCAACAGCTTTACTATCTGGCCGACCATATCCACGGCGGCAGACTGCCCCTCCATGTCCATTTTGTCATGGACGAGTTTAGCAACGTCGCCCTGCCGGATGAGTTCGACAAGCTCCTTTCCACCATGCGCAGCAGGGAGATTTCAGTATCCATCATCCTGCAAAACTTAGCGCAGTTAAAAGCTCTGTTCAAAGACACCTGGGAATCCATTGTAGGCAACTGCGACGAATTTTTGTATCTGGGCGGCAACGAGCAATCAACGCATAAATATGTGTCCGAGCTTTTAGGCAAGGAAACCATCGACATGAACACTTACGGGCAAAGCAAGGGCAGAAACGGCAGTTATTCCACCAACTATCAGTTGTCGGGGCGGGAGCTTTTGACCCCCGACGAGGTGCGGATGCTGGATAACCGTTACACCCTGCTCTTTATCCGGGGCGAACGGGCCATACAGGATGACAAATTTGATATTCTCAAACATCCTAACGTGAAGCTGACCGCTGACGGCAGCGGCAAACCGTTCCAGCACGGTGGCACGGAAAACGCCCTGAATTGGAAAGCCGTCACTATCCACGAGGGCAGCGATTACGAGCTTCTTTCCGAGGAGGAACTCGAAACCTTGTCCCAATCATAAAAACAAGGAGGAATGATTTTATGAAACTATCCAAGAAAAGTAAAAGGGGTTTTATCGTTTACTGCGTACTGGTGCTGATGCTGACCCTTTTTGTTACCCCCGCTTATGCGGCGGGCGATCCCCTTCAGGTGATCAACAATCTGTCCGACTTCATTTTCGGGCTAATCCGAGCAATCGGGATGATTCTCTTAGGCTTCGGTATTGTGCAGATCGGTCTGTCCCTCAAATCCCATGACCCGTCACAGAGAGCAAACGGCTTTATGACCCTTGCTGGCGGCGTGGTGATCACCTTTGCAAAAGAAATCCTGAACCTCATCACAGGAGGTTGATTGCCATGTTTAACACATTTCCGATCACTGAAAAAATGCACATTCATTCGCTGGACGGCGAACTGCGGGAAGCTGCCATCCTCAAAAGGCTGGGGGACAACGATTATCTTGCCGAATATAACGGCGTCAAGTGCCATGCGATCTACAACCCGTTTGTCAATCATTTCTATGTGGATGACAAGTATGGCGTTATCAGGGATAAAGTGCCCGGCAGGAATGAACCATGTCGGTAACGATCACAAAGGCAGGCCCGCGCTTCATGCGCGGGCTTTGCCGTGGAAATGAGGTGAGTTTATTTGGGAAGCGACAACTGGGTGATTGATAATCTCAACAATGCCCTGCAAACCTGGAACGATAAGCTGGCGGAAATCTGGCAGATCGTCACCCAATCCCCCACAGAGTTTAAGGGTGGCGGCATCTGGAACGTCATTGTAAATATCCACGGCGCATTGCAGGCCATCGGGCTTGCCCTGCTGGTGCTGTTCTTCGTCATTGGCGTGGTGAAAACCTGCGGCAGCTTTGCGGAAGTCAAAAAGCCGGAACATGCACTAAAGCTGTTTATCCGCTTTGCATTAGCAAAAGGCGTTGTCACCTACGGGCTTGAACTGATGATGGCGCTGTTCAATATTGTGCAGGGGATTATCTCCACCATCATGAGCAGTGCGGGCTTTGGAACAACGACGGACGCTGTTTTACCCGCTGAAATTGTGCAGGCCATTAAAGACTGCAGCTTTTGGGAGAGCATCCCCCTTTGGGCGGTGACGCTCATCGGCGGCCTGTTCATCACGGTGCTGTCCTTCATTATGATTATGTCGGTGTATGGCCGGTTTTTTAAGTTATACCTTTACACGGCAATCGCCCCCGTACCTCTGTCCTCCTTTGCGGGAGAACCGAGCCAGAGCATCGGCAAAGCCTTCCTGAAAGGTTATGCTGCCGTGTGTCTGGAGGGGGCGATTATTGTGCTGGCTTGCATTATCTTTTCCGTCTTTGCGTCCTCTCCTCCGGTGGTGGATACCAGCGCCAGCGCTGTAACAATGGTATGGGCCTATATCGGGGAGTTAATTTTTAACATGCTGGTGCTGGTGGGCGCTGTTAAAATGGCCGACCGGGTGGTGCGAGAAATGATGGGACTATAATTTTCAAATGGGAGGAAAACAAAAATGAGTAATCATGTGATTTCAAGCAGCGACCCCAATGCTTTGGAAAAGCTGAATGAGAAGCTGGAAGCCTGTCAAAAAAGGCAGACGTTCATGAAAGAAGTCAATGCCTATTACCGCAAATATGGAACCTGTAAGCGTGCGCCTGATATGTCTGATACTTTGGCGGAGACAATCGACAGAAGAATTAAAACAACAACCCACCCGTGGGAAACCGTGCCTTTTCCAAGCTATGATCTTTCCGGCAACAGCGCCGAAATTAAGCGCCTGCAAAAGCGGATTGGGGAGATTACACACAATCGTGAAGTCGGCTTTAAGGGCTGGGAGTTTGAGGGCGGCGAGGCAGTAATCAACAATGACCTCAATCGTCTGCAACTGTTTTTCGACGAAAAGCCGGACAGCGAAAAATGTGCCGTTTTGAAGCGCAAGGGATTTCATTGGTCACCGCGAGAGGGCGCGTGGCAGCGGCAGCTTAACGACAATGCCATCTATGCCGTGAACTATGTCGATTTTGTCAAGCCGCTTGATGGCAGAAGGCCGACAGACCTGCAGCGAAAGCTCCGAGCCGGGATACCGGGGCGCGGTGATAATGACAAATGATGTGGTGCGTGAAATGGCGGGATTATAAAAGGATACCGGACATGAAAATCCAATTTCCTCATATATCCTTGAACTGAACACTCTCCCCATAAACAACAGGTTTCCCTGTTCTTGGATCAAGCAAATCCCCCTGCTCATTAAACTGAACTTTGTCAAGAGGTACGCCCATCTCTCTTGCCCGCCGGATCTGCCACGCGACATCATCCTCAAAGTATTTCTCGTCCCGTTTACGCTGTATCGTCTTTATAAGCGACACAATCCAGCTTAACACGGTCAGGCCGAGCAGCGAGAAAAGAATGATGAACGCTAAAGTCTCATGTTCCCCTGCCCACTTGTTCAGCACGGTACTGAACAGCAGGAGGCAAAGAAGGGGAATCGTCAGCCGGATTTTTCCGGCCACTTTGAATATAAAAGAGAGAATGAGCAATCCCGCCGTAAGGCAAAGGGATATAATTGCCGCGATTGGCATAATGGACACTCCTTTCCATGCAGTCTAAATATTTCCATTATATCACGCGGCGCAAATGTAAAAAGTTATCGCCTATGGAAACAAGAAATGGAAAACTGTCGCAGCAACTAAGGCAAAAGGGGGTTCAGCATGAAAAAGTCAAGCTTTAATGAAAAGCTGGAAATAGAGAAGGAAAAACTCAACAGGCTTTCGGACGAAGCCCTGAAAAAGGGTATCCCCCTCATTCAGGATGAGGCATTTATGGCGCAGAACCGCAAGGTTGACGAATTGATTGTCAAGATACTAAGGAAGCAAGAACGACAAAGGAAAAACCAGCAGGAACGATAAAACGAACAACCCAACAGCGCTTCAATGCAAGGCGCTTTTTTATTTGGAGGTGATTGAATTTTGGAAGTCAAGATCAACCGGGAAATCCGGGATTATACCGAAAGCATGTTTTTTGGACTGTCCCTGCGGCAGTTCATTTTTTCTGTCCTGGCCGTTGGTATCGCCGTGGGTATTTATTTCGGTCTGCGGGGCTACTTCGGTACGGAAACCGTAAGCTGGATGTGCATTTTGGGAGCCGCCCCCTTTGCGGCGCTGGGTTTTATTAAATACCACGGCATGACGGCGGAACAGTTTTTATGGGCGTACATCAAATCAGAGTTTCTTATGCCTAAAAAGCTGACCTTTTATCCGACCAACAGCTACTATGAGGCCCTGAAATCCACCATTGAAAATCATGAGAAGGAGGAATACAAGCGCCATGATTAAGACCCTTCAAAAAATCATGAAGCAGGACAAGGAAAGGTTTGTCGTTCCCAAGGGCGTACAGCAGGCAATCCCAATCCGCGCCATCTGGCCGGACGGGATTTTTCGTGTGGGCAACAAGTTTTCCAAATCCTTTCGCTTTGAGGACATCAATTACGCGGTAGCTTCCAAAGAAGATAAGGAAGCGATGTTCCTGTCCTATTCGGAACTGCTTAATTCCTTTGACAGTGGAGCCACCACTAAAATCACCATCAACAACCGACGCCTGAACAAAACGGACTTTGAAAACTCCATCTTAATACCCCTCCGGGACAATCCTCTGGATGAATACCGCAAGGAGTACAACCAGATGTTGATTGACAAGGCCACCGGAGCCAACAGCATCGTGCAGGATAAGTATGTCACCGTGTCGGTGGTAAAGAAAAATATTGAAGAAGCCCGCAATTACTTTTCCCGTATCGGCACTGACCTGATTACCCACTTTTCCCACCTGGGTTCCAAATGCGTGGAGTTGGATACCACCGACCGCCTTAGAATCTTTCATGACTTTTTCCGTGCCGGTGAAGAAACGGATTTCCATTTCGACCTGTCCGACACCATGAGAAAAGGGCACGACTTTAAGGACTATATCTGCCCCGACACCTTTGAATTTGAAAAAGACCACTTCCGCATGGGAAGCAGATTCGGGCGTGTCATCTTCCTGCGGGAATATGCCAGCTATATCAAGGACAGCATGGTGTCCGAGCTTTGCGACCTGAACCGGAATATGCTGCTGTCCCTCGACATCATTCCCATCCCGACGGACGAAGCCGTGCGGGAGGTGGAAAACCGGCTATTGGGTGTCGAAACCAACATCACCAACTGGCAGCGCCGCCAGAATTCCAACAACAATTTTTCCGCTGTCGTACCCTACGATATGGAGCAGCAACGTAAGGAAAGCAAGGAATTTTTGGATGACCTGACCACCCGCGACCAGCGGATGATGTTCGCCGTCCTCACGATGGTGCATATTGCGGAAACTAAGGAACAGCTTGACAGCGACACGGAAACCCTGCTGACTACGGCACGGAAACACCTGTGCCAGTTTTCTACCCTGACCTATCAGCAGATGGACGGCTTGAACACGGCGCTGCCCTACGGTCTGCGGAAGATTGAGGCGATACGGACGCTGACCACCGAAAGCACAGCCGTGTTTATCCCTTTCCGTGCGCAGGAAATCGCACACAGCGGCGGCATTTACTATGGGCAGAACGTCATTTCAAAGAATATGATTATCGCCAACCGCAAACACCTGTTAAACGGCAACAGCTTCATTTTGGGTGTTTCCGGTTCCGGCAAGAGCTTTACGGCCAAGCGGGAAATTGTCAATCAGATGCTTTCCAGCGACGACGACATTATCCTGATCGACCCCGAAAGAGAATATTCTTCTCTTGTCAAAGCAATGGGCGGCGAGATTATTCATATCTCCGCGACCTCTCAAAATCATATCAATGCAATGGATATGAGCAAGGACTACGGCGATGGTGCAAACCCGGTTATCCTAAAATCTGAATTTGTCCTATCCCTGTGCGAGCAACTCATGGGAGGACAAAACCTGGGCGCAAAGCAGAAATCCCTGATTGACCGCTGTACGGCCAGTGTGTACCGGAAGTATCTGCAAAGCAACTATCAGGATAACCCGCCCACCTTGCAGGACTTCCACGGAGAGCTTTTGAAGCAGGCGGAGCCGGAAGCACAGGAAATCGCCCTGGCTATCGAGCTTTTCACATCCGGCAGCCTGAACACCTTCGCCAAGCCGACCAATGTGGATGTGAACAGTCGCCTGATCTGCTATGACATTTTGGATTTAGGGAAGCAGCTCCTTCCCATCGGGATGCTGGTTGTATTGGACAGTATCTTAAACCGTATCACGCAGAACCGGGCCAAGGGCAAAAACACCTTTATCATCATTGATGAGATTTATCTCCTGTTTCAGCATGAGTACAGCGCCAACTTCCTGTTTACCCTCTGGAAGCGCGTCCGAAAGTACGGCGCTTTTTGCACCGGCATCACGCAGAACGTGGACGATCTTTTGCAGAGCCATACAGCCCGTACCATGTTGGCGAACTCCGAGTTTATCGTCATGCTCAACCAGGCCAGCACCGACCGGATTGAGCTTGCGAAGCTGCTAAACATTTCCGACCTCCAGCTTTCCTACATCACCAACGTAGACGCGGGGAATGGGCTTATCAAGGTGGGTAGCTCCCTTGTGCCCTTTACCGACCAATTCCCGCGCAACACCAAGCTCTATAATCTGATGACCACCAAGCCGAGCGAACAGGCACGAATCTAACATGACCTTATATACGCAAACGGCTGGCCGTACTTCCGGTCAGCCGTTCATTTATCCTATGAAGGAGGAATATACAATGGAAGCTATCCGGTTTGCAAACAAGGAACACAAAGACTTTTATTCTCAAATGCTTATTAAAACCCGCAATGACGACGCCTATCACCGGGCGTTTTTCTATGCAATGGGTATCTGTGCGGAAACAAGGCGTAATATCCACACCCTCTTTGACTTCAAAAACGGTGGAATTAACCCGGACGGCCTTTCGTCGGCATGGCAGACGGGCGGTACTCGCCGCCTGTGCCGTCTGGCTTTTAACCTCTGGAACGGCTGGACGGAGGAAGGAAAAGAACAGTATTCCGCGCCCTATGAACTGTTTGACTGCGGTTTTGCGCCGTACTTTTTTGAAGCCATCCGGCTGCGCTATCCCGAATATTGCCGGAACATGGAACGCTCCACGTCCTGGCTTTCCGAAAAAGCGCGGTAATAAGCGGAACTGTTCTGGAAGGAGGTACGCGCATTGAAGGAAATCAAAACCAAATCCACCATTAAGGACATTAAGGCGCTGGATAAAGCTGCCGATGTGTCCCGCAGGGCGAAAAACGCCTTTATTCGTACCAAAGAGCAGGCGGAACAGACACAGCAGCCGGAGCATAACAGCTTTATAGATTATGCGGAGGATAAGGTCAAGGAAGGTACGGAAACCGTCACCAGTGAAGCCGGTCATAGTATTGAGTATCAAGGCAAAAAGACTATTCAAAAAATCAAGGAACGCCGCAATGCCCGTTCGGACACCTATCACGCCGATGCTGCCGATGGATATACGGCGGAGCAAACTTCCCGCGCTGAAACCGGCAATCCCCGAACGGACAACCGGAGCGCGGCTTCCTCTAAAGGAAAGCAAACTGCCACATCCAAGGCCGAAATAGTATCTGAACAGTACAAGGCTCCCGTACAGGCAAAGCAACCGGCACAGCCAAAAGCCGCCCAAGCCAAAGCAAAAGAAGCGGTGAAACGAAAATATACCCTTTCCAAGCCAAACGAATTGGCAAAACGGCGATTTGTTCAAAGCTGGGTGAAAGCACGGCTTACCCAAAACAGAGAAATTCAGACGGCAGAAATCAAAACGGCACAGGTTATCCAACGTCCCGTGTTCAGACCGACCGAAAAAACAGCAGGACGCATCGCCCAACCCAATATCAGCAGCACAGGCCGCACCATCAAGCAGTCTGCCCGATCAGGCAATAAGGCCGTAAAGGAAACTGCAAAGGGCATGATTAAAACGGCACGAAAGTCAATCAAAACCGCCGGACAGACCACCAAAACTGGAGTGAAAACCTCTCAGGCGGCGGCTAAAGCTGCATCAAAGACCGCACAGGCAACTGCAAAGGCTGCACAGCGGATAGTGCAGGCAGCAAGAGCTACCGCCAGATTTGCCGTCCGGATGGTCAAACTGACCGTCAAAGCCACCGCCGCGCTGGTCAAGGGGCTTGCCGCCCTTGTGGGTACGGGCGGGGCTGTCCTTGTCCTGTTTTTAATTATTATCGCCGTGGCCGCCCTGTTAGCGTCTCCCTTTGGCATCCTTTTTTCCGACGAGAATAAGGATGCGGAGGTAACGCCCATTTCCGTCGTGGTACAGGAAGTGAACGAGGAATATAACCAGCAGATAGAGGACATCAAGAACGGTAATACATGGGATACGCTGGATGTTCGGTACATCGGCACTGGAGGCAGCCGTGGCAATATCTGGATAGACATTCTGGCCATATTCGCCGTTAAAACTGCTATGACCGGCGATGGCATGGATGTTGTCACCATTGACCAGACGCGTGTTGACCTTATCCGGGAAGTATTTTGGGATATGACCGAAATCGACCACTGGATAGAAACCGTGGAGCATACCAGCACCACCACAAACGGGGACGGTAGTACCGAAACGGAAACATGGTACGAGTACATTCTGCATATCATCATTACTCAGCGAACCGCATGGGGGCAAGCAGAAATTTACGGCTTTAACAACGACCAGAACGAACTGCTGGAAGAACTTTTGAGTGGCGAATACGACCAGTATTTTATGGCCCTGATCACGGGTTTGAGACACTTGGGGGATGGAACGGGCGTTATTGCGGAGGACTTTTATATTTGGCCCAGTGCCGCCAGTGACTATGTAACTTCCTTTTTTGGTACGAGACTGCACCCCATCCTGGGCGTCTACAAAACTCACAGCGGCATTGACATTGGCGCGGGATACGGAACGGGGGTACTGGCTGCTGCGGAGGGTATGGTTATAACTGCTGCTTACGACGCGGGTGGCTACGGAAACTATATCATGATCGACCACGGCAACGGCAATAAGACCCTTTACGCCCACATGAACCAGTTAATTGTTGGTGTAGGACAGACAGTAACACAGGGCCAGAGCATTGGCTTAGTGGGAAGCACAGGAATGTCAACAGGCCCGCATCTGCATTTTGAAGTTTATGTCGGCGGTACAAGGGTTGACCCCCTGCTGTACTTCTCTAATTATACGGCAGCATGGTAAGCATTGGCTGATTAGAAAAGAAACATACGAGAGCAGATACTTACCATTTCAGTTAATGCGCAACGGGAAATCTCCGCACTTTGCGAACCGCTTTAATACCACTCTTTCATTCGGCGGTTTTGAATCAACCAAAGCCGCCGTTTTCCTTAACTTGTGAGCATTTATGCTGATGACGCTAAAGCGGCAGACGCTTCATCTTCTCGTGGACAAGCGGTGTATCGCAACCTATTTGATGAAAACAAATCGGCGCTTAATAGAGAATCGGAAGTGTAATCTGCCATGATAATATAATCCGTTTCTGCTATGCGCTATGAGCGTCTGCCTTTATCCTTGTTATTATACGTTTCTCCGTATATAATAGATGTAAACATATCTTACGGAGGGTAAATATGCTTGATTATATTTCCGTACAACAGGCAGTCAACAAATGGGGTATTTCAGAACGCAGAATACAGAAGCTATGCGAAGAAAACAGAATAGCCGGAGCAGTTCGCTTCGGACATGCGTGGGCAATACCAAAAGATGCTGAAAAGCCCGCAGATGCAAGAAAGAAGCCCAATAGTAAAAAATAACGGAGGTCATGGGATGCAAAACAATATTTTGATTATTGATGATGACATAGAGCTATGTCAATTACTTAAAAAATGCGTGGGGAAAGAGAATATTACTACCGACCTTGCACATACCGGAACAGAGGGTTTGGATTTAGCATTGAAAGAAAACTATCACTTGATTGTTCTGGATGTTATGCTCCCCGAAATGGATGGATTTCAAGTGCTTGAAAAAATCAGAGAAATGAGCGCCGTTCCAGTATTGATGCTTACGGCCAAAACTGCAAGCGCCGACAAAGTAAATGGCTTGCGGTCAGGCGCGGATGATTATCTGACAAAACCATTTGATGTGGAGGAATTTACAGCCCGTGTCTTGTCTTTAATTCGCAGATATACGACCTTGAATACCAGTTACAGCGAGGAAGCTAATCGTCTTTCTTTCCAAGGGCTTATGATTGATATGGATACCCGGATTGTTACCGCCCGGAATGAGCAAATAGAACTTCACGCAAAGGAATTTAATATTCTCTGCTACCTTGCCAAAAATCAGGGAAAGATTCTGACCAAACAACAGATATATGAAGAAATATGGCAGGAACAATACGCTTATGATGATAACAACATCATGGGATATATCAGTAAACTACGAAAAAGCATCGAACCTGACCCCAACAATCCGACTTATATTCAAACCGTTAAAGGCGTCGGCTACCGCTTTAGCCGCGAGGTGTGATTATGGATGGCGTTTATATCAATTTTGGATTATTTATAGTTTTGTTTATCATTACCGCTGCCGCTGTGATTACCGTGCTACTGTTATTCCGTAAAATACGAAACATTAAGCTAAAACTAAATGACATATCGGATACGCTGGACGATATAGCGCAAGGGAACAGCAATCGAAAAATTTTGGCAAAACCCAACGATATGACTTCCGCAATCTGCTATAAAATCAATGAGATCGTCCATAACCTTCGGGGGCAAGTCACAGACTTGAAAAAAGCCGAGGAAACAAATAAGCAGTTAATGACGAGCCTTTCCCATGATGTGCGTACCCCGCTGACGACCCTTATCGGATATTTGGATGCAGTGCAAAAAGGCATTGTGTCCGGTGCAGAGCGGGAAGAATACGTTGAAACCGCCCGCAGGCGGGCGCATGATATGAAAGATTATGTTGATATGTTGTTTGAATGGTTCAAGTTCAACTCCAATGAAGAAACCTTTACGGTTCACAAAATAGAACTTGCGGAGCTGACCCGAACCCTTCTTAAAGACTGGATACCGACCTTTGAGAACACTTCCCTTGATTATGATATTGATATTCCAGACAAGCGTATTGAAGTCAATTTGGACACAGATGCCTATTCCCGTATTCTGAACAACCTGATTCAGAATGTAATTTCCCATAGCCGAGCAACGCATATTAAAATCAGTATTTGCATGTTGAATAAGTATGTAAGGATTACTGTCGCAGACAATGGAGAGGGAATTTCCAAACAAGATTTGCCACAAATTTTTGAACGGCTCTATAAATGCGACAAAGCCCGTTCGGAAAAAGGAAGCGGGTTAGGCTTATCTATCGTACAGCAGCTTGTAAAAAAGATGGGCGGCATGATTACAGTGGAAAGCGAACCCTGCCAACGAACAGAATTTATCGTGCAGTTTCCATTGGCCGATAAAAGTCCCTGCTGAGAGGCAGGGATTTTTGCTATTATCCGAATTTTCAAGGTTCATGCAAGGTTGGTGCAAGGTTTATTCAAGGTTGAGAAGCTATAATCAAAGTCATAACAACCAAAGGAGGATTTTATATCTTGAGTGATTTTATAATTGAAACCAAAAATTTAACAAAAGTATATGGCGAACAAAAAAGCGTGGATAATCTGAATCTGCATGTGAGGAAAGGCCGCATTTACGGTCTGTTGGGCAGAAATGGCGCAGGAAAGACCACTACTATGAAAATGCTTTTGGGCCTGACCAAACCGACAGACGGAGAAATCAAAATTTACAGCAAGGATATTCGAGGAAATGAAAAAAAGATTTACCCCCGAATTGGAAGCCTGATTGAATCCCCTGGCTTTTATCCTAACCTAACAGGAACGGAGAACCTAAAAATTTTAGCAAGACTTCGGGGAACACCGAACCGGGACGCGATCAAAAACGCTTTGGAGGTTGTCGGGCTCCCCTATAATGATAAAAAGCTGTATTCCGAATATTCGCTTGGCATGAAGCAGCGACTTGGCATCGCAAGCGCCATCATGCACGAGCCGGAGCTTTTGATTTTGGACGAGCCGATTAACGGTCTTGATCCTATCGGCATTGCTGAAGTTCGTGAGTTTATCAAGCGGTTAAGCGCAGAGCAAGGCAAGACAATCCTAATCTCCAGCCACATCCTATCGGAAATGGCCTTGCTTGCTGACGACATTGGAATCATCGACCACGGTGTTTTACTGGAAGAAGAAAGTCTGGAGGAACTTGAAAAGAAAAATAGTATGTATATCCACTTTATCGTTTCATCTGCTTCGGAGGCAGCTCGGATTTTGGAACATGACTTTCATACTTCCAACTTTCACGTTGATGATGATAATAATTTACGACTTTACGATACAGGCATAAAGGTAGCTTCTATTACTCGCAGATTTATCGAAAATGATATTGATGTGTCGGAAGCGCACACCAAAAATGATACGCTGGAGGATTACTTCAAACAGGTTACCGGAGGTGAGGGGATTGCTTGACTTGCTTATCTGCGAATTTTCAAAAATAAAGCGGCAGAAATTCATCCGGTTTTCCATGATGGCAGCTTTCCTCTTTCCCATACCATTAACAGTGCTCATGGCAAATGATAGGATGTCATTTGATCAATTGTTCCGTGCCAATGTGTTATTTGATGAACTTCTGCTTTTGCCATGTGTACTCGGAATTATTGCTTCAATCCTATTTTTTATGGAAAGAGATAACGATACCTTAAAAAATCTGGTTACGATTCCGGTTTCAAGAACGAAAATTGTTATTGCCAAACTGCTGGTGATGACGATCATTTCTGTTTTATACTCCATAGCCGCCTTGGGGGCGACTGTGATAGGGGGATTAATCGTAGGCGGTGTTGAGGGAATTTTATATAGGCTTGGGATCAGCGTTATTCTTGGCATCCTGATTGCTATTGCGACCTTTCCTATTGTGATCGTCATCGTACATTTCAGCAAAAGCTACATTTTTTCTATTATTGTATCATTTGTTTACGCGGTTGTTAGCTTTGTGATTACGATGATGCTTTCATCAAATCCGGGGATGGTCAGTTCCATTTCTTCGGTTCTTCCCATTCCTATCATTTTTCGGTGGTATTTATCGCTATTCCCCTTAGAGGATGCTTTGTCCTACGTTAAGCCATATATGATAACAACGCTTGCTTGTTTTGGTATATTAGCAATCTTTGCCATTGTAACTGTATATCTGACAACTTTTATCTACAAAAGAAAAGAAATATAAGGAGGTAAATCTTATGGGTAGTATTATTATCAGCGAATTTACAAAGCTCAAACGCTACAGCATCTTGTGGATCGGAGTTGTCGCGGTCTTTTTCTCTTCCGCATTAGCTGTATTTCAATCAAGTACTGGCGGAGGTTCGATTCTCTATGAAAATTTCTATAACAATATTATCTGGAACAACTTCAGCCTATCGTTCCCGTTTGTGATTGTACTGATTGGTGGATTTATCATCAATCGTGAATATATTGACCACACCTTAAAAAACGTGTTGACTGTGCCAATTTCATTCCGCAAACTGTTGACGGGGAAATTAATTACCATCGGCATGCTTACCATCCTGTTTGCTGTTTTCAGCTTTTTATGTACTATTTTACTGGCATTCATCCTCAAATGTACGGATATGTCTTTTCCACTTATTGCGAAGTCATTGTATCAAATTGTCGGAATGGGCTTATGCAACTACATCGCTGTTCTACCAATAATCGTATTTTTCAGCCGGAAACAAAACGGGTTTTTCGCCGGGGTCGGATTGGCGTTTGTCTATGGCTTTTGCGGCATTTTTGTTGCGGGCAGGAACTTGAGCGACTATTACCCCATTACCTCTGGCCTCGGCATTATCGGTTTTACGGGTGGTGGCGGCGCGGACAGCCTCACTTTTAATACCTCGCTGGAACTCTGCGTTTTATTTCTAATGGTCGTTATTTCAGCCATTATGCTAATCTGTACGAAAAACTATGAGGATGGAACTGCAATATCCAAAAACAAATTAAAGAAACGCCCAGTTAGGCAAACATAGTTTGAAGGATGAATATACAATTAATTATTCATTTGTTCCCCCTGTAGGGGAACCTCCACAGATTCCCCTACAGGGGGAACAGGGCTTGGCATGGCTATTGTTAAGTAAATTGTGACTGCTCATGGGGGTACAGTTGAGGTTGCGAGTAAAGTGGAACATCAATTTTAGTAAGGCTGACGCTTTGAATATGAATCAACTGAATAAAATAATAAGGGCAAACCTGTCTAAAGACAGGGACGCAAAGCCATAGGGTCTAAAGTGCTAAAGCAGCACTAGGATAGCCGGGTTGCCACATTGACTGTGCGTCCAAAACCTGCCCATTTTTTCGTGGCAGGTTTTTATTATTTAGAGTGAGAAGAAGTTAGCTGGCTGATGCCGAGTTTTGAAAATATGACAACGATTTAGTATTAACTGAGTTGATAGGAACATCCAACAAGACTTCGTTCGATGGCTGCTTTAATTATTATTTATTGTCAAATAATGCTTGTATTGTTGCAGTAGCTATCTTCAGTTCTCGCTCATTGCACAGATATAATAATCGCATGAGTTGCTCAACTTTGGTATCGACATGCTGGTTTTCTGGATAAAAGATTGTATCCGCAGATATGCTCAACTCCCGGACAAGCCGGAACAGGACATCGTAGCTCGGTTTCTTATTTTCATTCTCAATCGACATGAGATAGCGAGGTGTTATGCTTATGATTTCAGCCAACTGCTCTCGTGTAAGACCTTTGGCTTTTCGGGCAGCTTTCAGGATGCTGCCAAACCTGTCAAAATTATTAAGATCCATTAGTTCACCTCCAATAACAGTTTACAGTTCCTATTTGGATGGCGAAACGATACAACAGAGCTATATAAACAGGAAGTATTAGAACGAATTAACGCAAAATAGCCGCATTTACGTGGCTTACATAAAATTAGGCACAGGATAAGGCGCAACCCGCCCAACAAAAAAAACGTGAGTTTGGCGGGACCTTTTCCATGCCTGAATGATCTCCCCCTCCAAACCCGCAAGTTTGGAGGGTGTTTTTATGCTTATTCAATATGCAACAAAAATTCAGCGACCGCTATTGAATAGCGGTCGGGCGTGATGAAGCGGACATCATTTTATGTACCGTAGTTAATGGTAAAATGTCAAAAAAATCCTGCTTTGGTCAGGGGACAAGTGCGTCCATCATGTAGAACTGTCAGAACCAATAAATAGGATATATAAAAACGAAAGTGTTGTAAAAGCCCATTTGGATTGTATCCAAGTGAGCTTTTTTTGTCGTATAAAGGGGAACTGCGTCGGATGTCGTTCTCCTCCCTCTGTTTTGGTTTTCCACAAAAAAATCAAAACGGAGGTTTGAAAAATGAAAAGGATCAATTTACGGGATTATTACCCGTTCTATCATTCTGACTTCTTTGTTGAGGTGACAGATGAGATTGTAGAACAACTCGAACAGTTTAACCGAAAAGAACATGCGGATTTTGAACGCAGACGTGTTCACAGGGCGTATTACTCTTTGGATGCAGGCGATGGGATTGAAAGGGATATTATCCTTCTGGTTTTATCGCCGCAGGAAATCTATGAACGAAAGCTCAGCAATCAGGAGTTGTATGCCGCCATTAACAGCTTGCCGGATAAGCAGGCAAAGCGCATCTATGCCCATTTCTTCCTTGATATGAGCAAAGCGCAGATTGCCCGGACCGAAGGTGTAGACCCAAGCTCCGTAAAGGAATCCATTGAGAGGGGGTTAAAGCGCATGGAAAAATTCCTGAAAAAGTTATAGGAACTTTTCAGGCCCCCCCGTTTGACCTAAAAAATCTGCTGATTATCAGAGGGAAATGGCTACCCTGCCCTCGACCGGTCTTTGAAAAATGAATAGGTGTCTTTCCGGTACGTTCCCCGTATGTCCTGAAAGGGAAAGCCAGATTGCAGGTACGCCAAGACCACCTGTCCGGCCTCAGTCGGATCACAGCCGATGTATCCATCCCCATGCTGTTACGGATTGGATGAAAGTAAGGTGCGAGCGATCAATACCCGTGCAATGAATAAATGTTGGTTGCATTTAAGGCGGCGACACATACGGAGGGATAATGATACTTCCGTCCAGCCACAGTCCGAGCGTGATAAAACCGTCGCAGGCAATGGGGGCGGCTTGCAGAGATCCTGGGAGAGGTGAAATTCCTATGAGGACGGCCAGCCACCGTCTGCCGGACAAGCCCATAAAGAGATAAAACCAAAACAGAAATGCAGGTTAGGGGTGCGCCTGTTCGTGCGAGTATATATGTGTACCCAATTATGGGCGCACTCCTGATTCTGTAAATCCAAGAAATGTTGGTGATTGCTAAAGGAGGATCATTATGAAAGAGAATTTGATTCGATATAGTATGCAAATTGCTATGCTGGGGCAGTTATTGGCTCAAGCGTTAATTACAGAGAAAGAATTCTCTCTGATAAAAAATAGACTGATGCAGGATTATGGTGTTATTTCAGACCTGACTTCCTGATTCGCACATTTGTCATATGCCTAATAGCTTATTATACTGATTCCGTAATAATAAAAAGCTGAAAGGAGTACCTTATGATGCATGAAGTTGAAGTAATCAAGGCAAACAGAAAAATATCTGACCGTACAGCGGGAAAGATATCGGATATTTTGCGTGTTGCTCCTTATGCAAGAGTTAGTACGGATTCAGAGGAACAATTAAACAGCTATAAATCACAGGTTACATATTATAAGGACTTAGTGGAAAAGCGCATGGATTGGGTATTGGTAGACATTTATGCGGATGAAGCGATAACGGGTACACAGGTAACGAAGCGCGAAAATTTCCAGCGCATGATTAACGATTGTATGGATGGGAAAATTGATATGATCGTTACTAAGTCCATATCAAGGTTTGCAAGAAATACGTTGGACACGTTGAAATATGTCCGCATGTTGAAAGAAAGAAATATCGCTGTGTTTTTTGAAGATGAGAACATCAATACGATGACAATGGACGGTGAATTGCTGCTTGTTATATTAAGCTCAGTAGCACAGCAGGAAGTCGAGAATATTTCCGCCAATGTGAAAAAAGGGTTAAAAATGAAAATGAAGCGCGGTGAACTGGTTGGCTTCCAAAGCTGCCTGGGATACGATTATGATCCTACCGACAAGAGTATTTCCATTAACGAAGCGGAAGCCATTGTTGTGCGGTACATATTCGAGCGGTATATTGATGGTGCTGGCGCTTATGTAATCGCAAAAGAGTTGACCAAGCTTGGCTATAAAACCAAATATGGCAATACAGAATGGCATGATACAGCAGTCTTAGGCATTATTAAAAATGAAAAATATAAAGGTGATGTTTTGCAGGGCAAAACTTTTACTGTTGATCCTATTTCAAAGAGAAGATTGGATAATCATGGTGAAGAAGATCAATTCTATGTAAAGAACCACCACGAGCCTATTGTCAGCGAAGAGGTCTTTGAAAAGGCGCAGACGATTTTAAGCAGGAGAGGCACTAATCGCCGTGGTGTCGAAAAAGGAAAGCGTGAAAAATATAGCAGGAAATTCGCCTTTAGCAGCAAATTGGAATGTGCTTTCTGCGGAAGCAATTTATCGCGTCGAAATTGGCACAGCGGAAGCATTCATGAAAAAGTCATCTGGCAATGTGTGACTGCCACTAAGAAGGGCAAGAAATATTGTCCTCATAGCAAAGCACTTGAAGAAACGCTTATTGAGGATGCTTTTGTGGAATCGTACAAACTGCTGTGCTATAATAATTCCGATGCGCTGGACGAACTTGTTAAAAGAATGGAAACCATTTTAAGTGGCAATGATTTTCAGAAACGGCTGACTAAAATAGAAAATGAAATTCACGCCTTAGAGCAAAAACGCAACAGGCTGATTGATATGCGCTTAGAGGAAACGATAGACAAAGCTGCGTATGAGAAAAAATACGAAGAGTTTGAATCGATATTAGGTGACCTGTCAATCGAGAAGGAACAGTTGGAACAATCCTCTAAAGAAGAAATCGACTTGGAAAAACGGATTGAACACTTTCGTAAAGTGCTTGAAAAAAATGAAGTTCTTACAGCCTTTGACCGCTGTGTATTTGAGAGCATTGTGGAAAAGGTTATTATCGGCGAGATTGATGAGGACGAGAATCCAAATCCATACAAGCTCACTTTCGTTTATAAAACCGGCTTTTTTAATACTGTGCAGAGTAAAATGCACAAGCAAATTAAAAAAAACAGACGGCAAAATGACACGGTGAATTTGCCTTCCTATTCCTCGGCCGACACACGTTGAGAGTATAATAATGATGACGTATTGTGGTTCAAAGGGCAAATGATGCATGTCAACCACTATATGTAGTGGTTTTGGAGTAAAATATGGGCAAAATTCGGGGCAAAAAAGTGCATTTTTTGCCCCTGTTTTCTAGGGCATTTTATAGATGACATTGGGGATTTTTGATGTTAACAGGGGCAAAGAACAAAAATCAGACTGATTCGCATTAGTAGCATACTGGTAAGTAATATAAACTCACTTATAGTACGATTCACCCGCACAGATATCTTTAACCCTGTTCTAAAAAGATTCCCTACAATCTCATTTAAGCTATAATAGCTAGCACCCATAACAATAATGGGATTCAGTTAAAATCAAATAGAGGAATAACCTGAATTACTTTGCAGCGGAAATTCATTGAGCATTCTTTTATCAGTGGTTCTCCTATCAAGTATTTTTTTATTTGACAAGTTTCACGCGAATTCGTCAGACATTGTATGCCATAATGAGGACAGGAGTTGGGCTGAACCTAGAACTGTTGAGACCAAGCGAACAGCATGCTGAATATATCAGAAAAATTAAATATACTATTTCAGGTAAACCATTAGATACACCATCAATATCAAAATCAAAATCACTCGCAAAGTGGTTGAGCGATCCGTTGAAGTTTTATATTTCGGCAACGTCCGTAATTAAAATTAAAAGTAATTGAATACATAGTTGAGGATAAAATGACCTTATTTTGCCCTCATTTGTTTCGCGAGAGGAGGTTAATATAGCTATTTTTGCACATGGCGAAAAGAAAATTTTTAGAGAATTTAGAGAAAGAGACGATTTCAGTCAGGAACTCACCTATATAAATTATGACAGGATGCGCTATTTTAGCTTAATAATTATTGTCGTTGTAATAATTCTTATGCTTATTATTGATCTGCCAAATATGCAGAAGGGCTTTAATTCTGTTGGCAATGAATACAAGGTACTTTTCTTTTTGCATTTATCCACCGGACTATCTATGCTTGTTTTCTTCGGCCTTTCATGGCGCAAGCTCAGGCTGCAATCGACCAAATTCACCCGGTGGGATAAATTGCTTAATTACCTCTTTAATTTCACGTTTGTTATTAACTGTGCGTTGTTTTCAGTTAACGATCAGCGTATTGACGGGGAAATAACGCTTTATATCCTGGGTATATACCTAATTGCCATAGTCAATTACCACCACCCTGTACGGAGTCTGTCGATCTATCTGGCAACCCATATAATCTTTGTTGTGGGAATAACCGAATTACAGACTGACCCCCTTCTGTTACGCGGTTATTATTTCAATAGCACCATTATTGTCATCTTAGCATGGTTTATATCCAACATTCTTTATTACGCTAAGAAAAAGGACTTCTTAGCGGAGAAAGCTCTCCAGCAAAGTGAACAGAGGGCTCTGGCTTTGGTAGAAGATCTCAAAAAAATAGACTATCAGAAGAACCAATTTATTAACAGCCTTTCCCATGAACTGAGGAACCCGTTAGCCTCAATGATGATGAGTCTTTCTCTTATTAAACTTGCAGACCCGGCCTCTGCGCAGGTGGTTCAAGCTATGGAGATCTTCGAGCGGCAGACGATTCAACTTTCTCGATTAGTCGATGACCTGATGGAAGTAACCCGGATCACCCAGAACAAGATTAAACTTAAAATAGACCTAGTTGAGCTTAATAGCCTGGTTTTAAGGACAGTTAAAGACTATAAGCAAATGTTTACGGAAAAAGGGATAAGTCTCGAAGTTAAAAATAATTCTCAACCAGTATACGTGCTTGCTGATTCAACCAGGCTGATCCAAATTATTGAGAACCTGTTGTATAACGCCCTGAAATTTACAAACGTCGGAGGGGGAGTTCAGATGATTGTTACTAAGGATGAAGACCAAGGCGAAGCCATTATAAAGGTTAAAGACAACGGGATTGGTATTAAGCAAGAATTGTTAGAAGATTTGTTTCTGCCGTTTGTCCAAGCGGATATTTCTCTGGACCACAGCAGCGGAGGGATTGGTCTGGGCTTAGCTATTGTCAAAGGGATGGTAGAATTACATGGCGGGAAAGTTTCAGCCAAGAGCGATGGTTTAGGAAAAGGGGCTCAATTTATCATTCAACTTCCCCTGGAGGTTAATCAAGAGCCTCCGGAAAGTTTTAAGCAAGAAAAAGACTGGAAGAAATCCGGCAAACGACGGATATTGGTTATTGATGATATTCCGGATGTGGCGGAGATCTTGTGTTCCTTGCTGCGTTACTTAGGCTATGAGGTTGTTTCTGCTCCCGATGGCATAAAAGGATTAGCCAGAGCAAAAGAATTTCATCCTGATGTAATATTTTGCGATATTGGGTTGCCCGGTATGAACGGATATGAAGTGGCACGCAATTTACGGAGGGATGAGCGATTGAAAGATGTCTATTTGATTGCCTTATCGGGATACGCTCAGCCGGAGGATATTGAACGCTCTAAAGAAGCCGGCTTTAATAGACACGTAGCTAAGCCTGTAGATTTAGCTAAATTAGAACAAATCTTAGAGGAAGATATTCAAATGGAGAATATTCAAGCATAGACTTCCCATATTAGACAGAAGACCAATGGGGGTTTCGTCCAAGAAGGATGTTACTATTGTGTGGCACACATCCTTCACCTGAATATCAGGAATAATCAGTTAATTGTGGCGCGTTTTCAAAAGCCATGGTTAATCGCTTATGGCCCTGACTCGTAAAATTACTACGATTGGGGGATGTTTTATGGTTTCCAATATAACGTTATATCCTCTTACCAATGCTCAAAAATCCATTTGGTTTATTGAGAAATTTTATTCTAATACAACCTTTGTAAACTTATCATTTATTGTAGAATTACAAGAATGTGTAGATTACTTTTTATTAAATAAAGCTATTAACCTTGTTATTAAGAATAATGATGCGATGCGCACTCGTATCGTGGAAAATGGCAAAGAGCCTCAACAGTATTTTTCAGAATACATAGAGAAGCAATTTGAGTTTCTTGATTTTAGCCATTCAAATGGCAGAGATGAACTAAGTTGTTGGGAAAAGAAAAGAAGCCGTGAACATTTCAAGTTATTAGATTCTGACCTCTATGACTTTGTGATGATCAGGATTAGCGATCACGAAGGCGCTTTTTTCGGTAAGGTCCATCACATTGTTGCTGATGCTTGGAGTATAACGAATCTGGTTAGTCAAATGCTACAGAACTATTGTAAATTACGGGATAATGAAGAAGTAGCGTGGGTAGAAAGACCTTCTTATAAAGATTATATTCAGACTGAAATGAAATTTTATGACTCGGAAAGATATCAAAAGCATAGAACCTTTTGGAATGAATTATTTTCTGATCCTCCGAAATTCCCTCTTTTCAATAATAAAGTCGTTCCGAATCCTACGGCTGCTGAACGGAAAACCTTTATTCTGCCGAGTGACATGACCTCTATCATCAAAGAATTTTGTAGGGTGGAAAATGTATCCCCGTTTTGCGTTCTTTATGCCATCTTAGCCATATGTATTTGGAAATTGACTTCTAGTAAAGATATTGTTATTGGGACCCCCGTCCTTAACCGCAGTGGTGTAAAAGAAAAGAATATGATGGGGATGTTTATCAGTACGATTCCTTTTCATATCGAATTGAATAATGATCTCGGTTTTATATCTTTGGTTAGAAAGACTAGCCAAATATGGGTAATGTTGCTAAGACATCAAAAATATCCTTTGGAACAGATTGTAAAAGATCTCCGTGAAGCCCATGTAATACAAGATAAATTATTTGATATTTCGTTATCGTTTCAGAATGCCAAGGTCGACGTTAGCAATATTAATTATGACTTTAAATGGTTATTCAATGGGTCACAGCTTGATTCCCTGACGATCCACATCAGTGACCGTGAAGACAGCGGAAACTTCACGATGGACTATGATTATTTAACCGATGTCTTCACGGAAACTGGTATTAACCGGTTGCATGAATACTATGTGACGCTCCTTCGTAATGCTTTGGACGATCCATATTTGCCTCTTTCGGACATCAAGATGCTGTCGGCTGAGCAGGAAGCTGATTTGCTGTGGAGATTTAATAATACCAAACAGGACTACCCCAGGGAAGAAACTATAGTTACTCTTTTTGAGAGACAAGTGCGTCTAACCCCTGAAAAAGTTGCGGTAATCTTTCAGAATAGCGCGGTAACTTATCTGGAACTAGACCAAAGATCGAATCAACTGGCCGGGGCATTACGGGCGCAGGGAGTAGAAAAAGGCTCCATCATCGGCTTGATAATGGACCGATCCGTTGAAATGCTTGTCGCCATTTTGGCTGTTTTGAAGGCCGGAGGGGCATATTTGCCTATTGATCCGGTTTATCCGACGGAAAGAATCAATTACATGCTGGAGAATAGTCATTGTCAGCTGGTTTTAACCTACACCATTAAAAATCCTGACCTAATATTGAAATCACGCACATTTAACCTTCACGACCGGGAAATATTCAAAGAAGGCATAGCAAAGCTGGATTATGGACCGGAGCCGACTGATTTAGCCTATATCATTTATACATCCGGCTCAACCGGAACTCCCAAAGGAGTAATGATCGAACACAAAAGCTTAAACAACCTGATCCATTCTTTTTCAAGATCAATGGACTGTTCAAACAATACGGTATTAGCGATTTCTTCATTTTCGTTTGATATGTCCATTGTAGAAACAATTTTCCCATTGATAAAAGGAATGCGAATTATCTTAGCTAACCGGCAAGAAGCTGCTGTTCCCTATTTACTGCTTAATCTCATTGCGACATATCAAGTTGATTTTCTTCAAACAACGCCTTCACTCATGAAGGTAATCCTTAATGACCAAAATGCAAATAAGTTACGTTTTTTGACAACAATTATTCTTGGCGGGGAGAGTTTTCCGGAACAACTATTAAGCGAACTTAAAGAAGTCACGCAGGCACAAATCTTCAATGGTTACGGACCAACGGAAAATACGATTTGTGCGACCATAAAACACCTAAATGAACAGGAACCCGTAAGCATCGGCAGGCCTTTAGGCAATACCCAAATATACATTTTGGACGAAAATCTGAAACCAGTTCCGATTGGTGTAACAGGAGAAATCAACATCAGTGGTGACGGTGTGGCACGGGGATATATAAACAACGAAGGGTTAAGCGGAGAAAGGTTCATTGAGAATCCCTTTATTCCCGGACGTAAGATGTATAAGACAGGGGATATTGCTCGCTGGCTGAACAATGGTGAAATTGAATACCTGGGCCGAAACGATAGTCAAGTTAAAATAAGAGGGCTACGGATTGAGTTAGGAGAAATCGAAAGTGCCTTACAAAAGCATGAAAAGGTGAAGGAAGCCATTGTCTTATGCAACGAAGACCATCATCATAAGAAGTACCTCTGCGCTTACGTCACGAAACATGGTCAAAGTTATATATCAAGCTCTGATTTAAAGGTGCATTTAGCAAAGGATCTTCCCAATTATATGGTTCCGGCGCATTTTATTATACTTGACAGCCTTCCCCTGACCTCAAACGGAAAAGTTGATAGAAAGGCATTGCCTGAACCAGATATTGGGACAGAACTCAAGCCTGCCTATGTTTCGCCGCGGAACGAATTTGAATGGAAACTGGCCGTTCTTTGGCAGGAAACGCTGGAAATAACGCAAGTGGGAATCGACGATGATTTTTTTGCGCTGGGCGGCGACTCCCTTGCCGTATTGGAGGTTCTATCCGGTCTTTTTCCAAATGATTGGGGATTATCCGCTCAGGACTTCTATGATTTTCCAACTATCCGAAAACTATCGGAAAAGATATCAGGTTATAATTCCGTTCCGATATTTGTACAAACAAATGAACAAGAATTTCCTAAATTAATGGGCATTGAATCGAAATTGTCAAATATTAACACTGGTAATATTCTTTTAACAGGGGCGACCGGGTTTTTAGGAATTCATATCCTGCATGAACTGCTTGCTACGACCAGCGATACCATTTACTGTTTAATTCGCGGTAAAGACCCGGAGAAGAAACTCTATCAGCTACTGGGTTATTATTTTCCATTTTTCGCCCAGAGTCGCTTTCCTGGCAGGCTCATCGTCGTCAACGGGGATGTTTCCTGCGAGAATTTTGGGCTTTCGGTGAAGGATTATCGTGATTTGAGCCAAAATGTTGATAGAATTATTCATTCGGCGGCATCGGTAAGTCACTATGGTAATTATGATTCATATTATCGAGTCAATGTTAAAGGAACAGAGGAAGTTATTAAATTTTGTTTGAATCATTCCAAGAAGTTGAACCACATCTCGACAATCAGTGTGGCTGGGAACTATAGGAATTATGATCATATAAACCAAAAGTTCACCGAGCAAGATTTTTATATCGGGCAGGATTATAAAGCCAATGTTTATGTAAGATCTAAATTTGAGGCGGAGAATCTCATTTTAAAAGCGGCTGAAAATGGACTTAAGGCCACTATTTTTCGGGTAGGGGTATTGACCGGAAGATATACTGATGGTCAGTTCCAGATAAACATCCAACAAAATGCTTTTTATCGGCATTTAAAAGCTATTTTCTTATTAGAATCTATACCAGAGGATTATCTTAGAAAGTCTCTGGAATTTACCCCGGTAGATTTTTGCGCAGAAGCTATTGTTAAATTGCAAGCAATTGAGGAGTCTTTACCGGTTTATCATGTCTTTAATCATCGAAAGATTAGTGTAAATAAAATGCTTCAAGTCTTAAAAACCACCGGAGTCAATATAAATGTTTTGCCGCATAACTTATTTTATGATCTGCTTACATCTTTTTCCAAGACTAACTATGGTAAAGAAATTCTTAGCGGTATTATTTCTAATCTCAATGTTAGCGGCACGATTGGCTTAGATTCTAACTTGGAGATTGATTCATCCGTAACTCTCAAGTATTTAAGTCAAATTGGTTTCCAATGGCCTAATATTGATAAAGAATATATCTTAAAAATTCTAAGTCACATGCAAGTTACGGAATTTTTGTAAGTATTCACTGAACCATTCAGGTCAATAAATAGTTACTCCCGTAATGGAAAAATAATTGGGACACAGACGTTTTTATATGGCATAATGGAAGCATGGTGCGAGCTGTGAAACAGCACGCTAAAGCGGGATGTTTCCTCTTGAAAATGGAAGCAATTCTATTTTCATTAGTAAGTTATTAGCATAGAGTAGGAAAATCCTATCAGGTAATACCTAACCAGTAGCCTGTACCTAGTCC
>Ga0209386_1000167_pt1 | contig 33947 bp, 43 predicted proteins | sample NGEPertwo_FD_184510 | JGI IMG/M metagenome (GOLD analysis project Ga0209386, IMG submission 184510) | Arctic peat soil microbial communities from the Barrow Environmental Observatory site, Barrow, Alaska, USA - NGEE Permafrost154B-two... | ecosystem: Environmental > Terrestrial > Soil > Wetlands...
AGTTTTTTTGAAGCTGTAGATTTGAAAAATAAATTAATTCATATTATTGGTGATGTTAGAAATGAAAAGCATTTACTGTCTGTCTTTGAAAAATATCAGCCTGAATTTGTATTCCATTTAGCAGCTCAATCGTTAGTTAGATTTTCCTACAAAGAACCACGGTTAACTTATGAAACAAATATAATGGGAACTATAAATGTATTAGAAGCAGTAAGAAAAACAAAGAGCGTTAAAGTCTGTATTGTTATTACCACTGATAAATGTTATGAAAATAAGGAATGGATTTATGGATATCGAGAAACAGATCCTATGGGGGGATACGATCCTTATAGCTCTAGTAAAGCCTGTGCCGAATTAGTGGTTTCTGCATATAGAAATTCTTTTTTTAATCCAAAAGATTATGGCAAGATTCATAATATAGCCTTATCATCGGTTAGGGCAGGAAATGTAATAGGGGGTGGTGATTGGGGAGAAGATAGACTTATTCCCGATTGTATTAAAACACTTTCTCAAAATAAGATAATTAATATTCGTAACCCACAAGCAACGAGACCATGGCAATATGTTTTAGAGCCATTAAATGGTTACCTTTTACTTGGAACTAAGATGTATAAAGATGGAAAAAAATATAGTAGTGCTTGGAATTTTGGTCCAAATGATAATGATATTATTACAGTGGAAGAAATAGTAAAATCGGTAATTCAGAACTGGGGTAGTGGTGATTATAAAATAAATACCTCGAGACAGCCCCACGAAGCAGGTTTATTAAAATTGGATACAAGTAAAACTCGTAAATTTCTGGGATGGAAACCAGTTTATAATATATATGAAACAATTAAAAGAACAGTTAATTGGTATAAGTGTTTTTATGAAGGTGTAGAAAAAGAAAAATTATATAAAATTATTGTTAACGAAATTTGGGATTATATAAAAATGGCTAAATAATAAATTATAATAGATATGAGGTAAATTAAATTAAAATATGAAAAGTAGAGATTTAAAGAAAGAAATATTTAATCTTGTTGCAAAATATTATACAGAAAAGCATAAACCTAAGCCCTTTATTCCGGGAGAAACCTATATTCAATATGCAGGACGTGTATATGATGAAAAAGAAATGATTTCTCTTGTTGATTCAGCTTTGGATTTTTGGCTTACTGAAGGAAGGCTTGCAAAACAATTTGAGAATGATTTTTCAAAATATTTAGGAGTAAAACATTGTATTCTAACTAATTCAGGTTCTTCCGCTAATCTTTTGGCTATATCTGCTTTAACTTCACCAAAATTAGGTGAAAGAAAACTTAACCCAGGTGATGAAGTAATAACTACTGCTTGTGCCTTTCCTACAACTGTAAATCCAATTATACAAAATAACTTAATTCCTATTTTTACAGATGTAGATGTCGGAACATATAATATCCAAGCAAATAAAATTGAAGGAGCAATATCTAAAAAAACTAAAGCAATCTTTTTAGCTCATACACTGGGTAATCCTTTTAACCTTGATAAAATTCAAAAAATATGTGAAAAATATAACCTTTGGTTAATAGAGGATAATTGTGATGCATTAGGGTCAAAATATAATGAAAAATATACGGGTACATTTGGTCACATTGCTACTTTTAGTTTTTATCCTGCTCATCATATAACTATGGGTGAGGGGGGAGCATTAGTTACAAATGATAATCAATTAAATAAGTTAATTAAATCTTTTAGAGATTGGGGAAGAGATTGTTGGTGTGAGCCAGGATGTGATAACACCTGTGGGAAAAGATTTGGTTGGCAATTAAGTAGCTTGCCTTTTGGATATGACCATAAATATATTTATTCACATATAGGCTATAATTTGAAAATTACAGATATGCAGGCAGCAATAGGAGTCGAACAACTTAAGAAATTACCTTCGTTTATCGAAGCACGAAAGAAAAATTTTATACTTTTGTATGAAGGCTTGAAAAAATATGAAAAATACTTTATCTTGCCAAAGGTGGAACCCAAAGCTGACCCAAGCTGGTTTGGATTTTTATTAACAGTTAGAAAAGATGCTGGATTTACTCGTAATGAAATTGTAAAATATTTAGAAAATAATAAAATTGCCACCAGGATGCTTTTTGCAGGAAATATAACCCGACATCCAAGTTTTGAAAATGTAAAATACCGCGTTTTTGGAGATCTTAAAAATACAGATTTCATAATGAATAATACTTTTTGGATAGGAGTTTATCCGGGGTTTACATTAAAAATAATTAATTACATGTTAGAAAAAATTGATGAATTTTTTAAAAATATAAAATAATTTTTTATTCTTTTTTCATTTTTCATATTTGGTATTATTAGTAAAATATTTTACTTTTTCCATAGAATGTTATATAATTTAATGTGTTCACAATATGAACATATTAAATTAAAACTATTCCAATAAATAGGAGAACGAATAATGGCGAAAATCTTAGTAACTGGTGCGGGAGGATTTATAGGCTCACACCTAACCGAATATTTAGTAGAACAGGGACATAAAGTAAAAGCATTTGTCCGCTATAATTCCCGTAACTTTTAGGGATGGCTGGAGAAATCAAAATATTTGGTCAAAAAGTGCGCAATATTTTTCGCTCTGTTATTTTAAAAGTCAAAATTTACCGATTGTCCAGTTTAGGGTAAATTGTGTAAATTGTTGTCAGGTTGCTTGAGAGAGGGTTTTTAGAGCAGACTCATATATTTTTATGAAAAAGAAGAGAAGAAATTATTTTTAAATTGGTAAATTTAAATTAAAGAGCTTAATGTAAGGATTAAAACTAAATGAAAGAAGTGGAGGGTTAAAAAATGAAAGGTGTTATATTAGCCGGTGGAACAGGAACTAGACTTTTTCCTTTAACAAATGCAACTAATAAACATTTACTTCCGGTAGGCAGAGAGCCAATGATTTATAATCCCATTAAGCAATTATTATCATCAGGGATTACCGATATATTAATTGTAACCAGTAAGGAACATATGGGTGATGTGGTAAGATTATTAGGTAGCGGAAAAGAATTTGGATGTGATTTTACTTTTAAAGTACAGGAAGAAGCTAAAGGTATAGCTCATGCTCTTTTACTTGCTGAATATCTTGCTAACAGAGATAAAATTGTAGTAATATTAGGAGACAATATTACTACTCATAGCATTAATCCTTATGTAGATAATTTTAAAAAACAAGGTGGTGGCGCAAAAGTTCTCTTAAGAAAAGTAACTGATCCGGAAAGATACGGAATAGCAGCACTTGATGAATTAAAAGTAATTAAAATTGAAGAAAAACCCAAAGAGCCTAAGAGTAATTATGCAGTTATTGGAATATATATGTATGATAATAAGGTATTTGATATAATCAAAAAAATAAAACCTTCTGCAAGAGGAGAATATGAAATCACCAGCGTAAATAATGAATATATTAAAAACGATGAATTGACCTATGATATCTTAAAAGGTGAATGGACTGATGCCGGGACATTTGAATCATTGCAATATGCAAATAAAATAGCTTTTAAATATAATAATGAGATTCAGGAAAACAAAAGATGAAAAATTGTCGAATAATAAATTTTAAAAAAATAGGAAATAATGATGTAGGTTTTTTAATTGCACTTGAGGGAAATAGAGAAGTCCCTTTTAATATTAAAAGAATTTATTACATCTATAATGTTCCCAAGAAAATAAAAAGAGGTTTTCACGCTCACAAAACATTAGAACAAGTGTTAATATGTATGAGTGGGAGTGTAAAAATAAAAGTAGATGATGGAAATGAAAAAAATATAATTGAACTTAATACTCCAAATAAAGGATTGTATATTGGTCTTGGTATTTGGCGTGAGATGTATGATTTTAATCAAAGCTCAGTTTTGTTAGTATTAGCATCTGAATATTATGATGAGAATGATTATATAAGAGATTACGAAGAGTTTTTAAAAATGATTAAAATATAATAATAATAAATAAAATATTTTTTGATTTATCAATAGATAGAATTAAAAAAGTAGGTTATAAATCTAAAGTTAGTTCTAATTCTGTAGTTATGCGGGACGTTCCACCAAATAAAATGGTTTTCGGAATCCCCTGAAAAGCGATTTAATTATTTATATTAAAAATTGAAGAGGATTTAAAATAAAATTATGCCAAAACTTGCTTTTGTTTTCCCTGGCCAAGGCTCGCAAGAGGTTGGAATGGGGAAAGATTTAGTAGAAAATTATAAAGAAGCTGATGAATTATTCGATGAGGCGAATATAGCACTTAAAGATGAAGGATTTAATATAAAAAAGTTATGTTTTGAAGGTCCGGAAGAAGAATTAACTAAAACCATAAATGCTCAACCTGCAATGTTAACTATAAGCATAATTTTATATAAATTGATTCGGAAAAATAATATTAATCCTGACATAGTAGCTGGTCATAGTTTAGGGGAATATTCTGCTTTAGTAGCCGCCTCTTCTCTTGAATTCGAAGAGGCAATTAAATTAGTCAGAAAAAGAGGGCAATATATGCAAACTGCTACCCCTCTTGGTACTGGCTCTATGGCTGCAATTATAAGCTTAAAGAAAGAGAAGATAGAAGAATTGATTAAAAAGGTTTCTAAGTTTGGAACCATAGAGATAGCTAATTATAATTCACCTTATCAGATCGTAGTTTCTGGTAAGACCGAGGTAATCGATAGATTATTAATATTAGGAGAAGAAGAGGAAGCGATAAATACAATTCCCTTAAAAGTAAGTGCACCTTTTCATTCTTCTTTAATGGTAAAAGCTAAAGAAAATTTAGCCAGCTATATGGAAAATGTAAATATACAAGATCCGCAAATACCAGTAATTTGCAATGTAACAGCTGATTATGTAAAGACTAAAGAAGAGGTAAAAGACGCCTTGATAGAACAGGTGACTCATCCTATAAAATGGGTAGATATTATTAAAAGGATAAATTCAGAAGGGATTACTCATTTTATAGAAGTTGGTCCAGGGAATGTATTAAAAAAATTGATTAAACAGATATTACCAAAGGCAAAAGTATACAATGTTTATGATTCGGAATCTTTAGAGAAAATAATAAAGAAATTAAGTTAATTAAAAAATAAAATACATAATCTTTAAGAATTCATGAAAAATTTAAAATATTAAAGAGGAATTTATTATGGGAGTAAAAATAGCCGATATAGAATATTATTTACCAGAAAAAATTATTACCAATGATCAACTAGCTAAGGAATTTCCCGCTTGGTCATCAGAAAAGATTGAAAAAAAAGTAGGTATAAGAGAAAGGCATATCGTAAAGGAAGATGAAACAGCATTAGATTTAGCTTTTGAAGCTAGTAGGAAAACTTTAGAAAATTATGATAAAAATAAAATAGATTTTCTTCTTTTTTGTACCCAAAGCCCGGAATACTATCTACCTTCAGGAGCTTGCATTTTGCAGGATAGGTTGGGTTTAAATAAAAACATAGGTGCTTTTGATTATAATTTAGGATGTTCTGGTTTTGTCTATGGACTAGCCTTGGCAAAATCTTTGATAGCATCAAAGATTGCCACCAGTATTTTATTAATAACTTCCGAAACTTATACCAAACATATTCATCCCAAGGATAAGGGAAATAGAACCATCTTTGGAGATGCTGCTGCAGCTGTTATTATTGAAAAATCTGAAAAAGAACAGATAGGTGAATTTGTCTTGGGTACCGATGGAAGTGGATATAAAAATCTTATTGTTCCAAATGGGGGATTAAGAAATAGATACAATCCTAATGCAAAGGAAATAGATGATGGTTCAGGCAGTATCAGAACAGACAATAATCTTTATATGAATGGTCCAGATATTTTTAATTTTACCATTAAAGCTGTTCCTAAGGTAGTGGCTGAAACATTAGTAAAAAATAATACCACCTTAGAAGATTTAGATTATGTAATCTTTCACCAAGCTAATAAGTATATGAATGAATATCTCAGAAAAAAAATAAATATTCCCAAAGATAAGTTTTATTTAAATTTATTACACACCGGCAATACTGTATCTACTACTATACCTATAGCAATAAAAGATTCTTTAGATAATAATTTTATTAAAAAAAATGACAATGTCCTTTTAGTAGGTTTTGGGGTAGGTTATTCCTGGGGTGGTACAATAATTACTATATAATAAGGAGAAAGATATAATGGAAAAAATGAAGACCACAGACTTTATAAATGAATTAAAAGATGCTTTAGAAATAGAAGATGAAGATCAAGAGATTACTTTAGAGACTAATATAAAAGAGTTAGAAGAATATGATTCTTTAAGTGTATTATCTATTATTGCTATGATTGATAAAAATTTTGGTAAACAAATTCCATCAATTGATTTTGTTAAAATAACAACAATTAAAAGTTTAATGGATTTAATTGGAAAAGAATATTTTGAATAAGAGATAAATAATCGAAGAAGGAGATAGGTAATGAATTCAATATTTAGTTTGACTAATAAGAATATCATTATAACTGGTGCATCTTCAGGAATTGGCAGACAATGTGCTATTATCTTTAGTAAACTGGGCGCTAATGTTATCCTGATGGCTAGAAATAAGGAAAGGCTTAAGGATACTTTTGCTAAATTAAATAAAGGAAATCATATCTTTATTTCTCAAGATATTACTGAATATGATAAATTGGAGGAAATTATAAGTACTACTGTAGAGAAAGTAGGTAAAATATCAGGATTTGTTCATTCAGCCGGGGAAGAAATGACTATGCCCTTAAGGAGCATGCAACCTTCTTATTATGAAAAGATGTTTGCAATAAATTTAATCTCAGGATTTGAATTGGCCAGGATTATTTCAAAGAAAAAATATTTTGATGAGGGAGGAGCGAGTTTTATATTTATTTCTTCGGTGATGGGTATTCTGGGACAAGCAGGGATAGTTGGATATTGTAGTTCGAAAGGAGCTTTGCTGTCAGGTGCCAAAGCAATGGCTTTAGAATTAGCTAAGAAAAATATTAGAGTTAATTGTATTCTTCCTGGTTATGTAGAAACAGAGATGTTAAATAAAAAGTTTCAAGGACTCCCAGTAGAATCTAAAAAAACAATTATAGAAATGCATCCTTTAGGTTTAGGTAAACCGGAAGATATTGCTAATGCCTGTGTTTTTTTATTATCCGTTGCTTCTCGTTGGATTACAGGAACTAATTTGATTGTAGATGGTGGGTACAGTGCAAGGTAAAGAAATTAATCTAAGAGGTAAGTTTGTAAATCTAAGATCTATAAATGAGAGTGATTTTGTAAGATTAATTGAATGGAGAAATGATCCAGAGATAAATAGATATCTCAATCAGCCATATAGGTTAACAATGGAATTACAATATAAATGGTATGAAGAAAAATATTTAAAGAGTAATGATATATTATTTATTATAATTGAAACAAAAAATAAAAAACGAATTGGAACAATTGGCATTAATGATTTGAATTATAAAAGAAAAATAGGCGTTATAGGAAGATTACTAATTGGAGAAGAAAATTATAAAGCCTCTATAGAACTTATGGAAGCCAATATATTATTTTATGATTATCTATTTTATGAATTTAAATTAAAGAAATTATATTGCCATGTTGTAATTGAAAATAAGAAAGTAATATCATTTGATAAAAAATTTGGGTTTGTGCCCACAGAAAAAATTATTTTTCCTAATTATTATAATGTTAATGGAATGAAATTAATTGAAATGGTAAATACTAAAGTACAATACGAAAAAGCAAAAAAGAAAATTGAACCTATAATACAGTATTTTAAAATAAATAAAAAAATAAATACTAAAGAAGAAACATTATAAAAAATATATAATTTTAAAAGGAAAATATTAATAATTTTATTATTTTAGGGCGCCTAAATAAAAAGAAAGGAGCAAAAATAGATGATTAAAGCTACTGATTTTTCTTTTGTAACCAAAAGAATTAATAGAGAGTTAAAAGAAGCAACCAATCGGGTTATCGATAGCAATTGGTATATTTTGGGGAAAGAAGTAGAAAATTTCGAAAGTGAATTTGCCAATTATTTAGGGGTAAAATATTGTATCGGGGTGGGAAATGGATTGGAAGCTTTGCATATAATCTTAAGAGCTTATGGTATTGGAGAAGGCGATGAAGTTATTATTCCCTCTAATACTTATATTGCAACCGCTTTAGCGGTAAGTTATACAGGTGCTACACCGGTAATGGTAGAACCCGATGAACAAACTTATAATATTAATCCTGATTTAATAGAAGAGAAAATAACCAAAAAAACTAAGGTAATTATGCCGGTTCATTTATATGGGCAGGCTTGTGATGTGGATCCCATAAATGAGGTTGCAAAAAAATATAATTTGAAAGTAATTGAAGATGCAGCTCAAGCACATGGATCTACTTATAAAGGAAGAAAATGCGGCACATTAGGTGATGCTGCAGGTTTTAGTTTTTACCCTACGAAAAATTTAGGTGCATTAGGTGATGCTGGAGCAGTTGCTACTAATGATAAAGAATTAGCAGAAAAGGTCAGAGTTTTAAGTAATTATGGTTCGGAAAAACATTATTATAATAAATATATGGGATTTAATTCTCGGTTAGATGAAATGCAAGCTGCCATATTAAGAGTTAAGTTGAGACACTTAGATGAATTTAATAAAGAACGAAAAACAATCGCTCAAATTTATTTAAAGGGTTTACAAGATACAAATTTAATCTTGCCTTATGTTCCAGAATGGGCTGAACCGGTATGGCATCAATTTGTAATAAGAAATAAAAAAAGAGACGAATTACAGGAATATCTAAAATCAAAAGGGATAGGGACCTTAATTCATTATCCCTTACCGATTCATTTACAAGAAGCTTATAAACACCTAGGATATAAAAAAGGTGACTTTCCCATTGCCGAAAAAACGGCAAATGAAGTATTAAGCTTACCGATATGGGTAGGGTTGGAAAAAGAGAAAATTGTGTTGGTGTGTAGGATGATTAAAAGTTTTAAATACTAATTAGAATAAGCAAAAATATTTACTTAATTAATTTACGAAAATAGTAATTTATATTTGAGAGAATTGGAATAAACAATATGTAAGAATTAGAAAATTTGACCAATCAAGATAATAATATAGAAAAAATAATATGAATAGTATAAAAAGAATATTATTGGTAAATGGTAAATTGAATACTGGTGAAATAGAAACCCTCGTACTTTTGTGGCTACAATTACAGCTATTTCGCTAACCTGAGCAAAACCTATCTTTGTCGATGTAGAAGAAGATACTATACTAATGAAAGTAAATGAGATTAAGACAAAAATAATTGATAGGACAAAAGCTATAGTATCTGTTCGTCTATATTGGCATCCTTTGGAGTTTATGGAGACGCAGGAATGATTGTTACAAATAATGAAGACCTTGCTAATAAATTATAAATGATGAGAAATTATGGTTCATCTAAAAAATATTATCATGAATTTGTAGGTGTAAATAGCAGATTGGATGAAATTCAAGCTGCAGTTCTTATAGTGAAATTGAAATATTTAGATAAATGGAATGAGAGAAGAAGAATGGTAGCGAAACTTTATAATGAGCTTTTGGAAGATTCCGGAATAGTTACACCTATCGAAAAAGAATATGCAAAACATGTTTATTATTTATATGTAATAAGATGTAAAGATAGTAATAAACTACAAAAATATCTTTCAGAAAAAGGAATACAAACTATGATACATAATCCAGTCCTTATTCATAAACAAAAGGCTTATTTAAATTTAGGGTTTAACATTCAGTTGCCCATAACTGAAAAGATATGCAATGAGATATTATCCCTAGTTTATGTTTCCAGAATTAAAAGAGGAAGAGATTTTATACATTGCTAATATGATAATAGAGGAAGTGCGTAAATGAAATATAATAACAATAGAAATAAATTGGATGTGTCAATAAGAATAATAAACTGGAATACTTCCGAATTATTAGACCAATGTCTAACATCAATTATTCAAAATACAGATGGTGTTTCTTATGAAATACTAATAGTAGACAATAACTCTAAGGGTATGGGATTTACGAGGGTTAAGGAAAAATTCTCAAAATATTCAAATATTACTTGGATAGAGAATGACAAAAATATAGGAGGTTTAGCGGATAATCAGGCCCTTCAATACTGTCAAGGAAGATATATATTGATATTGGGCCCTGATACAATTGTATTACCTCAAGCTTTTAAGAGAATGGTAGATTTTTTAGACAAAAACAAGGAGGCAGGAGCAGTAACTGCTAAATTATTAAATCCAGACGGGACACCACAAAATTATTATTATAAGTTTTGGAATTTATCAATGGTTTTTTTCTCAACTACGATTGGTCAATTAATAGACAGAATATTTTTTAAATGTAGATTTAGGCGGTATTACTTTGGTGGAGATATCGATCCAAGTAAAACAACAATTGTTGAACAACCTGCAGGAGCATGCTTAATGTTGAGATGGGATCCGCCAATTGTAGATTATATAATTAACGAAGATTTTCCGCATTATTTTGGTGATGTGGATTTATGTAAAAGAATATATGATAATGGATATAAGATTTTCTTACTATCTTCTGCAGAGGTGATTCACTTTAAAAGTTCTTCCTTTAAAAAGGCAAATAGTGACTGGAAAAGGAAAGAATTTAGATCAAGTACAATAAAATATTTTAAAAAGTATCACAAAAATTCAGTTATACTTCTTAAATTAGTATTTCTACTAGATAGTGTTGGAAATTATGTTTATAAAAAACTTCCTACAAGTTGGATTGAATATTTAAAAAAAAGAATTCCTTAATTGTACTTCAGCCTTGGATCTAGGATGTGGTTATAATTCTATAATTCAATACTGTAATATTCCTTTTTCTGTTGGAGTTGAATTATTTGAACCATATTTAGAGGAAAGCAAGAAGAAGGGTATTCATAATGAATATATAAAAGAGGATATTAGAAAGGTTGAATTAAAACCAAAATCTTTTGATGTTGTTGTGTTGTTAGATGTATTAGAACATTTAACAAAAGAAGAAGGGTATGAACTGATTAGAAAAATGGAAAAATGTGCAAGAAAAAAAAATATTATATTTACACCAAATGGACTTGTTTGGCAGGAGGGCTATGACAATAATCCACTACAAGAGCATAAATCTGGCTGGGGCGTTGAAGAATTAGAGAAATTAGGATTTAAAGTTTATGGCATAAATGGTTGGAAAAAACTTCGGGGATATAAAGCTTCGATAAAGTATAAACCAACTCGATTATGGAGTATAATCTCAGATTTAACCCAGAAAATAACTTATTATTTTCCAAAATTTGCATTTCAATTGTTTGCTGTTAAAAAAGTAAACCATTTAAATATAAAAAGTTAAATGAAATAATTTTTGATTTATAAAATTAGTAATGTACTATATTATATAAAAATATAAAGGAGTAATCAAGTAACATGAAAGGTATAATCTTAGCCGGTGGGGCAGGGACTAGACTTAATCCCTTAACCAAAGCGATAAGCAAGCAGTTAATTCCGGTCTATGATAAACCGATGATATATTATCCATTATCTACTTTGATGTTAGCGGGGATTAAAGATATATCAATTATCTCTACCCCCCAGGATTTACCAAAATTTAGAGAGCTTTTCGGAGATGGGCAAGAGGTGGGACTTAATATTTTCTATAAAGAACAACCCAAACCGGAAGGAATTGCTCAGGCCTTCATTATTGGAGAAGATTTTATTGGAGAAGATTCAGTATGTTTGATACTGGGGGATAATATATTCTATGGACATAGTTTATCTACGACTTTACAGAAGATGGCCAATCTTAAAAGAGGAGCTTACATTTTTGGCTACTGGGTAAATGACCCGCAAAGATATGGAATAGTGGAATTTAATAGAGACAATGAAGTTATAAACATAGAGGAAAAACCAAAAGTTCCTAAATCTAATTATGCCGTTCCCGGTTTATATTTTTATGATAATGAAGTTATTAATATTGCTAAAAATCTAAAGCCCTCAGCTCGAGGGGAGTTAGAAATAACTGATGTAAATTTAGCTTATTTGAGGCAGGAGAATTTAAAGGTAGAGCTTTTAGGACGGGGTTATGCTTGGTTAGATACTGGAACCCCGGATAGCCTGATGGATGCCTCTAATTATATTGCTACTATGGAGAGAAGGCAGGGGTTAAAGATTGGCTGTATAGAGGAGGTGGCTTTTAGGATGGGTTATATAGATAGTAAACAATTCGAAAAGATAATTGACCAATCACCTGAAAATGAATATAAAAAATATTTAAAGATAATCTTAAAAGAATATAAAAATAGAGGTAGGAATGATAATGGATTTTAAAGAAGGGGAAATTAAAGGAGTAATAATTGAAAAATTAAATAAATTTTATGATGAGAGAGGATTTTTACTAGAGACCTTTAGAATAGATAAACTGCCTGATAAGCTACGGCCAGCAATGAGTTATATTTCTTATACTAAACCAGGAATTGCTCGAGGACCGCATGAACATAACAAGCAGACCGATATATTCTGTTTTATGGGGCCGGGCAATTTTAGGATAAAACTCTGGGATAATCGAAGAGAAAGTAGGACTTATGGATATCATATAGAGATAATTGGAGGAGAGAATAATCCTATCAGGGCAATTATTCCTCCCGGGGTAGTTCATGGTTATAAAAATATCTCTAAAGAGAAAGACGGAATGGTGTTAAATTATCCCGATAAATTATATCGAGGCTGGGGCAGGAAAGAAGAAGTTGATGAGATAAGGCACGAAGATAAAGAGGATGAATTTTATTTAGATTTTATTAAAGAGGATAAATAATCTATGATATGGCTTATCGGAAATAAAGGGATGTTGGGCAATGATGTAGAAAAATTATTAAAAGAGCGAGGGCTTATTTATTGGGCTAGTGATAAGGAAGTTGATATTAGTAATTATAAAGAACTGGAGAAATTTGGAAGAGATAAGAAGATTAAATGGATAATCAATTGTTCAGGATATACTAAAGTGGATAAGGCAGAAGAAGAAATAGACGAGGCCTTCAGGATAAACAAAGATGGAGTGAGGAATATTGCCTTATTTTCTGCAAGTAGACAGATTAGATTAATTCATATCTCTACTGACTATGTCTTTGATGGCCGGCAAGAGGGAACCGCTGCATATCGCGAAGATGATAAAACTAATCCTATAAATATATATGGCAAGAGCAAATTAGCCGGAGAAGAGGAGATAAAAAAGATATTAGAGAAATATTTTATTATTCGCACAGCCTGGCTTTATGGATTACAAGGGAACAATTTTGTTTATACTATGTTAAGATTATTTAAAGAAAGAGATTTAGTAAAGGTAGTAGATGACCAGTGGGGCTCTCCAACTTATACGGTGGATTTAGCTGGGGCTATTTTAAAGATAATAGAAGATGATTCAGTTAGTTATGGGATATATCATTTTACCAATGAAGGCGTGACCAACTGGTATGAATTTGCCCGGACCATTTATAAGAAAGCTAAAAGATTAGGATTAATTGAAGATGATAAAAAAATAGAGATACAACCTATCAAAACTGAGGATTATCCTACAGCAGCCAGGAGACCAAGATATTCAGTTTTATCTAAAGAGAAGATAAAAAGGGAGTTTAATATAAAGATTAGAGATTGGGATAAGGCACTGGAAGATTTTTTAAATACTCTGAAAGAAAATAGGGAATATTTGGAAAGTAGGGTGGAGAAATGAAAAGGAAATTAAAAAATATTTTAGTTACCGGTGGGGCAGGATTTATCGGCTCAAACTTTATTCATTATATCTTCAAGGAAACCAAATTTGATGGGAAAATTATCAATGTAGATAAGCTGACCTATGCCGGTAATTTAGAGAATTTACAGGAGATAGAAGATAATTTTGGAGGGAAAAGATATTTCTTTGAAAGGGCGGATATCTGTGATTTTGATAGCCTTAAAAAGATATTTGAAAAATATGACATTGACACAGTAGTTAATTTTGCCGCTGAATCCCATGTAGATAGATCAATATTCGGGCCAAAAGAGTTTATACAAACCAATATAATGGGAACTTTTACTCTTTTAGAAGTGGTCAGAGAAAATTGGGAAGGCAGAGAAGATGTACTTTTTCATCATATTAGTACAGATGAGGTCTATGGTTCGATTGAAGAGGGAAAATATTTTTATGAGGATACTGCTTATCAACCTAATAGTCCTTATTCTGCCTCTAAAGCTTCTTCAGATCATTTAGTAAGGGCTTATCATAAAACTTATGGCTTACCCGTAACCGTTTCTAATTGTTCAAATAATTATGGGCCTTATCAGTTTCCGGAAAAATTAATTCCTCTGATAATATTAAATATTTTAGAAGAAAAGAATTTGCCGGTATATGGCGATGGAAGAAATGTGCGGGATTGGTTATATGTGGAAGACCATTGCTCGGCGGTTTGGGAGATATTGAATAAAGGAGAAGTCGGGGAAACTTACAATGTTGGAGGAGAGAATGAGTGGGAAAATATAAAGTTGGTTAATTTTCTTTGTGAGAAGATAGCGAAGATAGAGGGAAAAGATGGGGACTATTATAAGAAATTAATTACTTTTGTTAAAGATAGACCCGGCCATGATAGAAGATATGCCATCAGCTGCGATAAAATAAAAAAAGAATTAGGCTGGAATAGGCAATTTTATTTTGAAAAAAGTTTAGGCTCTACTATTAAATGGTATATGGATAATAAGGGTTGGGTAGATAGAGTAAGAAGCGGGGAGTATAGGAAGTGGATGGAGAAGAATTATAGGGTAAGATAAGATGAGTCAGAATTATTATGAAAGTTAAAACTAAAGAATCAAATAAATTGAAAAATAAGAAGCCAAAAGAATGGCCCAAAGTAGCTATAATTATTCTTAATTGGAATGGCTGGAAAGACACTATCGAATGCTTGGAGAGTGTCTTTAGAATTGATTATCCAAACTATCAAGTAAGCGAGATAGACAATAACGCTCCGGATAATCCCATGAAATACATTAAGGTGCGGACAAACTGTAAATTAGATGTTTGGATAAAGCTAGATAATCCTTTAAGGCATCTGTCATGTCCACCTATTAAAAAACTCATTCCTTATGTTTATTATAATAGAGAAGAAGCAGAAAAATGCAGAAATAAAGAATTGGATTCTCATTATGATGAGAAAGGATTTATCAAAAATGCAAATGATTACAGCTCATAATAATAAATATAGATTCTTATATAATATATTTTTTTTACTTGTCTTTGTATTACTTTTCTCTATTGCTGGTTTTCGTCCTGTAGGTATAGATCGTGACTCAGGAACTTATGCAGTTGCTATACAATCATTTATAATAACACATAACTATGATTATATTCGTATTGAACCCTCCTTCTACTTAATTGTAAACGTGTCAAAATTTTTGTTTAATGATGCTGTAAGAGGTGTATTTATTTTATATGCACTTTTGGGGGTATCGCTAACATTATACGCAATCAAAAAAAACTCATCTTTTCCATTATTGAGTTTGATAGTGTATTTTTGTTTTTTCTTCGTTTTACATGAAATGACACAAATCAGGGCTGGCGTAGCAGCTGCAATATTTCTATTGGCAATTCCAGATATAGTCAACAGAAATTGGAAGTCGTATTTGATAAAAACAGCTCTTGCTACCTTATTTCACTATACTGCTATTATAATGCTTTTTATTTACTTAATAAATTCAAAGAACAATAAACAACTTTTTTATTTATTCTTGCCACTTATTGGTATTTTGTTAGCTATTACCAATTTCGGAAAATATTTTTTGATGTCTATGATTAGTTTTTTACCAGAATTTCTAAGCTATAAGATTAATCTTTATCTCACTATGCACGAAGCGGGTATGTATACTGAAATAAATGTTTTTAATCTTTATTATTCTAGCTTATTAATAATTTATTATTTTGCTATTATAAATATAAATAAATTTAAGAAGGAAATTAATGTATTGCAAATTAAAATTTTGGGATGGATGCTTTTTGCTTTTTATTTTTTTTATTTTTTACCTGTATTTGCGTTTAGAATTTCTGAATTTCTTGGCTTAGTGCTTATTTTTATCTTGCCGGATTTAATATCTATTGTTAGAGAAAAAGTCTTTACGTCATTTATTGTATTTCTTTATTCAATTACAATGTTATTCAACTATGTTTTTATTCAAAAAATGCTTTATTTTTAAGGATAGGCTATGAACCGATCAACTATTATATCTATTATATTAACCTATTTTCCAGATGAACAAACCATTACTAAGACTATAAAAAGTATTATGAAGCAAGTAAGTAAATTATTGATTATAAACAATAACCTAACGGGTAGTAATGTTTTTAAAAATCGTAAATTATTAGATACAAAAACAATGTTGAACTTGTAATGCTCCCTATTAAGCGTACATATTTTAAGTTAGTACTAGCTCTTTATTTTTACCATATTTTTGATAGTATTCGCAAGGGGTATGATAACCTAAAGCCTGGTGAGGAAAATCATGATTATAGTTATCCACCCATTGATCTAATGCTCTTTGAAAAGTAAAAGGATTATCCCAATCATAAGGCCAAACCAGATCTTCCTTTAAGGTCCTGATCACTCTTTCGGTATCGGCATTCCCTTTGGGGTTAGACCAGCTGGTAAAGATCTGCTTGATCCCCAGGGTGGAACAAGCCTGCATATAGGAAAGGGAAGTCGGTTGACAGCCATTATCAGAGACCAGATAAAGCGTGCTTACCAGGCTGTCTTTGATGCCTTTGGGAAAACGCTTCTGGACTGCCTGATATAAGGCTTCCTGCCAGTCTTTGCTCTTTGATTGTAAGGATAGTGAATAGCCGATGATTTCCTTGGTGTACCAATCCAGGACGATGACCAGATAATACCAACCCCAGGCGCCAATCTTGATCTTGGTCATATCCGTTCCCCAGATATGGTTGGGATAAGAGGCCTTCGGCTTGGGACGAGAAATCTTTCTTTTCGCCTTATATCGATTGACCTTGGTCACTAAAAGACCCTGTTCTTTCATCAACCGGTAGATGCGCTTCTTGTTGACCTTAAAGCCTTGCCGGTAGTAGAGATAAGCCCAACACCGGCGATAACCCCAGAAGGGATGTTCAGCCTTCAGATCTTTCAAACTGGCTAAGATAGATTCATTTCTTTCTATTACCGATAAGGATTTCTTTCTTTTCATGATAGATACTCGCTTTTTTTTAACTCGATGGTCAGATCACCAATGATCTGCTTTAATTGTTGATTTTCGTTTTGTAACCTTTTTTCTTTCTTGGTAATGTTTTTCGTCTCAAAAGCCTGATGACCATATTGGAGTAGTTGCTCTCTCCAGTGATAATATAGTGGTTGAGAGATCTGGTATTTATTGCATAATTTGCTTATCTCAATTTGGCCGGATAGACCTTCTAAAACAATTTTAAGTTTTTGATCACTGCTCCATTTGCGTCGTTTCATAGAATAAGTCTCCTTTTTTGTTCTTGAGCTTATTCTAACTTAAAATGATACTTTTGTTAAAGGGGAGCAGTATAATGCTACTAATAGACTAGAAAATATTTTTTCAATGGTGGAGATACAAGTATTTATGCCAACAGATGATTCTGTTTTTAAAAAATTAAAAAGTATATGGTATTTTTGAATTATTATTTGTTGTACCAATAATTAAAACTTTCAAAAAATATAGTTAATTAAAATGTTTTCAGAATAAAGAAATTATTGGCGAGGGCATATCGTAAAATTTATAGTTTACTTGCCACCAGTCCTAATTGTTCTAATAATTATGGATTCTATCAGTTTCCGGAGAAATTAATTTCTTTGGTGATTTTAAATGTCTCAGAGGAAAAGGCTTTACTGATATATTGGGATGGGAAAAAAGTACGGGATTAGTTGTATGTCAAAGGCTATTGCTCGGCTATTTGAGAGTTATTAATAAGGGAAAGGCAGGGGAAACTTGTAATACAGGTGGAGAGGATGAATAGGAAAATATAAAGTAGGTTAATCATCTTTGTGAGAAGATGGGGCAGTTGAAAGGAAAAAATTAAAATTATTATAGGAGATTAATTACCTTTGTTAAAGATAGATCCGGGTATAATATAAGATAAGTCATAAACTGCGAAAAAATAAAAAATGAATTAAACTAGAGCAGGCAATATAATTTTAAAGGAAAGATTGGATATGACTATTGATTGGTATATGTGCAATCAGGAGTGGGTAAATAGGGCAAGAAGTGGATGGAAAAGAATTATGAGTTGAGATAAAGGTAGAGGATTTTTATAAAGTGAATGAGAAGATAGATGAAAAGAAAAAGTAAGAGTTTTAAGATAAATTTGCTTTTGCTAAAATACGAATCGAGAGTATTTTTATGAAGATAGTAATAGTTTTAGTTATATATAAATTAAAGTTAATTGAATCGTCTACCTTTGATACATTAATAAAGGTGTATTATAAACATAATAAATTTGAATATCTTGAACTAATTATATATGATAATAGTCCAATCAAACAAAACATTAATATAAAGATACCATTTCAAACTCAATATATACATGATTCAAGCAATGGCGGGTTATATGCTGCCCTATACTTATGCGCTTAATAGAGCAATAGAAACAAGGTGTGATTGGATTTTACTACTAGATCAAGATACAAAACTACCGATAAATTATTTTTTTTCAGTTAGCAAAATAATGGTTGATAAATTATTAAATAGTGATGTAGTAGCAATTGTATCCAAAGTATTTTCAATTAATGGAAAAATGATATCACCATGTAAACTTTATATAGGAAGAATTAGAAGGGCAATTAAATCAGGGTACACTGGAATTTGCAATTTCAAAATTTCTGCAATAAATTCTGGAGCCTTTATAAAAGTAGAATTTTTAAAAGCAATAGGTGGTTTTAATCCTTTATTTAAATTGGATTTTGTAGATCATTGGATTTTTTATAGAATATTTACCTGTAGAAAAAAAGTTTTTATATTAGATTCAATTATAGAACATGAACTATCTGTAACAAATTATGATATGTATATGTCCAAAGAGCGGTATAAAAATATTTTAAGTTCTGAAATTTTATTTATAAATTTGTATTCTCCAAAATTAGAAAAAATAGTATATATTTTGAAACTTATAATAAGATCTTTTAAACAACTCATTTTTATAAAGAATAAAAATTATTTCTATATCACATGTATAGCAATAACTAATATTATTATAGGAAAAGATAAATGGTAAGTAGATTATTACGGATTGCCATATATTTATTGATAACTGTTTGTGTTTTTGACCCAGTTGATAAATTGTTAAAAATCAAAGTGCCATTATTTATTTTTATATGGATTGTATTTTTATTAGAGATAATACTAAAAAAAGAAAATGTTTATTTTTCTCAACAACTTGTATTTTATTTTTTATTATTTTCAATTTTGCTATCAATAAATATTGTTGGAATGATTGTTTCGGAAGGTAAAATTCTATAATAATGAGCATTTTTATTCCATAAGTTTTTTTCTATTGGTATTCCCCTAATAAAAACTTCTACTGATGATTACTTTGGTTATTGTAATGAATACGTCGATTGTTTTTTTAGAGACGATTATGTGTAGGTTATTGATGCTTCCAAACGCTCATGTATCTTTAGCAAATGTCATTTTATTTCTTATAAAATATCCAGTAAAAAATGAGAATATGTGAATTAAACCAGGTAAAAAGATAAAATAAAAACTTAAAACAGAAAGATGCTAAAATATTTAAAGATTTATATAAAAATTTAATTAATAGACAAGAGAGATATAAAATGAAAATATCAGTGGCAATGGCAACTTATAATGGCGAAAAATATGTTTCTGAACAGATTGAGAGTATAATCAATCAATCCTTTACCAATTGGATCTTGTTGATTAGAGATGATGAGTCAACGGATAATACTATGGAAATTTTAGATAAATACGAAGAACAAGAAAACAGAATAAAGGTCATTAGAGATGATCTTGGGAATTTAGGACAATGCTTAAATTTCAATGAAATAATGAAAAATGCAAAAACAGATTCATATGTAATGTTCTCAGACCAGGATGATGTATGGTTGCCTACTAAAATTGAAGAGAGCGTCAAAGAAATTAAGAGACTTGAAAATATACGTGGTACAGAGACCCCTATTTTAGTTTATACAAATTACAATGTGGTAAATGATAAACTTGATTATATAAAAACAGCATATAGTAAAGTTCATTTAAAAGCACCTGAACTGATTGCTAATAGATTATTAATTCAGAATTGGATTATGGGATGTACCATGATTATTAATACTAAGTTGCTTAAATACTCTCTTGAAATCCCAATAGAAGCTGATAATCATGATAAGTGGATTGCTTTAATAGCTTCAATGACAGGCTGTGTTCATTATTTAGATAAAAGCACAATGTTACATCGATTGCATTCAAACAATGTTACAACAAACGATAAAACAACAAATATCAAAAACAGAATTAAGAGAGTGAAAAAAAGATTTAAAGAAAATGAAAAAATATTTATTAAAAGAAAACGCTTAAAAACATTACTTACACAGCACATGAAAACTCACATTCACGACTTTAAAAATAAATCTTTGGATAATTATAGAAAGATGTTAAATATGAGGGGAATTAAATCAGTTATATTTGCTTCTAAAAATAAGTATTATGCAACAAACATAGTGCAAACAGCACTTTTTTACATGCAACTGATGATTAAAAAAAACAACTAAACTAAGCTTTATTGTGAAGGGAGTATGTTTATGAAAGGGATAATACTAGCAGGAGGATCAGGTACACGTCTCTATACCCATTAACAATGGTAACCAGCAAACAACTATTGCCAGTTTACGACAAACCAATGGTATATTATCCATTATCTACGTTAATGTTAGCAGGGATTAAAGACATCCTTATTATATCTACACCAACTGATTTACCAAACTTCGAAAGACTCCTAGGAGATGGTAGTGAATTTGGTATCAACCTATCATATGCCGAACAACCATCACCAGATGGACTTGCACAAGCATTTATTATTGGTGAAGAGTTTATTGGAGAAGATGATTGTGCCTTGGTTTTGGGTGATAATATTTTCTATGGAAATAACTTTGGGAAAATTTTAAAATAAGCAGTTGAAAATAAAGAACGAGCTACTGTATTTGGTTATTATGTAGAAGGCCCTGAAAGATTTGGAGTTGTGGAATTTAATGATGACGGAAAGGTATTATCTGTGGAAGAAAAACCAAAGAATCCTAAATCAAACTATGCCATTACTGGATTATATTTTTATGACAATCGAGCTGTAGAATACGCTAAGTCATTAAAACCAAGTGCAAGAGGAGAACTAGAAATTACAGACTTAAATAGAGTGTATCTGGAACAAGGAGATCTAGATGTAAAGTTTTTAGGCAGAGGATTTGCCTGGCTGGATACAGACACGATGGATACCCTTGTTGATGCAGCTGACTTTGTAAGAATGGTTGAAAAAAGACAAGGTATAAAAATATCAGCATTAGAAGAAATTGCATATCATAATAACTGGATAACCAAAGAAAAACTTTTAGAATCAGCAAATAAATATGGAAAATCTCCATATGGAGAGCATCTTAAAAGGGTAGCTGAGGGCAAAATTAGATACTAAATAATGGGGAACTCATAGATTGGAGGGAATAGCTTGCAAATAATAAAGACCGATATTGAAGATTTATACATAATAGAACCTAAAATATTTGGAGATCGTAGAGGTTGGTTTACTGAAACGTATTCAAAGGAAAAATTAATTAAACATGGCATTAATATAAATTTTGTACAAGATAACCATTCCCTTTCTGCAAAGAAAGGCACTCTTAGAGGGCTACATTTTCAAAAAAATCCAAGAAGGCACAAAGCAAACTTGTAAGATGTACTAGAGGGAAAATTCTTGATGTTGCTGTAGATATCAGAGAAGGATCTCTAACTTATAAAAAATGGATTGCAGTAGAACTTTCAGAAGAGGATAAAAAGCAATTGCTTGTACCTGAAGGTTTTGCCCATGGGTTTATTACACTAACAGAGAATGTGGAAGTTCAATATAAAGTAGATGAGTATTATTCTCTTTGACGATCCGGAGATAGGGATCGACTGGGGTATAGAAAACCCAATTCTTTCAGAAAAAGATTTGAAGACCTGGCCCTACTTGCCCTTTAGTAAAGGTAATAAAAATATTAAAAGAAAAAAACTACCTTTCCTTTAAAAGCTAGTTATTTCAGGAGTTGGTTTTAGCACAAGTAATACAGAAAGTATGTTCTAAGGATTTTAATGAATTAAATAAATTTGGCCAGCGAGCCCGCGAATTTGTACTTAAAAATAAAAACTGGAAATTCCAGGGAAAACGTATATATGATTTTATTTGTAATTTATGATATAAGTTAAATTAGGAAATCATATAGCGGAGTAAAAAATATATAATACTTTTTTCAGACTATAAAAAGTAAAAAATTATAATTAATACAGTTTAGTTAAAATAAATGAGGTAAATCATTGATCAAAACAATATTTGTTAATGCAACAGCTACAACTGAAGGCGGAGCTTTAACAATTTTAAGGCAGTTTTTAGAAGGAATTGCTACATATTCTAATAAAAATATGTATTATTATATATTTTGTTCGTTAGAAGAATTGGGTTTATATGAGAGCAAAAATATTAATATTATTAATAATATTAAAGGAAAAAAATGGCGGGATAGAATAAAATGGGATTTGTTTGGATTAAAAAATTGGAGTAAGAGAAAAAATATCAAAATGATTTATTATTTATTAATGCTTGGAATGAATGGGGAGAAGGAGCTTATTTAGAACCGGATAAAAAGTTTGGATTCAAGTATTTAGAAGCTGTAAAAAATGCTCTTAAAAAAACTATTTAATTTATTGATATCAGTTAAATACAAAATAATTTAAATAATATTTTAAAAAAATAAATGAAATATTTTAGTTCAAAAGGTGTTAAATATGAATATAGGAGTTAATTTATTATTTGTCAGACCAAGTAAAATCGGCGGAGGAGAAGCCTATATTAGAAATTTACTGTATGGTTTTACAAAAAAAGTTGATAAAAATTTCAATTTTTTCTTATTAATTCCCAAAGCATTGTCTAAATCATGGGAAAATTATAAAAATAATGATAATTTTCATATTGTTGGTTGTGCTTTAGATAATACATCTGCATTAAAAAGAATATTCTATGAAACTCTTTTTCTTAATAATATTTTAAATATGAATAAAATTGATATTTTGTTTAACCCGGTTTATTCAAAATCTGTTATTGGTAAACCTATCGTTCCATGCGTATCTGTAATTCATGATTTGCAAGCATTACATTATCCGCAGTATTGCAGCAAAATTAAATTAATTTGGTTAAAATATATTTGGAAACGTACAATGAAAATTTCTACTAAAGTAGTAACTATATCAAATTATGTAAAAAATGATATTATTAATAATTTTAATATTGATAAATCAAAAATTAAAGTAATTTATAATCCAATAATAATTAAAGAAAATTATTGTAATTTTGATAAAATTAGAGAAAGATATAATATTAATAATAAAGAATATTATTATACTGTTTCATCTATGGCTCCTCATAAAAATTTGATTACTTTGGTAAGAGTAATCAAAAAATTAAAAGAAAAAAAACTACCTTTTCCTCAAAAGCTAGTTATTTCAGGAGTTGGTTATGGTTCAAAATATAATAAGGAATTATTAAAAATAGCAAAGGATTTAAAAATATCAGATAATATTATCATTACTGGATTTATAAGTGATATTGAGCGAAATACCTTATATAAAAAGGCAGCTGTTTTTCTTTTTCCAAGTATTTTTGAGGGTTTTGGAATGCCACCAATAGAAGCATTAATTAAAGGTGTACCAGTAGTTACTACAAAAAGGACTTCGATACCAGAAGTAACAAAAAATCAAGCTATTTATGTAGATGATCCTTTTAATATAGATGAATGGATAAATAAAATAAAATTAGCTATAAATTCTAACAGAAGAATAATAAAATTTGACGAATACAATATAGAAAAAATAGCTAATGAATATTTGAATTTATTTAGTAATATTTGTAACAATAAAAATAGAAGCTAAGGAGGGTAAATTTATTGTTTAAAAACAAGACATTACTCATTACTGGAGGAACCGGGTCATTTGGTAATGCAGTTTTAGAGAGATTTTTAAATACAGAAGTAAAAGAAATACGTATTTTTAGTAGAGATGAAAAAAAACAAGACGATATGCGGATAAGGCTTAAAAGTGACAAAGTTAAGTTTTATATTGGAGATGTAAGAGATTATGAAAGTATAGATTCGGCCTTAAAGGGGGTAGATTTTGTCTTTCACGCTGCAGCACTTAAACAAGTTCCTTCTTGTGAGTTTTATCCCCTGGAGGCAGTAAAAACGAATATTTTGGGTACGGAAAATGTGTTAAATGCAGCTCTAAACAATAAAGTAAAAAAAGTTATTGTTTTAAGTACCGATAAAGCGGTTTATCCTATTAATGCGATGGGGACTTCTAAATCGATGATGGAAAAATTAATGGTCGCTAAATCAAGAACTGTTGATGAAGGGACTACTATATTGTGTGGCACACGTTATGGGAATGTCATCGCCTCTCGCGGCTCAGTAATCCCTTTATTTATAAATCAGATCAAGAGCGGTCAGCCATTGACCGTAACTGATTCTAAGATGACCCGATTTATGATGTCGCTTAATAGTGCAGTTGACTTGGTATTATATGCATTTAAACATGCCCAGCAAGGAGATATGTTTGTTAAAAAATCTTCAGCGTGTACTATAGGAGATTTAGCCCTTGCTATTAAAGAACTATTTAAGGCAAAAAATGAGATTAAAATTATTGGAACCCGTCACGGGGAAAAATTGTATGAGACTTTATTAACCAGGGAAGAAATGGCTAAAGCGGAAGATTGTGGTGATTATTTTAGAATTTCAGCCGATATGAGAGATTTAAATTACAATAAGTATTTTATTGAAGGTGAAACAGAAGTATCAGTAAAAGAAGATTATAATTCACACAATACTAAAAGATTAAAGGTTAAAGAGATAAAAGAAATATTATTAAAAATAGATTATATTCAAAATGAACTTAAAAAATAGGGTAATTTAAATTGTTTAGTAAGTATAAGTAAAGATGGAGATAAATTTGTAATGAGAACTATTTTAGTAACTGGCAGTGCAGGATTTATCGGGAAAAATTTAATTGTCCGATTACAGGAATTAAACGATATAAAGATAAAATCCTTTGATAAGGACGATAATATAGAAATTTTAAAAAAATACCTTAAAGAATCAGATATTATTTTTCATTTTGCAGGAGTTAATCGTCCTAAAAATATAGAAGAATTTGAAAAAGTAAATGCAGGTTTAACCACAACTTTAATAAAATTACTTGAAGAAGTAGATAATAAAATCTCTATTGTAATAACTTCTTCTATTCAAGCGGAATTAGATAATCATTATGGCAAGAGTAAGAAAATGGCAGAAGATGAGCTAATTAAATATGCTAAAAAAAATAGTGTGCCTGTTTATATTTATAGATTACCTAATGTTTTTGGTAAGTGGAGCAGACCAAACTATAATTCGGTGGTTTCAACTTTCTGTTATAATATAAGCCATAATTTGGATATCACGATTTCTGACCCTAAGAAAGAGTTAGAGTTAGTATATATTGATGATGTAGTTAATGAATTTGTTTCATTATTAGATAAAGAAGAGAGGGATTTGGGGAAGTATTTTTACAATATTAAAAGGACTTTTAAGGTTACTTTAGGGGGATTGGCTGAAAAAATATTTGAAATAAGAGATATAAGAAAAACTTTAATTGTGCCGAATTTTTCTGATATTTTTATGAAATGTTTACATGCCACTTATCTATCTTATTTAGATAAAGACGATCTTTCATATAAAATGGATTCAAAAGAAGATAATAGAGGAAGTTTTGTAGAATTAATGAAGTCAAAAACCTTTGGTCAAGTTTCTATATCCAGATCAAAGAAGGGAGTTATAAGAGGGAATCATTATCATAACACTAAGAACGAAAAGTTTTGCGTTATACAGGGTAAGGCGGTAATAAAATTAAGAAAAGTTCTGGATGATAATATTATATCTTATTATGTTTCCGGGGAAAAAACGGAAATTATAGATATTCCACCGGGATATACTCATTCTATAGAAAATTTAACTGATGGTGATGGCGAAATGATCCTTTTAATTTGGGCAAATGAAATATTTGACCTTGAAAACCCTGATACCTATTACTGTGAGGTGTAATTAAATGAATAAAATAAAAGTAATGACTGTATTAGGTACAAGACCTGAAATAATAAGGCTATCAGCAGTTATTAAAGCTTGCGATAAATATTTTGAGCATATTTTAGTCCATACTGGGCAAAATTGGGATTATACCTTAAATGAAATATTTTTTAAAGAATTAGAATTAAGAAAACCTGATTATTATTTAGAGGCAGTGGGGGAAAATTTGGGTGCAACTATCGGGAATATCATATCTAAATCATATAATCTATTTAGAGATATTGCTCCTGAAGCTTTATTAATTTTAGGTGATACCAATAGTGCTTTAAGTGCAATAGCGGCAAAGAGGTTAAGAATTCCTATTTTCCATATGGAAGCCGGAAATAGATGTTTTGATCAAAATGTACCTGAGGAATTAAATAGAAAGATAGTAGATCATATCAGTGATATTAATCTTCCCTATACTGAACATAGTAGGCGGTATTTGTTGAGTGAGGGGATAAGGAAAGAATATATTTTTGTTACCGGGTCTCCCATGCCGGAGGTATTAAATAATTATAGAGATAGTATTAATGAAAGCAGAATATTAGTAGAGCTTAAATTAGAAAAAAACGGATTTATTTTAGTAAGTGCTCATCGAGAAGAAAATATTGATATTGAAGAAAATTTTTTAAATTTAGTTGATTCCTTAAACTCTGTGGCAGAAGAATTTAAATTACCCCTAATATATTCTACTCATCCGAGAAGTTGGGGAAAAATAGAAGAAAAAAAGATAAAATTTAATCCTTTGATTAGAAAACTAAAACCTTTTGGATTTATAGACTATAATAAATTACAGCAAAATGCTTTTTGCGTATTATCAGATAGCGGAACCTTAAGTGAAGAATCAGCCATCTTAAATTTTCCAGCGGTATTAATTAGAACCAGTACCGAAAGACCGGAAGTATTAGATAAGGGTTCGATTATAATTGGGGGAATTAAATCTAAGGAGGTTATTCAATCTATTTATAGTGCAGTAGAAATGTTTAAAGCAATGGATAATAAAAATATTTTACCTTTGGATTATCAGGATACAAATGTATCAATGAAAGTGGTAAAAATAATCCAAAGTTATACCAAGATAGTTAATAAAAATATCTGGCAGAAAAATTAATAATTAGGGAGCGGAGGGAAATAATAAAATTTAATGAATGTATTGTTTTTGATGATAGCATTTCCGGATATAAAAAAGGTATCTAATTTTTATTCAGATCTTCCGGAAAAATTTAAAGAAAAAAAACATAATGTATATGTAGCTAACCTTTTAGAAAAAAAGTACAACAAAGATACTTATTTGGAAGAAGTAAAGGGTATAAATGTATTATGGATAAGGTCCGGGGATTGGTTCAATACTAATTCAGTCATTAAAAAAGGTTTAACCGCAGTTACTATTTCTAATTGTTTTAAAAGAGCCATGCAGAAATATTTTAGCAATATAAAGTTTGATTTGGTAATTTATTTTACTCCACCAATTACTTTAGCCCCAGTAGTTAAATATATAAAAAAAAGAGACAAATGTATGTCCTATCTAATATTAAGAGATATCTTCCCACAGGGTATACGAGATTTAGAATTATTGAACAATCAATTATTGTTTAATTATTTTAGGAGAAAAGAGAAACAATTATATAATTTATCAGATTATATTGGATGCATGTCAGATGGAAACATTAGATATGTTTTAAAACATAATAATGTTGATGAAAATAAATTAGAAATCCTTTATAATTGGGGGAAAAGTAATTGTAATAATGAATTGTCGGGTGTTAACTATAAGGAGAAATATGGATTAGGAAATAAATTTACTGCTGTCTTTGGTGGCAATATAGGGTTACCTCAAGAGCTCGAATTTTTGTTGGAGTTAGCCAAAGAATATAAAGAGAGAGATGATATAGTTTTTTTAATTGTTGGAAAAGGCGCCGAAAAACAAAGAATGATTAATATAGCAAAAAGTGAAAAACTTTCAAATGTAATAATTAAAAATATGATGCAAAGAGATGAATACAATACCTTGTTAAAGCAATGTAATCTTGGGCTTATTAATTTGAATAGAAAATTTACCATTCCTAATATTCCATCTAAAACAGTAGCTTATTTTAAAGCTAGCATTCCCATACTTGCTTCAACAGATAAAAATACTGATTATAAAGATTTATTATTAAAAGAGGCAAGAGCCGGTCTATGGTCAGAGACGGGCGATTTAAAAACTTATAAAAAAAATTTTGAGAGGTTGTTCAAAGATAAAGAATTACGAGAAGAGTTGGGAAATAATGGAAGAAAATATTTTAAAAAAAATCTAAGTGTGGAAAAAGCATATCAGACTATCATCAGGCATTTTAAATAATACTAATTAAAACAAATAAACAGTACGGAAAATAAATTAAATAAATTATATAAAGATTTTTCATTTATTCTCATTCGGGAGTCTTTAAAATTATTAAATTATTTGTAGTGAAAATTGGAGTAATATCTAAATGAAGAGAATTGTTATAACCGGAGTTAATGGAATTATTGGTGCTGAATTGAGGAGGCGATTTATTGATAAGGGTTATTATGTTATTGGAGTTGATAGGACAGAACCCAAAGAAAAAGAAGGAAATGACGAGCGCGGACAGTTTGAGTATATAAAGTTAGATATTGCTGATAAAGATAAAGTGGGGCAGTTTTTTTCAGATTTAAATTTTGATTATTTAATTCATTGTGCGGCATTGGTGCATAAAAATTCCCCAGACCTTTCTTTTGATAATTTTATGAAGATTAATTTTGAAGGGACTAAAAATATTTTTGATTCTGTTATTAAGAGTAAAAATAAATTTGGACTTAAGAGAGCAATTTTTTTTAGTACCATAGAAGTATATGGCGGGGAAGGAAGAGATGGAGTTATATCTGAGGGCGATGACTGTCGGCCAATTACTTTTTATGGAAAGAGCAAGTTAGCCGCTGAGAAATATTTAGTGAAGTTGAATAAGGAGTATAAGCTGCCAATTATTATTTTACGGCTTACCCCGGTTTATAGTAAAGATTTTTTAAGAAATGTGAAGAGAAGAGTATTAGTAGCGGCGGGAAAGTTTTTTTATAGAGTTGGGGATGGAGAGCAGAGGATATCATTATGTTCAAGAGATAATGTGATTGATGTGGTGGAAGCGTGTATTGAGGGTGGAGTTCCCTTTAATGAAGGAGAAGTTTTTAATATAGCAGATGATAAAGTTTATAGTTTTAATGATTTATTGAATTATTTCAGAGAATTAGTGAGCGGGAATCGTATTACTATAAAAATACCAGAATGCATAGTGCATCTTGGGATAAAATTACTTAGCTTGATATTTTCAGGGAGAAAAGAAAGATTGCTTTCGATTTATTATAAGTTAACTAAAGATAATGTGTATTCTATTGAGAAAGCTAAGAAATTATTTAAATATAATCCAAAATGGAATTTTGAAAATACTATATTGAAAGATGGAAAGATAGTAGAAGATGATAAAAAGAGTATTTGATTTATTTTTCTCTATAATTTTATTGATTATTTTATCTCCTTTGTTTGTGGTGGTGGGAATTTTAATAAAGTTAGATTCTCCGGGAGCTGTTTTTTTTAAGCAAAAGAGAGTGGGAAAAGATAATAAAACTTTTATGGTTTATAAGTTCAGGAGTATGAGTGAGGGAACACCGGATGGAGCAAAAGAGGATTTAGGAGAAGAAAATTCGTATGTTACCAGAGTGGGGAAAATAATAAGGCAGTTCACTATAGATGAACTACCTAATTTATTTAATGTGGTAAGAGGAGAGATGAGTTTAGTTGGCCCTCGTCCTCCGCATTATACGCAGTATGATTTAATTAGAATGAGGACTGAGGCGGGGATTCATACGGTTAAGCCGGGGATTGCCGGTTATGCCCAGATAATGAAAACCGGGGGTGAAGACCTAGCGGCAAAAGTGGAGTGTGATAAATATTATGTGGAGCATATGAGTTTATGGTTAGATATTAAGATTATTATTAGGACTGCAGTTATGCGGTTTAGTTCGAAGGAGACGTTTTGAAAGATTAGAGGTTGCAAGTTGCAAGATATAAAGATGGTTACAAGTTGCGAGTTTCAAGTTGCAAGTTAAGATAAAGATAGAAGATGCGGGTTGCGAGATATAAAGAAGGTTGCAAGTTGCAAATGCAGGGAGTCACCCAGTCTGCCAGTCGGGAATAAATACAAATACAAAGAAAAGAGGGAAAAGTGGGACAGGCACCTTTTTAAAATCAAAAAAGTAGCCAGTCCCCATTTTCCAGACGATCGCAATGACCGAAAAAGAGAGTGTGAATGATAGAGTCAAATAGATGAGAAAAACGCTTGTTCTATGTTGGAAGTAGATATTGCCGCGCCGCCAGAAGATGTAGGTGGACTATCTGGACCCTATGAATTCTTGAAAGTTTACCAGGATGAGAAGCATCCAGAGCATGCCGAAATTAAGGCATGGGCAAAAAGCAGGGTTTCGAAGAATATGATCCTGAAAGGATTAATAATATTATGAAGAACCTTAGCTATAAGAAAACAGAGTGGGATAAAATCAATCATGATAGATATAAGATTATTGAGGATAAGTATCGTAAGAACCATTAGAGATGATTCCTTTTGGTTGAAGTCTGGTCACAAAGATTGTATAATAATTGTGACGAGGTGAGTAAAATGAAGAAGAATAACATTCAAGAAAGAATTAAAAACTATATCGAAAAACTACCCAGAAACAAAGTTTGTTCAACTACCAGTTTTCGTGACTTTGATAATTATGATGCTGTAAGAAAGGCTCTTTCCAGACTAACCAAAGAAGGAAAGCTACTTCGTGTTGCGCGTGGATTCTATAAACCTTCTGAATACAGTGAATTCTTAGGAGAAGAAATTGCTGTAGATCCAGCTGAGGTCGCCAAGGCTTATGCCTGTGCAAATCAATGGACTATTGCGCCATTTGGAGATACTGCTTTAAATCTATTAGGATTAACCACTCAGGTTCCGGCGGTATATGAGTATGTAAGTGATGGTAGATATATGGTGGTTGTCCTAACGGATGGAAGGAAAATTGAATTTAAGCATAAAACGAACCGAGAAATATCAGGGAAGAATTTTATTACTGCAACAGTTATTGAAGCCATAAACGCTATGGGAAAAGATAAAATTGATGATAGTGTTCGAGAGCGAATCCGAAGAAAGTTGACAAAAGAAGAGTTGAAAATTGTAAAGAAAGAAGCATCTACAAGCCGAAACTGGATTTATGAAGAAATAATTAAGTTATAGGTGGTGAGCGTATGTATAAAGTTGCCAGAGAATCTAAGAAAAACAGAGAAGTATTATTTACCAACACCGCTGAAAAAAAGGGAATGCACCCTGCTATTATTGAGAAGGACTTTTGGGTTTGCTTCCTCTTGGAATTATTGTTCCACCAAAGTGAGTATGCCAAATATTTATCCTTTAAAGGTGGAACTAGCTTATCAAAGGGATATCAGGCTATTCAAAGATTTTCAGAAGATATTGACATAATTATGGATTGGACATTACTAGGTTATACAAAAGACGAACCATGGTTAGAGCGTTCGAATACGAAACAAGATCAATTCAATAAGGCGATGGGTGCTAAAACGGAACAATTTTTGAAAGATGTTATCATGCCTTCTTTTGCTTCTCTTGTAAAAAAACACGTAGGGGATTCATTTGATTTTTATATTAGCGAGAGTGATCCTCAGACTATAAATTTTGTTTATCCGCAACTCTATAAAAATAAGTCTATCTTGCAAGAAATACGTCTTGAAATTGGAGCCTTGGCAGCATGGACACCCGTATGTAATAGATGGGTTACTCCTTATTCATGTGAAGAATATCCAAAAGTATTTCAATTACCAAAATCTTTGATAAGAATGATGGGAGCAAAAAGAACGTTTTGGGAGAAAGTAACCATCCTTCATAGCGAAGCTAATAGAGTTAATGGACAGCTACCAGATCGTTATTCTAGGCATTACTATGACTTGTTTATGCTGTCTCATACTGAGATAAAGGTAGAAGCATTCCAGGACACACTACTCCTTGATGCGGTGGTGAGATTTAAGGAAAAATTCTATCGGTCCCCATGGTCAAAATATGATGATGCTACTGTAAAAAGTATTAAACTTATGCCACCAGAAAATTCGATAACAAATTTGAAGGTTGACTATAAAAAAATGCAGGGAATGATTTTCGGAGAGAAGATTCCCTTTAATGAAATCATGAAGGGTATCAAAAGTTTAGAGAAAGAAATACATCACTTATTATGAAAATAGTAAATTCGCTTTATATATCAGAACAGCCTTGCGAAACCATGGGTACCACGTACCACAAACGAGCATACGTACCAGGTACTACAGCGGCGGAAAGTGTGGTAACTATTTGAGCTATTCTGTAAGATGTTTGGATATAAGGAAGGGGATTTTCCGATTACTGAGGATGTAACGGGAAGGACAATTGCCTTGCCGTTTTTTAATAATTTGAAGGAAGAGCAGATTGATTATGTGGTGGGGAAGATGAAAGAAGGAATAAAAATTAGCGTATAGCGTACAGCGTAGAGCGTATAGGAAAAAGTTACAAGTTACGTGTTTCGAGTTACAGGTTGCGAGGTGCGAGATATAAATTTCAGTCACCCAGTCTACCAGTCTACCGGTCTTCCGGTCGGGGAAAAATACAAGATGAATTAGTCGTTAGTATTTAGTATATAGTATTTAGTGAGGAAAAGACAAAGAGATAAAGATGGTTTCAAGTTGCGGGTTTCGAGTTTTTAGTTTATAGAGAAAAGGAAAGACGGGTCTGATAAATCAGACCCCCACATTTGGGAGTACACTGTCCTACGATATAGGAAAAGGGAGCAAAACCAATGAAAGTAATCATATTAGCGGGTGTGTAAATGTCTATAGGTAAAATTCTTTCTTGGAGTGTAGTTATCTTTTGGATGATACTCATTTTTAATCTATCATCCCAGGTAGCACAACAGTCTAACCAGTTGAGCACAGAAATAACAGAGATTATTGTTAAAACAGTTGAACGAATTGTTCCACGGGCAGACCTGGATATATACAAATTGAATAACTTAGTAAGAAAAAGTACACATTTCTTTGCATATTTAGTACTTGGACTGTTGGTGATAAACATCTTGGTAAGAAGTGGACTATATGGATATCGGAGTATAGTTTTAGCTTTATTGATTTGTGTACTGTATGCAATAAGTGATGAGGTGCATCAGTTATTTGTCCCGGACAGAGGGGGAGAGGTTAAGGATATAATCATTGATAGTGCTGGGGCGACTGTTGGGATTGGTGTGTATTTGCTTACTAGTAGTGTTGGTAAGCTAAGAAAGATAGTTGGAAATGATAAACTAAAATGCACCCAAGGTGGAAAATAAAAATGCACCCTTTAAAAGAAGAGCAGATAGATTACGTAGTTAATAAGTTAAAAGAGGGAATAAAAATTAGCCGTTAGTCAAATAGTCTACCGGTCGGCCAGTCAGGGGAAAATACAAGATATAAAGATGGTTTTTAG